>Ga0307470_10000517_pt1 | contig 18634 bp, 24 predicted proteins | sample atmos_gasesAM3C__FD_204565 | JGI IMG/M metagenome (GOLD analysis project Ga0307470, IMG submission 204565) | Hardwood forest soil microbial communities from Morgan-Monroe State Forest, Indiana, United States - atmos_gasesAM3C_05 | ecosystem: Environmental > Terrestrial > Soil > Temperate forest... | reverse complement strand
TCTCCCAGGTGACCCGCGAGGTACCCTCCGTCTTCACATCCTCGCCCCACAGCGCCCGAAAACTCTGTACCAGCCGGCGCGGGGGATCGACCTCCAGATTTTCGCCCTCGAAGATCGGAGTGGCGCCGCCGACGCCCACGTAGCGGGACGATGGCGTCCAATCCGAGGTGACGACGGCACCGAAGTTATACTTGCGCCGCATCTCGGTGTCGGTGATCGCCTTCCAAAGGCGCGCCGGCGTCGTCTTGATATAGATTTCGAATACTTTCTTCATCGACCTGTCCTCCAGACTGTGTTTGAGGTCGCTTAGCGCTGCAACCCAGGGCGCGGTGAACTTATTCACCCAACGATCGTGAATGAGCCGGATCGGGACGGCGTTCAAGAAATGCAACTTCTCGCGCCCCTGCCGCCGGGTCACGACGAGGCCCGCCTCCTCCAGCAACTTGAGATGCTTCATGACGCCGAAGCGCGTCATCGGCAGCCGCCCCTCGAGAGCCCTCAAGGTCTGTCCGTCTTCCTCGAACAATTTATCGAGCAGCTTTCGGCGAGTCGGGTCCGCGAGCGCTTTGAACACCTCATCCATGCCGGCGACGATACGTGACCATTTAGTCACCTGTCAAGATCAGTTCCGTCGCCAGCTCAGTCGGCGCGCTGCGCCAGAATTCACGCGGCGCACGCCCCAGCAGTTCGAGTTCGAGTCTATAATTGGACTTGATTGCGCTCGTTTGAGCCTACGATTAGACTATTAACCTAGGTATTTGGCGTTAATCACCCAATAATAGACCTCATCGCTCCCAATAATAGACCTCGTCGCTGTTGTTTACCCATATATACTACAATTAGACTATTATCTATCCACTGCAGCATTAATGGATTAATATTAGGCTATGTCGCTATATCATCTCACCAATACAGAAATAGCCGAGCGCCTGGCTCAGGCCATGCGGGCCTGGCGAATTTCGCCGCAGGGCGCGGCCATGTCCCAGGTTGACCTCGCTCATAAGAGCGGTATCGGTTTGACACCGCTCAAGCGGTTCGAAAAGACGGGCGCCATCACCTTGCGCAATCTCGTGGCGCTGCTGCGAGCGCTCAATTTGTTGGACGGCTTGGAAACCCTCGTTCCCGAGCCTGATGCCCCAGGACCCCTCGCGCTGCTGGCCGTTGAGCAAAAGAAAACCCACCGCAAACGGGCGCCGCGAGCACCGCGTGCAAGCACATCGGCCGCGAGCCCATCGCGCCCAAGCACGCAGCCCACGAGCACGCCAGGCACTGGCAAAGCGTCGGCAACACCGGAGCGCTAGATTGGCTGAGGTCAATGTCGTCGAAGTGCGCATTTGGGGGCAGTCGGTCGGTGCGGTCGCGCCTTTGCTGGGGAGGCCGGGGTTCTATGAATTCCAATACGCTTCGGCCTTCGAAAATGGCGGCTTGGAGTTGTCGCCATTACGCATGAAGCTCAAAGCCAAGCACCGGTTCAGCTTTCCGGAATTGGCGCCGGGCACTTTTCACGGCTTGCCGGGGCTCTTGGCTGACGCGCTCCCAGACACATTCGGCAATGCACTCATCAATGAATACTTGTCCAGGCATGGAACTCGAACCGAAGAGATCACGACGCTGCAGCGCCTCGTGTATGTCGGCCGCCGCGCGATGGGCGCTCTTGAATTTGAGCCGGCCCTCGCCGAAACGCGCAGTCCGGCCGTGACCGTGCCTCTCGACATGGCGCATCTCGTCGAGGACGCCCGCCGCGCATTGCGCGGCGAACTCGGCAAGATCGCGCAAGAGATCTTGGATGTCGGCAGTTCGGCCGGCGGCGCCCGCGCCAAGGCCGTCGTCGGCTGGAATCCAGGTACCAACGAAGTCGTCTCCGGACAATTCGACCTGCCCGATGGATATGAGCATTGGCTTCTCAAATTCGACTTAGGTATCGACGGCGTCTTGAGCAATACGGCCGGCTTTGGCCGCATCGAGTATGCGCACTACCTCATGGCGCTCGAGGCGGGCATCGAGATGAGCGAGAGCCGCCTCTTGGAAGAAGGAGGCCGTGCGCATTTCATGACCAAGCGGTTCGACCGTCGAGGAAACGACAAGGTGCACGTGCATTCCCTCTGCGGGCTCATGCACCTGGATTTCAATACGCCCTACGTGCACGGCTACGAACAGTATTTACGCGCCGTGCTCGAATTGAAGCTGGATGCGCCCGCGCTCGAGCAAGCGTGGCTCCGCTGTGTATTCAATGTCGCCGCCGTCAACTGCGACGATCACACCAAGAACCTCGCATTCATGCTGGATCGAACCGGGAATTGGGACATCGCTCCCGCGTACGACACATGCTTCTCGCACAATCCGGCCGCGGGCAAATGGACACGTCAACACCAAATGCTGGTCGGCGGAAAAGCGTGGGATATTACCGACGCTGACCTCATCGCACTTGCCCACGCGTTCGACATCCGCAAGCCCAAGGAATTGCTCGACCGCGTCGCCGGCACGGTGGCGCGTTGGCCTGAATTCGCGCGCCGCGCCGGTGTTCCCCGAGCCGAGACCGATCGCATCACCGCATATCATCCAGCGTGGGTAAAAAGCTCATGAAAAAAATCATCGACATCAAGGAGGTTTGATGAACCATCGTAAGGTCTCCGGGGCCATGATCGCGGCCTGTCTTGCGGCACCGCTCCTGTCGGCAGCGCAAGCCGCCGCACCCTTGAAGCCGATCGCCCACGAGACCCTGTGGATGATGAAACGCGTGGGGGCCCCCATCGTGAGCCCCGACGGCCAGTGGGTGGTCTACTCCGTCTTGGAACCCTCTTATGAGACGGACAAGGCCGTCAGCGATCTCTGGCTGGCATCGACCCACGGACTGAAGCCGCCGCGGCGCATCACCAATACCAAGGCCCCCGAAGACGACGTCGCTTGGTCTCCCGACAGCGCCAGCATAGCCTTCTCCACCAAACGCGAAGGCGACGAGGTCGAACAGATCTATGTTCTCAATCTCGCGCAGGGCGGCGAAGCGCGCCGCCTCACCAATATATCCACGGGCGCCAAGAGCCCGAAGTGGCGTCCGGACGGCAAAGCGATTCTGTTCGAATCCCGGGTGTATCCCGATGCCCTCGGCGACGAGGCCAATAAGAAAATCGCCGCGGAGCATAAGGACCGCAAATACAACGTCCGGGTGTATGAGCACTTCCCGGTGCGCTACTGGAATCAATGGTTGGACGACCGCCAGCCAACCATCATGGTGCAGTCGATCGATCAGGGTTCTGTCGCCACGGACATTCTCTCCGCCAGCGCCCTGGCGCGAACGGCGGGATTTTCCGGCGCAGAAATCGACAACAGCGTCTCACTCGCGCCCCTCTGGAGCCCGGACGGGCGCGAGATCGTGTTCACCGCCACGGCCGAACGCTGGAACGCCGCGTTCGCCAACGTGGGGTATCACCTCTATCGCGTTGCCGCGGAAGGCGGCGCGGAGCCGAAGATCGTCAGCCCCGCTTCGGGCGACTATGAGGCGGCGGCGTTCAGCGCCGACGGCAAGGCGCTGTATTTCAAATACCAGCCGCAGGACGCCGAGGTCTATCACCTGGCGCGGCTCCAGAAGGTGGCCTGGCCCGCGGGCGGCCCCGCCACGCCGCTCACCCGCGACTTCGACCGCGATATTGCGCGCTTTGCGCTGACGCCGGACGGCAAGCTCGCCTACCTCCTCGTGCCGGACGCCGCCAAGGAGAATCTCTATCGGGTGTCGACCGAGGGCGGAACGCCCGCCCTGGTGCTCGAGCCGCCCACCGGCGGCTACACCGCTCTCGAGATTCCGCAGAAGACCTCAAAGCCCACGTTGATCGCGAGCTACGGCAGCTCCGTCAGCCCTGCGGAAATCGTCCGCATCGATCTCGGCGCCAAATCGCACGTCAACATCACCCAGGTCGACACGGCCGCGGCGGCGGCGATCGATTGGCGGCCGCCCGAACACTTCTATTTCACCAGCGCCAAGGGCCGAAACATTCACAGCATGATGGTGCTGCCGCCGGCGTTCGATCCTGCCAAAAAGTATCCCCTGCTGGTCCTCATCCACGGCGGCCCGGCGAGCAACAACCCGGATCAGGTCGGCCTGCGGTGGAACTACCACCTGCTGGCCTCGCCCGGCTATGTGGTACTGATGACCGACTACACCGGCTCCACGAGTTTCGGCGAGAAATTCGCGCAGGCCATCAAGCTTGACCCCTTGAAGACCCCCGGCGATGAGATCAATCAGGCCGTGGACGAGGCGATCAAGCGTTACCCCTTCATCGATGGATCGAGGTTATGTGCCGCGGGCGCGAGCTACGGCGGCCACCTGGCTAACTGGATCGAGGCCACCACCACCCGCTACAAGTGCATCGTCAGCCACGCCGGCGAGGTTGATCTGACCACCCAGTGGGGCATCAGCGACGCCAATTACGGACGCGAGCTCACCAATGGCGGACCGCCCTGGGGAGGAAATCCCATATGGCGCGACCAGAGCCCGATCACCTACGCGGCCGACTGGAAGACGCCGATGCTGCTCAGCATCGGCGAGCGCGACTTCCGCGTGCCCCTCGGCAATACTCTGGAGAATTGGAGCACCCTGCAGCGCATGCATGTGCCGAGCCGTCTCTTGGTATGGCCGGACGCCTGGCATTGGATCACGAAGCCGGAGGACAGCCGGCACTTCTATGACGAGGTACAGAAGTGGCTGGCCACGTATCTACAATGATCTCCGCGAAAATGATCTCAGCGAATCAGATTCAGTCGACCTATCAGATCATCAAACCGCATATTCGGCGGACCCCGATCGTGGAAGTCGATGGCGCGGATTTCGGCATCGAGACCGCACGGCTGACCTTGAAGTTGGAGTCGCTCCAGCACGCCGGTTCATTCAAGGCGCGCGGGGCCTTCACGAATCTCCTGACACGAAGCGTCCCCGCCGCCGGCGTGGTGGCGGCATCGGGCGGGAACCATGGAGCCGCAGTGGCGTTCGCCGCCATGAGGCGCCGCGTGCCGGCAAAGATATTCGTCCCGAACGTGGCCTCGTCGGCGAAGATTCAACAGATATCCGCTTATGGCGCAGAGCTCATGATCTCGGGCGAGCGCTACGCCGACGCTCTGGCGGCGAGCGAAGCCTGGGTCGCCCAATCCGGCGCCATGCCCATTCACGCCTTCGATCAAGAAGAAACACTGCTGGGCCAGGGTACCGTTGCCCTTGAGCTCGAGGAACAAGCAAGCGACATCACGACGCTTCTCGTGGCGGTCGGCGGCGGCGGCCTGATTGCCGGCATCGCGGCGTGGTATCAGGGGCGCGTCAAAGTGATCGGCGTCGAGCCCGAACTCGCACCCACCCTCACTCGCGCACTCGCGGCCGGCCGGCCGGTGGATGCCGAAGCCGGCGGCATTGCCGCGGACTCCCTGGCGCCGCGCCGGGTCGGAGAGCTTGTATTCCCCATCGTTCAGCGCCACGTGAGCACGACCGTGCTGGTACCCGACGACGCCATTCAGGACGCGCAGCGGCTCCTGTGGAAGAACCTCCGCGTCGTCGCGGAACCCGGCGGCGCCGCCGCGCTGGCAGCGCTCAGCTCCCATCGGTACCTGCCCGCCCCGAACGAGCGCGTCGCCGTCCTCATCTGCGGCGGCAACACCACCGCCGTCGATTTTGAACGCTAGCTTTGAACGCTAGTAGGATCAGCCGATGAAGCAAACGCTCAAGCCCGGCATTAGATTCGAGCATAGATTGATCTTGCCGCGCTCGAAGATGGTTCCCGCGCTCTATCCCGAGGCAGAAGAGTTCCTGGTGATGCCGGAAGTCTTTGCCACCGGCTTCCTGGTCGGGTTCCTTGAATGGGCATGCATCAAGGCGGTGAACCCCCACCTGGATTGGCCCGAAGAGCAAAGCGTGGGAACGCATATCGATGTCAGCCACGAGGCCGCGACGCCGCCCGGCCTCGAGGTCACCGCGTCCGTCGAATTGATCGGCGTCGAAGGCAGAAAGCTGATTTTTAACGTCAGTGCCCACGACGGAGTGGATTTAATCTCCAGGGGTCGGCACGAACGGTTCGTCATCAAAAGGGAAAAATTCGACGCCAAGATGGGCGCGAAAGCGGCGCGCTTGCTATCGAGCGCCGGCGCGCCGTAGCGCCTCCGCGATGGCGGGCCTATCGCCCGCAATCGCCGCTTGCAAAGGCGTAATCCCCTGCGCGTCCGCCGCATTCGGATCAGCGCCATGCGCCAGCAACACATCAACCGCACGGGCCTGGCCAGACAGCGTTGCCAGCATCAACGCCGTACGGCCGCTTTCGTCGCGCGCGTCGATGTCCCCTTGTTGGCCGAGCAGCGTTTGCAGCTCGGGGACAGCGCCGATTTCAGCCGCCCGCCGCACTTCAGCGGCCGAGTCCGCCAAGCGCGCCGGCGGCGCCTTGGAGGCCGCTGACTGCGATCGGGGCGCGGCTGATTGCACCGTGGGCGCGGCCGACTGCGGCGGGGGCCCGGTTGACTGCGCCGTGGGCGCGTTTGACTGCCGCGGGGACGCGGAAATGCCGGCTGCGCCGCCGGTCTGCGCGCGCCGGGCGTCCGTCTCACTGCTCCTGCCCGCGGCCGTACTCCGAGCGTTGAGCATGCTCTGTACCTTGGCAGGCGCATTCTTGGCGTCAAGTTCCCCCGCCGAATCGGCGACTGTCGCCCCGTTGCGGGAGGATACGCGCGGCTTGAGCGCACTCTCCTCCGCCGGCGGCGGAGACTGCGGCCGTACCTCCGCCATCGCGTCCGGCGGCTGCTCGCTGATTTGTGCCTGTGACGCCGCGGTGCCGGTGGCGTTGGGCCGGACCGGGGCAGTCGGCAAGGCGCCTACGGGTGGAGCGTCGGGCGCGAGAAAACGCGGAATGATCAACAAGCCGGCGAGAGCAGCCGCAGCGAGAGTGCCGAAAGCCGTTGGACGCCACCATCTTGGGTTCGCCGCCGGCCGCCCGGCACCGATCTGCGACGGGCCACTCTTTGCCGATCGCTCCGCCGCGAGCTGCGTGGCATGCTCGAGCACCGCTCGCCGCACCGACTCGCTCGGCCGGCTAGGATCGAGAGCCGACTCGCGCCGATAGAGATCGTCGACCTCATCTGATTGGTTGGGCGGTATTTCGTTCATGCGTGCTCCTTGAGCAGTTCGCGCAATTTGGTGCGCGCATAGCGCAGACGGCTTTTGGTCGTCTCGAAGCTGCTGTCGGTGACCGTCGCGATCTCCTCGACGCGAAGGTCGCCCTCGACCTGCAGCAGAAAGGCTTCGCGCTGCTCGACGGGTAGCTGCTCGAGCGCGTGAAGGAGCGCCCCCGCCTGATCCCGCGCCACTGCCGCGGCGAGCGGACCCGAGCCGGGATCAGCGGTCAATTGCCCCACCACGGATTCCGACTCGTATCCCAGCGTCTCCAAGCTCACTTGCCGTCGACTCGTTCGAATCGAATCGATCATTCGATTGTGCGCGATCGTGAACAGCCAGGTCGTGAATCGCGCCGTCGGCTCGTAGCGCGCCGCGTCCCGGGCCACGGCGAACCAGACTTCCTGCATCAACTCGTCCGCGGTCGCCCGATTGCCCACATTGCGAACAAGGTAGCGCCAAACGCGCATTTCATGCCGCCGATAGAGCAGCTCGAAGGCGGCAGGATCGCCGCGCCCGTAGCGCCCCATCAGAGTCTCGTCACTCTCGCCGGTGACCGTCATTCATCCCAGTATGGCAGTTTTTCGGTGCGTTATCCCTGGGGGTCCGGCACATACTGCTGCTCAGGCGAGGCAGGGAACGGGTTGGCGGCGGGCGGCTGCGGGTGCGGCCGCTTGATGATGCCCATCGCGAACAAGTTGTCGAGACTGTCGTAGTGAACGCGTATGACTTCGTTCGGTTGCGCCTGCATTCTCAGGAATTCTGTGTGATTGACGTATGAGTATTCGCGCTCACCATGGCCCGTGCCGAGCTTTGGCGCAGGCGCGGCGCCTGACAAAGCGGCCGGCGCCGGTGGGTGCGCCACCGACGGCGGCATCGGCGCCGGCATCGCGCGCGACGCCTGAGCCTCGGCCGCTGTCGCTGCCGCCGAGTTCGACGCCCGAGCCGCCGGCGATTTTGCCATCGATTCTCCCGCCGCCGCCGAGTCTGATTCGGATGCGCGCGGCTCCGCCGCCCGACCCGATGACTGCCCGATCATCGGCGGCGAGTAGACCGGCTGCGGTGGGCGCTCGCGAAATATCGCCACGCCGATGACACCGACGTTCGCCGGGCGTCCGGTGCGCTCCGCGTAGGAATTGGGAGAGTCGACAAAGGTAAATGCGGCCACCTCCGCGTCAGTCTTCCGCCAACCCGTGATTTGGTAACGCTCGCCCGGGCCGAACACATAGCCGGTCTGATCCCAGCCCGCCGTGGCTCCGGAAACCACGTTGACGCCGTCGACCGACGTCACGGCCAGCAAGCGCTCGCCCAGGCGGTTGCGGATCTCGATGGCGTAGCGCGCCCCCGGTCTTCCGGCCACCCAATATTCACCGCGGTAGAAATGCGGGCTGAGTACAGCCCCACTATCCCGGTCGATGATCGCGACTTCGGCAAGACCCCCCATGACTTGGGCGTCGCCGGTCGTCGCCAACCCCATCAATATCGCAAAATAGACTAAGCGGTTCATATCGGCTCCGTATCGAAACAGTCAAAGACTGAAGCGACACAGGCGCCAAAATGGGGTTAGCCACCGATCAGGTTGAGCGGCGCGAGGAGCGACGACGCAAAACGAATCTAACTTATCCCAATCATCCACTTCCGCTTTGGCCCAATAGATCTAAAACATCGGTCCGCGCGGTTTCATGCCTCACGGACCGCTCCAACGATTGTCAGGCCACACACTACGCGTTCGAGTACTGAGACCGACAGAATCTGAGGGCAGCAGAGCGAAGTGATTCCCCCGAGGCGGCCCCCGCAGGCTTCGCTGTCAGGTGAGCAGCTCGAATGCAGACGTCGGCCCTTTTCGGTAGGAGCGCGTCTTTACGGACCAAGCTCAACGATGGCGATTCGCGGCCCATTGGTCTGGGAGTTCGCTGATACGACCAGCCGTCTTCCGTCGGGGGACCAGACCGGATGATTCACGTTGAATTTAGGTTCGGTCACCTGTTGCAGTCCGCCTCCATCGCGACCGATAAGGAATGCCGCATAGAGATGTCTACCTTCCCGGTCGGCGCGATCGGACTCGAAGGCGAGCTTGGTGCCGTCGGGCGACCAGCTTGGTGCGCGTCCCTGCCCATGCGTCGCCTCCAGGCTGTGCACCTGGCCGCTGCCGAGCTCGAGCAACCAGATGGTATTCTTCGTCTGGTCGTATGGCTGGCCTGTATTCGGCTGGCCCGCGAAGGCGATCGACTTGCCATCAGGAGATACGGCCGGCATCCCTGTCAGAAAGCGGTTTCGATCAGTGAGTGTTTCAGCATGATGTCGCGCGAGATCGATTCGCTTGATGTTCAGCTCCTTACCATCCATGACTGCAAGCTGCTCTCCGCCCGGGTACCAGGACGGATAGAACGCATGACCGGAGAACTCAGTGAACGGTAACTCATGTGGACCCGTGCCGTCCGCGTTGATGATCCATACGCTAGCCTTTGCTCCCGATTCACCGGTAAAGGCAATCAGAGGTTGTTTCGAGGACCAGTTTGCCCGGGTTGCTGACACCGAAACCGAGGTGCGCGCAAACCTGCGCGCCTCCGCGCCACTCGCGCCGACAATCCACAGCTCCCAGGTTCTCCCGCCATCGAAACTCCTGCTGAACAGGACATTCTTTCCGTCGGGTGAAAAAACCGGCCAATAGTCGACAAACCCTGGACCCGATGTAATGAAGCGCGGTGGGCTCGTGGCCGTCGACGACGTAACTTCAGCGGCGGCGGCTGTCCTCGCTGCGGAACAGGCAACCATGATGGCGCTAAAGAGCCATCGGAGCTCGCAGGTCATGTCGGCCTCCTTCGATTTCCCCACCACCACTCAACCAACAGACGCGTGCCGGCAATAACCATAGCGCAATTGCCGCACCGCGGCCTTCGTGTCCACTATGGTTGGCAAAATTGTGAATAGTTAGTGGTTTGGGCTCTGTGGTAGGCCGTCGACGAGTTCGTAGTAGTCACCCTTCTCCGCCACAAAGATATGCTTCTCAAGGTGCGTCGACGTAGGAGTGTCAAAACTACCCATAGCAATGGCGATCCAGTCCCTGTCGAGTGGGTCCCAGAACAGGAACGAACCGCATGTCGCGCAGAACCCTCGCCGCACGTTTGCGGACGACTGGTACCAAGACACATTCTCCTGACCTGTGATGACAAGGGTCGCTCGTGGAACGTTCGTAGAGGCAAAGTAGTGACCGGACTGCTTCCGACACTGGACACAGTGACACGCGTCCGGAGCGCGTAAGTTTCCTGCGACAGTGAAGCTAACACGGCCACACAGGCATGCGCCTCGCTTTAGGTCTGACATTGCAACTCCTCTGGCGCTCACGGATCAGGATCTACATCGCTAAGACGGAGCCAACATCGATGAGGTTGAGCGACGCGGGCCCGCGCCGCCATGAAACGAAGGTGATTTATTCCAATCATCGATTACCTCGTTCGCTCACCGAAGACTCTTCCCGCGATCGCTCGAACCGATGGTCAGGCGAATTCTTTGCGCCACGGCCGCGCTCTCTCAACGAAGTTCCTTCCGGACGACCAACTTCAAAGCCGACCACACTTCGGAGACTGCGCAGACCTTTGTGTCAACGAATCCGAGTGGCAAGGCCACCTCCCGTATTATGTCTTCAGTAACGTCAGTCGGCACCTTCGAGGATTTTTTTGGCCACGAGATCCATACGACGGCGCTGCCTCGAAGTTTCTTCCTCAGTTCGGTGAGTTCCTTCGACAGAGCGGGCTTGCGGTCTACGAAGACATGAGCCACATCCGTTGATTCCGTTGGCTTTGCGTGGAAGGCGACTCCGCATGGAAGCGGCTCAAGTAGCTGAAGGTATTTAGCAGGCGCATTTTTGGTGTAAACACGAGCGTTCACTCCAATTCCGAGCTTCTTGGCCAGCGGCGCGCCCGAGTAGCCAGCGGATTTTGTGTTCATGTGCGGCCTAACGATGACGTTGAGCCACGCGGGGGTTGCGCCGACGTCAAACAAAGCTGATTTACCCAGATAATCGACCCTCTCCTTGGCTCATCGAAGCTGTTGCCCCGGCGATCGCTCGAACCGATTGTTAGGCGAGTAACCAAGATTGCTAAAGAAATATCTCACCAATGACGGCGAGCAGAAATGCAACGGGAAGCGTAACTGCCATTAGACGCACCATCAACGGTTGCTGGGTCGAATACTCCGTCCCTGGGAACGCCCGGTCTTCGGCATCCATGGCCCGACGTGCCGGCGGAACAAACAAATAGATCCCGTAATTGATGAGAACCATGGAGGTAAGCAAGGTAGCGATTAGCATCGGGAAATAGACGAAGAACGGTGCTATTGAGCCAGGCCAAATCAAATCGACCGGAACTGTGCGCCCGTGAAGAAGAAGAATCGCCGCCATTCGCGCAAGCTTGACGCCTCCCAAGAGGAGAGCAAGCCAAAGTGGCAATGCTAGGAGAAGAAGCAAGTTCCATGGACTCTTACGTCGAGACGAACGCGACTGAGCATTGGCAAGAAATGCGCCGCGTTCTAGTTCATCTGCCACCGATCCGAGAGATCCGGGTTTGTGCTTTTTTGTCATGGAGCGGACCGTAACAATGATAAGTCGCCCAACGATGAGGTTGAGCGAGGCGGGGCTTCACCAGCGTCAAACGAAGGCAGTTTATCCAGTTCATCGATTCCCTCCCGGGACCACCGAAGACGTGAACCGCGATCGCTCCAACCGATTGTGGGGCTCATGGGGCATGCCTATACAACGCCCCAGGTGCCCAGTACTCCTCCAGCGCAGTCATGGCCTGCGACGTCCATACAGACTCTGGATCGAATGCCAGCCTGTCCAATAACGCAATTACAACAGATTCTTGTTCCTTTGACAGCGAGCCTAGCCTAGGTGGCTCGCGATCCGGTGGGCGAAGGGACGCCAAAAACGCATCCACAGCGTTCGATGCATTCGAGACATTAGTCAGAGCGTAATTTGCGAGTATTGGTAGGTAGTAGCGCCAAGATACGGGGTCGAGATGCGCAATTCCCCAAAAGTACTTTTCTAGATATTCGGGCGTCGGTCGATCGAGTTCCGCATCAAAGGGAGGCGCGGTGTCGTAGCCATCCACGGCGTTGCCACCACGAAGAGTCATTGGTGGGGCGATGACGTCAGTATTTCGGACCGGCCGATTCATGAGGCCTAACGATGAGGCTGAGCGACGCGGGAATGCGTCGACCCAAATCGAAGGCACTTTATCCCGATCATCAATCCCCTCCTTGGCTCACCGAAGCCGCTGCCCGCGACCGCTCGAACCGACAATTATGTTTCCAACCACTTGTACATTACCAACGCATCGACATAGCCTTTGGACGGATGATTAAAAGCCTTTGGCAAGCGACCAACCGTCGCAAAACCAAGCGAATTCCAAAGTCTGACCGCGCCGTCATTGGTCGCGGCTACAAAATTGAATTGCATGGCTTTGTATCCAAGCTTCTTTGCGACTTCCTGACTATGCTCGCACATCGCGGTGGCCAGACCGCGCCCGCGTGCGGTTGATGAAACCATGTATCCACAATTACAGACGTGATCTCCGGGCCCCTGCTGATTCGTCTTAATGTAGTAGGTTCCCAATGTATTTCCGGCTTCTTCGACAACAAACGTCTTCCTGGGTATTTCAATCCAGATCTTAAGCGCCTGCTCTTTCGTGGTGTCGCGTGCGTACGCGTAGGTTTCTCCAGTCGCGACGATCTCGCGAAAGATTGGCCAGATTCGCTCGAAGTCTTGCTGTGTGGCCTCTCTGATCTTCATGTGTCAGTAACCTGCTTACATGGAAACATTACGATGAGGTTGAGCGACGCGGGGCTGCGCTGCCGACAAACGAAGCTGATTTATCCCAATCGTCGACTCCCGTCCTTGGCCCAACGAAGCCGCGACCCACGATCGCTCGAACCGATTGTTAGACACCCTGCCGTGCCCGTTCAAGTGCCGCGAGAGCTTGGATGGACTCCCCGGACTCCCCGTGAATTTCATCCGATATTACCCCCACAAATTCGGCGATTACATCGCACTGCGGCCTGTCGAAGAGCCGAATGCGCTCCCACCAATATGAATCGTGGTGCAGGGACAGGTGGTAAATAATTAGGTCCGGTATGTCTTCCGCCTCACTACGCAGTTCGAGGGCAACACTCATGAACGCTGGAAAATAGTAATGGTGAGCACGCGGCGTAAACATATACATGGCTGATCGATGGTATACGAGGAGATCGGCGCTGAGGCTTTTCCAGGTCTTCCCCAGGAAGGCCTCTGTTGCACCCTCATCCCCCTGCGCGTCGGGGCGGAGGTAGCCGGCCTCAACTATGGGCGCCACCGGCGGTGGGGTAATACGAAACGCTTGCTCAATGCGGACGGTGAGCGTCACAAGGTGTCCAACGATGAGGTTGAGCGACGCGGGGCTTCACCAGCGTCAAACGAAGGCACTTTATCGCAATCATCGATCCCCTCCTGGGCTCAACGAAGACACGACCCCCGCGATCGCTCGAACGGATTGTTAGATGAGCGACGTACAGCTACCAACCACAAATGTCACTATCGGGCTCACGCCCGAGAGTTAAATGCCCCCAGCCAACATACGCAATGGCCTGACCACAGTAAAGGGCGCCCAGCGTGAGCACCGAGTAGTCGCTCCGAAGGATCAAAACAGCCGCAGCGTCTGCAAGAATGGATGTTCCCACCAGTCCAAACGCAAACAAAGCGGTACGTGTGAGTTTTTCGTCGACGAGTTCAATGTTGCTCGAATAGGAGACCACAAATGGTAACGCTGCCAAGAAAAACACCAGCGCCGCTGCGCTACCGGCTCCCCGCATCAACCACAAAGCCAGGCTTCGATGGAAGAGAAGTCTATGAGTGGCAATGGAAACTACTACGCAGGTGCATCCCGATATTACGCCGAGAACGCGATGCGTCCAGGCGAAGAGACTGCGATCTACAAGCAGGTGGTCCATGCGGCGCCCGAGGCGCCGTGCGGGCGTGACATCGTTCATCTAACGATGAGGTTGGGCGACGCGGGCCTTCGCTGACCCGAAACGAAGCTGATTTATGCCCATCATCGACTCCCTCCTTCCCTTAGAACCACCCGCGTCCGTATCCGAACGAAGCTGAATTTCAATGTCTCGTGCCCAAGATCATTAGTGCAAACAGTGCGGCGCTGCTCGCAGCCATGCCTAGCAATGATAGCGCTCCGGTCGTAATCACAACTGGCACTACGTGATTCCCTATGCGTTCTTGCACCCGAGTAAAAGTTGCGAGTAGCGCGGCTATTCCGCCCGGCAGGCCCAGAAGATAGAGGAGCCAAATCGTGACGCCGGCCTTCGCTTCCTGAACCGGAAGATGCGACACGCCAATCAGGTACACTGCGAGGCCAACCCCGAACCCGGCGAGCGAGGAGCGATTTGTGCAGCCGCAAAGCCGCGCGGCTCCGACTGCGGCAAGCTGCGGCAGAAATAAGCTCAAAGCGTTTGCCCAAAAGTAAGCACCCGCAGGGGCCAAGTTCACTGAAGCAGTTGCGCCGCAGGCAAGAGCTCCGACAAGCGTGAGATTCTCGGTCGAGTGCCAGGAGAGTCTCAACTTAGGCCCAACGATGAGGTTGAGCGACGCGGGGGGGGGTGCCGACGACCAACGGAGCTGCTTTATCTCAATCATCCACTTCCTCCTTGGCCCACCGAAGATGCGACCCCGCGATCGCTCGAACCGATTTAGGCAGCATAGAACTACTTCTAGCAAATCCATGCGCCTCCGGGAATCACAAAAACAGCCATGATTGCCGGAATGTCCAAAGCGTAGGACCATATTGCGCCAAGCGCAGCCAACTTCACCGAGCGCGGCCAATCCCAAGTGGGGTTTCGAAAGAATAGTCCGAGCAGGATGAGCCACTCGCAAATACGAATAGGTGCGAGCAACGCATACCAACCGAACTCCGACTTGGGGATGTGAAGGTGATTCGCCGTATATACTGCCCCCATCCCTGCGCACAGGCCGATGGCCGTGCGCACCCCTCCGATAAGCCACGGAGATGCGCAGGACTCCGGAATGCGCCGCTTTATGTAGAATGCCGCCGCGGTGTATCCAAGAAACTTCGTACCCGCAAAGTAGACAAGTCCGAGAGGCTCAGGTCCGAAGGGCATGTGGTGACAATCCTTGTGCTGCTGACAAACGAAGCTTCTTTATATCAATCATCGACTCCCTCCTTGGCTAACCAAAGACGCGACCCGCGATCGTTCCAACCGATGGTTAGGCGCAGCGTTCAACGAGACTGGGTATCCAAAAATTTGCCCACGAAGTTACCTTCCTCAGATCCGTCTGGCTTGCTGATGAGCCAATCGAGCATGTCTGACTCATGAAATTTATATATTTGACCCGGCCTGAATCCTGAGACAAGTCGAATATCAGAGGCAATGGTTCCAGTGACCAGCCCGTCCGCGATGGTCTCCACGTGTATAAATACCTGTTCCCAATGTCCCTTGGCATCAACGAGCCGTGTAACTAGAAACAAATTCTGACCACGAGGGAGCCCACTAAGAAACCTCTGGCGAGCGGCAAGATAAGACTTCCGGGCCATCGCCACATAGGGCGCAATCTCCTTCGCGTTTTCCGACATCTGTTCCTGTACAAGCGCTTTTGGTTGATCGCTCGGCGCGCTTGGCGCGAGCTGTGCCAAAGCAGAGGTGATGCTCAACAGAATGAGCAATCCCGACCAAGTGGCGATTCGTATCAAATCGGTTCTCATGGCGTCTAGCAATGAGGTTGAGCGACGCGGGGTAGCGCCAACACCAAACGAAACTGATTTATCCAGATCATCGACCCTCTCCTTGGTTTACCGAAGCCGCGGCCCCGCGATCGCTCGAACCGATGGTTATGCGCCCGTAGAGTCTCTAACTAATACATGTCCACGCATTTCTATCAAATACAGTCCAAACATCGTTCTCCTTCCGAAACGCCCACCATTCGCCGGTACATGATTCATTAGGTTTGGTTTCGGTTCGACACCACATCACTTCGCCGCCTTGTCCGTTAAACCAGGACTCTATCGGATAGCCACCGCCCTTCGCACCGTTAGGTTGGGCCGCATCGGCAAGCGATCGTAGTAACTGCGAATTGGGAGGTGGAGCCGCGACAACCGTCCAAGAACTGGGATGCTTCGAGAAAGCGCCACAAGAACCCCAATACTCATTGGGCCGGTTGTATGCGGCAGTGAAAGAACGCAAATCTGGTGAATCCCTCGTGCAACCGACCAGTGCGCAACTTAGAAGGCCGATCGAAGCAACACGTTCAGCAACGCGCATAACGATGAGGTTGAGCGACGCGGGATTGCGTCGCCGACAAACGAAGCTGATTTATCCCGATCATCGACCCCCTCCTTGGCTCACCCAAGACGCGGCCCGCGAATCGATTGTTAGAGCGCTTCGCACAAAAGTACGGCCTCGTTCTTCTGTCCACGCTCGAAACCGCGTAATTTTAGGCAGAAGTCATCCACCTGCGCCGGGGTAATTACCAAATGGATCGATGAGGTTTGAAACTTGTCACTTCCGCGCGGTGGATATTCACCTTCAAGTTCGATCCACAGCGAACAGTGGCCCAATCCATCGTATGTTTGAAAATTAAGCCGGCAATGGCCCGAGCGATGGCTACCAAATGTAACTTCCTCGTGAGCACGCACAGATTTTGGAAATCCGCTGAGCGCTAGTGCGAGCGCCTGAACGTCGTCCGCGCTGCCCCACGCTAGCGTGCAGCCGCTAAATGTGGGGTTCCCAGCGCGAATTTGGTAACGGACCAGACCGTCACCGTCGTGCTCTAGATCACTCGCAATGCTGACTGTCCATGCGCTCTAACGATGAGGTTGAGCGACGCGGGGCTGCGCCGGCGACAAACGAAGACGTTTTATCCCAATCATCGACTCCCTCCTTAGCTCACCGAAGCCGCAGCCCGCGATCGCTCGAACCGATGGCTAGGTCCAAATTTGGCATTTCCATTAAATGCATATACAATAAATATGGTCATGACCTATGACCCCGCGAAACGTCGGTCGAACAAGCGCAAGCACAAGATCGACCTGGCCGAGTGCGAGGCGGTATTCGATGCCCCAATGCTTACTCGCGAGGATGCCAGTCAAGGTTATGGTGAGCAACGTTTGGTTAGCTTGGGCTGGTTGCAAGGTCGCGTAGTCGTGTTGGTATGGACGGACCGAGAGGATGGCCCACGATTGATTTCATGCAGAGAGGCAAATGCACATGAGCAAGAAGCGTACTTCCGGGAATACCCGAAAATCTGATGTGCCGTACAATCCAAATGACCGTGATGAGGTGCTGTCATTTTGGAAGGGAGCTACGGCGCACCGTGGCGTGACCGAGTTGCGCGCGAAGCGCGGACGCCCCAGAAAGGCGCCGCATGAGCGCAAAGAACAAATCGCTCTGCGGTTGGATGCTGACGTTCTCGCTTGGTACCGTGCGCAAGGGAGTCGGTGGCAGACTAGGATGAACGCAGTACTCAAGGCCTACCGCGACGCGACAATTTGAGGTGACCCCGGTTTGACCTAACGATGAGGTTGAGCGACGCGGGCTTGCGCCGACATTAACCGAAGCTGATTTATCCCAATCATCGACTCCCTCCGACGCTCACCGAAGACGTGGCCCGCGATCGCTCGAACCGATTGTTAGACGGTGCGCCTGGTTCGAGGCTATTGGTCGGCATTATCGGCACCATCCAACTCTCCGGTTGCAAGGAATGTTAACTCGGCATCGGTGAACTGAGCCTGCGACATAAGCCAGCGCGCTCTGTGCGCCAACTCTGGTGGAACGCGAATCTCGCAACGGCGTGCCTCACCCAAGAGCGAAGTGTCACTAACCACCTCGGCCGGCACACCCTCGGCTCGAAATAGGACCGCCATCGCATGCGCTGAGGGGACATCGGAGAAGGTTGCCACCACAACCGACGCCAAGTCCGAAGCGGGTGACATGATTTCGTCTAACCAATAATTAGACGACGAGAACGTCGTGTAACAACCAAACACGACGAAAATGTCCAATAACATTCCGACCGGGCGCCCAAGCCGCGGTCAGTTTCGTTAAGCCGACGCCTTTCACGCATGCTTCTCCTCCATGAGGTTGAGCTCGGTGCGCATGTGCTCGCGGATCAAATACTTCTGAACCTTGCCGCTGATCGTGAGGGGGAAACTCTCCACGAAGCGCACGTAGCGAGGCACCTTGTAGTGCGCAATTTGCCCGCGGCAGAATTCCCGGATTTCCTCGTCGGAGGCGGTCATACCGTCCCGCAGGCGGATGCACGCGCAAACGGCCTCACCGTACTTGGCATCGGGAACACCGACCACGGCCACGTCGAGCACCGCGGGGTGCCGATAGAGGATTTCCTCGATTTCCCGCGGCGAGACGTTCTCGCCGCCGCGGATGATCTTGTCCTTCACGCGGCCGACGATATTGCAGTAACCCTGCTCGTCGATGACTCCCAGA
>Ga0307470_10000516_pt1 | contig 18642 bp, 13 predicted proteins | sample atmos_gasesAM3C__FD_204565 | JGI IMG/M metagenome (GOLD analysis project Ga0307470, IMG submission 204565) | Hardwood forest soil microbial communities from Morgan-Monroe State Forest, Indiana, United States - atmos_gasesAM3C_05 | ecosystem: Environmental > Terrestrial > Soil > Temperate forest... | reverse complement strand
GCGATGAGACGCGACATACGGGAAGCACTCGAGGCTCGGCAATCGCACTAATATCTCAAATTTAACATAATATACATTATGCGAAGTTGCTATGGTGGTGGTGTGTCGCGACCGCCGCCCAGGGATTGGTCGGTTTCTCCTCTACGAACGGCCTGACATGGATGTTGGGCCGGACGTGGACACACGGGGAACCAGATGCGTGTAATTCTCGGATTTCTCAGCACAATTCGCTTCTATGTGCTGATCAAGGCGGTGCGATTGGCTAGCCTCGTCAGCGTGCCCGCATCGAACTGGATCGGCGAGGTTTCCGGCTTGAATAAGGTCATGCTGGATTTCCTCGAATGGTCTGACAGACGTGAGGGCTCGGCGGAGCCTTCGCCCGCCTTGTATGCGACTTCGGATCGCGATCAGTAACCCTCGTAAGTCGTTGATGTGACTGGCCGAAGCTGCTACGCTCTTGGCTCGCGTGTGGATACTTTGGAAGGACCTGGGACGCACGCGCGTGAGTTGGGTAATTGCGAGCCAATTTCTAGGGATCGCACGTCGCCGACGCTAGTTACCTTCAATGGGACGGCGTACGGCTGTGAGCGATCCGAAAATTCTCAGTGTCTTTTACGGCTACCCGGCCGCGCTCGTCGCGCGCTGGTGCGGTGTGTCGTCGGCAACTGCTACCCTCTGGAAACAAAACAAGCGTAAACCGTCTCGGCAGGCGTTGCGGCTGTTCGCCCTTCACCGTGACGAAGTCGTCTTGAGCGAGCCGTGGCGCGGCTGGAAGGTGCGTGGCGCGGCGATTGTCGATCCTGATGGCAACGCGACGACCCAGGCGCAGCTGCGGGCGTATTGGCTGATCATGCAGTATGCCGCTGAGCTCGCGCGGCGCGACCCGGCCGACTACGAGCATTTTCAGTCCCTGCTTCGCCAGGCCTGAAGCGTCCCCCACACTAACCGCGAGTCGTGTGGGGTACGGAGGGGACTAACGGGCATGATCCCCGAGTCGGCCCGCGCGGTTCACCGTTACGCGGATCGAGCCTACCATGGCCTGGCCTTGGCATGGTTGGTGGATGGCCTTGTCGAATAGGTAACAACGCAGCAGATTGATACCCGTCGCAAGAGAATTCCCGAACGATTTTGAAAATATTTTCGGGAGGGTCGCGAAGCAGGAAGTGCCCGGCGAGCGCTCGCGCAGCGGAGCGAAGCGAGCGCGGCCGGGGCTGCCCGGCCGCGCATTCTTCGGCGGCCATGGATGGCCGACGTTGCGCTGTGTCTCAATGACGGAATCGCTTGCATAGGGTTCGACTCGAATAGGTTTACCCAGCCGAGACCGCCAGGGGGCGGCCCTCTTCTCGGCATTCGAGTCGTACGGGCCCCAATGCAAGGGATTGCGATGGTGCGACTTAGGGCCAGGGATGGCCCTCTGCTCTGCTGCTCGATGATTTCGCGTTGCTGCGCAAACGCTAGGAATTACGGGGTTTTCAGCCCTTTTCGCGCCGGACCCTTGTATACATTATGCGAAGTTGCGTTGTGATACCCAAATAGTGATTGCGAATCGGCAAAGTCTCGCAATTACTGAGATAAGCAGTCTCAGCATTACTGAGATACGACCGCCACCAGCACCGCTGCAGCCTGGCTCAGCACCTCAAGGGAATGGAATCGGCGGCACAGTGGAACTCGTGCCGCCGATTCTGTTTCCGTGGCTACGATTACGCCGACCAGAGCAACGTCACCTCTTGGGGTATTCAGTGAAAACGTAGTCCTGCGTCTTCACTATCGTGTGGCACGCGAACCCGCACTTGGCGTCGTTCCCCTGCGGCGGCTTGTCCGCCATTGTGCCGGGCCTGAACGCATCGGACGCGGCATCGTACTCGAACTCGCCATATCCCCATCCGCCGCTGTCCGCGAACCTCTTGCTGTCCTTCACCATGAAATCAACGTCATGGAGGGTGCCGGCCACGAACGGTTGGCCGGGAGCCGCCTCGTTCTTTTTCGCGTTCCAATGGATCTTTGCCATTTTGGCGCCGTCGGGGAAAGGCTTGCCGTTACTGGGAATACCGGCCTTACGCGCGTCGATCATCGCGGGGTTCCCGAGAATCACGGCGAGCAGCTCTCCGTTATGACTGATCGAAATGGTCTGCCAGCCTTCGTATCCCTTGAACTCGGAGAACGCGAGCCCGTTCGGCACCTTGAGGGTGTTCCTGTCCTGGGCGGAAATCGCAGCCCCGGTAGCCAGTACTACGAGCGCTACCGTTATACCCACACTGATCAGCATGCTTGTGCCCTTCATCGCCGCCGCTCCTTATTATCCGGTCAATTAACTCACGCACACGATTAGGCCATGTGTGTTGAATCGAATCCAGTGTACAAAGGTATCGTGCGGACGGCCCCGCGACGACGGGTGTCGCCGCAGGGGTTCGCAATGCAGCATTAAGGTCTACCAGCCCACGGCCTCGCCGTCCTTGCGGTGATCGGAGGCACCCCGGTAGACGCCCGATATGGGTTGATCCGCGGAGGTCGCACCGGATGCGGTGCCCTGCCCGGCATAAGGATGTAACCAGATCGCCTGATATCCTCCCATGTCACCGCCGTTGGCGGACTTGACCCGATGGCCCATGGCCTTGAGGGGCGCTCCGACCAGATCGTAAAGATTCGATTCCAGATCCAGCTCGTTGGTCGCTTGTGCGTGGCTGAATCGCGCGGCGTCACTGGCCGCCTGCGGATTGGCGCCAAGATCGATCATGTCGACCAGAACCTGGGCATGCCCCTGTGCCTGCTGGCCGCCCCCCATCAGTCCGAAAGCCATGACCGGTTGACCGTCCTTCATCAGGAATCCCGGCAGCAGTGTATGAAACGGGCGCTTGTGCGGGGCAATGATATTGGGGCTTTTCGGATCGAGTGAAAACAGCGCGCCGCGGTCGTTCAACACGAAGCCGTAGCCCGGCACGGTGACTCCGGCGCCGAAGGTATCGTAGATGCTGTAGATGAACGACACCATATTGCCCCAACGGTCGGCAACCGACAGATATACCGTCCCGCCCACGGGATCTCCTTTGGGCTCGGGCGTGCTCGCTTTGTGCGGATCGATGCGGCTGCAGAGCTCGGCGGCATATGCCTTGGAAATCAGCCGCGCGACCGGCACGTTTGCAAAGCCTGGATCCGCATTGAAGGCATATAGATCGGCATAGGCGAGTTTCTTTGCCTCCACCAGCAAATGCCAGTAAGCCGGAGAGCGTGGACCCAGCGCCGCGAGGTTCATGCCAAGCTTTGGCGCACAGACTTCCAGGATGTTCAGCATCTCGAGCACCGCAAATCCTTGGGTGCTGGGCGGCATCTCGTAAACGTCATAGCCGTGATAATTGGTGCTGAGCGGTGTTTCCCAGGTGGCGCGCGTGCTGGCCAGATCTTCCAGGGTCATGGTTCCGCCGAGCTTCTGCACCTTGGCCACGATCGCCTTTGCGATCTCGCCTTTGTAGAAGGCGTCCCTACCCTGCTTCTGCAGCAGCCGAAACGTGCGCGCGAGATCGGGGTTGCGGAACAGGTCGTAAGTTTGCGGCGGCCGTCCATTCACGAGGTACGTGTTCACGGAGTCGGGATCGTTGGCCAAGACTGTCGCACCGTAGATCCAATCATCATGGATGCGTTCCGTGATGCCGAATCCCTGTTCGGCGAGAGTCGCCGCCGGCTCCAGCGTTTCTTTGAAAGTCATGGTACCTGCGCGCTTGAGCAACACGTCCCAGCCGTCGACCGCCCCCGGAACCGTTACCGATTCGATTCCGTGCAGCGGCATGTGGTCTTTGTAGCCGCGCTCGGCGAGATGCTGAGGCGTGGCGCCCGAGGGCGCGCGTCCGCTGGCGTTCAGGGCGATGAGCTTCTTGTCCTTCGCCACCCACGCAATGACAAAAACGTCTCCGCCGACGCCGGCACTTACAGGCTCGACAAGATTCAAGACCGCGGCAGTGGCAACTGCGGCGTCGAACGCGTTTCCACCTTGCTTGAGGATTTGCAAGCCTGCCTGGGCTGCCAAGGGCTGACTGGCGGCGACGACACCGTTGCGCGCCAGCACTTCCGAGCGAGATTGGGGAAGCCAGCCGGAGGCCCGATCCCCACGGACCGCGGCGAAATCCTTGACCGGCGCCTCCATGCCGGCGGCCTCCAGGCCGGCGAATAGCGTCATGCACGTGAAAATCGCCACGGCAGCGGCATTCGACGAGCGCCGGTCATTCATCTCATATCTCCGCTAAAATTTCTGCGCAAACTTTACCCCGATCAGGCGCGGCTTGTAGATGTTGTGATAAACCGCTTGCACTCCGCAAACGGTTGGGTTGCACTCCGAATAACGATAGTTCTCGGCCAACCGGTCGAACACATTGTTGATGAACAACTCTACCCCGAGCCCGCCCTTCTCCGCACCGATGCTGGCGTCGACCAGCGCGTAGGCAGGCTGCTGGCCGAGGATGTCGCGCTCCACCGTGCGCACATCCGCCCAAACCGCCGACTGGTACACCAACGAACCTTGAACATGCGGCTGCCATTCGCCGGCCCAGGGGACGTTGTACCGTGCCGTGAGATTGCCTTTGAACTTCGGTGTGGTGGGCAGCTGCTGTCCGGCAGGCGCCCCAAAGGGCTTCGCGACCGGCGAACCGCTGCTGTAGTCGAAGCAGGTCGCCGTCTGGATGCCGCCGTTCTGGTCCGGATACTTACAGTAAGGCACCGTTAATATCGGGTTCAGCAAAGAGAAGCCCCCGCCAAACGTCAGCGCATTCGTGGCCGCCCAGTCGATCGACGTCTCGAGACCACGGATACGCGCACCGCCGGCGTTCTTGTTGATGATGATGCCGTTCGGTCCCTGGTAGGAAAACTGGAAGTCCTTCCAGTCCTCTTGGAAGATCGCACCATTGACGCGCAGCGTGTTGCCCAGCCAGCTGGTTTTCCAGCCAAGCTCGTAATTCTGCAGAGTGTCGGACTGGTATTGAGCCCCAATCGTGTTGGTTCCACCCGGACGGAATCCCTTCGAGACGGTCGCATACAGCAGCCGCTGATCGTCGAACTTGTAGGTAGCGGTAAATTTCGGCGTCGTGCCGGTGCCGCTCGCGACCTGGTAACGATTTTGGCAAGGGTCGGCGTATAGGCCGCCCTGCGTCGGGTCCGCGCACTTGGACTGCGCGGACTTGAAGCCCGAATACCCTTGTACCGAATTCGTGTACGAATAGTAACGAAGGCCGCCGAGCAGGCTGACGTGGGACGTCACGTCCCAGGTGAGTTCGCCGAAGCCCGCGTAGTCGCGCTTGATCAGCCGTTCATTGGTCAAATAATAAGTGCCCGGCCAATTGGTCACGCTTTGGTCATCGGCGAGGCCATGGATGGCGTAGTTCTGCAGGTAGGCGTCGGTCTGGAGCTCGGTGAAGCCGCCGAACGTGGCGTGTACCGGAAAGTCCTTCGGCGTCGAGACACGCAGCTCGTGACTGGACATCTTGTAGCTATCGGTGTCCCTGATGTCTTGAGTCGGGCCGAGAGCGTTGCCCGCGTTGTCCGTAAAATACTTCGGTCCGCGCGTATAGGCGATCTGATACGCGAGCGAATAGTCGGCGTAGTCGCCCGTCGACACTGAGTTGCGGTGCAGGAAGCCGCCTGCATAGGTCAGATCGAAGTTGCTGATATTGCCCTCGATGGTGAGCGTCGCCTGGGTCCAGTCGTCCGTCTGGAGTTCACGATTGAAGTGCTGCACCTCATAATTGCCAAGCGTCGGATACAGTCCGGGGTATCCAGGCACCGATCTCGTCTCCTCGGTCGCGAAAAGGCCGTTGGCCGTGACCTCTTGGCCCTGGACCGTGGGCGTAATAGTCCAGTGATCGCCCAGTGCAATACGCAGCGCCGCACGTGCGCCAAAGGTCTCGACGTCGTTGTAGTCGTTCTTCGCCGTGCCGAAATAACGGGTATTCGGAGCTGGATTGCTTGGCGTAGAACCGTTGTTGAGGATAAACCCGGCTCCGGGTGAACCGTTGGCATATGTCGCCGGATAGGCCAGTGTACCCGGAACGTTGTCGATGTACCCGCCGTCCTTTTTGTACCAGCCGACCAGCCGGATCGCCGCCGACGAATTGATGGGTATGTTGATGTAACCCTCGCCCGAGTAGCCCGGGCGGCCGTGCGCCACGTCATTGACTTGAATGTCGTAGGCCCCCTTCAGTACGTCGAACTCCGGCTTGTTCGTGATGATACGCAGAGTCCCCGCTTCGGAGCTCGCGCCGTACAATGTCCCTTGCGGTCCTGCCAGCGCCTCGACGCGCGCGATGTCGTACACATGGATGTCGAGCACACCCTGGATCGTCGTCACGGGCTGCTCGTCCAGATAGACGCCGACACTCGGTAATGTTCCCGAGTGAACCCCATCGCCGCCGCTGGATACTCCGCGCATGTAGACTTTGTCTTGCCCCGGACCCGTCGTCCTGATAGCCACGCTCGGCAGATACTGGATGTAATCGTCGAAGTTCTGCACGTGCAGATCCTGCAGTTGCTGCGTGCCCAGCGCCGTGATGCTGAGCGGCACGTTTTGCAGACTTTCGGTGCGCTTCTGCGCCGTAACGACGACTTCCTCGAGAGTGCCTGAAGGCGCCGCCTCCTGGGCCTGGGCCGCGTTCAAGCAGGCCATGATCGCCGACGCCAACGGCAGCGCCCTTGCCAGCAAGACATGTCGCCGGGGCTGCGGCCGCACCGCTTCGGGCCGGATATTGTGGCGGATTTTTCGCTGTTTACTTCTCGTCATGACTCATCCCTCTCCTCTATTTTTTATGTTGCCCGGGCGTCGAACGCGCGCTTGTAGGCAAGAAAATGCTTCAAGCGCGCGATTGCAGCAGCACCTTCAACGATTGCAGGATCCGATCAACTTCCGCGGCCGTGTTGTAGTGAGCCAGTCCGATGCGCAACACCCCTTCTTCATCGAGGCCAAGGCATTTGGCCAGCTCAAACGCATAGTTATGGCCGGACCATACGTTGATCCCCTCTCGCGCGAGAGCTCGCGCAAGCGTCGAGGAGCGATGACGCGGATGGTTGATCGAGACCGTAGGTACGCGTTCTGTCGGCGACTGAGTTTTCGATATGCCTCGTATTTGAACATCGGGTATCGCAAGCAGCCCGTCGATCAACTGCTTCGTCAGCGGCGTTTCGTAGTCCTCCGCCGCCTGGTACGCGCCTCTTATTTTCTCGCGCCGCGCGCCGGTGGCGCCGGTCTGCTCGCCCAGCCACACCCAGTAGTCGACCGCGGCGGTCAGACCGGCGAAGAGTTCAGTTTGCGGCGTGCCTATCTCGTGTCGCCCAGGCGGATCTTGGGGGCCACAGCGCACCGCGAAGGCATAGAGTTCCGACAACAGTTCGTCCCGCCCCCAGAGCACGCCCAGGTGGGGCCCAAAGAACTTGTAGGATGAGCAGGCCAGAAAATCGCAGCCGAGAGCCGCCACGTCGGCAAGCCTGTGCGGCACGAACTGCACGGCATCCACATAGACCAGCGCGCCGGCATCTTTGGCGAGCGAGGTCAGTTCGGCCACCGGATTGATGGAGCCCGTCATATTGCTGGCGTAGTTCAAAGCCAGCAGACGCGTCTTATTGGACAAGAGCGGACGTAGATCCTCCGGTTCAATACGCCAGCTGTCGCGGTTGATGGGCAGCCAGCGAACCGTCAGACCGCGCTCCTCCGCCAGGCTGAGCCAGGGCGAGACATTGCCCTCGTGATCCATGTGAGTAACGATGATCTCATCACCGGCATTCCAATCGCGGCCGAGCGAGCGCGATATCTGGAATGTCAGCATGGTCATCGATTGGCCGATGACGATCTCTCGTGCCGAGGCCCCGCCAAGCAGCTCCGCCATGGCATCATGCGCGCGACCCACGATGGCGTCGGCGAGCACGGAGGCCTGGAAATAGCCGCCGCAGTTGCTGGCGGCAGCGGCCATCGCGGCGGAAACCGCCTCTATGACGGGACGGGGCACTTGCGTTCCGGCTGGATTGTCGAGGAAGACTGCGGGTGAGCTCAACGCTGGAAACTGACTTCGAACCCGTTCGATCGGAAAACCTGTCACCTCGGACCCCTTGCTCTTGTTGTACCTCGCTGCCTTATGCCCGTATGCGCCGCGGGCCGCCATCCTGCCCGAGGAGGACGTTCGAAGTCGTTCTTCCCGTCTCGGCCGCCCCAGCAGCGTCAATTGAGCGCCTGGCGCTGCCGGAGGCTCCGAAGGTCGTGCCGCGTTTATTGTAATTGATCGATCGTTCATTTATTCTCGAATGGCGATTCCGCGAGCATGGGAAATAGGAGCTGACGAATGACGCAACGTGTGGCGCTGGTGACCGGCGGTGGCCGGGGGATTGGCCGTGAGGCGGCGCTGCTGCTGTCGGCAGCGGGAGCTCGCGTGATGGTCGTATCGCGCAACGAGAGCGAGCTGTCCGCCCTGGGGCTCGAGTATGTCGCAGCCGACCTCGGCACTCCCGAGGGTTGCGCACTGGCCGTTGCCGAGACCGAGCGGCGATTGGGGCCGATCGACCTCCTCGTCGTGAACCACGGCATCGGCTCGGCTCATGAGCGGCTGGTGTGGGAGCAGGATCCCGAGGTCTGGCGCGAAACGATGCGCATCAACCTCGACGGTCCGTTCGAACTCGCGCGGCTCACCGTAGGGGGAATGTGCAAGCGCGGCTTCGGCCGGCTCGTGTTCACCAGCTCGACCGCCGGCGAGAAGGCGGAAAGATCCGGCAGCGCCTATACCGCGTCAAAACACGGAGTGATCGGACTTGCACGGGCGGTCGCCCAGGATGCCGGACCGTTCGGAGTCACATCCAACGCCGTCCTGCCCGGCTGGGTGCGTACCGCAATGGCGGAGCGGTCGGCGCGGACGGAGGCCGAGCGACGCGGCGTTACCGTCGAGCAGGTGTGGGAAGAGCGCGCAGCGATTTACCCGCAGAAGCGGGTATTGGAGCCGCGCGAAGTCGCGCAGGTGATCGCATTTCTCTGCAGCGACGCTGCCGGGGGTGTGAACGCGGAAGCGATCACCGTGGCTCTTGGCGGCATCTGGTAGGGATTTGGAGCGACGCGGGCGCGATATTCTTTGTGTATCGAGGTACTTGATGAATCCAGCAGTAACGCACCATCCGCGAGCAACGTTGCTGACGGCGCTCCTGTTTGGTGCAGTTTCCCTGACCGCCTGCGGCGGCCATCCTGGTGCCGGAGCGTCCGACAAGACCCTCAATGTTTATAACTGGGCGGGCTATATCGCTCCGAATACAGTCGCCAATTTCGAGCGCGAGACAGGCATCGAGGTCCACTACAGCACCTACGAATCGAACGAAATAAGCGAAACCAAGCTGCTGACGGGACACAGCAATTACGACGTCGTCACCTCCGCGGACGCTTTCTTTGAGCGCCAACTTCACGCGGGCGTCTTTCGTCAGCTGGACAGGACGGCGCTGCCGAACAGCGCCAACCTGGATCCCGAGGTCCTGCAAAAGCTCGCCGTGCACGATCCCGGGAATTTGCACGCCGTGCCCTATTTGTGGACAGAGGCGGGCCTGGGCTACAACGTCGACAAGGTCCGCGAGCGCCTGGGGTCGGCCGAACCTGACAGCTGGTCGCTGCTCTTCGATCCAAAGAGCGCGGCCAAGCTCAAAGATTGCGGCATCATGATCGTCGATTCCCCGGAGGACGTGCTGCCCTCCGTGTTGATCTATCTCGGCAAGGACCCTAACAGCCGCGATCCCGCGGATTGGACAGCGGCGGCCGATGTTCTGATGCAAATACGGCCGTTCGTGCGTTCCATCGAGGCCGAGGGAATCATTGGAGATCTCTCCAACGGCAGCCTGTGTCTGGGCCTGACCTGGGGCGGAGAGGTCACACAGGCCCGCTACCGCGCGCTCGAAGCAAACAATGGAGTCAAGATCCGTTATTTCGTGCCGCGCGAGGGAGCCGTTGCCGGCCTCGACATGCTCGCCATACCGGCAGACGCGCCGCATCCCGAAAACGCCCACAAATGGCTCAACTACTTGATGCGGCCGGAGGTGATGGCTGACATCAGCAACACTCTGAAATATCGCAATGGAAACAAGGCTTCGCTGCCGTTCGTACAGGAGGCGATCAAGAACGACCCGGCGACTTATCCCGACGCCGCAACGCGCGCCAAGCTGTCCATCGAAACGATGCAACCGCCCGAACTGAAGCGCTTGATGACGCGCCTCTGGACGCGGTTCCGCACCGGACAATGAGCCTGCGAATGCCTGCAAGAAGACCGCCGTAAACACAAGGTTCCTGCGAGGAGATTATCGCTGTGATGCATTATTCGCCGACATCGACGCAGGCTGAAGCACGGGGCAATGCGGCGAGGGGCCGAAAGTCCGCAGTGCCCGCGGCATGGGCAGCCGCCAGCGCGGAAATCGTGGACCGCATGGATGATCCGATTCTGCCCGACCTTCTCCCCCGCGCGCTGAGCTCGCTGATCGAATTCGACTACAGCGTCGTGTTCGTCTATCGCGGCAAGGCCAACCCGATCCACATCCATGATACGTTTCCCAACCCACAGGCGCGGACCGGAGTCATCAACTACGTCAAGAACACCTACGTACTCAACCCCCTCTACAATGCCTATCAACGAGGTCTGAAGACAGGCGTCTACCGGCTGCGTGAATTGGCGTCGGAGGGATTGATCGACAGGAAGCCGCTTCGAAAATACAGGATGTGCGCCGCAGCGTCGGAGGAAATCGGTTATCTCACCGATGGCTGGCCGGCCGGCTGCGAGGAACTTTGCATTGCGATGGAATTGCCCGGCGGCGAGTGCGCGGAACTCACGCTGTCACGCAAAGCGTCCCAAGGTGGTTTCTCGGACGAAGACATTGCAAGCCTGTCGCCGGTAATCCCATTTCTTGCCGCCGCGGTTCGGCGCTATTGGCGCCATGCCCGATTGATGCATGTGTCGAACACGCGGGATACGGGGAGCGACGACACGGTGCGGGCCTTCGGCCGAAATCCTCTCAGTCCTCGAGAGCGGGAGCTTGCTCATTTACTGTTGCGCGGCCATTCGACTGCCTCCGTCGGCCTGAGGCTCGGGATCTCGACTACTACGGTCAAAACCCATCGCAAGAACCTGTATTCCAAGTTGGGAATCGCCACTCAGGCCGAATTCTTTTCGCTGTTCCTGGATTCGCCCGGGAGCGGCAGCCGTATCTAATCCGTCCTCCTAGGGGAGGATGGTGACCGTCGAGACAATCGGGCATAACGGCGCGGTCGGTACACAACAACCGCGGATTTTAACCGATGAAAAGCCTATTCGCCTTGCTCGTGCTGTTCGCGGCGCCGCTCTCTGCGCAGGTGGTGGCGATCCGCGCCGGAACCGTCGTCGACCCCGCGCATGGCGCCAGCGCCAAGGACCAGGTCATTCTGGTCGAGAATGGCAAGATCAAGTCCATCGGCGCAAGCCTCGCCATTCCCGCGGGCGCTCAAGTGATCGACCTTTCGCACCAATGGGTGACTCCCGGTCTGATTGACGCACATACACATATGACGCTCACGGAGCTCCAAAACGTGCCGTTCGAGACGTTCTATCTGAATGAAAGCACGACCTTCCGCGGGCTGCGCGGCCTGCACAACGTCATGCAGGCGCTGCAGGCCGGATTCACCGCCATACGCGACGTTGGAAACAGCGCCGAATACGCGATGAGCGATGTTCGCCGTGCCATCGATGCCGGATGGTTCGCCGGCCCCACGATCATCGATTCCGGAAAAATCATCGCCCCTTTCGGCGGGCAGTCCTCCGGCATTCCGCCGCGCCAGGGTCCGATCTGGCAGTACGAGTATATCGACGCCGACGGCCCCGCCGAAGTCCGCAAGGCCGTACGCACCAACATCTATTACGGAGCCGGAGTGATCAAGCTGGTGTCCGACAACAGCGCCTACCACTATTCGGTCGAGGAGATCAGCGCGGCAGTCGATGAGGCGCACCGCGCCGGCCTTCCGGTCGCCGTGCACGTGTATAACTCGTCGGAAGCGGCCGACAACGCCATCGCGGCGGGTGTCGATTCCATCGAGCATGGCTTCAGACTCACCGATGCGCAGCTCACGCGCATGAAAGAGAAGGGCATTTTCTTGGTCGGTACGGACGTCCCGCGAGCGCAATTGGATATCTATGGCCAATCCGACGGCCTGCCGGAACCGGCAGTGCTCGCCCCGATGATCATCGACCGGCTGAAGCGCGCCCATCGAATAGGCGTGCGCATGGCTTTCGGCACCGATACGACGGTCGACATGCCCGGGCGCACGCGAGCCGACATGATGTTCGATTATCTCGCCGTGTGGCGTGCAGCCGGGGTCCCGCCGGCCGATATATTGCGCGCCATGACCGTCGATGCCGCGGAGCTTTTGCGCATCAACAAAGCCCGCGGCAGCATCGCCGTGGGCTTGAGCGCCGACTTGGTTGCAATGCCGGCGAATCCCCTCGATGACATCGAGAATTTGCGCCGCATCGATTTCGTGATGAAAGACGGCAAGATCGTACGGCGGCCTTAAGGCCCGGAGCGCCGCCACGGCGCCACCATGAGCCGGCGTACGACCGCGGCGTGCGCGACCATATAACTAATTGACGGGGATACGACGATGCCAGCGACTCCTTCGAAGCCGTTCAATCAGCGGGTTTGCTCGCGCGTGCAGCCGTTTCGCACGTTCATCGTCACTGCCTTCGCTTGCGCTGCACCTCTGGCGGGCGCCAACGAGGCAGCCACCACGGAACCGGCCGCTGCGGGCGCCCTCGAGGAAATCGTCGTGACGGCGACCCGTCGTGAGGAAAACATCAGCAGAGTACCGATCAGCATTTCGGCATTCAGCCAGGACATGCTCGACCAGAAAGGCATCAAGGATTTCGGGGACGTTGCCCGGTTCACGCCCGGAGTGGCGTTCGACGCCGGCCAGACCAACCAGATCTCGATTCGCGGAATCTCCTCGACCGGCGGCTCCGGCACGACGGGAATCTACATCGATGACGTGCCGATTCAGGTGCGCAACCTCGGATACAATGCCGATGATGCGCTGCTGAAGCTCTTCGACCTCGACCGCGTCGAGATTCTGCGCGGCCCGCAGGGAACGCTGTTCGGAGCCGGCTCCGAGGGCGGCGCGGTCCGCTATATCACGACGCAGCCGAGCCTGACCAAATCCAGCGTGTACGCCAAGGCTGAAACCTCCTACACGCAGGGCGGATCACCCAGCTACGAGGCCGGCGTAGCGGCCGGCGGTCCGGTGATCGACGGCGTCTTCGGCGTGCGCGTGAGCGCCTGGTATCGGCGCGACGGCGGATGGATCGATCGCATCGATCCGACCACGCTCGCGGTGGTGGACAAGAACGCGAATCGCGACGACACGACCGTGCTGCGGATCGCCGGCCTTTGGCAACCGAACGACGCGTTGCGCATCACGCCCAGTATTTTGTATCAAAACAGCCGACGCAACGACGTGACGATCTACTGGCCGGAATATTCCGATCCGGGCAGCAACCGCTACGTCAGCGCGAATCCCGAGCCGCGCGCGGAGCCCGACGAGCTCTACCTCCCCGCGCTGAACATCCAGGCGGACTTGGGTGCCTCGGTGAGATTGATCTCAACGACCGCGTATTTCCACCGCAACGAAACCAGCGGCTATGACGGCACCCTGTACAACCTCGGTTTTTATCAAACCCTGCTGCTGCCGCAAGGCTTCCCGGCGGGCGTCGCGGCCTTCCCGCTGCTGGACGGATCGGGTGTGCATCTTCCTCCAGGACTGCAGAATTACCGCTCGCCTGCTTCCGTCACCAACCAGCAGAGCAACTTGACCCAGGAGTTCCGGCTGCAGTCGGCCGATCCATCGGCCCGCCTGCAGTGGACGACGGGAGTGTTCTATTCGCTTGATCGTCAGTTCAGCCTCGAGCAAGTCCACGATCCGATGGCGGATGCGTTCTTCAATCAGCTCCTCGGGATGCCCATCGCCACCTACTTCGGCACGGCTCTGAACCCAAATGGCAGCTCCTATCTGCCGATGGGCGATGCGTATTTCGACCAGCTCGTGAGCTACGACCGCCAGCTCGCGGGATTCGGGGAGGCAAATTTCAATCTGACGGACACCCTGAAGCTGACCGCCGGCGTGCGCGTATCGAAGACCTCGTATACCATCGAGAGTCTGTCGGGCGGCCCGACCAACGGCGGTTTCCGGCCAGGCACACAGTCGAGCAGCGAGACTCCGGTCACGCCCAAAGCGGGCATCCAGTGGCAGGCCACCCCGAATGACATGTACTACTTTACCTACGCCAAGGGTTTTCGCAGCGGCGGCGGCAATGCGTCAATCCCCTACGACCCGACCTTCCAGAATCCCGCCGTGGGGTGCACCCAGGACTTCCTCAATTTCGGCATTCCGCACGCGCCGGCCACCTACAAGTCGGATTCGGTGCAGAGCTTCGAGGTGGGCGCCAAGAACAACATCGACAATCGCATCCGCCTGGCGAGCAGCGTTTACTACATCAAGTGGAACAACATTCAGGGCAATGTCATACCGCCGATCTGCCAGATCCAATGGACCGACAACCTCGGCGGCGCCGTCTCGAAGGGGTTCGACCTGCAGGCGGATGTCCAGCTGACCAGCGCGTTCTCCATCGAATCGGCCTTCGGCTACACCGACGCGCGCTATACCAAGAATGCCTACCCGAGCGGCACGGTCGTCACGGGACCGAATCCGCCCTTGCCGCTGGTGACCAGCGGGGATGCGGTCGCCGGGGCCAACGGCATCGGCCAGGGCTATTCGATTCCGCCCTACTCCGCGACCATCGGGTTGGAATACAAATTCCGCGCTTTCGCACACGAATCCTTCCTGCGCGGGGACTACGAGTACCTGGCCGGCGACAAATGGGTGCATCCTGCTCTCGATTCGCGCACGGCCTCCTATGATCCGACGGCCTTATCGACGCCGCGCCAGGCCTTCGCCTCGCTGCGGGCCGGCACCAATTTAGGCGACTGGAGCGCATCCCTCTTCGTGGATAACCTGACGGACGCTCACCCCATCCTGAACTACAACCATCAGAACAACACCTACGATGCCAACGGCGCATTGCTGGCAAGTCCCGCGTACCGATTTGTCAGCTATCGTCCGCGAACATTCGGCCTCACCGTGACGTTCCGACATTGATCAAGGCTGCCTGCGATCCGACGACCCGGACACTGTCATGACCCATGCGAGACATGATCGGAATAAAGCGCATACCATCCACCGGCACCAGCAGCATCTGAGCTGGGACAATGCCCGCCTCCCTGCCATCACGATTGCGCCGGGGGATTGCGTGCAATTCAAGGACCTCGACGCGATGGGTGGTCAGCTCACCGCCCAGTCGACGGTCGGGGAACTCCCGACGCTCGATCCCGATGTGGTCAATCCGATCGCAGGACCTGTGTATGTCGACGGTGCGGAGCCCGGCGACACACTGAAGGTCACGTTGCTCGGCTTTGAGACCTCAGGATGGGGTTGGACGGGAATCTTTCCGGACTTCGGACTGCTGGCTGCGGATTTTCCCGATTTCGCCCTGCACATCTGGAACTATGACCACTCGTTTGGCGTGCCGGCGGCGTACGGAAAGTGGGCTCGCGTGCCGTTGAAGCCATTTTGCGGAACCGTGGGTGTCGCCCGCGCGGAGTCCGGTAGCTTTGGCACGATCCCGCCGTACGAGACCGGCGGCAACATGGATATTCGCGACCTTGGCGAGGGTGTCGAGCTGTATCTGCCGATTAAAGTGAAGGGCGCCCTGTTCTCCATCGGAGATCCTCACGCCGCTCAGGGAGACGGCGAGGTTTGCGGGACTGCGATCGAGTCGCCCATGAGCGTCACGGCGCACATTGATCTCATCAAGGGGGGCAATCAGCGGTTCCCGCGATTTCTCTCGCATCGGCCCGTCAGCCGCCATCTGGATGAAAAAGGCTATGACGTGACGATGGGGATAGGCCCGGATCTCATGGAGGCGTCCCAAAATGCGGTGCGTGAAATGATCGATCTGCTCGGCCGGACTCAGGGGCTCGGCGCAGAGCATGCCTACATGCTGTGCAGCGTCTGCGGGGACCTCCGCATCAGCGAGATCGTCGACAAACCAAACTGGGTGGTGTCGTTTTATATGCCGCGAGTGGTCTTTGAGTGACGTAGCAGGAAGACGGCACGGGAGCCAAACGGCTCAAGGGATGTCAAGCACGACGTTCCCCATTACCGAGCCCTGCTCGATCCGATCATGGGCGCTCGCCGCTTCGCGCAGCGGCAGCCGCAAAGCAATTGAATGCTTGAGGGTGTCCTCCTCGAGCAGGCCGGTCAATTCGCCGAGAGCCGCCTCGCGCTGCTCCAGCGTAAGCTCGTAGATCAAGAAAAACTTCAGCGTGATCGAATTCTGCATCAGCCACGAGCTGGGCAACGTGGACTCGCTCTTCGACATGCCGTAGACGATCACGTTGGAGCGCGGCTTTAGAATCTGCGGATAGCCGGCGGCGTTTACCGGAAAATCCATTTCGAGTACGGCGTCCACGCCGGCACCGCCGGTAAGCGCCTTGATCCGCGACCCGACATCTTCGGTTCGATAGTTGATGACGTGGTCGGCCCCGGCATCGCGGGCATGCTTCTCTTTGGCCGCAGTGCTCACGGTCGTCAGCACCGTGGCGCCGCGTGCCTTCGCCATCTGGATCGCATAATGCGCAACCGCACCGGCGCCGCCGACGACCAGGATGTTCATGCCATGATTGGCTTCAGCAATGCGCACCGCGTGCATGGCGGTCAGAGCGGGAATGCCCAGACAAGCACCCTCCGGATAGCCGAGGTGCGCAGGGAGGGCTACTGCCTGGAATGACGGCAGTGCGATGTACTGAGCAGCTGTGCCGAACGGCCGCTTCCATTGACCGTTCCAGATCCAGACCCGTTCACCGATCCGGCTTGCGGGTACGCCTTCGCCCACTGCGTCGATAACGCCCGCGCCATCACTGTGCGGAATGATGAGCGGCGCAATCAGCGATCGGCCGAGACCGCCCTTGCGCACTTTCCAATCCGACGGATTGACGCCGGATGCGTGCAGGCGCACGCGCACTTCGCCCGCCGCGGGTTGCGGCAGCGGTTGTTCGCCGTACCGCATCACCTCTTGCGCCGGCCCCTGGCTGCAATAAAACACTGCTTGCACTGCTCTCTCCTACATGCCTTCGCGATAGACGATCTTGCCGCCGACCATGGTCGTTATAACACGCGTCTTGCCGATGGTCTCGAGCGGAACCGTAAAGATGTCCTGCGACAGGACGGCGAGATCCGCCAGCTTGCCCGCTTCCAGTGTGCCGACTCGCGCGTCGGAAAAGGCTGCGAAGGCGGAGCCTTGCGTATAGGCGTGAACCGCGTCGGCCACGGTGATTCGCTCCTCGGGAAGGTATACCGCTCCGGTGACGACGGCACCGCCTTGACCCGCTCCATCCAGCGGCCCGCCGGCGATACGGACCGTATCGGCGGATCTCCACACCTGCCGCGTAGTGGCCGCTTGAATTCCGACGAACGGGCTGGGTGGCCAGGTGCACGGCCAGTCGCTGCTGAAGGCGAGTACCGCACCGCTCTGCTGCAGCGAGTGCCATCGATCGGTCGGCACCTCGTTGGTGGGATCGATGTTGCTGCCGTCATCGCCGCAGCAGAACGAGGGCTGCATGTCGGCTATCACCGAGAGCCGGGCGAACCGTGGCAGATCGGCGGCCTCCACCAGGTAGGCATGTTCGATGCGCAGCCGGCGATCGCGCGGGCCGTGCGCCTGCTCCAGACGCTCGTAGGTGTCCAGCACCATGTGCACCGAATCGGGCCGCAGGGCATGGGTCATGATTTGGAAGCCGCGCGAATCGAGTTCCGTGACCAGGGCTTCGTAATCATGGGCGGTATAGACCAGCGAAGGAATCAGTCCGGTGCCGCCGTCGGCAAAGAATTTCACCAAGTTCGCCGAGACCCAATCATCGTGATAGAGCCGTCTCGCCTGTTCCAGATCCGCCAGAAAGGCCGGCGTCAGGTGATGCTGCACGGAGACCAGCCCGAAGCTCGTGCGCGTACGAATGGTGAGCGTGCCGCGGTCGCGCAAAGCGGCATAGAGCCCGATCTCGGCCAGATCGCCGGTGGCGTTGACTACGCTGGTGACGCCCAGACTGTTCAGGTGCCGCGCTGCGGCTTGGATCATCGCCAGCCGTTCCTCGAGCGGCACACGGTCCGCAACCGCACGGTACGCGAGCTGCATGGCCGCTTCGAGCAGGACTCCGCTCGGGTGGCCGCTGGCATCGCGAATCACGCCGCGTTCTTCGTCGCCGTCGGCGACCGGCTGGTCGCCGATGCCGGCCATGCGCAACGCGGCGGAGTTCAACCACAGCGCATGTCCGGCGGTATTGTGGATCATGATCGGACGGTCCGGCACGGCTCTGTCGAGCAGCGCACTCCGCGGCGTCGACGGCGGCACGGTGCCGAAGTCTGCGCGGCCGAAGAGAACGGCGTCCTGCGGATGGGCCGCGGCATAGGCCTTCAGACGTTCGACCAGAAGATCCGGTTGTTCCGGCGTGACGCTGGATTCCGGGGTGGATAGGTTCAAACCATGCAGCGCGTATGCGCCCAAGAGCACGTGGGTGTGCGAATCG
>Ga0307470_10000515_pt1 | contig 18642 bp, 17 predicted proteins | sample atmos_gasesAM3C__FD_204565 | JGI IMG/M metagenome (GOLD analysis project Ga0307470, IMG submission 204565) | Hardwood forest soil microbial communities from Morgan-Monroe State Forest, Indiana, United States - atmos_gasesAM3C_05 | ecosystem: Environmental > Terrestrial > Soil > Temperate forest... | reverse complement strand
TCATCTGCTGCCGAAACTCGTTCGAATACGCTGGATGCGTCCTTCCTTTTCTGCCTTTTCCCATCGTGGCCCTCCTTCATGTTGAGGTGTCCACGAAACCGGGTCAACTTCACCCCGAGAAGTGGGGTTGACGCGTTAGCTCCCCCAGCCTCGTCACAACATCCGTTCCCCCGAGGATCGCTACCTTTGGGGGCAGGCTGGGCGACGGTTTGCGACGCCGCCCTTTGACGTTTCCACCCCGGAATGGCGCTCGGGCCGCGCAACCAGCCCGATCGCCGTCCCATTACCGATTTCTTGGGAAAGGAGTTTACCGTGAAGAACAATGAAGTCAGTCAAAGGAGCGCCGCTGCGGCGGCACAGGATCCGGCGGTGACGCCGGAGTCGGTGGTGGAGCAACTCCGCGCGCTGCGGAGCCAGGTCCCCTACTACGGGCAGTTGCCGGTACCGACGGTACAGTCGCTGCGAGCGGTGTCGAGTATCAATCCGGAGTTCGCGCAGGCGGCGATTCATTCCGTCGGCGCGTCGCTGACGGTGCAGGCGACCGTCGGTCAGTCCGCCGAGGAGCTGCAGGCCGCCAGCGAGGCGGCTGCGCGCTGGTCGACGGTCCGGGATGAACTGAAAGCGACGCTTGATGGCGTCACCTCAGCTGTCCTCACCATGAAGCACACCCTCGGTCAGTCGCTCTTGCTGACGTACACCGTCAGCAAGAAGCTGGTCAAGGTGCCGCAGCATGCTGATCTGCTGCCGCACGTGGCACTCATGCGGAAGGCGAACCGCATCGGACGCGGCCGCAAAGCACAAACACCTGTGCCTGCGCCCACTCCGAAAGCGGAGGCGGCAACGGAACTATCGTCGACGCCAAACGTCTAAAGTAATAACCCCGGTCAGCCGGGCGCGCCCTCGGGGCGCGCCCGGCATTTGGAGGATTCGATGAGCAAGCAGAAAGTCAAACAGAAAGTCAAACAGAAGGTCGACGTGGAAGCCATCCTCAAGACGCTCGCGACGATCCGTGAAGAGGCCCGCCGGCAGCTACCACAAGGCATCGTTGTGCCCCCCATCGCGCCTCCCGAAGATTTTGCCTTCATGGACTCATTCGTCCCCGGCGACGAAGAAGCGATGGAGGCGTTCGAGATGGAGACGCTGGCCGTAGCACTGGAGACGGTCGCCAACGAACTGTCGGCGTCAATCCAGGCAGCCCGGGAGAAGGCGCTGGAACAGGCGATGGAGATCTACTACACCGCGGAGAAACTGGCCAGAGATCCGGAGCACGCCGACCTCATTCCGGTCGTGGAGCAGATGCGCGAAGCCTACCGCAAGGATTTCGGGAAAGAGATTCCGAAGAAGGATTGAAACGGTTACGCGAAGACGCTCACGCGAAGACGCGAAGACGCGAAGAACTACTTGCTCCTTCGCGACTTCGCGGCTTCGCGTGATTAATTGCACATCCAATGCCCCGCCAAATCATCTACTGGCTCCCGCCCATCGCCTGGGCCGCCATGATTCTGTCGGCATCGAGCGACGTCTTCTCGGCATCGCACACAGGCGGTTGGATCGAGATCGTCATCTCATGGTTCGGCCGTTCACTCTCGCCGGCGGCGCTCGATCTGCTGAATCTGATCCTTCGCAAGACCGTCCACGTCACCGCCTACGGGATTCTCAGCGCGCTCTGCTTTCGCGCGTTACGCGGTGAGCGGCCTGGCTGGAATCCGCGCTGGGCCATCGGCGCCATCGCCCTGGCCGTGCTCGTCGCTTCGATCGACGAGTATCACCAGTCGTTCATCCCGTCGCGAACCGGCACGTGGCACGACGTCGTCCTCGATACGGCGGCCGCCATCCTGGTGCAGACAACCATTCGCGCAGCCCAGGTGCTAATCTTTCGGTCAACATGAAACGCACCCTCTTCGTCATCATCGCGATCGTGACGGCAGGGGCCGGTCTGGCCGCGTCACCGGAACAATCGAAGCAATTCATCTCTCCCGTCTACACCATCGACAAGATCTATCACTCGATGGAGGGGCCTTCGAGCGTCGAGCGCGTCTACCTCGGCGACCCTGCCGCGCCCGCGGAGCTGCTGTGGGTTACCGGCATCCGCACCGAGATGGTCGATGCCGACGGTGCCACGCCGCAACTTCCCGAACTGATGTGCCACGTCAACGTCGATCTCGATCCTGCCAGGCATCAGGCCCTCTTCGGATTCCGCCGCGCCACGGCGGCGCGTCTGATGACGCTCTCGCAGGGAATGCTCACCGCGAAAGTGCCGGCCGGCTTCGGCTTCCCGCTGGCCTCCAACGAGCCGCTGTTGCTCTTCACGCAGGTTCTCAATCTCAACATCCAGAAGCCGCAGAATCTGAAGGTGCGGCACCGCGTGACGATCGACTACATCCGGGCCCGCGATCTGACTTCCCCCATCAAGCCTCTCTTCAACGTCGGCGCCTCGGGGATGGTGCAGCTCGACGACAATCCGCTGGCGATGGCGCATTCGATGGCGTCGATGCCGATGCCATCAATGGCGAGCGTTACGACCAATGCCAGTCATGACAGCTCGGCCATGAATTCTGCGGCGAGCTGCCTCATCGGCGCGCGCGCACCGCAGGCTACGAGCACCTCGGCCGATTACGTCGACCCGCAGGGGCGGAAGATGACCGGACACTGGATCGTTCCGCCCGGAAAACAGGTGAACCACAGCGACATCAGCTGGTTCATGAACCTGCAGTTCGATACGAAACTGCACTACGCAGCCGTTCATCTCCACCCCTTCGCACGCTCGCTGGAAATGCGCGACATGACCACCGGCAAGACGGTCTTTCTGGCCAAGGCCGAGAACCCGCCGAACGCCATTGGCTTGCTGCACGTCGACGAATTCACGAGCGCCGAGGGGGTGCCGCTGCTTCATGCACACAAGTACTCGCTCATCAGCACGTACGACAATCCCACGACGACGAATGCCGATTCGATGGCCTCAGTCTTCCTCGGACTCGACGACCCGGAGCTTGTCGTTCCCACTTCTGACCAGCTCGCCCACGCCTCGGCCACCCTGTTCGACGCCAACACGCTCGTCCTGCATACAAACATCGGCACGATCACGGCCGCCCTCGACCGCGAGCATGCTGCCGACACGGTGATCCAGGTGTCCCGCTTCGTCCTCGCCGGCGCATTCGACTCCACCCGGCTCATCGGCCAGAAGAACGCATCGATCGCCGTCACTCCCCCGATGGTCCGCACTTCCTCGCTGCTCCAGCCGACGCGCACCGAATCAGGCGTCGAGCGGAAACCGGGAACGGTCTCCTACTGCCGTCCCGGCGGCGCGCGCATGGAAGCAACGATCATGATCGACATGGACCAGCCGAAGGACCCCGACAGCACCTGCATCGGCTTCGCCCGCATCGTCAAAGGCCTCGACCTCCTCGCCGCCATCCAACCGGGGACAAGCGCATCGATCGTCAACGCGGAGACGCTGTTACGCCCAGATGCCGCGGCGAAGGTCGTGGCGGCGAAGTAGAGGGCGGAGGTCAGAAGTTTGGTTTCGGATCTTGACCGGCTGCAAACCATTGGTGCCATCAGGCCGATCCAACCACCGAGGCGGGACGCCTCGATGGCCGCGGGCGAGACGCCCGCACTCCTCAGCGCTGCGAGAAATGCACGGCGAAAGGAGTGCGGTCGTCTCGACCGCGGGCCCTCGGGCGTCCTCGCCCGAGGGCGGTCCGGGCGGAGGTCGAAATTCGTCGACGTTACTACCGTCAATGAACACGACGGCTCAACGAGTCACCGCTTACTCCACAAACAAAAACCCCGGCGTGTGGTCGTGCCAGACACCGGGGGGGTTAAGGGACCAGACCCCGTAAGGTACATCCTGCAGACGGGTACAACCACACTCGTCCGATGTCAATTTCGACAATGAACTCCAGCCGAACTAGATACCAAACGCCTCGCGCTGGCCGACGACCGCGCGTGCGCGCAACCATCCCTGCGATACTCTCCGCAACACACTCGTCATGAGGAGATTGCGCATGTGGAAGATCGTCCTGCGAACGGCCATGGTTGCCGCCTTCATCGTCACGCCTCTTGTCGCGCAACCCGGTGTCGCCGCGAAGAAGGCGCCGACGCATGAGGCGATCTGGATGATGAAACGCGTGGGTACGCCCGTGCCGAGCCCCGATGGCCGATGGGTCGTCTATCCGGTGACCGAGCCGTCGTACGACGAGAAGGAAGTGTCCTCCGATCTCTGGATGATCCGTCCCGACGCAAGCGCTCCGGCGCGCATCATCACGAACACGAAGTCGCCGGAAAGCGACGTCACCTGGTCGCCGGACAGCCGGCGCATCGCCTTCGCCGCCAAACGCGAGGGCGACGACGCTACGCAGATCTACATCCTCGACATTGGCGGCGGTGAGGCGCAACGGGTGACGTCGGTCTCCACCGGCGCGCGATCGCCGCAGTTCCGGCCCGACGGCAAAGCGATTCTCTTCACCAGCGTCGTCTATCCGGGAGCGCTCGATGACGATGCCAATCGCAAGATCGCCAAAGAGCGCAAAGAGCAAAAGTACAAAGTGCGCACGTACCAGTCGTTCCCGATCCGAAGTTGGGACCGATGGCTGGACGACATGCAGGTTCACATCCTCGTTCAGAAACTGGAGCCAGGAGCGAAACCGCACGATCTCCTGGCGCCGACGCAGCTCGTCAAACAGCCTGGCTTCGCGGGGCGGATCACCGAAGGATCGCGCGACGAGCTCGACGCCACCTGGTCGCCCGATGGAAACTCGATCGCCTTCGTGGCGACAACGGCCCGCAACACATCGGCGTACGCAGAGTACGGCACCGATTTGTATCGCATCTCAGCGATCGCTGCAGAGAACGCTGAGCCGCAGGTGATCGCGCATGCCGAGGGCTCGCACGTGCGGCCGCGATTCAGTCCGGATGGGAAGTCGCTCTTCGCAGTCTTCAGCGCCAACAACGGCAAGGTATACAACCTCGATCGCCTGGTCCGTTTCGACTGGCCGTCGATGCAGAACCGCGTCGTCGTGACGGCGCCGCCATTCGATCGCTCGGTCGGCTCATTTACGGTGGCCTACGACTCGAAGTCCGTCTACTTCACGGCCGAGGATGCGGGGCTGGAGAAGATTTATAGCGTGAGCGCGGGTGGCGGAAACGTTTCGCTCACTGTCGATCCGCCTCGGGGCGTCTACACGAGCCTGACCGGCGCGGAACACGCTCCGTTGCTCATCGCGAAGTGGGGTAGCTCCGTCGAGCCACCCGAGGTGGTGAGCATCGATCCGGTGACGAAGAATCACCGCAATCTGACGGAGATCAACGTTGCGAACGCGCGGCAACTCGATTGGCAGTCGCCGCGGCACTTCTGGTTCGCCAGCAAACGCGGGAAGAAGATCCACAACATGATCGTCCTGCCACCCGGCTTCGACGAGACGAAGAAGTACCCGCTCTTCGTCGTCATCCACGGCGGCGCCGCCAACATGTGGCGCGATGAGATCTCGCTGCGGTGGAACTATCACCTGCTGGCGAAGCCGGGATACGTCGTCCTGCTGACGAACTACACGGGATCGACCGGCTTCGGCGAGAAGTTCGGGCAGGACATTCAGGGCGATCCGCTGAAAGGTCCCGGCGAGGAGCTCAACGAGGCGGCGGACGAAGCGGTCAAGCGTTTCGCGTTCATCGACGGCACACGCATGGCCGCGGGCGGCGCGAGTTACGGCGGCCACCTCGCGAACTGGCTGGAAGCAACGACGACGCGCTACAAGTGCCTCGTCAGCCACGCCGGCGAGATCAACCTGGAGTCGCAATGGGGCACGAGCGACGGCATCTATCACCGCGAGCTCACGAACCTCGGGCCCGTCTGGGAGCAGGGCAAAGTGTGGCGCGAGCAGAACCCGATCCGGTACGCGGCGAAGTTCCACACGCCGATGCTCCTCTCCGTGGGCGAGCACGATTTCCGCGTGCCGATGAACGAGACGCTCGAGAACTGGTCGGTCCTGCAGCGCCGCCGCATCCCCAGCAAACTGCTGGTGTGGCCCGATGAGAACCACTGGATCCTCAATCCCGAGGACAGCCGGCACTGGTACGGCGAGCTATGGGATTGGCTGGCGAAGTGGATGTAGCCAGGCGCGCCGGCCGGGAGGCCGCGATCTTCTGTGCGTACCTCCTCGTGGCCATCGCAGCCACGTGGCCGCTCGCCGCGCGTCTCGATACGGCGGTCTCCGACCTCGGCGATCCGCTGCTGAACGCCTGGATCATCGATTGGGATAGCTACGCGCTGACGCACGCGCCGCTGCACATCTTCGACGCGCCGATTTTCTATCCTTCCAAGTACCCACTGGCCTACAGCGAGAACCTCATCGGGATCGCTGTGGTCGTGTTGCCGTTTCACCTGGCCGCGCTCCCGCCGCTCGCGGTCTACAACCTCGCCATGCTTCTCGGCATCGCCATCTCCGCGTATGCCGGCTATCTTCTCGCCCGCGTTGTCACGGGGAAGACCGTGCCATCGGCGATCGCCGGACTGCTGTACGGCTTCGTCCCCTACAAACTCGGACACCTCGCGCACGTGCAGATCATCTGGAGCGCAACGCCGGCGCTGCTGCTCGCCGCGTTGATTCTGTACCGCCGTAAGCCCTCGAAGAGATACGCAGTGCTGGTGGCGATCGCGTTCGCGGCGGGCGCCATCATCAACATCTATCTGTTCCTCTTCGGTGCCGTGGCGCTGGGATTGACGCTTGCGCTGATCGCGATCGCGGAACAACGCGACCGGCGCTTCTGGCTGACGCTCATCGTGGCGCTGGCGATCGCGAGCCTCGCTGTTTTGCCGGTGTTGATGCCGTACGCGATCGTGGCGAAGGAGTACGACATGCGCCGCGGCGACGGTGAAACGCTCGGCGCCTCGGCGATGCCGGCCGACTGGCTCGTGCCGTCGGGGAACAGCGCGGTTTACGGGAACGTCGTTCCGGACGCCTGGCATCACAGCGAGCGGGAGCTGTTTCCGGGTCTGCTGCTGATCGCGCTGACGATCGCGGCCTTCGCGCACAGACGTCCGGTCGCTGAGGTTGAGAAGGAGCCGCGGTCGTATGGCTTTCGATGGCTCGACGTCTTGATCGCTCTCCTCGTCATCGCCACTGCGGTGGGACTCGCGCTTCATTCATCGACGATTCCGATGACTCTGCTCGTCATCGCGATCATCGCGCGTCTGCCGTTGCGCGCATGGATCGCTCACTCGCGCTTTCCGATCGAACTGTGGATCGCCGCGCTCTGGATCGTCATCGGCATAATCGGCTCTTTCGGACTGCACGCGTTCTTTCACTCGATCCTCTTTCACGATGTTCCCGGCTTCCGTGCCACGCGCGCGCCCGCACGATGGGCGCTCATCGCATACGCTGGACTGGCAGCCGCGTCAGGCGTGGCGCTCGCGCGCATGCGGCGGCGGACGCTGATCGTGATCGCACTGCTGGCGGTCGTCGATGTCTGGCCGCGCATTCGCTGGGAGCATGCGTTAAGCGAGCCGACTCCGTTCGACCGCTGGCTTGCATCAACGCATGCCGGGCCTCTCATTGAGCTGCCGCTCCGCAACGATCTCGAATATCGCTATCTCCTCGGTGCCGCATCGGCCCACGTTCCGTTGTTCAACGGCATCTCCGGATTTGAGCCACCGCTGCATCGCCGTCTGCGCACCGAGCCGCTCGGCGACACGACGTTCGATTTGCTGGAAAAGAACGGATGCCGCTTCGTCCTCATCCACATCGATTCCTTCAGTCCACTTCCCGGCGTCGCCTTCGACTGGATCCGGCGCGGCCTCGATGAAGGGAGACTGGTCTTCATCCGCCGCTTCGATCACGAAATGAATGGCGACTGGCTCTTCGCGCTGCGACGCGGCCCGCGCACCGTGCCCAATGAAGAACTGCAGCGTCTTCTCGATGGCAAACCGACATACAACAGCGCGACGTTCGGCCGGATCGACCAGCCGCGTTACAACACGACGGTCACCGGCGCGCTCGACGTATCGGGATGGGCGTTGTCGCCAGCGGGGGTTCGCGAAGTCGAAGTTCTCATCGACAGTGGGCGCGTGCGCGTCGTGGCATCGCGTACTCCCAACGCGCAGATCAGCGAAATGTATCCGTGGTATCGCGAGACGACCCTTCCCTCATTCTCGGCGCACATCGAACATCGTCCTTCCGGCGTGCCCGAGAAAACGGATGTTCAGGTTGCGATCGTCGACGGGGCCGGGCATGTGACGCGTATGCCGGACCTGCTGATCATGTGGCGGGAGTAGCAAGACTTCTCACGCGAAGACGCGAATGCGCGAAGAAACGAAGCGAGGGCTGGCATGCTCCGCTACTCTTCGCGTCTTCGCGTCTTCGCGTGAGTCAATACATTCATGATTGTGCTCGCGGAGGCCGCTCAGGTCGCCGCGGGCGGATTGAATTCCCATTCTTCGTCCAGTACCTGCGGCCATTTCCAACGCGCTTCAGCGATCTCCTGGTCGATGATCTCGCGCTCCGGCGCGTCGTCGAGCTGTGGCACCGACCAGTTGGCCATCCACAGCGGCGAGACGTAAGGAAGCACCGTGATCTGATCGAGACGATAAGGCAGCCCGCGCGCACGGAAGCGCTCGTTAAGGTGATTGATCACGTCGCGCGCGGTGGGGATAGGGTCGGGGATCACCGTCATTCCTCGATGCCGTGCTCTTTGATTCTCAGCCACTCGAACCATCTGAGCCGGTGTCACCTGTTACGGAGTAATGAGTGCAACGCGAGGGAAGTACGTCCGATATCGCGTGGCGTCGCGCGTCGCAAGAGTCAGTCCCTCGGCTTCGGCGTGCGCGCCTATGTAGAAGTCAGGCAGCGGCGAGGTCTTCAGGCCTCCCGCACGCCGGTATTTCACGAACGCTTGTGCTGCTGACCACCCGGCAGCATAAGGCATCGGGAGCCGTAGAAAGACCGCCGGATCAAGCCATCGTTCGAGATCCGACTGCGTTGCGAACGCCGGTGCGAGCTCGGCATAGATGATCGGGTTGATAAGAATCGGTCCCTGCGCCACGGCGACCCGAAACTGTTCTTCCGACCATCCGAGCCACGTGGTATCCGCAGTGGCGATGTCCAGTAACACGTTCGTGTCAAAGAGAATTCCGCTCACTCGTCACCACGCGTGAGGGCCATTACCTCCGCGGTGGTCACACCGGGACGCGCAGCTCCCCGCGCCTGCTTCAGCCAGGTCTCGGCAGGGAGCGGAGCAGCTCCGCGCGCGCGATACGCTTCCAGCCAAAGGGCGAGCTCCTCGACTTCCGGCAGTGGCAGATTCTCAATCGCGGCTTCAATTTCACCGACGGTGCTCATGCGCAGAGTTTAGCATCTTGCTCTGGAGTTGCCGTGCAGGCCGCCGGGCCGACAGCGGTCCAGCCGGCGAGCCGCCGGCGCTACGTCACACCGTCATTCCTCGATGCCGTGCTCTTTCGTCTTCGCCGCTAGCGTGCGGAGGGAAATGCCCAACTTCTCCGCCGCATCCGCGCGCGAATTCGTTTGCTCGAGCACCTCGGCGATCTTCAGCCGCTCGACGACGCGTGCCGTCCGCGCGGTAGCTTCCTCCAACGTACCGGAGAGATCGAGGGCGTCGCGGAGCGCGTCGGTCGATGGGGCTTCGATGTGCAGGTCGCGCCGCTCGATCACGCCGCCGTCGCAGAGGATGGCCGCGCGTTCGATGCAATTCTCCAGCTCCCGGATGTTGCCTGGCCAGTCGTAGGCGCGCAGCGCCTCCCGCGCATCGGCGGCAATCCTCAACATCGGCTTCTTCAACTCGCGCGCGAACTTCTGCAGGAAGAAATCGGCAAGCCCGTCGATGTCCTCGCGCCGCGCGCGCAGCGGCGGCACGGTGACCGGGAAGACGTTGATGCGGAAGAAGAGGTCTTCGCGGAAGCGGCCTTCCTTCACTTCGCCCGCAAGTGGGCGGTTCGTGGCGCAGATGATGCGCACATCGACTTCGAGCGTGCTCGTGCCGCCGATGCGGTCGAAGCGCCGCTCCTGAATCACGCGCAGGATCTTCGACTGCACGCCCAGACCGAGCTCGCCGATCTCGTCGAGGAAGATCGTTCCGCTGTCGGCCAGCTCGAACTTTCCGAGCTGCCGTCCGGTGGCGCCGGTGAACGACCCCTTCTCGTGACCGAAAAGCTCGTTCTCGATGAGCGTCTCCGGAATGGCCGCACAGTTGATGGCGACGAACGGACGGTCGCGGCGCGGCGAGAGCTGATGGATGGCGCGGGCAAAGAGCTCTTTCCCCGTTCCGGACTCTCCCTGCAGCAACACGGTCGAGTCGGTCGGCGCCACGCGCTGAATGGCGTTGGATACTTCGACGATGCGCGCCGACTCGCCGACGATCGCCGGCAGCCGGTAGCGCTGCCGGAACTCATCCTTGAGCAGAATGTTCTCGTAGCGCAGCTCGCGGTTCTCGCGGCAGCGGCGCAGCAGGAGCAGAAGGTGATCGGCATCGACCGGCTTCTGCACGAAGTCGTACGCGCCGAGCTTCATCGCCTCGACCGCGTTCTCGATCGTGGCAAACGCGGTCATCACGATCACCGGACAATCGGGATCGCTCTCTTTGACCTGACGCAGGACGGCAATCCCGTCCGCGCCCGGCATGCGCAGATCGGTGAGCACGGCAAAGTAGCGATTGCCCGTTGCCAGCTTCCGCACCGCCTCCTTCCCGTCGAGCGCAACATCCGCCTCCAGCCCCTCGGCCTCCACGGTCTCGCGCAGCATCAACGCGAGCGATTCCTTGTCTTCGACGATGAGAAGGCGCTTCATGACTGATCAGGTTTTCTTCACAGCCCGAACCACGCTTTAACCCTTGAGACGATCGTGGTCTCTTCCTCTTCCGCCTCTTCGCTGCGGATGGCGTCGAGGTGGCCGCGGCGGTGGACTACTTTGGCGGTGATTGCGCTGGCCAGCTCGGGGTGGCCGTGCAGGATGGGCTGGAGGGAGTCCTTGCCGATCTCCAGGGCGGTTACGTCGGTCAGGGCGATCACGTCGGCGGTTCGGGTCTCGCCGGTCAGGAGGGCCATCTCGCCGAAGACTGTGCCGGGGCCGAGTTGGGCTACCTCGTGCCATCCTTCGGGTGAGTCATCGGGCAGGCGCACGCTGGCTGTACCGGCGTGGACGACGAACATCGAGTCGCCGGCGGCGCCGTGGCGGAGGATCGTTTCCCCCTTCGAGTAGAAGTGGATACGCGTGGCGGCGGCGATCGTGGCACGCCCATCCTCGGAAAGCGGCGAAAGGACATCCACCTCGCTCAGGCGCGCACGCACATCGTCGGCGCTGATGGCGTGTTGAACGTCGGGAGGCATGTATTGCTGGTAGGCGCGGATCGGCGTGGCGAACGCGATCTTGTTTCGGTGCAGCGCGTACCAGACCGCCTTGCGAATGTCCGCATCCATCCGGTCACGCTCCGAATAATCGCGGGTGTGGTACTTGATCTCGTAGATGACCGCGGAGTCTGCGAAGGACGCGACACGCGCGAAACACGGCAGATCGCGCGCCACGCCGTCGACGTGCGCGGCGGCCTGGCTGAGGATCCCGATCACGGTTGCCGGCGGAATGTTGTAGTCAACGCTGACCGGCAGCACGCGCGCGGTGAGACGGCCCCGAGGAAACACCTCCAGGCGCTCGCGGGCGATGACGGAGTTCGGGAGAACGATCGCCTGATTGTTGAAGCCGCGTATCCGCGTGGCACGCCAGCTCACACTCTCGACCACGCCGACGTACTCCCCCGAGTGGAGCACATCGCCGACGTTGAAGCCTCCCTCCATGTGCATGGCGATGCCGCCGAACAGATTGCCGAGGGTGTCCTGCAGCGCGAGACCGATGACGGCGGCGAGGACGGCGCCTGTGGTGAGCGCAGTCCTGACGTCGTAGTCGAAAAAGGTCTTGAGCGCGCTCGCAAAAAGAAGGAGGTAGACGGCGATGGAGACCATCTGCCTCAGGAGCTGCGGCGCGACCACGTCCCGCCGCCGCCGCATGATCAGATCGAAAACAACGGCGTCAACCAGCCGGACCACGAAGATTATCAGCGCAGCCAGAGCAAGAAAGCGGGAAACCTCGAGTATGGTTGGGCGCAGATCGTCGAGCCCGTTGACCGCGATCGCCTTCTTTCGCAGGAGGAGCAGCCTGTAGAGGACAAAGAAGCCAGCACTGAGGATCAGCGGAACAGAAGCGCGCCAGAGGGCGGCCAGCCGGACCGTCTTGACGTTCACTCCGGCCGCCCGTCCTTGCGGCCGGCAGCGATCCGCATGATGTCTTTGACTCCGACCAGAAGGTGAGCTACGCCGAAGCCGGAGACGAAGCCGCGCACGAACGGGTTCGTGGATAAGAGGATCAGCGCCGGCGTCGCGTGCAGCAGCGAGTTCATGCTCCAGACCCGCGTCCACGGCACGATGATGAAAAAGAGCCCTGCCTCCAGACAGTAGAGGGCAAAGAAGAGGGGAACGGACATCGGGGGGATTGTAGCGGAAGGTTCGCGCAGGGCCGCGGCGGGGATTGGCGGTCCGCTACGTCAAGGGAGCGGGAGAGCGGCAGCATGGCCGCCGCTCTCCGGAAGACTCAGTCTTTCTTGCCGTGCCCGCCGTCGGCTTTCGGCGACTCATGCGATCCGCTGTCGTGAGACCGCTCGGTGCTTGACGGTGGTGGCGACGAACGCTCGTTATGAGACGGCGGCGGGGAAGAGTGTTCCGTGCTGCGGCCGGAATCACGTGAGCCCTGTCCGCTGTTCGAGCCCGGCTCCGAGGAGCGAGCCGGTTTGTCGTGCTTCGGCGCGTCGTTGGCCGGCCCGTCGCCGTGTGAGATGCGGGGGCCGCCCACGCCGTCGATGATGCGGCGCGGCACGTCGCTCTTGTTCGCATCGCCGACCGGCGGAGGCGCTGACGGCCCGCTGCTGTTCTCGTGACGCCCAACCGAACGCCCGCGCCAGTTATCGGGGGAAGGAACTGGCGTCACGTTCGGTGCCACTTCATTCGATGGCGGCGCGTCGTGACGCAGACCGCTGTCATTGCCGTTCGTTTTACCTTTGTCGATCGCGCCGTGATCGCCGGGAAGAACCTCGCGCCGGTTCGCGTCGGGCGACGGAGCCTGGGCGCCGGCGCCGGGTCGCAGGCCGCCATCGACCGCACGTCCGCGGCGCCAGTCATTGTTGCTGCTGCTTCCGGCGGGAACAGGCGCGGTCGTCGCTCCACTCGGAGGGTCGCCGCGGCGCAAACCGCCACTGGGAACGTCGTCGTGCCCGCCGACGACACGTCCGTCATGGATGATGCCTGGGGTAATTCCGGAGCGCGGCACGTTGCCGTCGGCGCCGCGGGTAATCTGGCCTTCCAGCGTACCGGATGTGCCCGGCGTAGGAACGCCCGAGGGCGCGCCGGTGTGGCCGCCAGTCAAGCCAGTGCCCACGGCCCCGTCGACAGGTTGCGCGTGAACGACGCGCTCCCGGATCGAGTTGGGAAGCTGAGGATCGCGTCGGAAGAACGGCGTCATGTCCGCTGCCAGGCCATCATTGCCTGCACCGCCGGCTGCGCCACCGTGGATTCCGTGTTTGAAGACGTTGCCGATAGCGGTGTTCGGATCGCGGAGCTCATTTCTCGTAAACCGGGCGGGCGAGTTCGTCACCAGACCGCTGTCGCCGTCACGGTGCAACCGGTCACGCACGATGTCGGCTGCGAGCGAAGCCTGATCGACATGGCGATGCATCAGCGTTTCGGGCGTCACGAACGTCCAGGGGCGAAGGTCGATCTCGCCGGGGCGGATGCGTCCGCGGAAGCCGCCGCCGATGAATCCGGCGCGCGAGTACGGACGGTATGCCCAGTCGTAGTACGGGCCGTAGCAGTCATACCAACCCATCGGCGCCCAGCCGATGACGGTCGGGCTGTACATCCAGTAGACCCACGCTGGCGCATACGCCGCACCGGGCAGCCACACCCACCCGTACGCCGGCTGGTACGCCCAGCGGCCGTAGTGATAGGGAACCCATCCCCACGGATCGTACGAGACCCACACCAGAACACCGCCTGGGCTGTGTCGCCAGTAGCCGTTGTAATACGGACGCCAGCCGGCAGCGACATGCGGACGCCAGCACCAGCCGCCGAAGTTCGCGGCGAAGAACCAGGCGCCGCTCGATCCGAGGTCCGCTTCCGAGTAGGCCAGGGAACGATCGAGGTAACGGCTGCTGGCGGTGTTGTACCGCGACGCGCGCTGGAGGAACCAGCGCTCGAACTCGTCCGCGGTGTCGTGTGAGCCGAGGAGGTCGTACATCCCTTCGCCGTCAACGTGCGCAACCTCACCCTGCCGCACGCGCGTGGTGCGAGAAGGTGTGCGCACTTCCATCGTGCCGTCGAACACGGTCACACGGTCCTGGGTCTTTGCATCGGCTTCAACGGCATAGATCGCCGCCTCGCTGGCGGCGTAACTGGCGTTCGGTGTATCGAGGCGCAGCAGCTCACGCGTCTCTTCGTCGCGCTGGATGGCGACGTGACCGGAGCGAAGCTCGACGATCGTCTGGTCAGAATCGCCATCGTATGAGTCGAGGATCGACTTGAAAAAGACAGTCGTGGAGCGGTCGAGAGCAATGATGTTGCCGTCGGCCATACGGATCTCGAGGCGGCCGCGCCGGCTCGTCGTGACCTCATCGCCGGGAAAGACCGGCATGTTGATTCGCGCATCGACTTCCCGGCCATCCTCGGCCTGGCGAATGACGGTTCCACCATCGTCATACGTGATGTACGAGTGGCTGCGGTCGCGCGCGTACAACGGAAGAGCGATGACCGCTGCGAAAAGAAGGAGAAGGGGTGTGGACTTGCGCATTGCGTTTTCCTCGTTGACCTGAACCATTCCCGCTGCGGTCGGCATGCCACGCAACGATTGTCGATTCGTTCCTGTTTTCAGCGACTTACTGAGGTTACGGCACACGCATCAGACGCTCGTCTCCTCGATCGAGGACAGCGCCGTCACCGGACGGTTACGCTCCGTAGGCGAGACGTTGCGCGAGAATGTCCGGCAGACCCGCTCGAAGGATCGACGCCTGCGTTTTCGCGACGTCGTAAGCGACGCGGAAGAACTGAACCGTAAGGCGCTTCGAGTCGAAGATCACGAACGACGAATCGGGATTGCGATCACGCGGCTGCCCGACGGAGCCGGGATTGATCAGGTAGCGATGATCGTGATCCAGGCGCACGACGACGTCGCCGCGAATGGCAACACCCTGCACACGGTGCATGCGGTCGATCGAGAAGATCACCGGCAGATGCGTGTGGCCATAAAGGATGAACGGCGCGGTGCTCTCGGCGAAGATGTCGCGGGCATGGCCCTCGTGAAACACGTATTCGTCTTCATTGTGAGGAGCGCCATGGCAGATCAGCACTCCGTCCTGCTCCAGTGGGCCCAGGGGTAGCTTCACGAGAAAGTGGCGGTTGCGCGCGGAGAGATGATCGCGCGTCCAAATGGCCGCGGTCTTAGCCACGGCGTTGAAGCCCTCGCCCTGATCGAGTCCGGCAGCGACACGGTCATGATTGCCTCGTATGTAGAGCTTCGGCATCTTCATCGTCCGCATCGTGTCGAGCACCTGGTTGGGCTGCGCGCCGTAGCCGACGAAGTCACCGAGGCAGATCACGCGGTCGAACTTCTTCCGGCGAACGCGGTTCATCACCACGCGCAGCGCCTCGGCGTTCGAGTGCAGATCACTGACGACGAGTGCCCTCATGAACGAGCGCCCCCCGCCGGCGGACGGCGCCCCGGATCGAGAAAGCCTTTCGGCAATTCCAGCAGGAGGCGCTCGACGATTTCGTTCGTCGTTTCCTCTTCGCGGACTTCGATCGTGATGTCGGACATGCGGTAGTAACGGATGCGGCTGTTGTATAGCTCGTGCGCAGCAGCGTCGTCTCGAAAAAGCGGCCGCTCGGCGGCTTTGTCACCGATGCGGCTGCGCAAGAGCGAGTATGGTGCCGAAAGGTACACCGAAAGCCCCTCGCTCTGGATGAACTGAATATTTTCGTCGAATGTGAACGTCCCGCCCCCGGTGGCGATGATCGCCCGTTCGAGGTGGCGCGTCGAGCGCAGAACCTCGCGCTCCCGCTTGCGGAAATACGGTTCCCCCTGCTGCGCGAAGAGCTCCTTGATCGATGTTTGCTCGCCCGACTCGATGAGCTCGTCGAGGTCGAAGAAGGGGGCCGCCAGACGCGCCGCGACCTCCCGGCCGACCGTAGTCTTGCCAGCGCCCATGAATCCGACGAGGTAGATTTTCATCGGCACATGGGAGCCTGTCCGCTCGTCGACTCGATCAGTTCCGCCTCCTTACCAGCTCCGACTCATTCCATTTCTGCCGCTTGATACCGTTACTGGAGCAGCGACATGGTAAAGCCATTGGCAGCGGCCACCGTCACCAAAGGGTAGGGAAACCATGCCGATACGGCACTCCCATATGTAACGACCTACATTACAGGGGTGTCCCGCGTGCACGCAGACGACGCAAACAGCAGTGGCGGTGGTGGGAGATGGCCATGATCCAACCGTTTCGCCGCAAGCGGCTGAAGAATGCAATCGAGCAGGTTCTCGCACCGGCGGGCATCGCCATCGACGGCACGCAGCCTCATGACGTCCGCGTGCTCGACGATCGCTTTTATGACGCCTTCTTCACGGATGGATTCTCGGGCATCCGCGACGCCTACGTCGAAGGATGGTGGGAGACCGACCGCCTGGACGACACCACCTACCGCGTTCTGTCGACGCGCGTACCGCTTGAGTTCGCGAGTCGCCTCACGCTCGCCGCAAACGTGCTGGCAGCCCGCGTGATGAACCTGCAGAGCACCCGGCGCGCAAACCAGGCTCGCGCACACTACGACCTGAGCGACGAACTGTTCGCAGGGATGCTCGACCGGCGCAAGATCTACAGCTGCGGCTACTGGCGTTCGGCCTCGACTCTGGATGATGCGCAGGAAGCGAAGCTCGACCTCATCTGCCGGAAGTTGCAGTTGCAGCCCGGTATGCGCGTGCTCGACATCGGCTGCGGCTGGGGCGGATTGGCGCATTTCGCGGCGGAGCGATACGGAGTCTCGGTCGTCGGTGTCACCGTATCGCGCGATCAGGCGCGTCTGGCCAGCGAGACGTGCGCGGGGTTGCCGATCGTGATCCGGCTGGCCGACTACCGCACGCTGCGCGGCGAGCAGTTCGATGCCATTGCGTCCGTAGGGATGTTCGAGCACGTCGGCTACAAGAATTACCGCCGGTTCTTCGAGATCGCCACCGCGTTACTGAAACCGGAAGGGCTTTTCCTGCTGCACACGATCGGAGCCAATACGTCGGTCAAAGTGCTGGATCCCTGGCTGGACCGCAACATCTTTCCCAATGCACACCTGCCGAGCGCGCGGCAGATCACGGAAGCTGCCGAAGGATTGCTCGTTCTCGAGGACTGGCACAACTTCGGGGCGGACTACGACCGCACGCTCATGGCGTGGTACAACAATTTCGAGCGCGCGTGGCCGTCACTGCGCGCACGTCACGGCGAACGTTTTCGCCGCATGTGGATCTGTTATCTCCTCACCTGTGCCGCGTTGTTCCGCGCGCGCGTCACGCAACTCTGGCAAATCGTCTTTTCGGCGGGAAGAGAGGGCATTTATGCAGTCATCCGTTGACAACGCACGTACTTCTTCGATTGGGTGGACCGACTTACCGTTCGCGGTAACGCAGCTGCCGTTCTTCCTCACTCACATCGTGGCGCTCGGCGCCTTTCTCGTGCCATTCCACTGGCGCTACGTGGCACTCGCCGCGGCCCTTTATTACGTGCGCATGTTCGGCGTGAGCGCCGGCTATCACCGCTACTTCGCGCACCGCACCTTCAAGACCAGCCGGCTGTTTCAGTTCGTCCTGGCCTGGCTCGCGGTATCAAGTGCGCAACGGGGCGTTCTCTGGTGGGCGGGCCATCATCGCCGTCATCATCAGGAATCCGACCAGCCGAACGACCTCCATTCTCCCGTGCAGCGCGGTTTCTGGTGGTCGCACGTCGGATGGCTGCTCTCGCGGGAAAGCAGCAACACCGACACGGACAGAGTCCGGGACCTTGCGGAGTATCCCGAACTGCGCTGGCTGGACAAGTGGCACATCGTCCCGCCGCTCGTTCTCGGCACGACGCTCTACCTGGCCGGCGGCTGGCCCGCGCTGGTGTGGGGCTATTTCGTCTCGACGACGCTCCTCTGGCACGGCACGTTCACGGTCAATTCGCTCTCTCACCTCTTCGGAAGCCGACGCTATCCGACCCCCGACAACAGCCGCAACAATTGGCTGCTCACTCTGGTCACCCTCGGCGAGGGATGGCATAACAACCATCATTTCTACCAGGGCGCCGCGGCCCAGGGCCACATGTGGTGGGAGTTCGACCCGGCCCTCTACGCGCTGAAAGTCCTCTCATGGCTCGGCGTGATCTGGGACGTGCGCAAACCGCCCCGCCGCGTGTTCGAAGCGGCAGCGCGGCAGTGAAGAATGTGCAGGGTGTGAGAACTGGGGACTAATCCTTGACTAATGCTGATCCCCTGCCCTGCCCCACTCGAACTCCTCCATGAACCGGGTGGAGAACTCGCCGCGGATGAAGCGGTCGTTGTTGACGATGGCGCGGTGTAGAGGGATC
>Ga0307470_10000514_pt1 | contig 18681 bp, 12 predicted proteins | sample atmos_gasesAM3C__FD_204565 | JGI IMG/M metagenome (GOLD analysis project Ga0307470, IMG submission 204565) | Hardwood forest soil microbial communities from Morgan-Monroe State Forest, Indiana, United States - atmos_gasesAM3C_05 | ecosystem: Environmental > Terrestrial > Soil > Temperate forest... | reverse complement strand
TCGTTCGCGTTGGCCGATCCCTATCGGGTGGTGATGGATCTGCCGCAGCTCACTTTTCAGCTCCCGTCCGGGATCGGTGGTACGGGGCGGGGCCTGATCAAGGCATTCCGCTATGGGCTCGTGATGCCCGGCGGCTCGCGGATCGTCTTTGATCTCACCGGACCTGCCAAGATCACCAATGCTTCGGTGCTTCCGGCGGTGAACGGCCAACCGGCCCGCCTCGTGCTTGAACTGGAGGAGGTCGATCGGACGACGTTCGTGCAGTTGCTTGCGCCGGAAAGCCGGCCTGAACTTCGGCCCGCGATCGCCGACACCAAAGAAGCGGTGGTGTCGACTGCGCCTGCGAAGCTAGAGGCACCTAGCCCTCAGTCTTCCCCCTCAGACACACGTCCGGTGATCGTGATCGATCCCGGCCATGGCGGTCCTGACAATGGCACGCAGTGGGACGGCGCCAGTGAAAAGACGATCGTGCTGGCTTTCGCGGCTGCGCTCCACGACCGAATCGAGAAAAGCGGAAAGTACCGCGTCGTGATGACCCGCACCGACGATACGTTCATTCCGCTCGACGATCGCGTGAAGTTTGCGCGCAGCCATTCGGCCTCGCTGTTCGTATCCATTCATGCCGATGCCTTGCCGCGCCGTGAAGGCGATGCGCAAGGAGCGACGATCTATACGCTGTCCGATCGTGCTTCGGACGCGGAGGCGGAAAAGCTCGCCGAAGCGGAAAACAGGGCCGATGCCATCGGCGGGGTCAATCTGACCGAAGAGCCAATGGAAGTGGCCGATATCCTGATCGACCTTGCCCAGCGCGAAACCCGCACCTTTTCGAATCGTTTTGCGCGGCTGTTGATGGGCGACATGAAGACGGTCACGCGAATGCACAAGAATCCGCTGAAGTCGGCCGGCTTCCGGGTGCTCAAGGCGCCGGATGTACCGTCGGTCCTCGTCGAACTCGGCTATGTCTCCAACAAGGATGACCTCGAGCACCTGCAATCGGATAATTGGCGTTCCCGGACCGTCGGATCGGTGGCGCACGCGATTGACACGTTCTTCGCCAAACGGCTGGCAACGGCAGGAAGCGGGAACTAGAGGGGCGTCAAACCGCCGCACGCGTGGAGTGGATTTGACATTCGCCAGCGGTCTAGCCGCGAATTCCCGAAGCGAATGTCAAATCCTAAACTCCACTAGAAACCAATATCTGCTAGGGGTCCTTTCGATTCTAACATTCGCAGAAGTGCCCGCTGAGAAGGGATGCGGACGTTAGAATCGGGACCGCTAGGGCCCTAGTTTGGCCACAGCGGCCGCCCTATAAACGGCGCGGAGTATTGAGGAATCGGCGTTATTCGCCCCCGCGACGGCATATGATATAAGCCGGCAGCGGCCAGAGAATGGTCGCGCAGCGGAAAATACCTCGACAGGAGCGCCGGTCATTCGGCGCGGGGACTGAACGGAATTCATCTTATGCGCTTGCTGGTGCGGTTCTTGGGTTTCTTGTTCGCCGCGGGAACCGTGGTGTTCCTTGTGGGCGTCGCCGCCGTCGCCGGGGCGATCTGGCATTTTTCCAAGGATTTGCCGGACTACTCTCAGCTTCAGGATTATGAGCCGCCCGTCATGACGCGCGTTCATGCGGCGGACGGCGCGCTGCTTGGTGAATATTCCAAGGAGCGGCGTCTCTATCTGCCGATTCAGGCGGTGCCGAAGCTCGTCATCAACGCGTTCCTGGCGGCCGAAGACAAGAACTTCTACGAACACGGAGGCATCGATTTTTCGGGCATGGCGCGCGCCGCGGTGCTCTATGCGCAGAATATCGGATCGAACCGCAGGCCGCAGGGCGCATCCACGATCACCCAGCAGGTGGCGAAGAATTTCCTTCTGACCAACGAGGTGTCCTTCACCCGCAAGATCAAGGAAGCGCTGCTCGCGATGCGAATCGAGCGCACCTATTCGAAGGACAAGATCCTCGAGCTCTATCTCAATGAAATCTACCTCGGCCTCGGCGCCTATGGCGTCGCTGCGGCCTCGCTCGTCTATTTCGACAAGTCGGTCAACGAACTTACGGTCGCGGAGGCCTCTTACCTCGCAGCTCTGCCGAAGGCGCCGGCCGCGTTGCATCCGGTGCGCAACCGCGACCGCGCGATCGAACGCCGCAACTATGTGGTCGATCGTCTGCTCGAAAACGGCTGGATCAAGCAGGCCGATGCCGACAAGGCCCGCAAGGATCCGCTGACTGTCAACAACCGTTCCAACGCCGCGCATACGTTCGCGGGCGAGTATTTCGCCGAGGAAGTCCGCCGCGACATCTTCGAGCGATACGGCGAGAAGAAGCTTTACGAAGGCGGCCTGTCGGTTCGCGCCACGCTGGATCCGAAAATCCAGGTGATGGCGCGCAAGACCATGGCCGCCGGCATCGTCAATTACGACGAGGCGCAGGGCTGGCGCGGCGCGTCCAACAAGCTCGATAGTTCCGGCGATTGGGGCGTCAAGCTCGCCGACGTGAAATCGCTGTCGGACATTTCGCCGTGGCGGCTTGCGGTGGTGCTGGATGTTAGCGATCAGTCGGCGCGGATCGGTTTTCAGCCGGGCCGCGAACTCGGCGGCGCCGTCAGCAAGGAGCGGCAGACCGGAATCATCACGCTTGAGGGCGTGAAATGGGCGAAGCCGACGACCGGCGCGACGAAGGGCCGGACGCCGACCGCGATGTCGCAGGTGCTGTCGCCGGGCGATGTGATCTACGCCGATCCGCTGTTCAGGGACGGCAATCCGGTCGAAGGCCAGTACCGGCTGCGGCAATTGCCCGAAGTGTCCGGTGCGATGGTCGTGATGGATCCGTGGACCGGCCGCGTGCTGGCGATGGTCGGCGGCTTCTCGTTCGACCAGAGCCAGTTCAACCGCGCCACGCAGGCCTATCGGCAGCCGGGTTCATCGTTCAAGCCGATCGTCTATTCGGCCGCGCTCGACAATGGTTACACGCCGTCGACCCAGGTGGTCGACGCGCCGATCGAAATCGATCAGGGGCAGGGGGCGGGCGTCTGGCGCCCGGAGAACTTCTCCTCCGGCAAGTACAACGGTCCGACGACGTTGCGGAATGCGCTGCGGCTATCGCTCAACACCGTCACGGTGCGGCTGGCGCAGGACATCGGCATGCCGCTGATCGGCGAATATGCCCGCCGCTTCGGCGTCTATGACGAACTGCCGAACTACCTGTCCTATGCGCTCGGCGCCGGCGAAACCACGGTCATGCGCATGGTCACGGCCTATTCGATGATCGCCAATGGCGGACGGCGCGTGAAGCCGACCCTGATCGATCGTATCCAGGACCGCTACGGCCACACCATCTTCAAGCACGACGCCCGCGAGTGCCGGGGCTGCGATGCACCGACCGGCTGGAAGAACCAGACCGAGCCGCAACTGATCGATCGCCGCGAGCAGGTGCTCGACACCATGACCGCCTATCAGATGACGTCGATGATGGAAGGCGTCGTGCAGGGCGGTACCGCGATCGCGGTCAAGGAAGTCGGCAAGCCCATCGCCGGCAAGACCGGCACGACCAACGAGGCCAAGGACGCCTGGTTCATCGGCTTCTCGCCGGACATCGTGGTCGGCATCTATCTCGGCTACGACAAGCCGCGTCCGCTGGGTCGAGGCAACGCCGCGACCGGCGGCCACCTGGCGGCGCCGATCGCGCGCGACTTCCTCAAACTGGCGCTCGCCGACAAGCCGGCGATCCCGTTCAAGGTCCCGGCCGGTATCAAGCTCGTCCGCGTCGACGCCAAGAGCGGCATGCGTTCCGGCCCCGGTGACGGCGGCCGGACCATCCTGGAAGCGTTCAAGCCGGGTACGGCGCCACCGGATAACTACGCGGCCATCGGGGTCGATTCCGAAGGGCGTCAGATTTTGCCGCAGCAGCAACCCGCTGCCGATCAAGGCCTGTTCCGGCCCGGCACCGGCAGCCTCTACTAGAAGCGTGATTGCGCTTTGCGACTTCCGCCGCTACATCGGGCGGAAGTCATATTAGTTTTTCCAAACAATCCGAGAACGTCATGCGCGCCGAAGTCGAACGTCTTGTCGAAGAGATCAAGCAGTCAGTCGGGCTGCTGAGGAGGCATCTTTGACGTTGAATCATCCACTGCGCGTCTGGCGGAGTTGAACAAGCTCGCCGAAGATCCCAATCTCTGGAACGATCCCCAAAAAGCCCAGAAGCTGATGCAGGAGCGCACCTCGCTGGAGGATGCGCTGTCGGGCATCGGCAAGGTCGAGCGCGAACTCGAAGACAATATCGGCATGATCGAACTCGGCGAGGCCGAGAACGATGCCGGGGTTGTCGCCGAGGCCGAGGCCGCACTGAAGGAGCTCAAGAAAGAAGTCGCGCGCCGCGAGCTTGAAGCGCTCCTGTCGGGTGAGGCCGACCGCTTCGATTCCTATCTCGAAGTGCATGCCGGCGCCGGCGGCACCGAGAGCCAGGATTGGGCGCAGATGCTGCTTCGGATGTACACCCGCTGGGCCGAAAAGCACGGCTTCAAGATTGAATATCTGGAAGAGTCGCAAGGTGAAGAAGCCGGCATCAAATCGGCAACGATTCAGATATCAGGCCACAACGCCTATGGCTGGTTGAAGACCGAAGCGGGCGTGCATCGCCTGGTGCGGATATCGCCGTTCGATTCCAATGCACGCCGCCACACGTCATTTTCGAGCGTCGCGATCTTCCCGGTCATCGACGACAGCATCAAGATCGACATCAAGGAATCCGATGTGCGCACCGATACGATGCGCTCCGGCGGTGCGGGCGGCCAGCACGTCAACAAGACCGAATCCGCGGTGCGGCTGACGCATATCCCGACCGGCGTCGCGGTGGTCTGCCAGGCCGGGCGATCGCAGCACAAGAACCGCGCGCAGGCGTGGGACATGCTGCGCGCCCGTCTTTACGAGATCGAGCTGAAGAAGCGCGAAGAGAAAGCTGCCGCCGATCAGGCCGCCAAGACCGACATCGGCTGGGGCCATCAAATCAGGTCTTACGTCCTGCAGCCCTATCAGATGGTCAAGGACCTTCGTACCGGTGTGCAGACCTCGGACACGTCAGGCGTGCTCGACGGCGACCTCGACGAATTCATGGCGGCCACGCTGGCGCAACGCGCCTTCGGCACCGCGCCCGGCGAAGTCGAGGACGTGGATTAAGCGAGCGATCTTATTTTTTGAGCATGATCTCCGCGCAAACGCGCCGCGTTTGTCGCGAGGGAAAGCCGCTACACACTTTTCCGGATCAGGCCTTAGCCTCGAAAATTCGGGCTGTTCGCCAACAATCGCGTATCTCGCTATTTCGTGGCAACGTTCACGCCCTTGAGGCCGATCGCGTCAATGGCCCTTTGCACCACGCCGGTCTGCTTTGCTTCGTCGACGAGCGTCTCCAGTGCAGTCCGCGCCGCTGTAGAGCGACCTTTCGGTAGGGCGCCTGCGACGCGGACCATCGCAAAGGCGCTCGGCACGATCTTGGCCCCAGGCAGCGCCTCCGCGGCGGGGTATCCAACGCCGGAGTCTGCGCCAAACACATCCGCCCTGCCGGAGCGCAGTAGTTCGGCGGCATCGGTCGCGATGGTTGGGCTGAGCGGGATCCGGATAATTTCGGCGGCCTTGATTTCCCGCGTCAACACGCGGTCGGAGGGAGCGCCGCGGATCGTTCCAATCTTCACGCCTGGCTGGTCGACCGAGGCGATATCGGGAAACTCCTTTCCCGGCGCGGCAACGTAAACGAGGCTGATGACCCAAATATCCGTCGTGGAATCCGCCTTGTCCACCGGAGCAAGGACGCGTGGTCCGATGGCGATGTCCCATTCACCCTTGTCGAAGCTCTGTAGATAGGCCGCAGGGTCGTTATACGTCACCGGTTCGACGGTCACACCAAGCCTCTGTCCGATGAATTGCGCGACGGGCTCGGCCACGCCGCCGAGCACTGCGATGGCAATTGTGCCAACCCGCAGCTTTCCGCCGGGTGCGATCTCTGATGCGTGCATCGTCTGCCCGAGTGCGGCACCGGACAAGCCCGCGGTTAGTGCAATCGAGAGAAGAGTGCGCCTCATTTGCCTCTCCTGAAGAAGGGACCTTGGATCGCACTCTAACCATTCGTAATGACCAGGCAAACAGCCCGCGGACTTCGCGCCGAGCGGCGGGCCGGGGACGTGCATAATTTCGAAGCCTGGAAACTTCTAGCCCGCGCTAAGTCGAACGCCCGCGCGCAAGAACTTCTGCGGATCGACGGCCTCGCCATCGATGCGGGTTTCGTAATGCAGATGCGGCCCAGTCGAACGGCCGGTTGAGCCGACCGCGCCGATGACTTGCCCGATCTTGACGACGTCGCCGACCTTCACGTTGATCTCGGAGAGATGCCCGTAGCGGGTCGACAAGCCGTTGCCGTGATCGACCTCCACCATCCGTCCATAACCGCCGGCCCATCCCGAGGATGCGACCTTGCCGTTCGCCGTCACACGCACGGGGTCGCCGGTCGCGGCACGGAAATCGAGGCCGGTATGCATCGCCGGGCGGCCGAGGAATGGATCGGAGCGCACACCAAATCCGGAAGTGAATTCGACTTCGCCGATTACGGGCTTGCGATACGGTACCAGCGCCAGCGTGCGGTTGAGACGGTCGACCTGCGCCCGGCTGATGTTGATGCGATAGAGCTGACGCTCAAAGGCGCCGGCGTCGGCGGTCAGCTTCACCGGCACATAGGGTCCGCCCATGGCGGCGCGCGGTGTTGCGGCTTCCAACTGGCCGATATCGAGGCCGAGGTCGGAGAACACGCCGCGCATGCGGCGCGCCCGCGACTCAAGACTGTCTTCAAGCGAGGTGAGGGAAGCGACCTGGCGCCGCTCGACCTGATCGAGTGAATTCTGCAGGCGGACGATCACATTGTCGACGCCCTGAATTTTTGCAGCTTTGGTCGCCGGTGCATTGGCAAGGACCGGCGCGCGCGATTCCAGCCGCGCCTCGCGATCGGGCGGCGCGACGAACACCGCCGTGTCACTGATCGGAGAAGGTTTAGGCGTACCGGAGGTCGCAGGCTCCGCCGCAGCCGCGCCGCGCGACGGCGCCCGGATCGATCCCGTGACATCGGGAATGCCGCCGATCGCAGAGGCGCGCGATTCGAGCGTCGCCTGCCGGCGCATGATCTGCTCGAGCTTCTGGTCGAACTGTTCCTGATCCAGGAGTTGCCGGCTCGTCGCCCGGTCGACCTTGGCGCGAAGGTCCGCGATTCGGTCTTCGTAGGCGTATTGCATTTCTGCCTGGCGCGCGATCAGCCGCGTCAGCACGTCGTCACGAAATGCGAAATAGGTCGCGGTCGCTGCCGACCACATCCCAAGTGTGGTCACGGTGCCGACGACGATCCAGAACGCCACCGGCCCGAAGCGGACCTGCTTGCCGGCGTGGAGGAGCGTGTAGCCGTTTTCCTGGGGTCTGGCGAGAGACGGACTGACCGGCTGGCGGGCCGCCTGCCGGGCTGGATCATGCGGCTTTTGAAACTCGGACTGGTGACCGGAACGGTACGACATCGGCACTCCCGTGCCGGTCGGAGAAAGGTTCCTTACGGCGCAAATTACGAGATGAATTTGGCCCGGTCATGGTTAATTTTTCGCGAATGGCGGCTGCTCGACCAGGTGGCCCTAGTGCAGCGAATTTGAAGTTCCTATCAGTGCTGCGGCGGGTTCGTTATAGGAACTTCAAATTCAAGGCTGCACTAGAATCAATGAGTTCTAGAGCTCCTTTGATTCCGAAGTTCGCATCGGAGGTCGCCGCCATATCATGCGAACTTGGGAATCAGAGCTCTAGCTGTTGCAAGTACGTCATCGGCGTGTCCATCGACCCTGACGTTCCGCCAGATCTTGACGATTCGGCCGTCGGCGCCGATCAGAACCGTGGTGCGAAGGATGCCTTCGAACGTCCTGCCGTACATGGATTTTTCGCCCCATGCCCCATAGGCCTGAAGCATCTCGTGCTTCTCATCCGATGCGAGAGGAACCGAAAGCTGGTGCTTGTTCCGAAACGCCTCCTGCGCCTTGAGGGGATCGCCCGAAACCCCGATCACGCCGGTTCCAGCTGCGGCGAAGGCGTCCTTCAACCGGGTGAAGTTGATCGCCTCCCTTGTGCATCCCGGCGTGTCGGCGCGGGGATAGAAGAACACAACGAGCTTTTGGCCGGCATAGTCCGCGAGCGAAACCGCTTGTCCACCGTCCCGCGGCAGGTGGAACGAGGGTGCTTTGGCACCTTCCGCCAAAGTCGACCTTGCGGCGGTCGTTCGATTCGATTTGGCGGCGGCTGGCTTTGACGCCGCCTTGGATGAAACGGCGGGCAGGGCTTTGGTTTGCCTATTTTTTGAGGCCTTGCCGGCTTTCGTTGCCGGCGACCGCCCCGATTTCGGGCTCACCCGCTTGGCGGATGCCTTCGAGCCTGCGGCCTTTCGCTTCGGAGCGGAAAGGTTGTGGGATTTCTTGCGCGTTTTCTTGGACATACGCCTTCCTTTCGTCGCTTTCCGCGGATCAATCATTGAGGTATTGAGGCAAAACGGATCAGGTCGATTGCCGGCCGGTCAATTTGGCCTTTTCGGATTATGCTCAAAAGGATTTCGACACGCCACCCGCCCGCTGGCGAGGCTTTAGCCGGATCACAGGCGGAGCCAACACAGGCGGAGCCAATCGGTCCGCTTCAACATTGGGGGTGCGACGCTATTGCGAATGCGGGAATCGAGGGACTGTTTGCAAATATAGGTTTTAATGGTTGGGGGATTTGAGGTTCGCTTCGGGGCCCTGTTGTAGAATGGGTGGCGAGCGTCGGATCGGTCCCACTGGGAAGAGGAGGGCTTAAATGCTGGCACGAAGAGCCGTCGTTGCCCATCCAGATCCATCCATCGGCGTCGGCAACGAGAGGCAATGGTAGGACAAAAGTCGACCCAGAACCCCAGCCCGTCCGTTGACGCCCAGGCCCACCAATGGGACCGCGCCGACTGGCAGGGGGAGCAAGATGAAGCGGCAGGGCGTCGTGCGCGTCGGCTGTTGTCGCGATCTAATTCCCGCTTTTACTCATTGACCGATCGCTTCGGCGCGTTGCGACGCGCGCTTGCCGGCGAGCGCTGGGTCTGGCGGCTCGCCATCGTCTTTGCCTCGTTGCTGGTGATTTTTGCCGGCTGCTTTGGCGGCCTGTGGTGGCGACTCGGTGCCGGGCCGATCAATCTCGACATGGCGACGCCGTGGCTCGCCGCCGCCATCGAAGACAATATCGGCCACGGCAACACGGTTGAGGTCGGCGGCACGCAGATCGAGCGGGCGGGCCGGATCCGCATCGCCGTGCGCATCCGCGACATCATCGTGCGCGATCGCGATCACGCCATCGTCGCGAGCGCGCCGAAGGCCGAAGTGAAACTTTCAGGCTACGCGCTGTTGATGGGACGCCTGCGGGCGGAAAGCCTGAATCTGGTCGACGCTGAACTCAGTGTGCGCATTACCCCCGACGGCTACGTGACAGTGTCCACCGGCGACAATGCGCGGCCGCTTGCAACGGGCGTTGCCTCGAAAAAGGAAGCGGGGCTTCCGCCGACCTTCCCGCGTCCGGCCGCACAGCCACAATCTTCACCGGATCAACCGGCGCCGGCGGCCGATAGCGCGCAAGCGGGACTGCTGGCAGGCCTCGACTGGCTCGACAGCCTCAGCCTGACCGGTCTTGACGGACAAAATCTCAACGAGATCGGTTTGAAGAACGGCAGCCTCATCGTTGATGACCAGCAGCGCGGCAACAAATGGAATTTCCAGAATATCTCACTCAGCCTTCGCCGGCCAAGCAGCGGCGGGGTGGCGCTCAGTGTTGCCGAGGATACTTCGCCCGGCTGGTCGCTGCGGGTGACGGTGGGGCCGCCCACCAACGGTGTGCGATCGGTCGATATCAAGGCCGACAAGGTCTCGACGTCCAACATCCTTCTGGCGTTGCGTCTGAAAGATCTGAACTACAGCGCGAACCTGCCGCTGAGCGGTGAGGTGAAGGGCGAACTCGGCCGCGATGGCCTGCCTACCTATTTCCGCGGCAAGATCACCTCGGGCGCCGGAGAGATCGTCGACAGCGATACGCCAGAATTTCCGATGGCGATCGATTCGGCCGAAGTGAATCTCGAATGGGATGCCAACAAACGAGTACTCATCGCGCCGTTCAAGATCATTTCCGGTGATAACCGGATCACGCTGCTGGCCCATCTCGAGCCCCCCAACGGCAGCACGAACGACTGGCAGTTGGGTTTTTCCGGCGGCACCATCGTGCTTGCCGGCAATGACAGCGACCCGCCGGTCATCTTCAATCGCGTCGCCATCGGTCTGCGCTTCGACACCGCCAAAAAACGGGTCGTGCTCGCGCAGGCCGATTTCAGCAATGGCGAAATCGGCGTCGCTGGCACCGGCACCATCGACTATTCGGGCGAACCCCGTTTGATGCTGGGGTTTGCAGGCACGCCGATGTCGGTGTCCGCACTCAAGCGGGTTTGGCCTTCTCTGGTCGTTGCCGACGTTCGGCAGTGGGTGGTTGACCGGATCGAGCGCGGCGCCGTTCAGCGTGTCGAGATCGGGGTCAATTCTCCGGTTCGAAACCTCTCCCGAAAAGGACCGCCGATCCCCGACGACGGGCTCAACGTCAACATCATTGCCAATGGGGTGACGCTGCGTCCGGTGGACGGATTGCCGTCCATTCGTGACGCCGATCTGAAAGCGCATATCACCGGCCGAACCGCCAGCGTCACGGTTGGCCAGGGCGCGGCCGACACGCCAGGGGGCCGCAAGCTCAGTGTTTCCGATGCGGCCTTCGAAGTGGCCGATACATTCCCGAAACCGGTGCAGTCCAAGGTGAAGTTCCGGATCGAAGGTCCGGTGCCGGCGGCCGCGGAAATTCTCTCCTCCGACAAGCTGAGCGACTTGTCCGTAACCCTGATCGATCCCAATGCCAGCAAAGGCACGGCTTCCGCGATCGTCACGCTTGCGCTGCCGATCAAGCACGACATCACGCGCGCCGACGTGAACTACACCGTCACCGCCGATCTCGGCGGGTTTGCCGCCGACCGGCTGGTGATGAATCAGAAGCTGGAAGCCAATTCGCTCAGGGTGGTCGCCAACAACCAGGGCTATCAGGTCAAGGGCGACGTGAAGATCAACGGGCAGGCGGCTTCGCTCGACTATCGCAAACCAAATGAAGGCGATGCCGATATCAAGTTGCAGGCAACGCTCGACGAGGCGAGCCGCGCCCGGTTCGGCTTCGATCTCGGGCCGGCGGTGAGTGGCAATATCCCGGTCAAGCTGAGCGGCAAGGTCGGCGGCGATAATTCGCGCCTTGGCATCGATGCCGATCTCACCCAGCTCAAGCTCGACAACATTCTTCCCGGTTGGGTCAAGGCTTCCAACAAATCCGCGCGAGCGACCTTCAATGTGGTTCAGAAGCCGCAATCGACCCGTCTGGAAGACATCGTGGTCGACGGCGGTGGCGCATCCATCAAGGGTTCGCTTGAAATCGATCAAAATGGTGATCTGCTGAACGCAAACTTCCCGACCTACGCGCCATCTGAAGGCGACAAGACGTCGCTGCGGGCCGAGCGCGGACCGGACGGCGTCCTCAAGGTCACCATGCGCGGCGACGTCTTCGACGGCCGCGGATTTCTCAAAACCGCAATCTCCGGCCGCGAAGCCGATTCAAAGATCAAAGCCAAGAACGTCGACTTCGACGTCGACGTGAAGCTCGGCGCTGTCGCCGGCTATTTCGGCGAAGCGTTACGAAGCGTCGATGCCAAGATGTCCCGCCGCGGCGGGACTATTAAAAGCTTCACTTTCTCTGGCAAGCTCGGGCGCGATACGCCGGTCACCGCTGATTTGCGCGGCCGCGCGCAGGGCCGTGAAGTGATCAATCTCGAGACCAGCGATGCCGGGGCATTCCTCCGCTTCACCGACACCTATTCCAAAGTCGTCGGCGGCCAGCTTCAATTGGCGCTGGATCCGCCGACCGCAGAGGCGGTCGCGAAGGAAGGATTGCTCAACGTCCGGGACTTCACCGTCAAGGGCGAGGCCTCGCTCGACAAGCTCGCGGCCGGCGGCGCGCCGGGTGCGCCGGGCGGCATCAGCTTCACGCGGTTGCGCGCGGAATTCGTCCGGCAGAACGGGCAGCTCACGATCAAGGAGGGCGTCCTCAAGGGACCATCGATTGGCGGGACGATCGAAGGCAGCATCGACTATCCCGGCAATCAGGTGCGCATGAGTGGCACCTTTGTGCCGCTCTACGGGTTGAACAACCTTCTCAACAATGTCCCGGTTGTCGGATTGTTTTTTGGCGGCAGCAATGAGGGTGTTTTCGGCCTGACCTATGAGGTTGTCGGCACCCCGGACAAGCCGACGCTGCGCGTCAATCCGATTTCCGCGATCTTCCCCGGCGTCTCCAGGAAGATCATGGAATTCAATACTGGCAAGCAGAACAGCGGAATCGAGTTCCCCGCGAACTGAACGTTTCGCCTTACTGCCGCAGCGCCGGCACCACCAGAAACGGGATCATGCCGAGGATGACGGCGATCAACGCATAGAGGATCAGCGGATTATAACTGTGACTGATGTCGTGGATCAGGCCGCCGCTCCATGAACCGAATGCCGATCCGAGCCCGCTGCCGATCGAAATGCTTCCATAGATTGTTCCGACGCGTTTTCCCTTGAACAGCTTCATCGCGGTTGCCGTCAGCAACGGACCGCGCGAGCCGATCATGCTGCCGAAGCAGACGACAAAGCCGGTCAGGACCCAGATGTTCGGGTACCACTGCAACAGCCAGAGCAGAAAAATTCCGACGATCGACAGCGCATAGGAGAACAGCACCGACGGCCGCCGCCCGATGATGCCGTCGAGCCAGGAGACCCCTAACATGCCGAACAGCAGCACGACGCCGGAGAAACCCCAGGCGGTGGCTGCCTGCAAGGGCGGAAACCCGGCTTCGATCAGATAAGCGACGATCTGGGGCGTAATCGCATACATGCCGATCGCGGTGAAAAAGAACGTCCAGAACAGCGCCCAGAAGGCGTGATGGCGCATCGCGCGCGCAAGGGTCCAGCCTTCGTCGGCGACCTCAGTCGTAGCCAACCTGGTCAGATGCGGTTGGCCCTCGGAGAACAGCCGCCAAGGGAGCACCAGAAGCGGAAGCAGCAGCACGAGCGCGGCTGTGCCGAAGATCTCGTAAGCGCCACGCCAGCCGAAATGGTCGATCAGGACTTGCGAAGCCGGCAACAGCGCCAGCACGCCGGCGCCGGTTGCGGAATAGACCACCGCCATCGCGGTCGGGAGCTTTGGGCCAAACCAGCGGCCGAGCAGAATCGAATTCGGCACGTTGCCAATCAGCGCGATGCCGAGGCCGACGCAAAGGCCAATGCTGAACTGGATCTGCCAGAGGCGATCGGCATTGGCCGCAAACAAAAACGCGCCGCCAAAAAGCAGGAGACCGAGCGAATAGACGCTGCGCGGTCCGGAATAGTCGAACAGACGGCCGATCAAGGGGGAGGCGAGGCCGCCTGCCAGCGCGCTCAGCGAATAGACCGAGACGACGTCGGCGCGATCCCAGCCGAAACTTTCCGAGATCGGCAGCAGGAAGACCGAGAAACTCTCGCCAAGGCCGCGCCCGAAAACCGAGAGCGCAAAGCAGATCGCGAGCACGCCAAGCGCGGTACGCACCGGCTTCACCGGCGCGGTGACAGTTCCCTCCCGCGGCGCTTCTTGATCCATCGCTACGGGAGGGAGCCCGTTTTGGACCGAAAGCACAAGCGCGCTTTCCGGAATGCGCTTATGCAGGCTTGAGCAGCACGTGGCGCTTTTTGCCGAACGACAACTTGATCACGCCCTCCGGCGTCAGTTCGGACGGCTTGAGCATCATCTTTTCGTCGGTGACCGCGACGTCGTTCACGCGCAAGCCGCCGCCCTTGATCTGACGCCGCGCTTCGCCATTCGAGGCCACGAGGCCCGCCTTGACGAAGGAGGCGAGCACGCCGATGCCGGCTTCGAGTTCGCCGCGCGACACTTCGACGGTCGGAAGATTTTCCGCGATCGCGCCTTCCTCGAAAGTTTGCCGCGCGGTTTCCGCAGCCTGCCGCGCAGCGTCCGCACCATGAAGAAGCGTGGTCGCGGCGTCCGCCAGCGCCTTCTTGGCTTCGTTGATCTCGGCGCCTTTGAGTTGAGCGAGCTTGTCGATCTCGCTCATCGGCAGGATCGTGAACAGCTTCAGGAACCGGACGACGTCGGCATCCTCGGTGTTGCGCCAGTATTGCCAGAAGTCGTAGGGCGAGAACTGATCGGCGTTGAGCCACACCGCGCCTTGCGCGGTCTTGCCCATCTTGGCGCCCGAGGAGGTGGTGAGCAGCGGTGTCGTCAGTGCGAAGAGTTGCGGCGTGCCCATGCGCCGGCCGAGATCGACGCCCATGACGATGTTGCCCCACTGGTCCGAGCCGCCCATCTGCAGGCGGCAGCCGGTACGGCGCGCGAGTTCGACAAAGTCGTAGGCCTGGCAGACCATGTAGTTGAATTCGATGAAGCTCATCTCCTGCTCGCGCTCGAGGCGGAGCCGCACCGAATCCATGGTCAGCATGCGGTTGACCGAAAAGTGCTTGCCGACATCGCGCAGCATCTCGATCCAGTTGAGCTTGGTCAGCCATTCCGCGTTGTCGAGCATGACTGCATCGCTCGCGCCCGATCCGTAGCGCAGCACCTTGGAAAACACGCCGCGGATCGAGGCTTTGTTGGCCTCGATCTCCGCAACGGTGCGAATGGCGCGGGTCTCGTCCTTGCCGGAGGGGTCGCCGACCATGGTAGTGCCGCCGCCCATCAGCGTGATCGGCTTGTTGCCGCTCTGCTGCAGCCAGTGCAGCATCATCATGGTCAGGAAGTTGCCGATGTGCAGCGAGGGCGCCGTGCAGTCGTAGCCGACATAGGCCACAGCCTCGCCCTTGGCGGCGAGCGCGTCCAGGCCCTCGAAGTCCGAGGCCTGGTGGATAAAGCCGCGTTCCTGCAGGACGTTTAGGAAATCCGACTTGAAAGCGGTCATCTTTCTTCGAACCTGATCATTTTTGTTTTACGGTATTTGCAGCAAATTGCTGGAACTTAACCATACTGGACTGCTGCGAGTGGGTGCGCTGTGCCATTATAAGATGTGTCCGTTTGGCACAAGGTAAACGGACAAGCTGATCCCCGGGGTAGGGCTGAGGCTAGAATACCATGATGTTGACAGCCATAGGTCTGATGAGCGGCACGTCCCTGGACGGCGTCGACGTCGCCATGATCGAAACCGACGGCAAAAAGGTTAAAGCCTTCGGTCCGTCGGGTTATCGGCCCTATACCGACTTCGAACGACGCCTGCTGCTCCAGGCCCTGACGGAGGCCGTTCACCTGGAGGCGCGCGAGGCGCGGCCGGGTATCCTTCTGGAGGCCGAGCGGGTCGTCACCACGGCGCATGCCGAAGCAGTCGCCAGCTTCAAGGCACAGAATCACATCGCGAGCGAGGACATCGACATCGTCGGCTTCCATGGCCAGACGGTGCTGCACCGTCCCGCCGACAAGATGACGGTGCAGATCGGCGATGCGGCTGCGCTCGCCAGGGCGATCCATATTCCTGTGATGCACGATTTCCGTGCCGCCGACGTCGCCGCCGGCGGGCAGGGCGCGCCGCTCGTGCCAGTCTATCATCGGGCGCTGGCGCAATCGCTGGAGCGCGAGGGACCGATTGTCGTTCTCAATATCGGCGGCGTTGCCAACGTCACCTATATCGACGGCGACACCCTGATTGCCTGCGACACCGGACCCGGCAACGCGCTGCTCGACGATTTCATGCAGCGTACGACAGGCCAGCGTTTCGATTGCGATGGCCGCATGGCCGCGCAAGGCACCGTGGATGCGGCGTGGGTCGCAGACGCCTTGAACGATTCGTTCTTTTCGCTGCCGCCGCCGAAATCGCTCGACCGCAATGATTTCGCCAAGCGTATCCTTCGCGATGCAGCTCCCGCCGATGGCGCGGCGACGTTGACCGCTTTTACCGTCGCGGCGATTGCCAGGATCGTGCCGCTGTTGCCGAAGCGGCCGAGAGGCTGGGTCGTCGCCGGTGGCGGGGCGCGCAACTTCACCATGATGCGGATGCTGCGGGAGAGGTTGCATCCGGCGAGCGTGGAGCCAGCCGATGCGCTCGGCTGGTCGACGGATGCCATCGAGGCGCAGGCCTTCGGCTTTCTGGCCGCGCGCGGCCTGAAAGGCTTGCCGCTCAGCTATCCCGCCACGACCGGCGTACCGATCCCGATGACCGGCGGCATCGTTGCGCGGCCGTGAAGAGGCGCGCGCTTGACGGAATAATGCAAATGCATGTAACTTGATGCATCTGCATTGATCTGGGGCCAATGCCCATGTCCGACCGCCTCCGGCTGATCAGCCACAAGCTTTGCCCCTATGTGCAGCGGGCGGTGATCGCGCTGACCGAGAAGGGCGTGGCTTTCGAGCGGGTCGACGTCGATCTCGCCAACAAGCCGGACTGGTTCCTTGCGATCTCGCCGCTTGGCCGGACACCGGTGCTCCGGGTTGGCGATACCGCGATCTTCGAATCCGCGGTGATTCTCGAATATCTCGAGGAAACCCAACCGAGGCCGTTGCATCCATCGAGTCCGCTGCGCCGCGCCGAGCATCGCGGCTGGATCGAATTCGGTTCAACGGTGCTAAGCGATATCGCCGGTCTCTATTCCGCGCCCGATGAAGCCGCGTTCAGGGCCAAGGCAACCCAGCTGGAAGCGCGCTTTGCACGGCTTGAGGCGTGCGTCATGGCTGCGCCGTGGTTCGATGGCGAAGATTTCTCGCTCGTTGACGCGGTCTTCGGTCCGGTGTTCCGCTATTTCGACGTGTTCGACGAAATCGGCGACTTCCGCATTTTGGCCGGCAAGCCGAAGCTATTGCGCTGGCGCTGGTCGCTTGCGGCGCGGCCGTCGGTGAAGTCGGCGGTCAGCGCGGATTATCCCGCGCTACTGCGTGACTTCCTGAACCGGCGGAATTCCTGGATCTCGCAGCTTCAAAGCCGCGCAGCCGCGTGACGGCTCTCCTAGAGTTCAGCGGCCATCTTGGCGAGCGTGGCGACCGTGTTCATGTTACGCGCGGTACCGGCCTTGCCCGCGGGAACGACAAGTTTCGATGACGCCATCCCGTCACCGTAGTGAATGTAGATCTCGCGTCGTCCGAGACGGATCTTCTCGTCTTTCTGACCGCGGACACCCTCGAGAGCGTCGGCCGGAGGCGCCTTATCAAGGAAAAGCGCCACGGTGCGGTTCGGCGCCAACTTTGGAAATGGATTGTCGGCGGCGACTTGCGCCATTTCGGCGGCTGTGCGGATGAGCACGCCGACCGGCTTGCCGGCATAGGCCTCAAGCCGCTTCTCGAGCGCAGCCTTGATCGCGGTCTCGGATTTCCGGGAGGCAAAGACGACGTTCCCGCTGGCGATGTAGGTTTTAGCCGAGGCGAAGCCGAGTTCGTCGCACATCGCCTTCAGTTCGCTCATCGCAAGCTTGCCGGTGCCGCCGACATTGACCGCACGCAGCAATGCGACCCAGGCAGTCATCTTTTGAAGGTCTTCTTCTGACGCGTTTTCTTCACGCGAACCGCTTCACACTTCGCTTGAAAACGCTACCGCACGTTGGCGAGACGCATGTCGAGATAGGCGGTGACCGACTGCATCAGCGGTTCGAGCTTGCCGTCGAAGAAGTGGTTGGCGCCGGGGATGATCTGCTGATCGATCACGATGCCCTTTTGCGTCTTGAGCTTCTCGACCAGCGTATTGACATCTTTCGGCGGCACCACGGCATCCCTCTCGCCGTGCACGATCAGGCCCGAGGATGGGCAGGGCGCGAGGAACGAGAAGTCGTAGAGATTGGCGGGCGGCGCGATCGAGATGAAACCTTCGACCTCCGGCCGGCGCATCAGAAGCTGCATGCCGATCCAGGCGCCGAACGAAAAGCCTGCGACCCAGCAGGCGCGCGCTTCGGGATTGATGGTTTGCGCCCAGTCGAGCGCGGAAGCCGCGTCCGACAATTCGCCGGTGCCGTGATCGAACGAGCCCTGGCTGCGTCCGACGCCGCGGAAGTTGAAGCGCAGCACCGAGAAGCCGCGATGGGCAAACGCATAATAGCACTGGTAGACGATCTGATGATTCATCGTCCCATGAAACTGCGGGTGCGGATGCAGGATCATCGCGATCGGCGCGTTCTTCTGCTTGGCCGGGTGGTAGCGGCCTTCGAGACGGCCTGCGGGGCCGGTGAAAATGACTTCAGGCATGGACGGTCCTTGGCAAAATCGACCGGTTTATCGCTGGCTTCATCTGGCGCTTTGGCAGACAAGACCCAGCGTACGGAAAATCGGGAGCAGACGTCTCAAGCGCGGATTGCGCGACGACGGCTGGCGATGGAGGCCGCGTTCTAGCATGAGGCGAGGGGCAAAAAGCAAGGGTTTTGAACATCCGCTCGTGTGTTCAAAGTGTTAGACGACGCTCAAGCATTGCGCGCAACTACGCGGCTCGCCAATTGGCATAACGTGCTGCGCGCCCAACGAACGCGCCGCAGATGAAGGTATTATTGTACTTAAAATGACCGATCGCGTCTATCTCGACTGGAATGCGACCACGCCGCTTCG
>Ga0307470_10000513_pt1 | contig 18720 bp, 15 predicted proteins | sample atmos_gasesAM3C__FD_204565 | JGI IMG/M metagenome (GOLD analysis project Ga0307470, IMG submission 204565) | Hardwood forest soil microbial communities from Morgan-Monroe State Forest, Indiana, United States - atmos_gasesAM3C_05 | ecosystem: Environmental > Terrestrial > Soil > Temperate forest... | reverse complement strand
TCGGCCACACCTTCGCGGACGAGGTGATCCGCTACCTGACCGGCGGCAAGGGGATCGGCCTGTCGACGATCGCCTTCACCTCCGACCGGACGGGCTTCAAAGAGATCTACCTCATGGACTACGACGGCCTGAACCAGCGGCGGATCACCGGCCACCGGTCGACCTCGCTCTCCCCCGCCTGGAGCCCGTCGGGCGACGTCATCGCCTACACCTCGTTCGTCAACGGCCCGCCCGGCGTCTACCTGGTCGAGCTGGCGACCGGCAGGAAGCGCCCGGTGGTGGTCTCCGGGACGATGAACATCACCCCCTCCTTCTCGCCCGACGGCAGCCACCTCGCCTTCTCCCGCTCGCTCAACGGCAACATCGAGATCTACTCCGCCGACAAGAGCGGCGGCGGCCTCCACCGCCTCACCCACTCCGACGCCATCGACACCAACCCGGCGTGGAGCCCCAAGGGGGGCGAGATCGCCTTCACCTCCAGCCGCGCCGGCAGCCCGCAGATCTACCTGATGGACTCCGAGGGGGCGAACGTGCGGCGGCTGACCTTCGACGGCACCTACAACGACGGCGCCGCCTGGAGCCCGGACGGCGACCTCATCGCTTACAGCAGCCGCCGCGACAACGAGTTCCAGATCGCGGTGACCAACATCGTGACCCTCGAGACCCGCGTCCTCACCTCGGGGGCGGGCGAGAACGAATCGCCCACCTTCTCGCCCGACGGCCGGAAGATCGCCTTCACCTCGCGGCGCGGCGGCGGCAAGCAGATCTACGTCATGGACCTCGACGGCGGCAACGTCCGCCAGCTCACCACCGCCGGCCAGAACGACCTCGCCGACTGGTCGCGCCTGGGGCCGCCATGAGCCCCTCGTGGCCAGGCAGTGGCTCAGCTCGGTCCTCGGCGGGCGGCCCGCCTTCGTATCCGCCCTCCCCTCACACCCTTCCAGGCGGCCGTCCTCGGGACCGAGCTGAATCGCCACCCGCGGCGCCCCTTTATCCCCCGGCGGCCTTTCTGGTACATTGATGCAGACGATTGACATTGAGTCCGCCCGACTGGGATTTTCCGTTCCCGCCATGTCCCGTATCCCCCCCGATAGAGAGAGCGAGGAGAGATGAGCATGAACCGCAAGTGGATGGTATGGCTCGCCCTGCCGGCCGTGGTGCTGATGTTCGGCTGTCCCAAGAAGAAGCCGGCGACCCCTGCCAAGGACCTGAACGTCGACACCACGACCGTGGCGCCGCCGGCGGCCTCGGCCCAGGAGGTGACGCCGCCGCCGCAGCCGGCGATGCAGGACAAGACCGAGGACCCGCTGATGTCGCAGGACCTGCAGATCGTCAACGACGAGCTCAAGAAGCGCGGCTTCAGCGCCGATGTCTACTTCCAGTACGACGAGAGCTCGCTCTCCGACGAGGCGCGCGAGAAGCTGGCGAGGAACGCCGAGCTGTTGAAGGGCCAGCCGCAGTTCCAGCTCACCGTCGAGGGCCACTGCGACGAGCGCGGCACCAACGAGTACAACCTGGCGCTGGGCGAGCGCCGCGCCAACGCCGTGCGCGATTACGTGGGCTCCCTGGGGGTCAACCCCACCCGCCTGCGCACCATCAGCTACGGCGAGGAGCGGCCGGTCTGCACCCAGCACGACGAGAGCTGCTGGTCGCAGAACCGCCGCGCCCACATGGTCGTCTCCAGCCGCTCGAACGTCGGGTGACCTGAAGCGGATGCATCCGATCATGCGCCGCACGATCCTCGCGCCCGCCGGCCTCCTCGCCGCCGCCCTGGCGGCGGGGGGCTGCGTCTCCTCGCAGGACATCGAGGGCCTGCACACCCAGATCTCCGACGTCGAGCGCCAGGTCCAGGCGGCGCAGACCCAGGCGCCGTCGAAGCAGGACGTGGCGGCCCTCGACGCCCAGGTGGGCCGCCAGATGGAGTCGCTGCTCAAGACCGAGGCGGACATGCAGGTCAAGCTGCAGAGCCTGACCAGCCACATCGACGAGCTGCAGGCCAAGCTCGAGGACACCAATTACCGCCTCGCCCAGCTCTCGCAGCAGATCGCCACCACCAACCAGGAGCTCAAGGCGTACCGCGGCGGCGCCGCATCGCCGGGCGGCGACCCGGGAGCGGGCGCTCCGCCGCCGGCAGCCGGCGCCCCACCGCCGGGCGGCTCGGGGACGGCGCCCGCCCAGACCCCGCCGGCGGGGGTCGTCACCGATCCCAAGGCGCTCTATGACTCGGCGTACAACGACTACCTCAAGGGCAACTACGACCTGGCGATGCGGGAGTTCCAGGAGTACCTGAACAACTTCCCGGACACCGATCTCGCCTCGAACGCCACCTACTGGATCGGCGAGTCGTTCTACCGGCAGAAGAAGTACCGCCAGTCGGCCGAGCAGTTCGACCAGGTGCTGCAGCGCTACCCCCACAGCGAGAAGCGGGCGAGCGCCCTCCTGAAAAAGGGCTACTCGCAGATCGCCATGGGCCAGCGCGCCCAGGGGATCGCCAGCCTGCGCCAGGTGGTCCGGCAGCACCCGACGAGCGACGAGGCGAACCTCGCCCGCCAGCGCCTGCGCGAGCTGGGTGGCTAGGTCCGTGCCTGCGGATGGCCCAGCCTCCTGGCTCAGCAGGGCTCCGCTGCGGCGGTCGCCTTCGGCCCCCCTCCCTTCACGCCCTTCCAGGCGACCGTCCTCGGGAGCCATGCTGGGCCATCCGCATGTTGACGGGGTGACCTGCGGGGTGGTATAAACCACCGCCGGTCGCACCTCGGTGCGACTTTCTTTTTGGCAGCGACCGTGTAAGAGGCACGACCATGGCCAACACCAAGTCCGCAGAGAAGAGGATCCGGCAGAACGCCAAGGAGCGCGAGAGGAATCGCGCCCACCGCTCGCGCCTGCGCACCGCCGTCAAGCGCCTGCGCACCGTCATCGAGAGCGGCGACGGGGCGAAGGCCGCGGAGCTGCTGCCGGAGACCCTCCGCACGATCGACTCGATCGCCCAGAAGCGCATCATCCACAAGAACACCGCCGCCCGCACCAAGTCCCGCCTCACCAAAGCGGTCGTCGCCGCCAAGGGCTGAGGCCCTCTCCCCCCACCGAGCGATCCCCGCGCCCGGCCCACAGGCCGGGGCGCGCCGTCGCGTCTCGTCCTACGGTCGATCTGCCGTCGGCTATCTGCCGCCCGTGACCTCGAGCGTCCGCTCGGTGCGGAGCTGGCTGTTGACGAGGCTGGCGTAGAGACCGCCGCGCAGCATCAGCTCCTCGTGACGGCCCCGCTCGACGATGATCCCGTCCTCCATGACGAGGATCAGGTCGGCATCCTGGATGGTGCTCAGCCGGTGGGCGATGACGATCCGGGTGCAGTGGAGGGCCGCCAGCTCGCGCTGGATCTTGCGCTCGGTGATGGCGTCGAGCGAGCTGGTCGCCTCGTCGAGGAAGAGGATCGAGGGGCGATGGACGAGGGCGCGCGCCAGGGCGAGCCGCTGGCGCTGCCCGCCCGAGAGCGACGCTCCCCCGTCGGCGAGGATGGTGTCGTAGCCCATCGGCATGGCGCGGATGTCCTCGTCGATCTCGGCGCGCTTGGCGGCCTCGATCACCCGCGCCAGCGGCAGGTTGGGGTCGATCAGGCTGACGTTGGCCCGGATCGAGGCGCCGAAGAGATAGGGATGCTGCGGCACGATGCCCACCTGGTTGCGCACCGAGCGCAGGTCGAGATCGGTCAGATTGTTGCCATCGAACAGAATGCGCCCGGAGGTCGGCACGTAGAGGCCCACCAGGAGGCTCGCCAGCGTCGACTTGCCCGATCCCGTGCGGCCGACGAGAGCGACGAACTTCCCCGGCGGGATCTCGACCGAGACCTCCTTGACCACCAGCGGCGCGAACGGGCTGTAGCGGAAGCTCACCTTCTCGAGCGCGATCGCGCCGCGGAACTTCGGGGCCGGCGAGAACTTTCCCCGCGGCTGTTCGCGCGCGGTGTCCAGCACGTCGTTCATGCGCTCGAGATAGCTGCCCAGGAGCTGGAGCTGGAACGCCGTCGAGACGAGCTGCGAGAGCGGGGTGAGGAAGCCGGCGGCGAGGGCCGAGAGGGCGAGCATGATCCCCAGCGAGAGGTCGCCGCTCAGGACGAGGTAGGTTCCGAGGACGAGGATCGCCAGGGTCGAGAGCATCCCGAGGCCGCTCATCGTGGCCTCGACCAGCGCCGTCAGGCGGCCCCGCAGCAGCGACACGTTGAGCACGTCGACGAAGAGGTTGGCCCAGGTCTCGACCGAGCGGTGCTCCGTGCCGCTCGCCTTGAGCGTCTCGATCCCCGCCAGCATCTGCACCTGATAGCTCTGCGACTTCGCCTGCACCTGGAGCGACTGCCCCATGAGCTGCCGCTGGCGGTGGCGGGTGGCGAGATAGAGCACCACCCGGAGCCCTCCCAGACCGAGCACCAGGAGGCCCATCTTGAAGCTGCCGATGAAGACCAGGACGAGGTAGAAGCAGACCAGCGAGCCGTCAAGGACGGCCGAGAGCGCCCCCGAGGTGAGGATCTCGCGGATGGTGGCGTTGCTCGACAGGCGCATCAGGAGGTCGCCGGTCGAGCGCTGCTGGAAGAAGGCGTACGGCAGGTCGACCAGGTGGTCGAGGAAGTCGAGCGTCATCTGGGCGTCGAGCTGGGTGCGGAACTGGAGCAGGAGGTAGGAGCGCACGACGGTCGTCAGGGCGTTGAAGACCGTCACCCCGAGGAGACCCGCCGCCACCACCACCAGGAGGTGGTAGTCGGCCCGCGGCACCACCCGGTCGACCACCAGACCGGTCAGCACCGGCACCGCGAGCGCGAAGAGCTGCACCAGCCCGGAGGTGACGAGGATGCGCGAGAACAGCCCGTGCTCGGCGAGGATCTGGCGCAGGTAGCGCCAGATCTTGACCGAGGAGTCGCCGCCGCGCTCGAACTGCTCGCTCGGCTCGAAGCTCAAGGCGACGCCGGTGAAGGAGCGCTCGAGCTCGGCGCGCCCGACGAAGCGGCGCCCGAAGCCCGGGTCGACCACGTGCACGCCCTTCGCGGTCCAGCGCTCGAGGACCACGAAGTGATTGAAGTCCCAGTGGAGGATCGAGGCGGCGGAGAGGAACTTCAGGTCCTCGAGGCTCTGGATCTTGAGGCCGCGCCCGCGCAGGCCGAACCACCGCCCGCCCTTGAGCAGCCGCAGGGCGTCCGCTCCCTCGCGTCCGAAGCCGGTCGCGGCGCGCACGTCGTCGAGCTGCACCCGCTTGCCGAAATAGGCGAGCACCATCGAGAGGCAGGCGGCGCCGCAGTCGCTGGCGGCGGTCTGCTGGACGAAGGGGATGCGCTGCCGCCGCGCGAGCCCCAGGCGCTCGAGGACCGGGAAGCGCTCGAGCAGCGACGGCCCCGCGGCCGGCTGAGAGGGCGGCTGCGCCTCGCCGGCCATCAGGGCTCCCGGAAGAGCGCCTTGAGCGAAGGCAGCAGGGTGAAGAGGATGCGCTCCGAGCGCACCTCGACCTCGGCCGAGCCCCACATCCCGCCGTGGTACTCGAAGGTGCGGCCGCCGGCGCGGAACGTCCGCGCCGGCAGGCGGGCGGAGACCAGCACCACCGGCCCCTCGAAGTGCACGGCGTCGGCGACCTCCTCGCCGAGGTAGCGCTTGGCCTCGTCGGGCCCGACGATCTGGTCGCCGACCGAGTCGACGGTCAGGTGTTGGTAGGCGTACCCGTAGCCCTCGAGCTCCATGCGCATCGCCATGCCGGGCCGGAGCTGCGGCCGGTAGCGGCCGGGCAGGAGCACCACGGCCGAGGGGCGCTTGGCCTCGCCGACGACGGCGAGCAGCGACTGCCCCGGAGCGAGGTGCTGGCCGGGGCGCACGCGCAGGTCGGTCACCACGCCGGCATGGGGAGCCCGCAGCGAGCGCTCCTCGAGGTGGGCCTGCGCCAGGCGCCGCTGGCCGCGCAGGGTGATGAGCGCCCCCTCGGCGCCGCGGTCGGCCAGGTTCCGCAGATGGTTGATGAGCTGCTGCTCGAACTCGGTGTTGATGCGGTCGAGCTCGGCCATCTCGTCGGCGCCGTAGAAGCGGATCAGGAGCTGCTGCGCGGCGACGCGGTCGCCCGGCTTGACCTCGATCGAGGTGACGGCGCCCGCTGCGTTGGCGCGCAGCTCGGTGCGGCCGCCGATCCGGATCATCGCCGGCCCGCTGGCATACTCGCGCACGGTGCCCAGGGTGCCGTAGAGGACCCCCACCGCCACCAGGCCGAGGAGGAGCCGGTAGGTCCAGCGGATCCAGTCCGGCGAGATGCGCAGCGGGTCGCCCTCGCCCTGCTGCTCGCTCTTGCTGGCGGCCAGGGCCTCGCGGCGGAACAGCCGGTCGGCCGGCGAGCCGGCCGCCGCGGCGGCCGCGAAGCCGCGCCGCTCCCAGGCCTCCCAGCGCAGGAAGACGGGCACCAGCTGCTCGGCGAGCTGGGCGAGGGCGGCGGCGGCGGCGGCGGCGAACGGCGGCGCCGCCGCCGCGCGCGCCGCGGCGAGGACGGCGAGGACCCGCGGCTCGCTCGCCTGCCGCACCGGCACGGCGAGGAAGCGGTCGTCGTCGAAGCCTTCCGGGTTGTCGGCGTCCTTGTCGTAGCGGCCGTCCGCCTGCAGCCGCTCGACGGCCGCCGGCCGGCCGGTGCGCGCCACGAAGCTGACCAGCCCGACCGCCGCGCTCTCCCGCCGCTCCTTGCGGCCGCCGGGCTCGGGGGTCCGCAGCACGTCGCCCGCGGCATCGTAGAGGAGGCAATAGGCGCGATCGGCCTGCGCCAGCTCGCGGACCGCCTCGATCACCGCCTGCACCGCACCCTCCGGGTCCTGCTGCGCCGCCGCCCGCTGCGCGGCGTCGGCGATCTCCTCGCGCCGCCGGCGCCCCTCGGCTTCGTCGACGGCCGGCGCGTCCGCCTGCCCGAGGTGGCGCGCCAGCGCGCCCTCGAGCACGGCCGCCCAGTCGTCGACCGCCAGCGGCCGCTGGCTCAAGTAGAAGACCCGATCGCTGGCGATCAGCCCCTGGAACTGCTCGAGGTCGGGCCCGGCCGCGAGCACGACGTTGACGGTCGCGATCTCGGGGAGCCCGGCGGCCACCTCGGCGAGCAGCCGCTCGGCCACCTCGCCCCCGGCGCGCAGGCCGAGGCAGAGCACGGCGACGCCGCCCGTCGCCAGACGGTCCCAGACCTCGGACCGCGACTCGGCGAGGACGGCTTGCACCCCCGCGCCCAGCCGGTTGGCGAGCGCGGCGACGTCCTCCGGATCGCAGCCGAAGAACAGCACCTCGGCGCGGATCGGCGGGCGCCGCGCGACGGGCGCTAGGACGGACGGTGCCGGGCTCATACGACGTCTCTCCGCCGCATTATCGCGCCTTCCCCGGTGCTGTACAATCCGCGGCATGACGCTCCCGGCGCGCTCCGCCACCGTCCTGGCGCTCGCCGCCCTCGCCGCGGGCTGCGGCCGGCGGGCCGCGCCGGCCGCAAACACGCAGCTCGCTCCTCCCACCGCCCGCGCCGCGGCGGCCCCCGCGCCGCGCGCCGCGAGCGCCGGCCGCGAGACGGGCGGCTGGATCGGCGTCGTCCTCGCCCGCGAGGCGGTCCAGGTCGCCGGGTCCTTCGCGGGCCGGCTGGAGACCGTCGACGTGCGGGTCGGCGACGTGGTGCGGCGCGGCGACCGCATCGCCCGCATCGCGACCGACAGCCAGCGCCAGGAGCTCGCCATGGCGGAGGCCAATCTCCAGGTGGGCGAGGCGGAGGTGGCGAGGACGCAGGCCGAGCTGGCGGCCGCCGAGGAGCGGCTGGCCCGCCGCCTCCAGGCGCCGGAGCTCTTCTCCAAGGAGGAGATCGCCACCACGCGGCTCCTCCGCGCGACCTCCTCCACCAACCTGCGGACCGCCGAGGCCCACGTCAGGGAGCAGCGGGCTCACGTGCAGCAGCTCCAGGGCGTCCTCTCCCAGGCCGAGGTGCGAGCGCCTTTCGACGGCAGGGTCGCCCTGCGCTACGCGGACCCCGGCACGGTCGTCGGCGCCGATACCCCGATCGTCAAGCTCATCAGCCGTGGCGAGCTGCTGGTGCGCTTCGCCGCCCCCCCCGATCAGGCGGCGCGGCTTTCCCCCGGCCAACCGGTCGCGGTCCGCATCGACGAGCTCGGCCTGCGTCAGCGCGGCACCATCGAGCACGTCTCTCCCGAGGTCGACGGCGCCTCGCAGATGATCGTCGTCGAGGCCCGCCTCGACCCCGACCCGGCGCTCACCTCCCATCTCGAGACGGGGTTGGTGGCGAGCGTCTCGCCCGTCGACCTCCCGGCTCCCAGCGGTCGCGAAGCGACGTAACCGGGCGGCTCGCGCCACCCTCACGCCGCCGGGAGGTCGAGCAGGAGGACGCAGGGCAGGATCTCCGGTTCGGCCAGCCTGAGGAGGCCGTAGCCGATGCCGGCCAGGCCGACCAGCAGGCTGGGCGTCTCGACGCCGAGCGGCACGCCGCAGCAGAAGCCGTTCTCCTCGATGCGCTCGAGGACGCCGGCGCTCCGGCGCTCGAGCTCGGCGCGCCAGCGGCCGCCGCCGTCCGGCAGGCGCCGGCTCGCCTCGGCGAGCATCTCGATGTTGCCGAGGTCGCCGTGGCAGAGCGACTGGTTGCTGCCGAAGCCGCGGCGCAGCGTCGCGGCGAGGGCCGCCTCGGCGTCGCCGCGGATCAGGGCGTCGTCGAGCAGGCGGAGCAGGCGCAGGCGGGAGAGGCCGATCCCCGGCGCGCCGTGGCACCACGCGGTCATGAACCTGGGGCTCTCCGGCTCCGGCTCCGGCGGCTCGGCCTCGCGCAGGTCCGGCCAGTTGGACTCCGCCGCGTCGAAGAGGCTGCGCTCGTAGGCCATCGCCTGGAGAGCGGTGCCGCGGAAGCGCTCCTCGCCGGTCGCCGCGAAGAGCTCCACGAGCGACCAGGCGATTCCGGCCGCGCCGTGCGAGAAGCCGGTCAGGGCGCGCCGGGGCGAGATCGACGTCTGCCAGCCGACGCCCGTCGCCATCGGCGTCGCCTGGGCGAGGAGGTGGTCGCCGCAGCGGATGGCGAGCTCGAGGAGCCGGTCCGCGGGCGCGGTGCGGTGGAGGGCGAGCAGGCTCGGGATGCAGCCCGCGGCGCCGCCCATCACGTCGAGGTGGCGGTCTTCCTCGATCATCGGGAGGATGGTGTCGGCGATCGCGGCCGCCTCGCCGAGGAGCTCCGGCTGCTCCCATAGACGGGCGAGGAGGGTCAGCGTATAGACGACTCCACCCCTGCCCTCGAATCCGCCGATCGACCGCAGCCCGTCCTGCGACGTTGCGAGCTGGCGGCGGACGCTCCGCCACGCGGCGTCCGCCAGCGACCTGTACCGCCGCTCGCCGCTGCGCTCGGCGAGATAGGCGAGGAACAGCACGATCCCCAGCGCGCCGGAGTAGAGGTCCATCCCCAGCGGGACGAGCGACCAGTAGCGCGCGTTGGCCAGCGTCACGCCGATCCACGAGCAGGCGTCGCCCCGCTTGATGGCCAGCTCCTCCAGCCGGTCGCCGGCGGCGGCGGCGGCGGCGAGCAGCCGCTCCCGGTCGGCCGGGCGCCGCGCCTCGCGGACCGGGAAGGAGACCCAGACCGGCTCGCTGTCCATGGCGAGGGCGGTGAGCGAGCCGCGGATCAAGCGGAGCTGCCGCGCGAGGTCGTCCGCACCGAGCCGGGCCAGGCGCTCGCCGACCGCGGCGAGGCCGGAGTCGGCGAGGAAGCCAGGGAACACCTCGCCCTGGCTGTCCCAGACGTCGCGCCCGTCGATGCGGGCGGCGAAGGCGGGGATGTCGCCGCGCCAGAGGTCGCGGCGCTCGCTGGGGATCGTCAGGACCACCCGGTCCACCTCGGTGCTGTGGTCGAGCCCGAACCACAGCCGCTCGAAGAGGCGGTCGCGGTCGACGGCGTTGCGCAGCACGTCGGGGTGGAAGCTCTCGCGGAGAAGGAGGCCGTAGTACGAGGTGTGGCGGAGGATCACCCGGATCTCGTCGCCGGCGAAGCGCTGGATGGGACCGCCCTCGGCCAGCAGATCGTCGCGGTGGCGGACGAGGAGCTCGTACATCGCCGTGAAGCCCGCGAGGAGGGCCTCGGTGTACTGCAGCAGGTCGACCTCGGCGCCCGCCAGGCTGGGCCGGTTCTTGGCCCCGGGGTAGCGCCCCCGGCCGCGCGACAGGCTCATCAGGTCGGTGCCGCTCCCCGCCCAGTACGGCACGTCGCCCGCCGTGAGCTGCCCCTCCTTGCCGCCGAGCCCGCTGACCTCGAGCCCGGCGAAGCCCTTGCCGCTCCAGTAGCGCTGCGGCAGGAGGCCGATCCGCAGCACCGAGTCGAGCATCGCCTGCGCCGCGATGGCATCGGGCGCGACGTCGTCCGGGCGGGAGAGGCGAGGGTGAAAGAGCGACTCGAGATCGACCAGGATCGGCTGCTCGCCGGCGGCGATCAGGTTCTCGCTGTGGAAGTCCGTCGCCTCGATGGCGTAGAGGAGAGCGAGCCAGGCTCCCTGGCGGCGGTAGAAGCGCTCGACCGCCGCCGGCGACTCGCACGGCCCCGCGGCGACGTGCTCGACCCAGCCGTAGGAGGGGCGAGCGAGGACCCGCGGGGCGACCAGGGCCGGGGCGCCGCGCTCGTTGAGCCAGGCCAAGAGCTGGTTGAAATGGACGTCCACGGCGAGCGGCTTGGGCTTGTAGACGATCTGGAAGCCGGAGCGGAAGCGGGCGATCATCACCGCCCGGCCGCCGCGGTGGAGGTCTCCCGCGCCGCCCTCGAGCGCCGCCAGCGGCCCCGGGTCCTCGGCGGGCGAGAAGAGCTCCCGGATCGCGCTCCAGTCGGCGGCCAGGCGTTCGAGGAACTCGAGGCTCGCCTCCGCCCAGAGGTCGATCGCGAGGGCGAGCTGGCGCGCGAGCACCGGGTACTCGCGCAGCAGGCCGAGGGCGAAGGCGGGGTCGCCGAGCCTCTCGACGAAGCTCGCGAACCGCTCCTCCGGGGTCGCGCCCCGCAGCTCCTCCTGCAGGCGGGCGACGTGGAGCTCGAGCACCAGCGTGCGGGCGAGCATCGCCAGCAGCCGCCCCAGGAGGCCCGCGCCGAGCAGGTCCTCCGTGGCCTCGCCGAGCGCGCAGCCGGGATGGCGCCGCGCGAGCGCGAGCCTCCCCCGGCGGACCCGGTCGTACCCCCAGCGGATGAGCGGCCCCGCGGCGTGCAGGAAGCCGGCGCTGCGGTCCTGCTCGAGCGCCGCGGGAAGCGACGGGAGCCCGCCCGCGCCGAAGCCGGCGAAGGCCGCGTCGAGCACCCGCAGCCAGGGGGGGGGCTCAGCCGTCCGCACCCGGACGTCGGCCCCCGGCTCGCCCAAGAGGAGGAGGAGCTCGGCCTCGGTGAGGCCGTCCATGGCGAGCCGCCGCGCGAAGAGCGCGAGATCGGAGAAGGGGGACTGGGAGATCAGCTTCTGCCGCCGCCATTCGGCGGCCTCGAGGTCGAGCCCTGCGGAGCTGCCGCCGCCGGCCCGGCGAAGGCCGGCGATCCGCTCCGCGCCGTGGAGGGCCAGGTACCAGTCGGGCTCTTCGAGGATCATGGATTCCGCATGGGCTCCGGAGGAGGAGCGAGGCACGGAGACCCGCCGCGGTCGGACCTCCGTGCCGTGTCCGCGGCAGCGGCGCCGCGGACGGGGCAAAGCTTACCTCTCCGCGATGAGGATCGGATCGGCGGGCTGCGTGTCCGGGCAGGTGCAGTAGCACGTGCCGCCGCCGGAGATCGCCGTCTGGGTCTTGACGCACCCGCACCCGGCTCCGCCGGTGCCCGTCTGGGCCACCAAGCCGCCGACCACGAGCTCCATGTCGGCGTCGCTCAGCTCGACGATTCCCGCCGGGCTGGGCATCAGCGCCTGGTCCTCGGCGCTCAGACCGTCACGGAACTTCTCGTCCTTCATGGCCTTGATGAGATCACCCTTCTTCATTCCTCACCTCCTGTTGGTTAGACATCCTCCGCGAGGTCCGCCGCGGTCGAACCTCCCCTGAGCTCGAGACGGACAACCGCCACGAGCCGAACCACCGAGCGTGAGCAGCCGATCAAGCAACTAGTACCGATGTGCTGGCGCGCAGTGTAAGGACGAGGAGAGAAATAAGCAATAGCAATATGCGTAAACTTACGTCAACATACTTGTGACGACGCAGCGCGCCGAACGGCGCTCGATCGGGGGGAAGGACCTGACGAGGAAGGCGGTGAGCGGCGGGCCGGCCTGCGGCCCGCCGCGAGCGGCTATGGGGAGGCGGAATCGATCGGACAGAGGCACGTGCACGAACCGCTGATCGAGAGCGCGGTCTGGGTCAAGGGAGGGCAGTCGCAGACCGGTCCACCGGTTCCCGTTTCCATCACCACGCCGCCGCCGACGACGTAAGCAAGGTCCGAATCACTGAGCAGGACGATACCGGCTGGAGCCGGCAGCGCGGACCGATCCTGGGTGCTCAGCTGGTCACGGAACCTCTCGCTGCGGAGCGCTTGGATGAGCTTTTCTCTCTCCATGGATCCCTCCTCGTACGTTGGTGGTCCCACGATCTGCGTCGCGAAGCCGCGACGCGGCCGATCAGAGAGCGCCTGCGAATTGATCTGACGCTCAGTTCGTGCAATCGCAGTAGCAGGTGCCGCCGCCCGAGATGGCGGAGACGGTGACGGCGCAATAGCAGGGTGGATAGCCGCCCGTCCCCGTGGTCGGCTGCAGGCCGCCGACGACGAACTGCAGGCTCTCATCGCGCAGCTCGACCGTGCCGGCCGGGCTGGGCAGCGCCGCCTGATGCTCGAGGCTCAGGCCTTCACGGAACCGCTCGTCCTTGAGCGCCTTGATGACGTCGATCTTCATTCGCGTCCTCCTGAATGCGAAGCCACTGCGGCGCAGTATAACGCCGCGCGAGCTCGACCACCACCACCTAGAACCCTTCCAGCAGGTCGGACACCATCGTCTGCGCGAACTTCTTCGAGGCGCAGAGCCAAAGGCTCAAGGGCCTGTGAAAGAAGCCTTCTCGACCGCCCGAGCGATCAGCGGAGCCTTCTCGCGCAATCCCTCGAGGGTCAGCTCGCCTGCCATATACATTCTGTACCACTCCCGTCGTGGCCGAATCACCCGTTCGTCGTCGCGCAGGTGGAGTCGCTTGAGCGTATGCGCCGCGCGACCCCTGACCTCGGGCGGGATGCGATCGGTGAGAACGAGTTGGAGGGAGGGAAGAAGGATTTCGAACCAGCCGTCGGCGACCTCGAAAGGATCGAGGACCTCGTCGTCGGCAGTCTGCTTGCTGCTGTTGACCCACTGGGAGGCGAAGCGATAGTTGCTCCAGTCATAGGCCCGCTCCCTCGTCTCCTTGCAGCTCAGGTAGTGATCTACCGTGCCCACGGGCTCGTAGACGCAAGAGTAGCCACAGAGCTGATGGAAAGCGTCCGCGAGCTGCGGTTTGAACAGTGACCAGAAATCCCTGGGGCCGGCCGGCGCCGGATGCTCTTGGAGCCAGGCCTCGCCCCTCCGCCGGCATCCTTTCTCGAAACCGTCAGGCTCCGGTACCGGCTGGAACCGGATCATGCGTGGAGCGCCGCTCGCTTCTCGGCGGTAACGATCCAACGCGGCCAGAATGGATCGTGGCCTGCGAGCACCCTCTTTAGCTCCCGGTGGATCTTGTCCTGCGTGTCAAGGTCCTCGGGAAGTGCCGCGATCTCACCGCGCATGAAGGCTTCGGCCGCCTCGATCGCGCGCTCGGCCTCGCGGGAGCGCGCCTGCTTCAGGCCGAACACGTCCGAGACGAGCCAACCCACCACGTCGCCCTGCTTCGACCAAGGTATCTTGCGAAGCGAGACCGTACTCCCCTCGAGATCAAAGGTGAAAACTCGATCTTTCTCTTCGTCGAAGATCGGCTCGATCGAAGCGAGAAGGAGTGGAGCGTGGGTAGCGATGATCGTTTGCACTCGCGCGGTTTGGGTCTTCGTCATCGTCTGCATCACCCTGAGGAGCGCTGGCACGATAGCCCTTTGCCAGCGCACGTGCAGGTGAGCTTCGATCTCGTCGACGAGGAAGGTGATCTCAGACGTGGGACGCTGGTTGAGCAGCTCGCTTGCCCGTTGATGCTCCTGCCAGGTCCAAACGAGCAGGTAGGCGAGGGCAGCGATTCGTCTCATGCCAGAGGAGGCATACACCAACGGCACGGTTCCGTAGGGCATCCGCAACGTAGGGATGTCGCGCACGTCCTCAAGGCTGATCCGCATCGGCTTACCCGGCCTCAGCGGCTCGGATTCGGAGGAAAGCACCTCCAGGACACTCGAGAGCTGAGAGAATGCCGGCCCACCCTCTTTCTGCCAGGAGACCCAGTCGGCGATCAAACCGTTGCAAAGGTGCTTCTCTCCCTCCTTCAACCCGTCCCAAACCTGCTTGGAGCTGAAGTGATACGCCTCGGGCCGATCAGGAGCGAAGACGTCCTGGCTCGGTGCAATTCTCCAATAGTTCCGAGCCGGGTCCCAGACGGAAAAGCCACCGTCGACCCGAGCGTAAACGACCATGCCGGGATTCGCTGGGCGTCCCTCTTTTCTGCGCCAGGCTTGGTTCTGAAAATCGAAATCGGAAGCCTGCGAAACTTTCTTGGCTTTGGCTTGGTAGATGAAGCTGATGGTTGGCTTCAGATCCAAACCTCGTTGCGGGTTCGCCGGATATCCGGCCCAACTCCGCGTCATGGCCCACCAGGCTACGTCCAACACAAAGCTCTTGCCCACCCCATTGTCGCCGGTGATGATGTTGATCCGTGGCCCGAAATCGAAGTCTAGCTCCGGAGCGGGACCTACACCTCTGAGATGGAGTTCTTCGAGCATCGGCTTCCTCTCGGAGGATACCTCTAGAACCCTTCCAGCAGGTCGGACACCATCGTCTGGGCAAACTTCTTCGAGGCGCTCTCGAGGGCGGTGTTCTCGAGGTCGATGTAGCCGGTGCCGCTGACCGTCACCGGGTAGCTCTCGCGGAAGAGGTAGTGGTCGTTCTTCCACAGCACGTGCTGCTCCTTGTCCAGGCGCTTGAAGAGCACCTGGGCGGTGATCGAGATCTCGTACTCGGTGGCGCGACCGGTGTTGTCGAAGGTCACCGGCGTGGCGCCGAAGGCTAAGACCGCGCCCGAGATCTGGGCGTCGGCGCCGGTCGTCGAGGCGATCACCGCGAAGCGCTGGCGGGTGACCAGCTCGTCGGCGATGGCGCGGGTCAGGAACTGCTCGACCTGGGTGCGCCCGGTGCGGTTCTCGAGCGGCTGCAGGTAGACCGAGTGGATGTCCGGCGGGATGTTGCTCCCCCGCCCCACCAGGCCGTAGCCGCAGCCGGCGAGGCCGACGAGGAGGACGAGGAGGGCGAGGGCGACGGACGGACGGACGAGACGGGTTTTCATGCGGATCTCCTCGTCACCAGGTTGATCAGCCGGCCAGGGACGACGACCGCCCGCGCCAGCTCGCGCCCGCCGAGGTGCTCCTGCACTTTCTCGCTCGCGAGCGCCGCCGTGCGCACCTCCCCCTCGGAGGCGTCGGCGTCGACCTCGACGCGGTCGCGCAGCTTGCCGTCCACCTGGACGACGAGGGTGATGCGCTCGCGGCGGATCTTCGCCTCGTCGTGGACCGGCCAGGAGGACTCGAGGAGCATCTCGACGTGGCCGCGCCGCTCCCACAGCTCCTCGGTCACGTGCGGCGCCATCGGGTGGAGGAGCTGGACCAGGGTGTCGAAGACCTCCTCGCAGAGCAGGCGCGAGGCGGTCTGCTCGTCCAGCGCGCGGTTGAGCGCGTTCGAGAGCTCCATCAGGGCCGCCACCGCGGCGTTGAAGTGGAAGCGCTCCATGCTCTGGGTGACCCGCTGGATCGTCGCGTGGCGCTGGCGGTCGAGCTCGCGCTCGGTCGGCGCCGGCGCGGTGGGCGGCGCCTCGGCGAGGCGCTCGGCCGTCCGCCAGAGGCGGTTCAAGAACCGGTGGGCGCCGGCGACCGCCTCGTCGCTCCACTCCGCCTCCTTCTCCGGCGGACCGATGAAGAGGGTGTAGACGCGCTCGGTGTCGGCCCCCATCGACTCGATCAGGGGGTCGGGCGAGACGGTGTTGCCGCGCGACTTCGACATCTTCTCGATCCGCCCGGTCTTCTCCGAGTAGCGGGTGATCATCCCCTGGTTGAAGAGGTTGGCGAACGGCTCCTCGAACGGGACCATGCCGAACTCGTGGAGGACGCGGCAGAGGAAGCGCGCGTAGAGCAGGTGGAGGATGGCGTGCTCGATGCCGCCGATGTACTGGTCGACCGGCGCCCAGCGCGCCGCGGTCTCGGGGTCGAACATGCGCGTCGCGTCGCGCGGCGAGAGGAAGCGCAGGTAGTACCACGAGCTGTCGACGAAGGTGTCCATGGTGTCGGTCTCCCGCCGCGCCGGGCCGCCGCACCGCGGACAGGTGGTCTCGACGAAGGCGGCGTTCCGCGACAGCGGGTTCCCCTCGCGGCCGGTGAACTCGACGTCGTAGGGGAGCTCGACAGGGAGCTGGTCGTCGGGCACCGGCACGGCGCCGCAGGCCGCGCAGTAGACGATGGGGATCGGCGTCCCCCAGTAGCGCTGGCGGGAGACCAGCCAGTCGCGCAGGCGGTAGGAGACCCGCCGCCGGCCGCAGCCCCGCTCCTCCAGCCAGCCGATGAAGCGGGCGATCGTCTCCGGCCCGTCGGCGAGGCCGTCGAAGGGCGGCGCGTTGCGGATCGTCCCCTCATGGAGGACCGGCTCGGCGAGCGCCGCCGGATCGACGGTCTCGTCTCCCTCGGGGTGGTACACCAGCCGCACCGCCAGCCCCTCCTGGCGGGCGAAGGCGAGGTCGCGGGCGTCGTGCGCCGGCACCGCCATGATGGCGCCGGTGCCGTAGTCCGGGAGGACGTAGTTGGCGAGCCAGATGGGGATCTCCTCGCCGGTCGCTGGGTTGACCGCCGTGCGCCCGGTGTCCAGCCCCTCCTTGGCGGCCCCCTCCTCCTCGCGCTCGCGGCGCGGGGTGTTGCGGATCCGCTCGATCCAGGCCGCGATCTCGCGCTCGCGCTCGCCGCCCGCGATCAGCCGCGCGGCGAGCGGGTGCTCGGGGGCGAGGACCATGAAGGTCGCGCCGTGGACGGTGTCGGGCCGGGTCGAAAAGACTTTGATCGTCTCCCCGAGTGACGGCACCGCGAAGTCGATCTCCGCCCCCTCCGAGCGGCCGATCCAGTTGCGCTGCATCACCTTGACCTTCTCCGGCCAGCCGTCGAGGGCGTCGAGGCCGGCGAGCAGGCTCTCGGCGTGGTCGGTGATGCGGTAGAACCACTGCTCGAGGTCGCGCTGCACCACCGGGGTGCCGCAGCGCTCGCAGGCGCCATCGACCACCTGCTCGTTGGCGAGCACCGTCTGGCAGCTCGGGCACCAGTTGACCGGCGCCTGCTTCTTGTAGGCGATGCCCTTCTCCAGCATGCGCAGGAACAGCCACTGGTTCCAGCGGTAGTACTCGGGGGTGCAGGAGGCGATCTCCTTCGACCAGTCGTAGAGGATCCCCCAGCGCCGGAACTGCTCCTTCATCACCTTGATGTTGGCGAGCGTCCAGTCGCGCGGGTGGACGCCGCGCTGGATGGCGGCGTTCTCGGCGGGCAGGCCGAAGGCGTCCCAGCCCATCGGGTTCAAGGCCCGCTTGCCGTGCATGCGGAGGAAGCGGAAGAGGGCGTCGCCCAGGATGTAGTTGCGCCCGTGGCCGACGTGCAGGCGGTCGCCCGACGGGTAGGGGAACATCATCAGCATGTAGAGCTTGTCGCGGGAGTTACGCAGGTCCGTCTCGGCGAGGCGGTGCTTCTCCCAGCGGTCCTGCCACTTGGCCTCGATGGCGCGATGGTCGTAGCTCTGGCTCATGGCTCGTGGGCGCAACCCTCAACGGGGACGACGAATTCCTTGTTCCCGACGGGTCAGGTCAGGCTACCGGGAAAGGTGTGCTGCTTCAACAGGCCGTCCAGGAGGCCGTTGACGAAGCGGCCGGACTGCTCGGAGCCGAACTTCTTGGCGAGCTCGATCGCCTCGTCGACCACCACCAGCTTCGGGATGTCGGTCTCGAAGAGCATCTCGTAGACCGCCAGGCGCAGGATGTTGCGGTCGACCGCCGGCATGCGCTCGAGGCGCCAGTTGTCGGCCTGGCCGCGGATCAGCCCGTCGATCTCCTCGCGGTGCTCGAGGGTGCCGATCACCAGTGCCTGCGCGTACTCGAAGGCCTCGTCGACCCTATGCTTGCGGCGCGCGTAGTCGGCGCGGTCGGCCTCGACGTCGGCCGCGGCGCGGGCGGCGCGCGGCCGCTTCTCGCGCGCCGCCTCCTGCGCCAGGTACTCGGAGAGGTCGAAGCTCGCGAAGATCTGCGGCGCGGCGCTCCCCCCGAGGTCACCCTGGTAGAGCATCTGCACCGCCATCTCCCGCGCCGTCCGCCGCTTGCCGGCCGCCATGCCTCGCCTCAAAGAATCCGCGGAGGATTCCCCCGTTGCCTCGCCTGCCCCACTTCGCTCGCTGGTGGTGTCCCGACCGAATGCCGGCGGCGCGCCGCCGAGGCACCGCGCCGCCGTCCGGCAATGATAGCGGCTGCCGGCGCCGCGGGCTAGCGGGCGGACCGGCCGCGGACGGCGCCTCCCGTTCCGCGTCGCCGCGGCGCCGCAATCGGAGTGGTGTGGAGCGGGTCGCGCGGTACGATGGCGCTCGCCCTATGCCCTTCG
>Ga0307470_10000512_pt1 | contig 18750 bp, 13 predicted proteins | sample atmos_gasesAM3C__FD_204565 | JGI IMG/M metagenome (GOLD analysis project Ga0307470, IMG submission 204565) | Hardwood forest soil microbial communities from Morgan-Monroe State Forest, Indiana, United States - atmos_gasesAM3C_05 | ecosystem: Environmental > Terrestrial > Soil > Temperate forest... | reverse complement strand
AGGGAGCACGCATTGGGCACACACACAGGCCCCATTCTCGAGGGCCGCGGCGACACCGATTACGAGCGCTACGTTCGGGTACCTGAGCTGCTCGAGCTGCAGAAACCGGCCGAGCTTCTCGCGCATCCGGACGAGCGGCTTTTCCAGACCACGCACCAGGCGGCGGAGCTCTGGCTGCACCACGTCGACTATGAGATCACCCGCGCCGCCGAGATGCTCGGCGCCGGCGATCTGAGCCTCGCCTCCGATCTGCTCGACCGTTGCGCACGCATCATCAATCTGTTGCGGCAGCAGATCGTGATCCTGGAGACGATGGCGCCCGTCGACTACCATGTCGTCCGCACCTCATCGTTGGGACGCGGCAGCGGGGGAGAGTCGCCCGGCTTCGCCAAGCTGCTGACCGTCGGCAAGCGGCTCTGGCCGCTCTTCGAGGCGCTTCTCGCAGCGCGCAGCGTCACCGTCATCGAGATCGAACGGGCCCCACGGGAACATCGAGAGCTGTTCCGCCTCGTGCAGGCGATGCTCGACTACGACGAGGCTTTCCTGAACTGGCGGTACTCGCACATGCGCCTTGCCTTCCGCGTGATCGGATCGAAAGTGATGTCGCTGAAGAACGTTCCGGCGGCGCAGCTGGAGCAGGGAACGAGGGAGCCGCTGTTCCCCGAACTTTGGGAAACCATCAGCTTGCTGACTCAGGAATTCAAGCCCACGTATTGATGAGCATGTTTTGCGTAGCTTCGAGGGCATCCGTGTGTTACAAGGACGCCGCGATGACGCATGATCACGAGATGGTTTCTTCTCCGCGGTGTGGCGTGTCCAACCTCCGGATGAGCTGCGCGAATAAGAGGGGCGGAATGCAACTAAAACTTTCGGTATCAGGTGTTAGGAACGCCTTGACGGTGCAAAAGTCGATCGGTATAGTCGCGCGTCATCTCACGGGAGGGGTCGCCCAATCCGCCCGGACGGCCTGACAGCTCGCTTCCGTTTCCAGATCCGCGACGTACCACTACGTTTGGAGTTAGACATTTCATGAAAAAGGTTTTGTGCCTGATTGCGGCACTGACTCTCGCCCTTTCCTCGCTCGGCTGCACCAAAATCCGGGCACGGATGGAGATCAAGGCAGCGAACGAGGCCTATCAGAAAGAGGATTGGTCCACCGCGCTCCAGCACTACAAGGTAGCGCGCCAGATCGATCCGAGCTTTGATGACCTCACTCGTCTGGTGGGCTACTCGGAGATCGGCCTCTATGTCCCGGACGACAAGACGCCGAAGAACGAGGCGCACGCGGACGCCGCCATCCTCGAGCTCAACAACTATCTGCAGAAGAAGCCCGATGACCGTATCGCGCGCGACGCGTTGATCAACATGTACCTCAACGCCAACCGCACCACCCAGGCCATCGACTACTTCATCGCCTATCTGAAGACACATCCCGCCGACCTCGAAGCGGTCAAGTCGATCGCGACGCTCTACGCGAAGCAGGGCGACTTCAACAAGTCGCTGGAGTGGTACGAGAAGATCACGCTGCTCGACGCCAAGAACCCGGAATCGTTCTACATCTTCGGTGTTGTCTGCTACGAGAAGGTGTCGAAGAACATGGCTGGGGCAGATCCCGCGCAGAAGATGGACCTCATCAACAAGGGCAAAGCGTCGCTGCAGCACGCCATCGACATGAAGCCCGACTACGCCGAGGCGATGGCGTATCTCAACCTGCTCTGGCGCCAGCAGGCTCTGGTCGATGCCATCACCGATCCCGTGAAAGCGCAGGCTGACGTCGCACAGGCCGACGCCATCCGCAACCAGACTATGCAGATCCTCAACGCCAGAAAGGCCGCTGGCGCGAAGAAGAGTTAGCGCGATCGCGTTCTTACATACAGGCGAAGACCATGTTCGAAACTACCGTCGTTGAATCCAGGAAACAGAAAGTCGGTATCCAGCGCGTCATGACACTTCCGGTGTCAGTCGCCCTCCACGTTGTCGTGGTCGTGGGGCTCGTGATCGGAGCGATCTGGAATGTCGACTTCCCGCTGAACTCACCCGCGCAGGCGGCGCAGTACTCGGTCGCTTCGGCGCCACCGCCGCCCCCGCCGCCGCCCCCGCCGCCCAAAGCGGCGCAGGCGACGCAGGTCGTCAAGCCGGTCGAGGTCCCCAAGAACATTCAGGAAATGGCTCCGACGCTCGTGCCTGAGAAGGTGCAGCCGGTCGCTGCTGCGCCGAGCAACGCAGGCGTCGAAGGTGGCGTTGAGGGTGGTGTCGAAGGCGGCGTGCCCGGCGGTGTCGTCGGTGGCGTCATCGGCGGCGTGATCACCGAGGCTCCTCAGCCGAAACCGGATGCGCCGTTGCGCGTCGGCGGCGACGTCAAAGCGCCTGTCGTCATCAATCGCGTCGAGCCGCTGTACCCTGAGGTCGCCCGAAAGGCGCGCATCTCCGGCATCGTCATCGTCGAGTGCACGATCAGCAAGGGCGGCGACGTCACCGACATTCACGTCCTCAAGCCGCTGCCGTTCGGTCTCGATCAGGCCGCAGCCGAGGCCGTCAAACGCTGGAAATTCAAGCCGGGGACTCTCAATGGGCAACCGGTGGACGTCATCTTCAACCTAACGGTCAATTTCAAACTGAACTAAAAGAACGTCCGGTCTGCCCGGAAGTCATTGGAGGGAACTGCATCATGGATATGAGTCTCGGAGCGTTGTGGGTTTCAATGTCGACCGCGGCAAAAGGCATCGTGATCGTCATGATCATCATGTCGATCTACTCGATCTGGGTGATGATCGAGCGTTTCATCACGTTCAACCAGGCCAAGAATCAGTCACTCAAGCTCCTCGGTGCGCTTTCCAACGTGCTGACGAAGGGTGATTACCAGCAGGCCATCGACATCACCAAGAAGTATAAGCAGTCGCATCTGGCCAAGGTCATCTCGGCCGGTCTTCTCGAGTTCGAAGCAGCGCGCCGCGACAAGCGCTACAGCGATCCCGAAGTGGCCGTCGAAGCAGCCCGCCAGGGTATGGACCGCACCGCGATGATCACCGTCGCCGAACTGAAAGAGAACCTCGGCGTTCTGGCCACCATCGGCGCCACCGCCCCGTTCGTCGGTCTCTTCGGCACGGTCATCGGCATCATGCACGCGTTCGGAAAGATGGCCACGTCGGGCGGCGGTATCGCCTCCGTGTCGGCCGGTATCGCCGAAGCGCTGCTGACCACCGCGTTCGGTCTCTTCGTGGCCATCCCGGCCGTCTGGGCGTACAACTACTTCCAGAACCGGGTCGACCGTTTCACCGTCGAGATGTCGAACTCCGGCTCGGAGATGTCCATCTACTTGCTGAAGGAAGCCGGTACCCATGGCAACTCATCGGTGGCATAGCTCTGTCGGAAAGTTCACCGCGGCGTCGCTGACGTCCGACATCAACGTTACGCCCCTGGTGGACGTCTGTCTCGTCCTGCTGATCATCTTCATGGTCGTCACGCCCATGCTGCAGAAAGGCGTGCCGGTGAATTTGCCGGTGACGGAAGAGCCGGAGAAGACTCCGGACACGGAAAAGCAGCTGCAGATCTCGGTCAAGGCTGACGGCACGGTGTACCTTGGCTCGTTGCCCGTGATCAAGCAGCAGATGCAGTCCGAGCTCGAAAAGATTCATGAGCGCACGCCCGACCGGGAGATCGCGGTCAAAGGCGACAAGCTCGTCAAGTACGGCGCGGTGCTCGACGCACTCAAGGCTTGCCGCGAGGTTGGTTTCAACAACGTCGGTCTCATCGCGCAGCCGAAGAAATCTCCAGGAGCGGTCTGACAATGCAAGTAGGCGGCAGCGGCAAAATCAAGTCCGACATCAACGTCACGCCTCTCGTCGACGTCGTGTTGGTGCTCCTCATCATCTTCATGGTCATCACGCCGGTCGTGCAGATGGGATATCTCGTGCGTGTTCCGCCGAAGGCCCCACCCGGCCTCCCTCCCTCGGCGGTCAACGACCAGATCATCCTGCGCCTGATGCCGGACAATCACATTTTCATCAACAAGGATGAAGTCACCCCGGCTGATTTTCCGACGCGCATCCGCGACATCATGCACGGCAACCAGTCGAAGATGGTCTTCTTCCAGGGCTCGCCCGACGTCGATTACGACGCCACGATCAAGTTCCTCGACATGGCCCGCCTCAGCGGCGCGAAGAACATCGGCATCATCGTCGAGGCAGCGCAGTAACAAGAGACGCGGTCAAAACGACGTCTGGAGAGCGGCGGCTTCGGTCGCCGCTTTCGTTTTTCGGGATCTTCGTGACGAACGGGGAACGCATCGACAGCAAGCCTCTCGACGACGCCGAGATGCCAGCACGGCAGCACCAGCCGGTTGCGCAGGCCATCGCTGCTTTGAGCCTCTTCGTCGCGTTCTACGTTGCGACGCTTTTCACCGGCGGATATCTCTCCGCGCTCGTGGGTCTGTACTTCGGTCAGTGGATCACGCTGCTCGCCGTCAGCGTCGCGACGATCGCGGTCGTGGCCATCCTCGAAGGAGGCCGCTGGCGGCTCGGGCTCTTCGTCGCTCCGCGTCTGGCAGTGCGCGAGTGCCTGCTCGGGTGCGGTGCCGCGGTTCTCCTGATCGCCGCGGCCGACGGCCTCGTCTTGCTCACCACCCGCCTCCGGCACGTCGCCGGAAACGGATTCCCCTGGTTCGAGTTGATCGCAGTCTATCTGCCCGCCGTCTTCCACGAAGAGCTTCTCTTCCGCGGCTATCCATTTCAGAAGTTATGGCGCATGAACCGGCTCGTGGCTGTGGCATTCACCTCGATCGTTTTCGCGGCGCTTCACGGAGGAAACAACGCCGTTTCCTGGCTGGCGATGGTCAACCTCTTCCTCGCCGGCATCCTCCTCGCCCTCGCGTACGCGCGCTATGAGCGGCTCTGGTTTCCGATCGGCATTCACCTCGCCTGGAACCTTCTCTCCGGCCCGATCCTCGGCTACAACGTGAGCGGCTACGTCGCGAACGAGACCGTGTTCCGGACCGTCGGGCGCGGAACACCCTGGCTCACCGGCGGCCTCTTCGGAATCGAGGGAAGCGTCTGGATCGGGATCGTGGAACTTGCAGGCGTCGCCCTGTTGTTACGAGGCAGCAGAATGAATCGAGACGTGCCAGCTTGAGTCGAGAACTGCACTACGATTAGGCTCTGATCCCGATCCGCTGATCGACAATCCGCTATCCATTGTCAATTGTCCATTATCAATTATCCATTGCCTCGAAGGAGTCACCCGATGCATCTCGGCCACTTTGCGGCCATCATGATTGCCGCGATTCCCCTGATCACCTTCGCCGCATCCGCGGCTCCGATCGACTATCCGAAAACGAAGAAGGTCGAGCAGGTCGACGATTATCATGGCGTCAAAGTCGCCGACCCGTACCGCTGGCTGGAGAACGACGTTCGGACATCGAAGGATGTCGCGGACTGGGTCGCCGCCGAGAACAAGATCACGTTCGACTACCTCGGCGCGATCCCCGAGCGCGAACCGATCCGCAAGCAGCTCACCACCCTCTGGAACTACGAGAAGTACACGGTTCCCTTCAAGCGTGGCAGCCGCTACTTCTTCTCCAAGAACAACGGCCTGCAGAATCAGTCCGTCGTCTACACCGTCGACAAGTGGACCGACACGCCGCGTGTTCTCCTCGATCCCAACACCTGGTCAAAGGACGGCACCGTCGCCCTCGGCGGACTGGCCATCAGCGATGACGCAAAGTACGCCGCGTATGCGACGGCCGAGGCGGGATCAGATTGGGAAGTCATCAAGGTGGCCGATGTCGCCACCAGCCAGCCGCTTCCCGACGAGATCAAGTGGGTGAAGTTCTCCGGCATCTCATGGACGAAAGACGACAAGGGGTTCTTCTACTCGCGCTTCCCGGCCGTCGAAGCAAGGAAGGCCTACCAGAGCCTGAACCGTGATCAGAAGGTTTACTACCACCGCCTCGGCACGCCGCAATCCGACGACGTCGTGGTCTGGTACGACGGCTCCCAGCCGGAATGGAACTACGGCGCTGAAGTCTCGGAGGACGGCCGCTACCTGATTATCACCACGACCCAGGGCACCGCGCCGAAGAATCAGGTCCACGTCAAGGATCTTCAGGATCCCTATGCGATGCCGGTGGCGGTCGTCGACAAGATCGAGAACGACTACTCATTCGTCGGCAACGATGGGCCGGTGCTCTACTTCCGCACCGATCTGAACGCGCAGAAAGGCCGCCTCATCGCCATCGATCTGCGGAACGCCGCGCGCGAGAACTGGAAAGAGCTCATTCCGGAGAGCGACGCCAAGCTCCAGGCAGTCAACTACGTCGGACACCGTTTCATCGCCGACTACCTCCGCGACGCGCACAGCGAGATCCGCCTCTTCGATACCGGCGGCAAGCTCGTTCGCACCGTCGAGCTCGACGGCATCGGATCAGCCAGCGGATTCAACGGCCGCTCCGACGACAACGAGACGTTCTACAACTTCGCCAGCTTCGCGACGCCGCCCAGCGTCTACCGCTACGACCTCGCCAGCGGCGAGAAGCAGCTCCTCTTCCGCGCCAGAGTGGCGATGAAGCCGGAGGACTACGTCGTCACCCAGGTCTTCTACACGTCGAAGGACGGCACGAAGGTGCCGATGTTCATCTCGCACAAGAAGGGTCTCAAACTCGACGGCAACAACCCGGCACTTCTCTACGGATACGGCGGCTTCGACATCTCCATGACGCCGGGCTTCTCCATCTCGCGCCTCACCTGGATGAACATGGGCGGCGTCTACGCCGTGGCCAACCTCCGCGGCGGCGGTGAGTATGGCGAAGCGTGGCACGAAGGCGGGATGAAGCTGCACAAGCAGAACGTCTTCGACGACTTCATCGCCGCCGGCGAGTATCTCGTCAAGAACGGCTACACGAAGCCGGCCAAGCTGGCCATTCAGGGCGGGAGCAACGGCGGTCTGCTCATCGGCGCGGTCGAGAACCAGCGCCCCGACCTCTTCGGCGCAACGTTGCCGGCCGTCGGCGTGATGGACATGCTTCGCTTCAACCAGTTCACCGCCGGCCGGTACTGGGTCGACGACTACGGCTCATCCGCCAACGCCGACGAGTTCAAGGCCCTCTATGCCTACTCGCCGTACCACAACGTTAAAGCGGGAACGAAGTATCCGGCCACGCTGATCACGACCGCCGACACCGACGACCGCGTCGTCCCCGGACACAGCTTCAAGTACGCCGCCGCAATCCAGGAAGCGCAGTCCGGCCCGGCCCCGGTACTCATCCGCATCGAGACCCGCGCCGGACACGGCGGCGGCAAGCCGACCGCGAAGGTCATCGAAGAAGTAACCGATCAACTCGCATTTCTAGTGAAGAACCTCAGCATGAAGTTGCCGCGAGGGTTTTAGGACAGAGATTGGAGATCAGAGACAAGAGATCAGGGCATGAAGCTGATCTGTTCGTCTTCTGGTCTCTAGTCTCTGATCTCTGATTCTAACCAGGAGCCAACATTGAAAGACATCGTCATCCTCGACGGCGCGCGCACGCCGATGGCCGAATACAACGGCGCATTCAGTGACATCAGCGCCATCGACCTCGCTGTCATCGCTGCGAAAGAAGCGCTTTCGCGCAGCGGCGTCGCACCCGAAGAAGTGAATCATGTGATCGTCGGCAACGCTCTGCAGACTTCGGGCGATGCCATCTACGGCGCGCGTCACGTCGGTCTCAAAGCGGGCGTCCCCAAAGAAGTCCCCGCCCTCACCCTCAACCGTCTCTGCGGCTCCGGTATCCAGTCGATCATCAGTGCTGCCGAGCAGATCCAGCTCGATGAAGCGACGACGGTACTCGCCGGCGGAATGGAGAACATGTCGCAGGCGCCGCATGTGATCCGAGGGGCGCGCAAAGGTCTCAAGCTCGGACAGGGCGCACTCGAAGACTCGCTGATGGTTGCCCTGCTCGACAGCTACGTCGGCCTCTACATGGCCCAGACCTCCGACAACCTCGCGCGCAAGTACAGCATCTCGCGCGAAGAGCAGGACCAGTTTGCGATGCAGAGCCAGAAGCGCGCTGCCGAGGCGGAGAGCGCCGGCCGATTGAAAGAAGAGATCGTCGCCGTACCGGTCGGCCGCAAAGGGGAGTTGTTTACCTCCGACGACCACCTGCGGCCCGACACCACAATGGAAGGACTCGCCAAACTGAAGCCTGCGTTCGCCAAGGACGGCTTCGTCACCGCCGGCAACGCGAGCGGCATCGTCGACGGCGCCGCCATGGTCGTCGTGACGAGCGCCGATAACGCCAAAGGCAAGAAACCGATCGGCCGCATCGTCTCCTGGGGCATCGCCGGATGCGATCCCGACATCATGGGCATCGGGCCGGTGCCGTCGACGAAGATCGCACTCAAGAAAGCCGGCATGTCCCTAAACGACATCGATCTGATCGAGATCAACGAAGCCTTCGCCGGCCAGATCCTGGCCGTATCGAAAGAGCTCGGAATCGACATGTCCAGGCTCAACGTCAACGGCGGCGCCATCGCCCTCGGCCACCCGCTCGCCGCCTCGGGCACTCGTCTCGTGATCACGTTGCTCTACGAGCTACGCCGCCGCCAGAAGCGCTTCGGCCTCGCCTCGGCATGCATCGGCGGCGGCCAGGGCATCGCCATGATCGTGGAGAGCCTCCAATAATGAGTGGAACGCTGGCGTTCCGCCGGCTGGCCCGGCGGCGTCCCGCCGCCGCGTTCTTCGTTGGGGCAACGCTGTGTGTTCTCGGTGCCGCTAACGCCCACGCCGTCGAAACCATCCGCATCGCCCCCGTCATCAACGCTCCCGCCGATGTCGTCGTTCACGGCACCGCCGAGCTGCACATCGGTGGAACCAGCACCATCCGCGACCTCGACGGCACCGTCCTGACAACGAAGCGCATCGCCAGCGCCGACCGCGAGGAGTACACCGACACAACGCTCGCGCGCGACGCCGCCGGCTCGCGCTTCCGCCGCGTCTACGGCCGCGTCATCCACGAAGAGGAATCGGGCAACACCTTCGGCGTCATGAACGGCCGCTCGCTGCTCTTCGTGATGAAGGGGAGGAACGTCACCGTCACGCCGGACACAGGACCGGACCTCACTGTCGACGAGACGATGGGACTCACCGAGCTGGCGCAGCGCGCCCTTCGCGTCGAGTCGGCCAACTTCTGCATCGCGCCCTACGCGCTCACCGTCGGCGCGTCGTGGAACGTTCCCGCCTCGCTGCTCGCCGATTGCTACGACGAGCTCGGACACGTCGTGAAGACCATTCCCGGCCGAGGAACGCTAAGGGCGATCGAGAACCAGGATGGCCACCGCGTCGCCATCATCGAGCTCTCCTTCGTCCGCTCCATCGATTCGATGGGCGAGATCAAGTTCGATTCCCTCGCCGACGCCGCGGTCACCTCAAAGATCGAGATCACGCTCGACCAGCCCGTGAAGTGGCGCCGCCTCACCCTCACCACGCTCTCCGGCGTCTCCCACCCCAAAGGCCTGGCCAAGCCCTCCGTCACCATCGCCCTCCAAGCCACGGAAACAGTAACATCGTCGCCCTAGGAGTGCGGGCGTCTTCGCCCGCGGCATTCGGGCGTCCCCGCCCGAATGTGTTCAGCCTCCCACCACCCCAATCCCCCCAACACGATTGAGTTAAACTCCAACCCCGGCCCAATCTCCATGAATAAACGAAACGCGATCAAGCTCGCGATGCTCCTCGTCCTCGCCGGAGGCGTTGCCGCGCTCTACTTCACACCGCTGCGCGCCTACCTCACCAAAGCGCACATCAACGACTTCATCGCCTGGCTGCGCGGACTCTGGTACGGCCCGATCGTACTCATCGCCCTCTACGCCGCCGGCTGCGTCTTCGCACTTCCCGCCAGCATCTTCGTCATCGCCGCCGGCGTGATCTGGGGCTGGAAGCTCGGTGGGCTCTACGCCATCATCGGCGGCTTCCTGGGCGCCATTGCCGCCTACTACGTCGGCGGCTTCCTCGGCGAAGGTCTGCTCGACAAGTTCGGCAGCGTCGGCCGAGGGGTACGCAAGCAGGTCGAGAGCTCAGGCTTCCTATCGATGCTCATCGTGCGCCTCATCCCGGGGCCGCCCTTTGCCGTCTGGAACTACGCCGCCGGCGTCGCCAAGATGCGCTTCCGCGACTACGCACTCGCCACGCTCATCGGCATCATCCCGTCCCACCTCGTCTTTACCTATTGCGCTGACTCCCTCGTCAACGGCACCATGACTCAGGGCGACGCCCTCAAACGCCTGGCCATCGTCTGCGCCCTGCTGCTGGCTCTGATCCTGATTCCGCTCTACATCAAGAAGCGGATGGGCGTGAAGCCGATCGAGTAGGAATCTCTCCACTGCAAGACGCGTAACGGCTCGTAGCTTTCGATGACCACGCTCCTCTACTTTCACGGCTTCGCATCGTGTCCCGCCAGCGCGAAGATCACCGCGATTCGCCCGATGCTCGAGCCCGAGATCGAGCTGATCACCCCCGACCTCAACGTCCCGACGTTCGAAGCGCTCGATTGGAACGCCATCGTCGAGCACGCGATGGATGTCGCACGCGCCCATCCTCCCGACCTCATCGCCGGCAGCTCGATGGGCGCGCTCGTCGCCCTCGCCATCGCCCAACGCGGCATCATCGCCCCCATGGTCCTGATCGCCCCAGCCCTCGGCATCGCCGACCGCTGGAGCACGCTACTTCCGGACGGCGATCCAATCCTCGTCTTCAATCACGCCCGGAACACCGAGGTCCCAATCCATCGGAAGTTCTTCGACCAGATGTTTCAGGTGCGCGTCGACCACGACCCTCCGCCGTCGCCTGTCACCGTGATCATGGGCCGCAACGACGAAAGCGTTCTCTTCGATCTCGTCGAGAACACCTGGCGCCAGTGGCAGCCACGCCTGGCACCCTCCTCGAAATTCATCGCGATCGAAGAAGGCGATCACGGCCTCACCGCGCACGCCGCGCTCATCGCCCGCGAGATCCGGGGCGTCATTTCAGATCGCACGTGAAAGGGAGTCGGCGAGGCATGCAATCGCGCCCGTATCCCACGCGCTTCGTTCGGGAATGCTCCCTCCGACCATCAGGTTAACCGCGCTTGACACCGCGAGACAGCCCCGGCTACCCTCGCGCTCCCACCATCTGGCGCATTCGTCTAGGGGTCCAGGACGCCGCCCTCTCACGGCGGTAACACGGGTTCAAATCCCGTATGCGCTACCAGTTAGATGTCAATCACTTAGAGTCGATTTCGAGCGCAAGTAATTTGAAGTTGGCGGCACCTGCGCGTCACCCAACCTCTTGAGGAGCGGGCTCCGAGGCGACGGTCCGACAAACGCTTGTCTTTGCTCCTTGCGGCGCAGTCTTCGGCGACGCGATCTGGCGAACAGAGAACTGCGCGACCGCCACCTAGGTAAGCGCGACGACACACGAGGCGAACCGTGCTCGATGCCATCGTGATGCAAAGCCATCAGGAAACGCTCTCGACGCGGCTTCAGAAGGGGCGGTAGACATAGCTCCAGAGGCCCCAGCCGTCGCGCTTCGTCGACCGTCGTTGCAATCGGCACGACCTTCTCGCGCGACGCCGACGGCGAATCGTGCAATGCTTCGCCTTTAGAATTGTAACCGTGGCCGTGAACGACACCGTACCTTCTTGGTTGTGGCAACCACCTGCGTCCTCGGTTCGCCTCCCGGTGGACACTCGAAAGCATGTGTTGCCCCTTGAGGAGCTGGCGTGGGCTGACTTCGAGCGTCTTTGCACCAAGCTCGCGTCTCGTACGGCAAGAGTTGAACACGCTCAGCAATATGGCGTCCCGGGACAAGCCCAAGAAGCCATCGACATCTATGCACGGAAGGTAGGTACCGATCGTTATACGACGTGGCAATGCAAGCGCTATCAGACATTCTCTGCGAGCAAGCTACGGGAGGCCGCTGAGGACTTCCTCGTCGGAGCGTGGGCCGGGAAGTCGGATGTCTTTCACCTGTGCGTCACGGTGCCAATCGAAGATCAATCGCTCGCGAATGAAATTGAAGCGTTGGCTCCACGATTCACTGAGCGAAGCATTAGCTTTCTACCACTCGGCAAAATACAGCTTTCTGAAAAACTGAAGTGTCATCCCGACGTGGTGGATGAGTTCTTCGGACGACCGTGGGTCGTCAGCTTCTGCGGAGAAGAAGCAGCCACAGGATTGACGCGCCGACGACTAACGCCGGTACGAGTGTCAGAACTCCGACAGTTGCTCGGTCAATTGTACTCCGCGCACTTCAACGCTCTCGACCCTGGTATACCTAGCGCGGCTCACATGGAAGTGCTAAGCATCCCGCTCTCGGAGCGATTCGTTGAGCCAGACATCTTGGAACAGCGGACGATAAATCCGCGCCCAACCTCCGAGCAACCGCTCCAGCCGCTCGCATTGGAACCCATGTCTCCTCATTCGGCACGGCAACCGCGACATGCAGAGAGAACCGGACGGGAAACACAGGACATTCGGTCGTCACTAACATCCTGGCTAAGCCAGAATAGGTTGTCGGCGATTATAGGTGAAGCTGGCCGCGGTAAAACGACCTTGCTGCGCGCAATTGCGCTGGATCTCCTCTCGACCGAACCACGCCTCGCAAGCTTGGCCCGACTTTGGGGTAATTCGATCCCTGTATGGGTGCCGTTTGCGCTGTGGGTGCGCAACGTCGCAAATTCCTCGCAAGTTGGGTTGTCTGAAGTGATATCGATATGGTTACGGAGCGTCAGCGCACAACCGGAGTTGGAAACGCTCATTAGAGAAGCTCTCGAAGACGACCGCTTGCTGCTGCTGATTGATGGAGTCGATGAGTGGACGAACGAAGCGGCAGCCGGCGTGGCGGTAACTCTTCTTCAGACGTTCGTCGGGGCACGTAACGTTGCTGCGATCGCGACCAGCCGCCCTTTAGGATATCAGCGGCTTGGCGGTCTGGGAACACAGTGGAATGTTGGCCGGCTCGCTCCGCTGACCCATCGACAGCAGCGAGCAGTTGCTAGGCATTGGTTCACGCAAAGAGAGATCTCAACCAAAACCGACGGCTCTGTTGATGCGGCACGCGAACGAGGCGAAGGAAATGCCGAGCGTTTTATTGGAGAAATAGGCCGGTCCGCGCCGTTATCGCAACTAGCAGCGACGCCGCTGTTGTTGACAGGCATTATCGCGCTCCAACTCGCGGGCGAGCGGCTGCCAACGAGCCGCTTTCGCGCGTACGAGCGGTTGTCGGCCCTTCTTACGCGTGAGCACCCCGATCGTCGGGCACGCTCGACCCTCACACCTAGAGCCAACACATGGAACGAGGACACTCGCGATCGAGTGCTCGACGCCATAGCATTTGCCACGACGACTTCGGAGGCGGCCACAGCGATCGACTACGACTCAGCTCGCGAAATAGCGGTCAAATACCTCCGTGACGATCTCGGACAAAGGAACACAGACGCGATACAACAGGCACCGGGACTAATCGAGGAGCTTCGGGACGGGTACGGCGTCCTCGTCGAGAGATCTGCGCGTGAGCTTGGTTTTCTGCATAAGTGTTTTCAAGATTTTCATGCCGCCAGGTATTTGGCCCGACAGCCACTTGAGCGGCAGCGAGAGTTTGTGCGAACCTGGATAGCGGTGCCTTCAACACACGACGTAATTCTTTCGCTCTGTTTCCTTACTCCTCGATCTTCGGATGTGGATTCACTTCTCGGTGAGATGGAGACTCTGTGCAGCGGTGTGACATCGTACGGTGTAGAGAACACTGCTGCTCAAGTGGCGTTGTGTGATCTCAACTGCTCAGTGGCACGGGCTAGGAGCTCGGCAGAGCGGGCCATTTCGCTCATAGCGTTGGATGAATGGCAACCCGCGCGGGCGCGGTTGGTGAATACGCTTCTCGACGGCCTGAACTCTGATCGGCTTCGATCCCGAGTGTTGCAAGCGGCGTCAGACTGGTTTCCGCAGCGATCTCGGCATCTTAGAAACATCTACTCGGCTATGAGTGTATGGCCGGCACGGGCCGATGTGCGCGACGCATTGACACTCGGAATTGGACGCGCCGAGATCGGTGATCGGCATACAGCCGCGCGATCGCTTGCGACTACAGCGGCCGGGGACGACGATGTCGAGGCGAAGTTGAGTGAAGCGTTGTTTTGCGGTGAAGGCGGTACGGCTGCAGCAGCCCTTCATGCTCTGGCGCGCGGGTGGGGTGATAAGTTGCTCACGCGTGCGAGACTCGACGAGGCGCGACGCTCTAAGTACGACGAAGTACGGCTCATCGGCGCCATCTGTCGCGTATCGCTTGGCGTTCAGGACGACAGCGACCTCGAAGTGCTAATCGAGATCGCTTCCGACGGCGGTGGGTTTCAACCGCGATACGAATTCCGGCGGACGATTGCGGACGCGGTAATGAGCGGCTGGCCCGTAGATGCAAGAGTACGCGCGGCCTGCTTGGCATCGATCGCAGAGCAGTGGGGCAATCGGCGCGCTCTACACGTCGATATTGCAGCGCCAATTCTTTTCCTTGGATATCCAGTGTCCGAAGATATTGCGGAACTTGTTGCAGATGTGTTTCATGAGAGTGAGTTTCTGGACCACCGCCTGGGCGACGATTGGGCCGCACTCTTGAGTAAGTACAGACGGCATCCGACTGTCTCCGCCGCAGTAGACACATGGCTGCATACCTATCAGAGCGAGTCGCGCCTAGGGGATGGTATGGATGCCGCGGCTCTCTCCGGATCACAGGCTGCGAAGGATTACGTGCTGGCGAATCGCGACCATCGTTGGGGATCACCGTTCTGGATCGCGCGATCTCTCCTCGTCGGCTGGGACCGCGGTGACGCGGCGATTGAGGCTGTTCTAGCCGATATGGTTGCGTCGCCCGATCGAGCGCAGCATGTAGCGAATCTGGTGCCTGAGATTGTCGCGAACCAAGCCCAAAGTGAGTCGATTTTGTTTGGCGTGCTTGAACAAGCGCAGCCATATCGGATCGACGGAGCAGTCGAGGCGTTACACGCGCTGGGTCATGATCACCACAGCACTCGGTTTGCTGATGCTGTGTTCGGGCAGAAGCTCGAACCCGACAAACTGGGTTACGGCAGCACGTTCGACGACATCATCAACGCGTTACACGGTCATGAGCGCGCACGGGAGCTAGCGCTGGTTGAACTGCAATCGCACGAACCTCAAGTCGGAGTGATCGCACGTTGGTACGGCGACGACGAGGAGATTCGGACGCTCCTATTGCGCATGACGCGGTCACTTCCACACTCCCTTCGACTGGCGACCGTCGAGCGACTTTCTGCAGTCGCCGTCGACAATCCAGAGGCAGAGGCCCTGTTAGGTGACTACGATTGCGACATCGACGGTGACGTGAAGGTAGCAGGATCAGTTGGATTTTGGTCGTCTTTGCAGGCTCGCGCCGGCGTTGGTGATGCGGAACTCGCGCGATTGAGCCAGGACATCCGTGCTGTGGGGTTCGATTATGAGTTACGAAGGCATGCCGCTTTCGCCGCTTTTATGACGATCGGTCGGCTGGATGTTCCAAGTGTGGCTACACTGCAGGTCGGCGATCGACTAACGAATATTCGTGATCGTCTTGCGAGTCGTGCAGGCACTTCGCTGTTGCGTCTGATCGCGCAGCAATGGAAGGCAATTTGCGAGATGTATGGCGACGAAGTATGGGCGAACGTTGGTGGCGACCATACGAGCAGCATCGAAGCACTCGCCCCATTTGCTGATGAAAATGATGAATTGCGCGAAGCGCTCGTCCGAAGAATCGAAATTGCTCCACTCTCGGAGCTGGGCGAAGCCTCGATTCTCTTGCTGGCACGCGAGCGAAGGGGCAGTGAGTTCCTAAAGGTGAAGCTATTCGAGGTTTTGGAGGAACAAGACTACGGCTGGTATGCGGTGCAGAACAAACTCGTTGCGGTTGATGTCCTGGGACGTGACTTTCACGATCCAGAGATGGCCGAGATGTTTAAGAGGCTGGCCATAAGCGGAAATGATGAGGCGCTGATCGGGCTATGTGACTGGTGGCCAGAGCATGAGTATGTACGGAGTCTTGCCTGGGATGTAACGTCGACGGGAAGACGATACCGACTTTACGTGGAGCTGAGCGTTCGGATTGCAACACTTGACACGGTTCAACTGATCGATTTCTTGTCTAAAAGGTTTGCTCGATTTCGGGGCGAAATTTGGGAGTTTCACCCTCGTTCGACAGAGCCGCTCGTGCGGCGGCTGAGCCGTGACGAGACACTTCGCGAGGCAGTGGCAACGCGACTAAGCGTGACCGGCGTTTCACCGGGAGAGACGGCGAGTTGGCCTGGCTTGCTACAGCGCGCTGGCAACGTAACGCCATCTCTGCTCGAATGGTGCAAAGAAGAGATCGCGCGTCAACGTGGAATGATCCTTCCCGAGTTCGGCATCGATACGAATTTCGGTGCGATCCGGAGCGTGCGACGAGCGCTCCTCGACGTTGTTGCGCCGCTCGCATAGGTCGATCAATCGCTGGGCCTGCGTATCCGAGAGCCAGACCCGTCTCATCGCCGCGGAGCTGAAGAAGCTTCGCGATGGAAGGGAAGTGCTTTGGGGCCACAGCTTCGGCTTTCGCCGGGATCTCCGAACGCGGACCATAACTCGCGCTGTTTCATTGGCTTGCCTCAGCCCCCAGAGCAAAACATCGCTGCGCCATCAGGCTCGAATTCGCCCCTAAGCCATTGCAAACGCGTCGCTTGTGCACTAGGAAGAGTGCTTAAGGGCCACACCTTCGCCCTTTGGTCGTTCCAGATTATCCTCGTGCAAGTTTCGTTCTGCGAGTGACTTGCAGCTTGGGCACAATTCACAGCACTCTGGCCTGCGAGAATCAACTACGCGGGCAAGCGATGCGTTTGCAATAACTTAGGCGCGAATTCGAGCCTGCGCGTGCGGAGACGCCTTTCGGGCGTGGCTCACGCAAGTCAATGAAACTGAGCGGGTTAGGTCCGCGTTTGAGGAGTATCGAAGACCGAAGGTCTGACCCCACTTTGGTCCCTTTCTTCCTGGTTCCGGCCCACGCGGGGGTAGGGATTACCTGGAAAGAACACTCTCCCTAGTCAAGCGGGCAAGCAAGCAAGTTGCTTGACGAGCCGACAGCCACGAAATTCCAAGTGCGAAGGGATCTCCAGCATGATGCTGACGACGCCGTCAGACTATGACATCTCTGCTGACGCCGCGTTGTCACGGGGCGGTCGCGCGTATCTTCTGATCGCGATCGACCAATACAACAACTTAGGCTCACGCGCGGAAGATCCGGCGGCGGTCGAGGCTGCGGCGAAGATCATCGCCGAGACCGAAAAAGCCGACGGTAAGCTGCTTTGGAATGATCTCTTTCTATTTGAACAGTTGTTGATTCGCGTTGCGCCTCCGGAAAGGTTAACCGCCTGGGCGTTAGATATGCGTGAGAGGTGCAAGAACGTCATCGGCGCCGAGGCGTACGGAGCACGCTTCAAGCCAGTGGAAGTCGATCTCAAAGCGGGGTACTCACCAGCTCTGCGGGTCGAGTTACTGGTTCTTGAGGAGGCCCGACATCGAGCATACGTTCGATACGCTGGACAGGAACGTGCGCGCGAACGATTCTCGAGAATGGTGCAAATGTGGGCGATTATCGCGCTTCTAACTCTGGCAATAGCGACAGCATCGGGTACCCTCGGCGGAACCTACCCGACGGCAATCATGGTCGTCCTGGCAGGCGCAATTGGGGCACTTTTTAGCCTCCTTCAGCGCGTGCAGAAAGTACCGTCCGAGACGGACGGTGTTCGAAATCTAGTAGCCATCGAAGCGGCGCGGCGGGACATGTTTATTGCTCCACTTTCTGGAATGATTGGCGCGCTCGTTCTTTACATGATCTTCGCCGGTTCGTTTGTGTCAGGGGAGATCTTCCCAAAGATCTCATATGGCGCCGGCCACCGAATGATCGATTTTCTCACCACGACCGGACCGAGCGACTCAGTTGCCGCGGCAAAACTGATTTTATGGTCGTTTCTAGCCGGCTTCAGCGAGCGTCTGGTGCCAGACGCCATTGATAGGGTCGCCGGGAAGATGAAATGACACCGATTCACGGCCGTGCTCGACCACGGATAAGTGCGTGAGGGTCACACCTTCGGCTTTCGCCAGGATCCTCGAACGCGGACATAACTCACGCAGTTTCATTGACTTGCATCGGCCAAGCCGGGAACGTATCACGGCACCCTCGGGCTCGACTTCGACCTAAGTTATTACAAACGCGTCGTTTGCTCGCTAGTGGGTGTGCTGCGAATTATTTTCTGTGGCTGTAAGTCACTCCGAAGCAGGTACTTGCGCGAGATTGATCCTCAACAGCCGACCTACAAAGGTGTGACCCCACCCGTTTCGCGCCATGAAACCGTCAGCGAACCACACGAGGGCGAAACGAACGCTCACCGAACGCGGGAGGAGGCCGTCACTTGTCTCCCGCGGTGAAACAGTGTCAAGAGGTAGGGATTTCGCTGCCCCACAACCCTCCAATAGTTGGAGGAGGACATCTCATGCGTTACTTGGGTCGCGCATTCAGGGAAGGACCTATCCTGATTCGGAAGGTGCTTCTGGCGGGATGGGCGCTTGCGATAGGAATCGTTCCCATTGCCTGGGCGCAGCCTGCTCCGCCAACGACGGGCCATCAACAGGTCGCGGTCGATGCCAGGATCCTGAAGAAGTACGTGGGGCGATACCTGGTGCCGCCGGCGAGGGTCTTTACCGTTACCCTCGAAGACGG
>Ga0307470_10000511_pt1 | contig 18755 bp, 15 predicted proteins | sample atmos_gasesAM3C__FD_204565 | JGI IMG/M metagenome (GOLD analysis project Ga0307470, IMG submission 204565) | Hardwood forest soil microbial communities from Morgan-Monroe State Forest, Indiana, United States - atmos_gasesAM3C_05 | ecosystem: Environmental > Terrestrial > Soil > Temperate forest... | reverse complement strand
TCCCGGAGTTCCAAAAAATCCTGACGAAATTCCTCGAGGATGGCGACTACCTGAGACTCGGCTGGAGCATGGACAAAGGCCTGCGCGATACCGGGCCCTTCATTAATAAGACGCTCTTCGGCGTTCATCCCACGGTGAAGATTTATTATTCGCCGGAGATCATGAAATGGCTCGTCACGAACCGAACCGGGGCGATTCCCGACGGAGCGATGATCATCAAAGAGCAATACACCGCGCCGGCCGCCCAGTATCAATTGAGGAAACCTGATCTGGTCACGGACTGGACGGTCATGATCAGGGACTCCAAAGGATCGAAGGACGGCTGGTATTGGGCGGAGATCTGGAAAGATCAGGTCATCGATAACAACAATCCGCCATACTCGGTGCCGAACGCTGGCTTCGGTCTCTACTGTCTTCGTTGTCACACGTCGGCGGAAAAAGATTTCACCTTTTCTTCGCTCACTAACATCAAAGGTTTTCCGGGCCACCCGTTGTCGTACTTCGTTGATTATTCGTGGGCTCCGCCACCGAACGCCACCGCCACACCCGAAACCTCGAGGATGGGAAAACCGCCGCCGGCTAACACACCGACACCGAGCCAAATCAATCTCGGTCGCAGATCGATGAGCCACCACGAAGTCACGGCGTTGCTGGCGCCGGCAAAGGAAACAGCGGAAGCGCCGCATACCAGCCCGACGCCGAACCCGGCCTTCGTGAAATTCTTCAACTCGATTCCGCCCGTGCCGCTCGGCGACGTGAAGAAAATTCCGCCCGAGACCTACGACCACGTCGTGGCCGGCCAGAAAGGCGCGCAGTATTTCCTGACTTCAGATTCCTGCATGGGTTGCCACAGCGCGATCTACTACGGCAATGCCATGGTTTACACCGGCACGAAAACCGCGGACGGCAGCGCGCCACTCATGAACGTGTCGCCCTATGGCGAATGGCGCTGGTCGCCGATGGGCCTCGCCGGACGCGACCCGATTTTCTACTCCCAACTCGACAGCGAGCTGGCGTATTTGAAGACGCTTAAGGACAAGGCCGAGGGCGAGAAGCTCGCGCACGAAGTCGTGAACACCTGTTTTCGTTGTCACGGCGTGATGGGCAAACGGCAGTTCGAACTAGATCACGGGCCGGCGGCGAACTTCGACCGCGAATTCGTTTACGAAACGAAAATGACGGACCCGAATTTCAAATACGGCGCGCTCGCTCGCGACGGCGTGAGCTGCGCGTCGTGTCATCACATCGTCGAAGACAAAACGCCGAACGGCGTGCCGCCGCTGAAGCATTTCCTCGAGCACTCGATTACGGGATTGTTCGAAGTAGGCAAGGCAGATGAAATGCTGGGGCCGTTCGAGGACAACGTCATCGTGACCGACCCGATGAACAATGCGATCGGCGTCAAACCGAAGCACGACCCCTATATTAAGACCGCGCGGATGTGCGGCAGTTGTCACACGATCAATCTGCCGGTCGTCGATCAAAAACCGGCCGGCCATAATCTCGAACAACTGACTTACCTCGAGTGGCTCAACAGCAGTTTCCAAAACGAGTTTGGGAAGAACCCAAAAGCGCAGACCTGCCAGGATTGCCACATGCGCAGCTCCTATCGCAATGCCGCCGGCACGCTCGCGGTGTCATTGATTCAACAGCCGATCGCCACCGTCCAGGACGATCAATATCCGGCGGTCGAGCATCGATTGCCGGCCGACAAGGTGCAGATTCGCTTTCGCGACAGCGGCTTCGTCCGCCATCAGCTTCAGGGACTAAACCTGCCGTTGCTCGAAATGTTTTCGCAGTTCATGCAGGACTCGAAATCCGGCGAGAAAAATTTTCCCTACAACGAAGTGCTCGGCGTGCGGCAAAACGATTTCATGCTGACGGTGAACGCGGATTTGCCGAACGCGATCGACGCGTTCGTCGAGCAGGCGCAGAACACGACCGCGGACATCGCGATCGGACCCGCTACGATCGAGAACGGGAAGCTCGTCGCGAACGTGACCGTGACGAACAAGACCGGTCACCGGTTTCCAAGCGGAGTCGGTTTCCGGCGCGCGTTCCTCGAATTTCAGGTCGCGGAGAAGAGCACGGGCAAAACATTGTGGACGTCCGGCCGCACGAATGAGCTCGGGATTATCGTGGATGAAAACGGGAAGCCGCTGCCGTCGGAATTCTTCGAGCCGCGCGTGCCGCCGGAACCGGGACAACCGCGTCAGGCTTACCAACCGCATTATTACGACGATCAGGCGCACGCCATTACCCGACAGGATCAGGTCCAGATTTTTGAGGAGCTCATGCTCGACGACGACGGAAATTTCACCACCAGTTTTATCCGGCGCGATACACCGGTGAAGGACAATCGGCTTTTGCCGACGGGTTGGACCGAACAGGGCCCGGACCCATCATTGTCCGGCGAATTCTTGAAAGCGACGCATCCGCACGGGACGAGCGACGATCCGCATTACAAAGATGGGAGCGGCACCAGCGTCGTGACTTATGAAGTGCCGCTGCCCGGAATCGACCCGAGTTCGGTCACGTTAACCGCGACGCTCTTTTATCAGAGCATCCCGCCGTATTACCTGAAGATGCGCTTCGATCAGGCGCCCGATTATCCCGCCACCAAACGGCTTTATTATCTCGCTTCGAATCTGAAGACCGGCGGCACGCCGCTGGAGAACTGGAAATTCAAAGTCGTCCAGGTCCAGTCGACAGGACCATTCCAGGTGACATATGTGAATCCTGCGGACGATCCCCGCGGCGCGAAAAAGTAAGCGTTCCTATTTCGGTTCCTCAGCGATCTTAAGCACGATCTTGCCCCGGGTGTGGTGCGTCTCGGCTTGCTGAGATGCTTTCACCGCATCCGTTAACGGTAACACCTGACCGACCACCGGTTTGATCTTGCCGGCTTCGATTAGCTTCGTGATCTCGGCCAGTTCATTCCCGTCCGGATGGCTGGCAATCGAGCTGCCGCGGATCCCGTACTTCTCAAGCTGCGCCGGATCTGGCCGCGCGACGATCGTTGTGATGATCCCGCCCTTCTTCACGATCGGGTACGAGCGTGCGAGCGTGTCGCGACCGACGGTATCGAAGACGACGTCGACGTCCTTGGCGACATCTTCGAACTTCACTGTCTTGTAATCGATCGCCACGTCGGCGCCGAGTTGCTTTAGCAAATCCTGATTCGCGGTCGACGCAGTCGCGATCACCTTCGCGCCTTTTGCTTTTGCAATCTGGATCGCGAAACTCCCGACGCCGCCGGACCCGCCGTGAATGAGGATCGTCTGGCCTGCGCTGAGCTTCGCGACATCGATTAACCCCTGCCAGGATGTCAATGCTCCCATCGGCACGGCGGCCGCCTCGACGAACGTCGCCGACTTCGCTTTCAACGCGGCTTCATTTTCCGCCAGCACTGCGTACTCCGCCCAACCGCCGCCGAAAAGTGCGTAGCCATAAACCGCGTCGCCTTTCTTGAACTTCGTGACTTTCGATCCCGTCTTCTCGACCACGCCAGCCACGTCGTAGCCGGGAATCAGCGGCACATGCGTGCCAAATTCCTTCGCCATTCGTCCTGAGATCACGAGCGGGTCCGCGGGATTGACGCCGCACGCGATCACGCGCACGAGCAATTCGTTCTCTTTCGGCTCCGGTCGCGGGGCGTCTTCATATTTTAAAACTTCTGGCGCGCCATACTCGTGCGCGACCACGGCTTTCATCATGTCGGCATTGATTTGGGTGAGAGGAACAGCGCCGAGAAACAGGCTCAATATTAATCGCATGTGATTTTTGTTTTCTATTTGGCGGGGCCGGGAAAGCTTTTGACGTACTGGATCGTGAAATCGGGAAAGGAATTCACCATCTCGATTTTGTAATCAGGAAACGAATCGACGATCTGCCATTGGCCGGGTTTATCGGGAAAGCTCGTCACGATCTGGACGTGGAGATCGGGAAAACTGGTTACCGCCTGGACTTTGTAGTCCGGAAAACTGTTTACGAACTGAATGCGGCCGTGAACCTTCGCGACATCAACCTTCTTGTCGCCGGCGCGGACACTGAAGACGACGAGAAGGAGAGCCAACAGCGCCGCGCGCTTCATTTCGGCAGGATCGCATCCGCCCGATACATCACGCCGTTCTTCATCACGCTGTCGATGTCGGACGCGTTCTTGATATCGTCGAGCGGGTTCGATTTCAAAATGACGAGGTCGGCGTAGTAGCCCGGCTGGAGCGAGCCAATCTTCGCACCGGTGTCGCCGCCGAAAGTTTTCGCCGCGTTCGCCGTGGTGCATTTGAGGATTTGCATCGGCGTCAGGCCGGCCTGCTTCATCAATTGAAATTCCCGAAAGATCGCCGGGCCGTGGATCGTCCCGATGTTTCCGGCATCAGTGCCAGTCGCAATCGTGATCCCGGCGTCCTCGAGCGTCTTGAGATTTTTCAGTGCGACGTCGTACGTCTTTTGAATGCTGTCGAGAATCTGCTGCGGATTCGCCATCGCCTTCTTGAGCCGGTCCGGACGCTTGTCCTCCGGAATTTTCGTCACGTCGAGCGATGCGATGACTTCCGGGTTGCCCCACGCCTTTTCTTCCGGGGTCAACTCGAGCTTGTTGGCAAAGGTGCGGCCGTAACGTTCGAAGACGACGAGCGTCGGAGTGAGGATCGTGCCTTTCTCTTTCAAGAGTTTCACAAAGGCGTCGTCGACTGGCTTGTCCGTTACGCTATGAACGAGAAGATCCGCGCCTTCCTCCGCCGACACGCGCGCGGCTTCGAGCTCGGTCGCGTGCACGGCGACGCGCAATTTGAGCCGATGACTTTCCTCGACAACGGCGTGAACGATCGGCCGGAAAATCGCGGCCCGTTCCACGTCGCTCGCCGGCGTAGGCGGCGCGGCAGGACTCGACGGTGGGGTGTCGCCTCCGCTCGCGCTGGATTGCGGGGTGGGACTGGCCGCCGGTTGCGCGGCCGGAACGATGTACCAAATTTTAATGTAATCGGGTTTCTGCGCGGCGAGCTTGCGCACCATCTCGCGGCCCTGCTCCGGCGTATCGATTTTCACGATCGGCGGATCGCCCAGATCGAGCTGCGGACGGGACACGCTCGAGATCAACGGTCCAGCGGCTGCGACGCGTGGTGCTTTCGCCGTCGCGTTCGCGCGCTTGCGCATTTCAAAATTCCAGAGGGGCCCGCCGATATCGAGCACGCTGGTGATTCCGCAGCGAAGATAACGCGCGAACGCGTCGTCGAGATGGGAACGAATCCATTCCGTCTCCTGTTTGTAAGGACGAATGCTGTTGAGATCGAGACCGTCCGGCCGCGTGTAGATGTCCCCGGATTGGAAGAAGTGGACGTGGGTATCGATGTAGCCCGGCAGAATGAATTTTCCTTTCGCGTCGATGACCGAATCGCCTTTCTTCGGAATCTCGGTGCTGTTTTGGACGATCGCGGCAATGTGGTCGCCCTCGATCCTGACCGCGCCGTTCGGGATGATTTTTCCCGTGCCGGGATCGATTAAGGTGCCGTTGACGATAAGAGTCGTGCCGGACGGAGTGGCGAAGGCGGTAGAGACGAAAGAAAGCGCGAGGATTAGAAAGCGTTTCATGAGAACAGGTCTAACCGGAGTGCGATTGAATAGGAAGATCGATCACGAGCCTTCCGGCTGTTGCACGCGCCGCAGTTCGGCGAGAGCTTGCGCATTCAGCGGAGGCAAACCTATGCATTGGAAAATCCTGACTTTCTTTTTCGCGATTGCGATGTCCGCCTTCGCGCAAACGCCCAGTCCGAGCACGAATGCGACTTCGAGCGCGAAGCATCCGTTCACGTTCGAGGACATGATGAAAATGAAACGGGTCGGAGCGCCGGTGCCTTCACCGGACGGAAAATGGATCGTGTTCGATGCGGTTGATGTGGACCTCGAAGCGAATACAAAGATCTCGCACCTCTGGATCGTGCCCGCGACCGGCGGGGAGGCGCGCCGATTAAACCAGACGGCGATCCACGAAGAGCGCCCGCGTTTTTCGCCGGACGGCAACCGGCTCATCTGGACTTCGAAGGCGACCGATCCCACCCAAATCTGGATGTGCAATTTCACGCCGGAGAGCGGCGGACTCGACGGCCAGCCGCATCAGGTGACGAATATTTCCACGGGCGCGGACGGCGGCATCTGGTCGCCGGACGGAAAGAGCATCGCATTTCTTTCGTCGGTTTATCCGGACGCGAAGGACGACGCGGAAAACAAGAAGCGCGACGAAGAGGTGAGCAAGAGCAAGGTGAAAGCGAAAATCTTCACGAAGTTGCTCTACCGGCATTGGACTTCGTACACCGAACATAAGCGGAGCCACTTGTTCGTGGTGAATGCCGACGCGCCGGGCGAAGCGCGGGACCTAACGCCGGGCGATCACGACGTGCCGCCGTTCAATCTCGGTGGGCAGGACATGTATGCGATTTCGCCGGACGGGCAGGAGCTCGCTTACACGAGCAACATCGATGAAGTCGAAGCGACCAGCACGAACAACGAAATTTTCATCGTTCCGATGGCGGGCGGAACGCCAAAGAAAATTTCGACCAGTCCCGGGAACGACAACACGCCGGTTTATTCACCGAATGGAGAACACATCGCGTGGCGTTCAATGGCGCGCGCCGGATTCGAAGCGGACAAGGAATCGTTGATCCTTTATCAGCGCAAGCTCGGTCAAAGCCGAAACGCGACGATCAATTTCGATCGGTCCGTGGGCAGCATGGCCTGGACGCCCGATTCGATGGGGATTTGTTTCACAGCGGAAGATCACGGTGAAGCGCCGATCTGGGTGTTGCTGATGGACGGCAAACCGCCCAAGCAGGTCGCGCGGCTTCACGCCGACGATCTCGTTTTCTCGAAAGACGGATATTCGCTTTTCTTCAGCCATGTCTCGATCGGCGCGCCCAGCGAGATCGCGCGCCTGGACGTAAAGGACAAGCCAAAGACCGCGAACCTGGCGCCTATCGCCGTCACCCACATGAACGACGCGCTGCTCTCGCAGATCGACATGCAGCCGATGGAATCGTTCACCTTCCCCGGCGCGAACAATGAGAACGTCGAGGGCTTCATCATTCGCCCGTCCGGATTCGATTCGACGAAAAAATATCCGCTAAAATTTTTGATCCACGGCGGGCCGCAGGGCGCGTGGGGAGATTCGTGGACGTATCGCTGGAATGCGGAGCTCTTCGCCGCGACCGGGAACTACGTCGTGGTCATGATCAACTTCCACGGCTCGACCGGTTACGGGCAGAAGTTCACCGATTCGATCAGCGGCGATTGGGGCGGCAAGCCGTACGAGGATTTGATGAAAGGGCTCGACTACGTCGAGAAAACTTATCCGTTCATCGACAAGAACCGCGAGGCCGCGATGGGCGCGAGCTACGGCGGTTACATGGCGAACTGGATCCTCGGCCACACCGATCGCTTCAAGTGCATCGTCTCCCACGACGGCATGTTCAACAGCGAGTCGGCTTACGGGACGACGGAAGAACTTTGGTTCAACGAATGGGAGTTCAAAGGTCCGCCCTGGAAGAGCCGCGATCTTTATCGGAAATGGTCGCCGCATTTGTTCGCCGACAAATTCAAAACGCCGACGCTGGCCGTGCATGGCCAGCTCGATTTCCGGCTCGACGTCAGCGAAGGCTTCCAGCTTTTCACGACCCTCCAGCGATTGAAGGTGCCGTCGAAAATGTTGTACTTCCCCGACGAAGGTCACTGGGTCCTAAAACCGCAGAACTCGCGGCTCTGGTACAAGACGGTGAACGATTGGGTCGACCAATGGTGCGCCGCGAAATGACCTAGATGGATTCGCTCCAGCCAACCATCTTGATCGTCGATGACGAGAAACATACGCGTGACGGGTTGCGGCGTTTGCTCGAGGACGAATACGATACCTATGTCGCGGAGGATATCCGCGGCGCGATGGATGTGCTCGAGCGCGAACCGATCGATGTGCTGATTACGGATCTCCGTCTCGCCGGCGAGGACGGGATGACGTTGATCGAGCGCGCGCTGAAAACTCCGCATCCGCCGATCTGCATCATGATGACGGCATACGGCACAGTCGATACCGCAGTCGAAGCGATGAAGCGCGGCGCTTACGATTTCGTGACCAAGCCGCTGAACCTCGACAAGGTCGAGATGTTGATCGCGCGCGCGCTGGCAAGCCGAAAGATGGAGCAGGAGAACCGCGCGTTGCGGCAGCAGATCGACGAACGTTACGGACTGGAGAACATCATCGGCGAATCGCCGTCCTTGCGCGAAGTGCTCGACACGATCCGGCAGGTCGCGCCGTCGTCAGCCAACGTGTTGATTGAAGGCGAGAGCGGGACCGGAAAGGAATTGGCCGCGCAGGCGATCCATAATTTGAGCCGCAGGAACAAGGCGAAGTTTGTGACGGTGCATTGCGCGGCGCTCTCGCCGCAGTTGCTCGAGAGCGAATTGTTCGGGCATGAGCGCGGCGCGTTTACCGGCGCGCACGAACGCCGCATCGGGCGTTTCGAGCAGGCGAATGGCGGCACGATTTTTCTCGATGAGATTGGCGAGATCGATGCGAGCACCCAGGTGAAACTGCTCCGGGTGATGAGCGAGGAGCGCGCCTTCGAACGCGTCGGCGGCAACCAGACCTTGCGCGCCGATGTTCGCCTGATCGCCGCGACGAATAAAAATCTCGAGAAGCTGGTGGCCGAGGGAAAATTTCGGGACGACCTCTATTTCCGGCTCAACGTCGTTCACATCACGATGCCGCCGTTGCGGGAACGGAAGGAAGACGTGCCGCTCCTCGTCCGCAGTTTTCTCCGCCACTTCTGCAAGGTGAACGAAAAGCCGCTGCTCGAAATAACGGCGGACGCGATGAATGCGCTCCTGACTTACAATTGGCCGGGGAACGTGCGCGAATTGCGGACGGCGATCGAGCACGGCGTAGTGATGGTCCGCGGCTCGAAGATGACGTTGCGGGATTTGCCGCCGAATGTTCGCGGGGCGACCGGCGCGACGTTGCCCGGTGGAATAACGCCGGCGAAAGCGTTCGGTGAAAAATCGAGCGCGCTCGACCTGCACGAAACCGAGAAGCGCCTCATCATGCAGGCGCTCGCGACGACGAACGGCAACATCACGAAAGCCGCACAGAAGCTCGGAATCAGCCGGCGCACTTTGCATCGCAAGATTAATGAGATGAAAGCAGCGGGAGAATCCCTTACATAACCGAGGTGGCGCAGACGAAAAAGATTTTCGGGACCGACGGCGTTCGCGGAGTGGCGAACGTGGAGCCGGTCACGGCCGAAACGGCGTTGAAGCTGGGCCGCGCCGCCGCGCACATTTTTACCAAGCTGAATCCGCGCGAACATCCCACCGGGGCGCGACCGAAAATCGTTCTTGGAAAAGACACGCGGCTCTCCGGGTACATGCTCGAGAACGCGCTCGTCGCGGGGATTACTTCGCTCGGCGTCGATGTCCTGATCATCGGTCCGCTGCCAACTCCTGGCGTGGCCTACATCACGCGTTCGCTTCGGGCTGACGCCGGAATCGTTCTCTCTGCCTCGCACAATCCGTACGAAGATAACGGCATTAAATTTTTCCGGCACGACGGTTACAAGCTCGACGATCAGGTCGAACAACAAATTGAAGACCTCGTCTTCAGCGGCGCGATCGATTCGATCCGGCCGACGGCAGGAAAAATCGGACGCGCCCGGCGCATCGATGACGCGCTCGGCCGATACGTCGAGTTTGCCAAAGCGAGTTTTCCTCGCGGCATGTCGCTGGAAAAAATGCGGGTGGCCGTGGACGTCGCGAATGGCGCTGCTTACAAATCGACGCCGTGCATTCTGCGCGAGCTGGGGGCGGACCTCACGGTCGTGCACGACGAGCCGAACGGAACGAACATCAATGCGGACTGCGGCAGCACGTTTCCGGAAGAAATTCAACGCGTGGTGAAAGAGAGCGGCGCGCAGATCGGGATCACCCACGACGGCGATGCCGACCGCGTTTTGCTTTGCGATGAAAAAGGCGAGCTGGTCGATGGCGATGAGATTCTCGCGATCGCGGCCGTTGATTTATTGAAGTCCGGCCGGCTTGCGGAGCAAACGCTCGTCGCCACCGTGATGAGCAATTTTGGTTTGGATGAAGCGCTCGGTTCGGCCGGCGGCAAAGTGGTGCGGACGAAGGTTGGCGATCGCTACGTGATCGAGGAAATGGTGGACCGAAATTTGAATCTGGGCGGCGAACAGAGCGGGCACATGATTTTTCGCGACTTCACTACGACCGGCGACGGGATCATCAGCGCGCTCCAGGTCTTGCGGATCATGAAGGCCACCGGCAAACCGCTAAGCGAGCTGAAAGGCTGCCTGAAAAAATATCCGCAGGCGCAGCGAAATTTGAAGGTGAAGGAAAAACGGCCGCTCGAAGAATTGCCGGCGGTGATGAAGCTGGTGGGCGACGCGGAGAAAGAACTGTCGGGCAAAGGACGCGTGCTCCTGCGCTATTCCGGAACCGAACCGAAGATCCGACTTCTCATCGAAGGCCGCGAACTGGAGCAGATCGATCGCCAGGCGAACCGAATCGCGGAAGCGATCCAGAGCGCGATAGGAGTGTAGAGACGATGGCTCTTACCCAGGTTCTCGAAGCACTCTTGTTCGCCGCGCAAAAACCGCTGACGGCGCGCGAGCTTTCCACTGCGATCAAAAGCGCCGGCGGCGACGATGAACTTTTGCCTAACGAGTTCGCAAAGGTAACCGAAGCGCAGGTCGCGGCTGCTCTCGAGCAATTGAAGATTGAGTACGTGCAGCAAACCCGCGCGTTCCAACTCGCCGAGAAAGCCGACGGCTGGCAACTGGTGAGCGATCCGGCTTACGCGTCGTGGGTTCGACAGCTTTTCCCAGCGACGAAACCAGCGCGGCTTACGCCGCCTTCGCTCGAAACCCTGGCGATCATTGCCTATCGGCAGCCCATCACCCGCGCGGACATCGAAGCCGTGCGCGGAGTAGCCGTGGACGGCGTTCTCCAAAATTTGATGGAGCGCGGTTTGGTGAAGATTGCCGGCCGCGCCGAAGTGCCCGGTCGTCCGTTGATCTATGAGACGACCGAATTTTTCCTGGAACACTTCGGTTTGCGCAATCTCGATGAATTGCCAAACGCCGAGGAGTTGCGAACGCGGCATTTCCCCGTTGCGCCGCGCCCAGAAAGCGCCACTTCGGATGAAACGGTGGCAACCCCCGCCGCCGAACCCGCGGCGCAGGATTGACTTGGCAGGCAGTTTAACGACGATTCACCCGGCGCGATCGCGCATCCGACTTATGAAAACATTTCTCTCACTCGGCAAAATCCTCGCGCTGGCTTCGCTCTTCAGCCTCACTGGTTGTGGCACCTACAACCGGCTGGTCACGCTCGAGCAGAACGTGAACAAGAAATGGGCCGACGTGCAATCGGTCTATCAACGGCGGGCTGATCTCATTCCGAACCTGGTCAACACCGTGGCCGGCGCGGCGAATTTCGAGAAGTCGACCTTGACCGAAGTGACGAACGCGCGGGCGAGCGTGGGCCAGGTGAAACTCGATCCGAGCAAAGCGCCGACGGACGCGGCGGAGCTGGAAAAATTTCAAAAAGCCCAAGGGCAGTTGAGCACGGCGTTGTCGCGCCTGCTGGTGGTGAGCGAAAATTATCCGCAGCTCAAGGCGACGGAGGCGTTCCAGAATTTACAGGCGCAATTGGAAGGAACGGAGAACCGGATCTCGGTGGAACGAAATAATTTCAACAGCGCGGTGCAGGAATACAACACGGCGTTGGAACGTTTCCCGACCAACATGCTGAACAAGATGTTTGGCTTCAAACCGCGACCGTTCTTCACCGCTGCGGCCGGCGCCGAAAAAGCGCCGGAAGTAAAATTCGATTTCAACAAGCCGGCAACCACGCCGCCTCCTGCCACGACACCGGCTACGACTCCATAGCGTGATTCGCGCTGTTGCTGCTTTCGCGGTTCTGGTTCTTGGCGCCGCCAATCTCGGGGCCGCCGAGAAGATCCCGCCGAAACCGGCTGGATATTTCAACGATTACGCGAACGTCGTTCCGAAAGAAAAGGCGCTCGCGCTTAACGAAAAGCTCGCGCAATTCGAACGCGATACTTCGAACCAGATCGTGGTGGCCGTGTTTCCAAAAATGGAAAGCGATTCGTCTGTCGAAGACTACGCGCAGCGGGTAGCGGAATCCTGGGGCGTTGGTCAGAAGGGACAACGAAACGGTGTCGTGATGCTGGTCTTCGTTCAGGACCGCAAGATTTCGATCCAAGTCGGCTATGGGCTCGAGGGCGCGCTGCCGGACGTGACGGCGTTCGACATTCGTAGCCGTCACATAACTCCGCATTTTCGAAGTGGCGATTATGCGGGGGGCCTAGATGAAGGGATTGACCTGATTCTCAAGGCGATCCGCGGCGAATACAAAGGCGACGGAACGACAGCGCGGGAGAAGAGCCGAAAGCCCGAATCGAGCGGCTGGGGACCGCTGGGATTCATTATCATGCTCATTATTATCCTGACGATCATCCGGCTGGGACGCAGGCGCGGCGGCTTCGGTTATACCGGGCTGGGTGGCCCGTTCATCAGCAGCGGATGGGGCAGCGGCGGTGGATGGTCGGGCGGTTCCTCTTCCGGTGGCGGGTTTAGCGGGTTTAGCGGTGGCGGCGGAAGTTTTGGCGGGGGAGGTTCCAGCGGCAGTTGGTAAAAGGAATGCGCACCCACCGGTTTATTCGCGAGCTCGAGCACGACCGCATCGTGAATGCAATCAAAGCGGCAGAAGCGAAGACGTCCGGGCAGATCCGAGTGTTTCTCCAGAGGGGGAAGTTCGACGAGGACGCTTTGGAACGCGCCCAGAAAAAATTCGGACAGCTTGAGATGGAGAAGACCGCCGAACGGAACGCAGTTTTGATTTTTGTGGCGCCGCGCGCTCAGAAATTCGCCGTGATCGGCGACGAAGGCGTGCACCAGAAATGCGGGGAAAAGTTCTGGCAGGACCTCGTCGCCCGGATGCGCAAACATTTCCTGCGCGAAGATTTTACCCAGGCATTGGTGGAAGCAATCGAATCGACCGGAGAATTGCTGGCGAAGTATTTTCCGAGAACGGGTCCCGCGCCTAACGAGTTGCCGGACGAGATCGTGGAAGGCTAGAAATCGGCGCTTGCAAATGGCGCCTGCCGGTGTTCATTCCCGTCCCGCAACGAGTTTTTGAAGTTGCGCCGTTGGTCCCTGGGTTTCCGTCGCTTGACGCGAGGCCGCACTCGTCAGGGGTAACCCGGCGCGGAGTAAAGGAAGAAGTAAGATTTAAGAATTAAGAAGTGTTCTGCTTTCTTAATTCATAATTCGTAATTCTTAATTCGCATCATGCCAGTTCATTACGGTCGTTTTGAAATGCCGAAGACCCTCGTCAAGGACGAGCACGGCGCCACAGAAACCTACGCGCGCTTTGTCGCGGAACCATTCGAAGCCGGTTACGGCCACACAGTCGGCAACTCGCTTCGTCGCGTCCTGCTTTCATCCCTGGAAGGCGCAGCCATCACCGCGGTGAAAATCACAGGGGCGCAACATGAATTCGCCACTTTGCCCGGCGTGGTCGAGGACGTGACCGATATCGTTCTCAACCTGAAGCGAATCAAATTTAAAGCCGCCGATGGGCACGAGCCGCGCAAGCTCTCGCTTTCGGTGAACAAGGAAGGTGAAGTCACCGCGGGCGACATCCAACTCGCCCAGGGTTACGAAGTTCTTAATCCGGACCAGCTCATCTGCACGATGGACAAGAAGCACAAGTTCGATGCCGAACTGGAAGTGCGCATCGGCCGCGGATTCGCCACCGGCGATGAAAACAAGCGACCCGATCAACCGATCGGCCTGATCCCGATCGATTCCATTTTTTCGCCTGTGACCCGCGTGAAATACGCCGTGGAAAACACCCGCGTCGGTCAACGAACCGATTACGACAAGCTCATTCTCGATGTCTGGACCGACGGCCGGCTCACCCCGGACGACGCACTGCTCCAGGCCTCCGCGATCCTGCGCCATCACCTCGATGTGTTCGTGAACTTCAACGAAGACGTGATCGAGTTCGACGAAACGCCGGCCGGTGTGAGCGAAGAGAACATGAAGCTGAAGAAGCTGCTCAACATGAGCGTGAATGAGATCGAGCTCAGCGTGCGGGCGGCGAATTGCCTAAACAATGCGAACATCACCACCGTCGGCCAGCTTGCCCAGAAGAGCGAAGCCGAGATGTTGAAGTACCGCAATTTCGGCAAAAAATCGCTCAACGAAATCAAGGACAAGCTCCAGCAGCTCGGCCTTGGCCTCGGCATGAAATTCGACCCGGGTCTGGTAGATATGCCGTCGGCGAGCGCCGACGGAGCGAGCATGAACGGCGCGGGCAGCAACGGCGAATAACCACTCGTTAGGCACAATCCCATGCGACACCAAAAGAAAACGGTGAAGCTCGGCCGGACGGCTGAGCACCGGAAAGCACTGCTCGCGAATCAGGTTTGCAGCCTGATCGAGCATCAGCGAATCAAAACGACGCTCGCCAAGGCAAAGGCGGTCCGGCCTCTCGCGGAAAAGATGGTTACCCTCGGCAAGAATGGTTCGCTCCATGCCCGGCGCACGGCTCTCGCCGTTCTCCGCCAGAAAAATGCGGTGAAGAAATTGTTCGACGATATCGCGCCGCGTTCCGCGGATCGGAAAGGCGGATATACCCGGATCATCCGGCTCGGCGTGCGAAAGAGTGACGCGGCGAAGGTTGCGTTCCTCGAATGGGTGGATGCGCCGGTCGTTGTCGATGAGCCGGTGGCCGAAAAAAAAGGCAAGAAGCGCAAAGGCGCGAATCCGGAAACCGACGACGAGGCCAAGCCCGAGAAGAAGTCGAAGAAAAGCGAGAAGAGCGAAGAGAAGTAGCTCGCGCCGTCCCAAAAACGGAATTGGCTGATCCCGACGCCGGAATATCTTCCGCGCGGCGCAGAACTGTGCCCTGAACACAACTAACTGGAAAACAACGTTTTAGAACTTTGTTTCGGCGGCTGGCACGGGCATTGCGTAAGGAGAGGGCAACCTTATGAAAACAAACAAATCCCTCAAACCAGTTCGGAAATCGACTTACGCTTTGCTCGTTCGATCAGAAGAAAACAATCGCGGCATTCTTGAGACTTTCGTTTACGGCATGCTCGTTTTGAGCGCGGTCATCGGCATCTGGCAGTTCGCGCATTTGCGCGTTCCAACCCTGTTCGCCAGCAGCGCTCGCACGTTGGCGACCGAAGTCGTTTCGCGCAGTTAATTCACCGCGTGCCCGCTGGCCGATCGGTCAGCGGCGCGCGAGTCAGCGCAGCGTCGTCAGTCGCCAGTTCAATTCCCCATCCGCGGCAATCTCCAGGAAAGCGACGCTCGGCGGCGCTCCCTGGTTTGGTCGCGTAACGCATCCCGGATTTAGGAACCGCACATTCTTCACAAACTCGTTTCGCGGAACGTGAGTGTGGCCGTGGAGAACAACGTCTACATCCCTAGGAGAATCATCCGGCGGGATGTGAACGAGGCGAAACCGGATTCCGTTTCGTTTTAGATCCAGCGTCAACGGCCAGTCGAAATTGCTGTCGCAATTTCCCCGCACGACTGAAACCGGTGGGCCAAACGTTTCGATCGTCTGCAAAACCGCCGGCGCACAGACATCGCCCAGATGCCAGATTTCGTCGGCTCCAGCCGCGAGCGATTCCAGATTCGCCGGCAATTTATCGTGGGTATCGGCCAGAACGAAGATACAAAGCGGCGCGGGCATTTGGGAGTTTTGCACAATGGCTGTTTTTCGTCGTGTCCGTTGTGCTCATTGTATGACGCCTAACAACGAGTAAAGTCAGCGAGTGCCATTCAAAGATTTCGGGCTGTCGAACGAAGTCGTGCGCGGAACCCAAGCCATGGGATTCACCGAGCCGACGCCCATCCAGCTCCGCGCGTTTCCCATTGTTCTTTCAGGCAAGGATCTGATCGGCACTGCCCAAACTGGCACGGGCAAGACCGCGGCGTTTGCGCTCCCGATCCTCACCCTGCTGGCGAAGCACGGGACTTTTCGGTGCCTTGTCCTCGAGCCAACGCGTGAGCTGGCGGCGCAGGTGGAAACGGCATTTCGCGATTATGGACGCTTCACCGATTTGCGCATTTCGGTCGTGCACGGCGGCGTCGGCTACGGCAAGCAACGCGAGGAAGCGGCGCGCGGCGTCGACATCGTGGCAGCCACTCCCGGTCGCCTTCTCGATTTACTCGAGCAAGGTTCGCTGAATTTTCGCCACGTCCAGATCCTCGTCCTCGATGAAGTCGATCGCATGCTCGACATGGGTTTTCTCCCGGATGTGCGGCGAATCGTCGAACAAATCTCGACGGACCGGCAAACGCTTCTGTTTTCAGCAACGCTCCCGCCGGAAATCGAACGCCTCGCTGCCTGGGTCCTGCGCGAACCGGAAGTCGTCGAGATCGGCGCGCGACGTTCGCCTGCCGAAACGGTGACCCACGCCGTCTACCCCGTGGCGGCCGAACAAAAATTCGATCTCCTTATGGCGCTGCTCGAACGGACGAACTTCGACAGCGCGCTTATTTTTAGCCGGACCAAGCACGGCGCCGATCGCATCGCGCACAAACTGAAGCAGGGAAAACATTCCGTTGCCGTGATGCATTCGAACCGGACGCAGCGTGAGCGTGTCGAAGCGCTCGAAGGATTCAAGAGCGGGAAATACGAAATCATGGTGGCGACCGACATCGCCGCGCGCGGTATCGATATCGCCGGCGTGAGCCACGTCATCAATTACGATGTCCCGGAGCATCCGGAAGATTACGTCCATCGCATTGGCCGAACCGGGCGCGCCCAAAATGTCGGCGACGCCTTTACCCTCATGAATGGTGAAGAGCTGGCGTCGCTCCAGGCGATCGAACGCTTCATGGGGCAAAAGATCCCGCGCCTGAAGCTGGAAAACTTTCCTTATCTTTACACGGCGCTTTTCGAACCCGAATCTAGCGACGGCGGCAAACGTTCCATCGGGGGCGGCCGCACTCATCGCGGCTATTCCTTCGGCCGGCGCAGGCGCTAGACAGACCTCGGCGGGAAGTCACGATCTCAAAAGTCCTTGGTGCTGGTCTGGTCGGGGGAGGGAGAGCGATACCTGGGACGGTGCTATTAAGCTTGACGAACATGGGTTGGAACGTACGCTCGGTGAGGACGAGCAGAGGAGAACCCCATGTCCAGTCGAACCTGTATCACCACCCCGGACGCACCACCGCCCATAGGGCCCTATTGCCAGGGCAATATCGCTGGAGCGTTTGTCTTCACCGCGGAGGAGGGAGGCAACAAGCCCGACGGAACGCTTTCTCCGACTATCGAAGGCCAGACGGATCAGGCCATCAACAACATCGAGGCCATTCTGAAGGCTGGCTATTGCTCGCTCGCGGACGTTACGAAAGTTACGGTTTACCTCGCGAACCTCAATGATTTCAAGGCGATGAACGGTGTCTACGCGAAGCGCTTCAAGCAGCCGTATCCCGTCCGCTCGATCGTCCAGACGGCGCTGCCGGCGCCGGGAGCGCTCGTGGCGATGGACGCGACCGCACTGCGGCCCGATGTGAAGAAATGAGCGCGACCGCTGCTTGTCCCGACCACGCCATTGACAACGGCTATCCACACGTCCCCGTCAGCACGATCCTCGAGGAGATTCGCAAGCAAAATACCGGCCCGCGTCATGTCGTAATCCTCGGAGCCGGCATGTCGGGCCTCGTGGCCGCCTACGAGCTGCTCAAGCTCGGCAACACGGTGGAGATCATCGAGGCCAGCGCCGGCGCCGGCGGGCGCGTCCACACCCACCACTTCAAGGACGGCTCCTACGCGGAACTCGGCGCCATGCGCGTGCCCATCACCCACGATTACACGCATTATTACATCGCGGAGATGGGCCTGCGCGACAAGCTGATCACATTCATCAACAATGTGGAAAACGGCTTCTGGGACATTCACGGCGTTGTGACGCGCCAAACCGACGTGACGAGCATCTACAAGCACTACCGCCTCTCGCCGGCGTTCCAGAAAACGCCCAGTGGCGGCGCCATCCTCGGCTTTCTGATGGACAACTTCATCGAAGGACTGACCGAGGACGAGAAACAGATGATGTTCGACGGCGTGGCCGGAACGCGCCTGCTGCAACTCCTGAGCGGCACCAGTCTCGGCGAGTTTATCGTCCAGAGTGTCGGCGAAGAAATCCAGGACGCGATCGGCGTCTTCACCAGTTTGGACGTCTGGTGGGACAAGGCGCTGTCGATGTACATCCGCGATGAGATGGTCGGCACCGGCAGTTGCCTGCAAACTCTGGAAGGAGGCATGAGCCAGTTACCGGACGCTCTCTGCGAGAAAGTGAAGGAGCACATCACTTTCAACCGCGAGGTCGTAGCGATCAAGCTCCTCGATCGCGGCGTGCAAGTAACGACGAAGACGCCGGATCAGGAGGGGACCAACTCGACCCAACAATACGACTACGTACTCTGCACGGTTCCGTTTTCCGTCATGCGGCATCTCCAGTTGGAGAATCTCAGCTATGAAAAGATGTCGGCTATCCGCGGCATGACCTACGCGAATGCCACCAAGGTGGCGCTCGACTGCAAGGAGCGCTTCTGGCAGAACGGTCCCCATCCCATCCTCGGAGGCTCGTCGACCTCGGATCGCATCCAACGGCAGACCTATTACCCAATGGACCACCTGCCGAC
>Ga0307470_10000510_pt1 | contig 18777 bp, 11 predicted proteins | sample atmos_gasesAM3C__FD_204565 | JGI IMG/M metagenome (GOLD analysis project Ga0307470, IMG submission 204565) | Hardwood forest soil microbial communities from Morgan-Monroe State Forest, Indiana, United States - atmos_gasesAM3C_05 | ecosystem: Environmental > Terrestrial > Soil > Temperate forest... | reverse complement strand
TCGTGCTCTTGCGCTGCCGGGAATACAGTGCGGAATTGGCGACGCGCAACAGCTTGGCGGCAATACCCGGGTCCCTGCTGATCGCTGCGGCGACCTGCGAGATGTCGATTTCAGGATCCCCTGCCAACGCAATGATCTGCTGGGCTATCGCAGGCGGACTCGGAAAATTCACCGACGCTTTCAGTTTGCTCTTGAGGTGATCGAGCATTTCACTCATCTCTGCGTCGATACGCGTCCATGCTCCTAGCGGCACGAAAGCCCGGATCTTGAGGGTCTGTATGAGTGCCTGCCGTGCGCGATCTCGAGGAAATCCAGATTACGTCAAATGCCTGGAATCTCCCACGGGAACGGAGCGTTGTCCATGCGAGTCTCTTAGACCACCGATCGAATCACCTACCGATTCTGTTCAACCGGTCAGCGGCGTCAAAACTTGAAGATCGTGCCTTGGCCGCCCATGCCTCCGGCTTGAGTTGTGCCGTAGAAATTTCCATCGTTGCCCTGAATCAATACCGCATTAGGATTGCTCCCATCGGTGGTGCCACCCGCGAAGGAATGGAGCACTGACCCGACTCCGGTCGATGTGATCTCGAACAGGGTGCCGTTGTTGCTGGGACCTCCGCTCAGCGTTGTACCGTACAGATTTCCGTCGCCACCCTGAATCAAAGCAGCATTCGGACCACTTCCATCGGCACCACCGGCGAAGGCGTAGAGTACCGTTTCGATTCCGGTCGATGTGATCTTGAACACGGTTCCGGTGCCGAGACCGATCCCGCCCCCGTTGAAGGTCGTGCCATAGAAACTACCGTCGCCGCCTTGGATTAGTGCAGCCCGCGGGTTATTTCCGTCGGGCGTACTGAACGCAAATGAATGGAGCACCGACTCGGTTCCGGCCGGCGTGATCACGAACACCGTACCGTACCCTCCCATGCCCCCTATACTGGTCGTGCCGTAAAAATTCCCGTCACTGGCCTGGACTAGCGCGGCCTGCGGCTGACTTCCGTCCGTTTGGCTTCCCGCGAACGAGTGGAGCACAGATTCGGCGCCAGCCAATGTGATCTTGAATACGGTGCCATTGCCGCTTGCGCCTCCCTGGCTGGTCGTTCCGTAGAGATTGCCGTCGCTGGCCTGTATCAAGGCAGCCTGTGGCTGACTGCCATCGGTGGCACCCCCCACGAAGGAATGCAGCAGTGACTCAACGCCGGCCGGCGTGATCTTGAATACGGTGCCATTGCCGCTCGTGCCCCCTTGACTGGTCGTGCCATAGAAATTGCCATCGCTGGCCTCTACCAAGCCGGCCTGTGGCTGACTGCCATCCGCAGTACCACCCGCAAAGGAGTAGAGCAGTGATTCGACCCCGGCCGGCGTCACCTTGAAGATGGTGCCATTGCCGCTCGTGCCCCCTTTATTGGTCGTCCCATAGAAATTGCCGTCGCTGGACCGTATCAATCCAACCGGATTCTGGCCTTCAGGTCCGCTATTGAATGAGTAGACCGTCGTCACCATGCCAGTGGGTGTGATTTTGAGGAGGCTGCCGGATTGACTGGCTCCGCCATTTTCGGTGGTGGTGTAGAAATTCCCGTCGCTGCTCTGAATTAACGAGGCCAGCGGAAGACTCCCGTCGGCACCGCCGGTGAATGCATGGAGCACGGTCTCCGCGCCAGCCGGCGTAATCTTGTACACCGTACCTATGTTCCCCGGGCCTCCTTGATGAGTAGTGCCATAAAAGTTCCCGTCTTTGCCCTGCACCAAGGCGGAATACGGCCCTTGCCCGTCGGCCGCGCCCCCTGCGAAGTAGTAGAGGTCCGTCTCGACACCCGCCAAAGTCAATTTAAAAATCGCACCCGCGTTGTTACTGCCACCGGAACCAGTCGTGCCATAGAAATTTCCGTCGGCTCCCTGAATCAATGCGGCGTATGGACCACTTGCAGTGCCGTTGCCGAACGTGAAGGAGTGGAGCACCGACAAGGCACCGGCAGTTGTGATCTTGAACACCGTACCACCATTGCCCGTGCCTCCACTCGCAGTGCCGTAGAGATTTCCGTCACTTCCCTGAATCAGGGCGGCCCCTGGCTGATACCCGTCAGTACCACCTGTGAAGGAGTGGAGCACCGTCTCGGCTCCCGCCGGTGTTATTTTGAACACCGTGCCCTGATTGGTGGTTCCGCCGAGCTGCGTTGTGCCATAGAAATTACCATCGGTGGCCTGGATCAATGCGGCACTTGGATAACGTCCATCGCCGGCACCCCCCGCGAAGGAATACAGCAGTGTCTCGACACCGGCCGGCGTGATCTTGAATACGGTGCCGTTGTCGCTCGAGCCGCCATTGGACGTTGTGCCGTAAAAATTCCCGTCCGCGGCCTGAATCAATGCGGCGCCTGGATAACTTCCATCGGCGGCACCTCCCGCGAAGGAGTAGAGCACTGTCTCGAGCCCGACAGGCGTTATCTTGAACACCGTACCTAGGCCGCTCGTACCGCCGCCATTGGTTGTTCCGTAGAGGTTGCCGTCGCTGCTTCGAATGACGTTGGCTCGGGGATCGCTGCCGTCTGGATTCACATTAAAGGAATGGATCACCGACTCTGTAGCCGGACCACACGCGACGGTTACGCCTGAGACGTTGGTGGTCACACCGGAACCCGTGCCGCCGCTCACCGTACACGCTTGCGCCGGAGGTTGGGTCGCAACGGATACCGCGTAGCTGCCGTTATAGAGGATCGGCGTGCCAAAGCTGAAGGAGCCGTTTGTCTTCACCGTGGTCGAATCGCCAGCGTTGTTCTGAACGGTGACTTGTGCCCCCCTATTCAAACCCGACACGGTGCCCGAAATCGTGTACTTATTCGTCGCGCACGTGATTTGGATGCTGGTCACGTTCGCGCCACTGACAGTGCCGCTACCGGACGTCACCGTGCAGGTTTGCCCGGTCGGCTGAGTTAGCACCGTCACGGCATAGCTCGTGCCGCTTGTCACGTGCGTCGAAAAGCTGAAGGTGCCGTTGGCTGCGACCGGGGTCGAGTCGGAAGAGTTGTTCTGAACGGTGACTTGAGCCCCGCTATTCAAGCCCGAGACGGTACCCGAAATCGTGTATTCGTCTACGCACGCGATTTTAACGCTGCTCACGTTCGCGCCGCTGACAATGCCGCTACCGGAAGTCACCGTGCAGGTTTGCCCAGTCGGCTGAGTTAGCACCGTCACGGCATAGCTCGTGCCGCTTGTCGCTTGCGTCGAAAAGCTGAAGGTCCCATTGGCTGCGACCGTGGTGGTGTTGCCGCCGCTATTTTGCAGCACTACGCTTGCGCCGCTGGCAAGACCGGAGAGTGTGAACCCCACCGAGTACATAGGTGTGGCGGAGTCAGCACCACCGCCACAGGCGCTCAGAAGCCAGGCGGAACAGAGGGCAAGTCCGCCTATGCGGCAAGAATTCGAAAAGCTCATTAAAAACCGTTCCCTCGGTTTGGGTGCAAGAATTGTTGTAATAGTTGTTGTGGCGAGTCTACGAGCAGGCAGCGCGAAGCGTCAACGTGGAATGGCTCTGCTTGATTGGGGACAAACGGTGGCTAATCAATTTTTGCCAAAACCGGAGAAGTTTGGCCCCCACCACCTCTGCAAGTCATTGACGACAAGAGAAATTTTGGAGCGGGAAACGAGGCTCGAACTCGCGACCTCAACCTTGGCAAGGTTGCGCTCTACCAACTGAGCTATTCCCGCCCTAAACAGACGCGCAATTGTAGGGCCGTACCGCCGGGAGTCAAGAAGAACCCGGTGCGAAATACCGCTAAAGCGTTGAACTGCCCCGCAATTCCGGCCACGCCACGCGCAGGTACTGGATCATGGACCAGAGGGTGAGAACCGCGGCCACCGCCGTCAGCACCAGCCCAAGATTGTAGGTCGGGAGGGTGAACAGGTCCTGCCGGTACAGCAGCATCGACAGACCGACGATCTGCATGATGGTTTTGTACTTGGCTAAAATCGTGACCTTGATGCGGCTGCGCGCGCCGATCTCGGCCATCCATTCGCGCAGCGCCGACACGGCTATTTCCCGCCCAATGATCACGACCGCGACGATCACCACGAACCAGCGCGGATCCCTGCTGACGATCAGCACCAGCGCGGCAGCGACGATGAGCTTGTCCGCGACGGGATCCAGGAACGCGCCGAGGCGCGAGGTCTGGCCCAATTTACGCGCGTAATAACCGTCCAGGCTGTCGGTGATGCCGGCGAGCGCGAAGGCCGCGCAGGCCGCCGGATCGGCCCATGGGTAGGGCAACAGGTAAAACAGCGCCAGAATCGCGGGAATCATCAAAATGCGCAGCCAGGTCAGCGTATTCGGCAAATTCCAATGAGACTGGCCCTTAGCGCCCTGGGTGGAGGTGCTCATAAATTACCTCGGCGAGATCGCGTCCCAGACCGCGGATTTGGACGAAATCCTCGATGCCGGCACGCAAAATCCCCTGCAAGCCACCGAACTGTTTCAGTAGCTCGCGTCGTTTGACGGGCCCCAAGCCCGGAATTGTTTCTAGTATCGACTGGCTATGACGCTTGGCCCGTTTGCGCCGGTGACCCGTGATGGCGAAACGGTGCGCTTCGTCGCGCACGCGCTGAATCAGATGTAATGCCCGCGAGTCCGCGGCCAGTATAGTGGGGGTATCCTGGCCCAACAAGAACAGTTGCTCTTGGCCCGGCCGGCGGTCGGCGCCCTTGGCGACGCCGATCAAAGTTATTCCGGCGACCCCCAGCTCGTCGAGCACTTTGGCCGCTTCCGCGAGCTGGCCCTTTCCGCCATCGATGAGCAGCACATCGGGCGCCGAGATTTCGCCGTCGCGCACGCGTTTGTAGCGCCGCGTCAGCGCCTGATACATGGCGGCGTAGTCATCGCCGGGCTGGATGCCGCTGATGTTGAAGCGGCGATACTCGCTCTTGATCGGACCTTCCTCGCCGAACACCACGCAGGAAGCGACCGTGTCCGTGCCGCCGGTATGGCTGATGTCGAAGCACTCGATGCGGTTCGGCGTCTCCGCGAGATCGAACGCCTCGCGCAAATCTTCCAGGCTGGACTCGATGCTGGCGCGGGCCAGGCCGCGCATGGTCAGCGCCTGCTCCGCATTGTTTTGCACCATCTCCAGCCAGCGCGCACGAATGCCGCGGACCTGCAGGGCGATACGCACTTTGTGAGGCGCGCGCTGCGCGAGCGCGGCCTCGAGCAGCGGCCGTTCGTCGAATTCGCGGTCGACGATGATCTCCGGCGGCGCCTCGCGTTCCAAATAATATTGTGCGACGAATGCCGCCATGACTTCCGGCAGATCGGCAAACGGCGCTTTGGGGAAGAACGTGGTGCTGCCGAGGCTCCGGCCGGCGCGAATGAACATCAATGCCACGCAGAATTCGCCGTTGGCGGCCGCGACCGCGATCACGTCCGCATCGTGATCGATGTCGGCCGTGACGATCTGCTGCGCCTGAACGGCTTTGAGCTTCGCGATTTGGTCGCGCAGCTGCGCAGCCTCTTCGAAGTGCAAGCGCTGCGCGGCTGCCTCCATGCGGCCGCCGAGGTCCTGGTATACCTCGTCGTTGCGCCCCTCCAGGACCTTGATCGCCGCGCCGACGTCGCGCGCGTAGTTCTCCTTGGTGATCAGCCCCACGCAGGGCGCCGTGCAGCGCTGGATCTGGTACTGCAGGCACGGCCGCGACCGATTGGCGAAGTACGCGTCGTCGCAATTGCGCAGCCGGAACAGCTTCTGCAGCTGCTGCAATGTCTCGCGCACCGCGCCGGCCGATGGATAAGGGCCGAAGTACCTCCCCGGCTCCTTGCGCGATCCGCGGTAAAAAGTCAGGCGCGGAAATTCGTGTTGGGTCTCGAAATGCAGATAAGGAAAGCTCTTGTCGTCGCGCAGCACCACATTGAAGCGCGGCCGATGCTTCTTGATGAGGTTGAACTCGAGCAGCAGCGCTTCCGTGTCGGAGTTCGTGATGGTGACTTCCATGCCCGCGGTCTTCGCGACCAGCGCCTGCACCTTCGGTTGCACATTGCTGGGCTGAAAGTACGATCCGACCCGGCTTTTGAGATTGCGCGCCTTGCCCACGTAGAGAATTTCGCCCTGCGCGTCCAGCATGCGGTAAACCCCCGGCCGCGCCGGCAGACTCTCGACGTAGCTCCGCGCGTCGAATGGGGGCGCGCGCAGCGGCGGGGGCACCGGCGGGGGCTCCTGCGCGGGCAGCGGCGCGGACGCCGCTGCCGCCGGCGGAGGCGTCACCGCCGCGAGCTGCGCCGGCACATCGGCTGGATTTCGGTCGCCGTTCATCCCGGCTGCGCGGCGAGCGCGAGGTCGCGCGCCCTGCCGATGACCCCTTCAAACATCGCGGTGGTGAGCCGCCGAGTCTGGGTGTTGTAGCGGCTGCAGTGATAGGAATCCAACAGCACTCGATCTCCGTTCAGTGAATGTTCCGCAGCATGCGCAAAGCGATGGGCGCCGGCCGGTAGACCGCAGGCCCGCAGCACGGCAGCGTGCGCGATGGCCCCCAGTGCGAGGATAACGCGGGCGGAACGACTTAGCTCCAGTTCAACTCGAAGAAAATCGTTGCAAACTTTGATTTCTAAAGGTAAAGGTTTATTGGCGGGCGGCAGGCACTTCACCGCGTTGGTAATTCTCGCGCCCCGGAGCTCGAGTCCGTCATCCGCGGCCGTGGACGCGCTGCCGCTGGCGAATCCAAATTTGTGCAGCGTCGCATACAGCAGGATCCCGGCATGATCGCCCGTAAACGGCCGACCGGTGCGATTGGCGCCGTGCTTGCCGGGCGCCAATCCAACGATCAGCAACCGGGCGTCAGGGTCGCCAAACGGTGGAACCGGCCGGCAAAAGTAATGAGGTTCCTCCTGCCGCACGGCATCGAGAAATGCGGCGAGACGCGGGCAACGCCGGCACCTGGGATCAAAAGCGGTTTTCATGTCAGGTGGGTCGCAAGTCACAGGGCAAACAAAAAACGGGCTACGCGGAAAACTCCGCGTAGCCCGCCATCGATCACGCGCGGCTTTGGACTAACCCGAGCGCAACCCAACCTTCGCCCAGACCCGAGGGCATGAAACCCGTGAGACTCATCGCGGCCGGAAAGATTCCACGCGACGCGCCATTAATTCTCTGCTTGTCGCCTGAGCAGTTGGGGCCTGGCGACACTCAATCTCAAGGGGCGGGAAAGGTTTGCAAGGCAGAATAGCATCTGCACGCATCGAGGCAAGTCGGCTTTTCAAAAATCGTCGACGGTTATCTAGATATAGTCTAGGTAAGTGCCATAAGACGTTGATTCACATCAATCTATGTCACGCGGACCTATTGGACATATTATCGTCCAAGCCTCGCTAACCCGGAGACTTGGCGGACTTGACCAATCGCCGGCTGACGCCGGCGCGGCGCGCGATCAGCATGGCCAATTCCAACGCCTGTTCGGCGTTCAATCGCGGGTCGACTTGCGACCGATACGCGCGCACCAGGTCGGCCTCGGCCAGGCCCCGCGCACCGCCGATACATTCGGTGACATCCTCGCCGGTGAGTTCAATATGAACCCCGCCCAACATGGACCCCTCTTCCTCGTGAATGCGGAAGGCCGCTTCCACCTCGCCCAGAATATTGTCGAAGCGGCGCGTCTTCACGCCCCCCGCGGTGACCTCGGTATTGCCGTGCATGGGATCGCATACCCAGAGCACCTGCGAACCCGTGGCTCGCACGGCCTGGATCATGGCGGGAAGGCGCTGCCCGATGTCCTTGACGCCGAAGCGGTGCACGAACGTCAACCGGCCGGGCTCGTTCTGCGGGTTCAGCACTTGCACGAGTTCTTGCAGCCACTCGGCGCTCATCGCGGCGCCGACTTTCACGCCGATGGGATTGGAGATGCCGCGAAAATATTCGATGTGCGCGCCGTCGATGTTGGCGGTGCGCATGCCGATCCACGGCATGTGCGTGGACAGGTTGTACCAATGCTTCTGGCGCTCGATATAGCGCGTCTGCGCCTGCTCCGACAGCAAATGCAGGCCTTCGTGGCTGGTGTAGAAGTCGCCGCGCGTGGCTGCATGCACGCGCTGTCCGCTCATGGACTCGAAGAAATCCAGCGACTCGGCGATCGAATCGACGATTTTCTGATACGCATCGTGCAGCGGCGCATGGCGCAGGAAACTCAGGTCCCAATATTCCGGGTGATGCAGATCGGCGAAGCCGCCGTCGATCAACGCGCGCACGAAATTCAAGGTGAGCGAGGCGCGCTCGTAGCCGCGCAGCAGCAGCTCCGGATCCGGTTCGCGCTCGGCCGCGGTGAATCCCGGTCGATTGACGTTGTCGCCCCGGTAGCACGGCAAGGTGACCCCATCGCGCGTTTCGGTATCGGCCGAACGCGGCTTCGCATACTGCCCGGCGAAGCGGCCGACCCGAATGATGGGCTTCTTCAAGCCTTGCAGCAGCACCAGGCTCATCTGCAGCAGGATCTTGAGACGCCGCGCGATATTGTCGGATTCACAATCCGCGAAACTCTCGGCGCAGTCGCCGCCCTGCAGCAGGAACTGCTCCCCCCGCTGCGCTTGCGCGAGCTTCGTGCGCAGCGCCTCGACCTCCCAGGACACCACCAAGGGCGGCAGCCGGCTCAATGCGGCCACGGCGCGCTCCAGCGCTTGCGGGTCGGAGTACTTGGGTTGCTGGGTCGCGGGGCGGCTGTGCCAACTGGCGGGGTGCCAGTTCGTCAAGGCGGGAGTTTTGGACATGGTTTTCGATGCTAGCGTTGTCGGCGCTCCCAAGTCAAAATGCGCCCCCTACGGCACCCCCTACGAATGGGCGGGAGCCCTCATGACGCGGGAATTACTTATGCAGCACACGACTGACGCCTTGCAGGCGCTGGGACTTCGCGACATCAACCCGGGAACGTGGTCCGGCAGCCAGGGCTGGAGCCGGCAATCCAACGGGCCGTTGATCGACTCCATCAATCCGGCCACCGGCAAGCGCTTGGCGCAGGTACGCGGCGCGACGCCCGAAGACTATGAAGAGGTGATGGCCGCAGCCGTGGCCGCAGCCGCAGCCTGGCGGCTGGTGCCGGCGCCGAAGCGCGGCGAGGCCGTGCGCCTCATGGGCGAGGAGCTGCGCCAGTACAAGGATGCGCTCGGCAGCCTCGTGTCCCTGGAGAACGGCAAGATCAAGGCCGAGGGCGTGGGCGAGGTCCAGGAGATGATCGATATCGCCGACTTCGCCGTGGGCCAATCGCGCATGCTGTACGGCCTTACCATGCACTCCGAGCGGCCCCAGCACCGCATGTACGAGCAATGGCATCCGCTCGGCGTCGTGGGCGTGATATCCGCCTTCAACTTTCCCGTGGCGGTGTGGTCCTGGAACGCGTTCTTGGCGGCGATCAGCGGCAATGCCACCGTGTGGAAGCCCTCGCCCAAGACCGCGCTGTGCTCCCTCGCCGTGCAGCACATCTGCAACCGGGTGCTGGAGCGCCACGCCCTGCCGGCGATCTTTCAGATCTTCATCGACGCGGGCACCGAACTCGCGATGCGCTTCGTCGCCGACCCCCGCGTGGCCCTGGTCTCGTTCACCGGCTCGACTCATGTGGGCCGGCAAATCGGCGTGAAAGTTGCCGAGCGGCTCGGCAAGAGCCTGCTCGAGCTGGGCGGCAACAACGCGATCATCGTCGACGACACCGCGAATCTCGACCTGGCGGTGCCCGGCATCGTTTTTGGCGCGGTGGGAACCGCCGGTCAACGCTGTACCACCACGCGCCGGGTATTGGTGCATCGCTCGCGCGCCGCCGAACTCGAACGGCGCCTGATCGCGGCGTATGGGCAGGTGCGCATCGGCGACCCGCTCGAGCCGGACACGCTGATGGGACCGCTGATCGACGGCGGCGCCGTGTCGCGCTATTCGGCAGCCATCGCCGCCGCGCAAGCCGAAGGCGGAGAGCTTTTGTGCGGCGGCAAGGTTTTGGCGCGGCCAGGCAATTTCGTGGAGCCGGCCATCATCCGCGCCAACGCCGGCATGGCCGTGGTGCGCACCGAAACCTTTGCGCCGATCCTGTACCTCATTGCCTATGACACCCTGGACGAGGCCGTGGCCGTCCAAAACTCCGTCCCCTACGGCCTGTCATCGGCAGTGTTCACCGACCGGCTGCAGGTCGCCGAACGCTTCCTGTCCGCGGAGGGCAGCGATTGCGGCATCGCCAACGTCAATCTAGGCACATCGGGCGCCGAGATCGGCGGTGCGTTCGGGGGCGAGAAGGACACCGGCGGCGGCCGCGAGGCGGGCTCGGATTCCTGGAAGGCGTACATGCGTCGTCAGACGAACACCATCAACTGGAGTTCGCAGCTGCCGCTCGCGCAGGGAATTCGCTTCAACGTCTGAGCCGGGGCTCTCGGATCAACGCGCCATCCACGCCTCGACTTCAGCGGCGCGCGACTCCAAACGCGCCGCCGAAATCGGGCCCAAGGTCCTGAGCTCCTGGGCGTACACCGACACCCGGTACTCTTCGATCCAGTTCTGCAGATCGTCGAGCTGCGGGATCCAGCGCATCTCGGCGCCGACCTCCTTGGCCAACGTCCGGTGACGCGCCGACCACAGACGAAGTTCTCGAACGATGTGCGGCGGCTCGCCGCCGCGCGCGGCGCTGCGTTGCCAGCGGCGCTCCTCGGCCTGCAGATACCGCGGCAACTGGCGCAGCCAGTCCGCCGACAGCGATTCGAGGTTGCCGGCGCCCAGCAGCCGGCGCAGATGTTCCCGGCTCTCATCGGCGGCATCCGCCCTCAAGGCGGTACGCGGATCGTCGAGCGCCCGGCGCACCGCCCGGGCCGCGGTGAACCAACCCAATGCGCCGGCGGCGATTTCCTCCAAGCAGGAATGTAATCGCGCGCGCCCTTGATCGACCGCCCGCTCGAACGCCTCCCGGGTGCGCGGCGCCTCGCCGTCGTCAAAACAGGCGCGGCGAAATGTCATCTGCAGCAGGGCCTCCGTCAACGCGCCGTCCTGCGCATACGGGCTGGCGGCGAGCAGCAGTGCGGCGTGGCCGGCGATGGTCCTGCCGAGATCGCGCGCCTGGGCCGCCAGCATGATGCTCGCCAGATGGGCCGCGGCCTGCCGCCAACTGCGGCTCGCCTCGGCGGCCGACCAGGCATACCGTACTTCGAGGCCGCCGCCCTCCCTCGAGAGCGTCGGATACACCCACACCGTGCCCTGCTCGAGCTGCAAGGGCAGCGTATCGGGCAATGCGTCGATCGCGAACCGGCGCCAAACGCCCGCGACCCCATACGCCGCACGAGCGCGGCGATCGAGTTCGGTGCGCGCCGCGGCGGCGCTGGCGCGGCGCAATTCCGCCAGAGTCCTGCCCTGCGCCAGTTCCCTGCCGTCGGCGGTCACAGCGAGCTGCGGCATCAAATGCGCGGGCACCGCCGCCAGATCGAATCGCAGCAAGGCCTCGGGAATGCCGCGCTGCTGCTTGAGCCATTCCCTCAGCGCGCGGACGTCGGCAGCCGCCGCACTGGCGCTCGCAAAAAATTGCGCGGCGGTGTCGCCGATCGGAATCAAGTGCCGGCGCGCATCCTTGGGCAGCGAGCGCAGCAGGGCCTCGACTCGGGGCTCGGCAAATCCCGGCACCGCAGCATCGACCCCGGCGCGAGTGAGTCCGGGCAACGCCAGCAGCGGGATGCGCAATATCGCGCCGTCCCGTGATTCACCGGGCGCGAAGCGGTATTCGACGGGAATCGACAGTGCTTCGACGTCGGCGACCTCGGGAAATTGCGCCAGCGCCTCGGGTGCGGGCTGCCTGGCGAAGATATGTTCGGGATCGAGCGTCAGTGCGCGCCGTTCGGCATCCGAGAGATGCCGGGTGAAATACTCCAGTGTCGCGCCGCTCGATACCTGGCGCGGCAGGGCGCGGTCGTAGAATTCGACGAACGCTTCGGCGTCTTGCAGCAGGCCTCGCGTGCGCAGGCGCTCCTCCATCCGCTGCGCGTCGCGTACGGCGGCGTCATTCGCCGCCAGCCAGTCGGGCCTGCGGTGCAGCCGCTGGTAGACCAGCGCCTCGCGCGCGAAGATGCGGCGCGATTCCTCCGGCGCAATGGGTCCATAGTTCACCACGCGGTTGGCGCTCAACACCAGTCCGAGAAAACCGACGCGTTCGCGCGCCACCACTTCCTCGCGCGCCTCATCCCAATCGGGCTCGAGATACTCGCGCTTCAGCAGGTGCGAGGCCGCGGACTCGATCCATTGGGGTTCGACTTCAGCCACCCGCCGCGCAAATACCCGCGACGTCTCGACGATATTGGCCGCCATGACCCAGCGCGGCCGGCGCCGCGCCAACGGCGACCCCGGGAACAAGTGGAAATGCACGCCCCGAGTGCCGAAATAGGCGCCGTCCTCGCCGCGCGTACCCACCATGGTGCAGAAGCCCGCCAGCAACGCGCGGTGCACCCCCGTGTAGCTCGCGGCTTGGCGCTGCGGCACTACGCCCAAGTCGGCCGCGCGGTCCGCAACCTGAGCATAGACATCATCCCATTCGGACAGCCGCAGCAGCGAGAAGCGGCGTTCCTTGCACCAGAGGCGCAATTCGCGCCGCGGACCCTCGCGCGCCTTGCGGTAAGCCCTCCACACCTTGACCAGTGCGGAAAACTCGGACTTATGGTCTTCCAACACGCCGCCCTCCCGGAGATCCTCCGACCCCCCGGCAGTGGGGATGCGTACATCCGGGATGCTGAGGCCCGCGACGATGGTGAGCAGCTCGGCGGAGGCGCGAAAGCGCTTGCTCTCGAGCAGCGCCCGCGCGAGACGCGGGTCGAGCGGCAGCCGAGCCATGGCTCGGCCGAGGCGCGTGATCCGGCGATCGGCATCCAGCGCCTGCAGCTCCTGCAGCAGCCGATAGCCGTCGCCGAGCGCCCGCGGATCGGGCGCGTCGATGAACGGAAAGCTCTCCGCCTCGCCCAGTCCGTCCGCGGCCAGCCGCAGGAGCAGAGCGGCGAGATTCGTGCGCAGTATTTCCGGCTCGGTGAAGGGTGCGCGGGCCTCGAAGTCGGCTTGCGGGTACAGCCGCAGGCAAAGTCCCGATCCTAAGCGGCCGCAGCGGCCCTTGCGCTGGTCGGCGCTGGCGCGCGATATGGGTTCTATCGGCAATCGCTGCAGGCGATTGCGCGGGCTGTAGCGGCTGATGCGCGCCAGACCCGAGTCGATGACGGCGCGAATGCCCGGCACCGTGATCGACGTCTCGGCCACGTTGGTCGCCAATACGATGCGCTGCCGCGGGCCGCGGTGAAATATCCTGCTCTGCTGCTCCCACGACAGGCGCGAGTACAGTTCCAGCACCTCGACATCGGCGTGCAGCTCGCGCCGCAAGACCTCGCCGACGTCGCGGATCTCGCGCTCCCCGGGCAGAAACACCAGCACGTCGCCGCCGCCGAGTGCCTTGGGTTCGGCCGCGATTTCCTGGTAGGCCTCGAGAACCGCGGCGGGCAGGTCGGGATCCTCGGCATCGTCCTGCGTCTCGCGGTATCGCACTTCGATGGGGTGAGAGCGGCCGCTCACCGAGACGACGGGCGCGTCATCGAAGAACCGCGAGATGCGTTCGACGTCCAAGGTCGCCGAGGTCACGATCACTTTCAGATCCGGGCGGCGGGCCGATAAGCGCTTCAGCACGCCCATCAGCAAATCGACGTTCAGCGTGCGCTCGTGCGCCTCGTCGACGATGACGGTGTCGTAGCGCCGCAGCTGCGGGTCGACGCTCAGTTCCGCCAGCAGCAGGCCGTCGGTCATCAGCACGAGACGCGTGGCATCGGAGACCTGGTCGGCGAAGCGCACGCGAAAGCCGACGCTTCTGCCCACCGGCTGGCCGACTTCCTCGGCGATGCGAGCGGCGAGCGCGCGCGCCGCCAGCCGCCGCGGCTGCGTATGCGCGATCAACCCGTCCGTGCCGCGCCCCATCTCCAGGCAATACTGCGGCAATTGCGTGCTCTTGCCGGAGCCCGTGTCTCCGGCCACGATCAGCACGGGGCTGCGCCGCAATGCCTCCATGATGGCCGCGCGTTGCGCCGAGATCGGCAGACCGGGATCGTGTTTGAAGGCGAGTTCGGCGAAGGCGCGCGCCGCTGCGGCCGCTCCCGCATCATTCGCCACGCTTGACTTCTTGCCAAAGCCTCTCTTGGCTCTCGAGGTTCAGCTCCGCGAAAATTGCGCCGCGCTGCGCCGCCAGGGATTCCATGCCGCGAAATCGGCGCTCGAACTTGGCGTTGGCGGAGCGCAACGCCGCCTCCGCATCGACATCGAGCTTACGGGCCAGATTGGCGGCCGCGAACAACAGATCGCCGATTTCCTCGAAGATCTCGGGCGATGCACCCGTACTCGCGGCGGCGCCGTTCGCCGCATCCGCCGGCGCGCTCTGCGCAGCGGCCGCCTCGCGAACTTCGGCGAGTTCCTCGGCCACCTTGTCGGCGGTCTGGCTCGCATGTTCGAAATCAAAGCCCACGCGTGCCGCCCGCTTGCTCAGCTTGTACGCGCGCATCAGCGCCGGCAGCGCCTGCGGCACTCCATCCAAATGGCTGTGCTCGTCGCCGGCGGCGCCGCGCTCGGCCGCCTTGATTTCTTCCCACGCGACGCTTTGTTCGGCTTGGCTCAATGGACCGCCTGCGCCGAACACGTGAGGGTGGCGGCGCAGCAGCTTGTCGCAGATGGCTCCGGCCACCGCTTCGAAATCGAATTGCTGCGCCTCGCTCGCGAGCTGTGCATGAAACACCACTTGAAACAAGAGATCGCCGAGTTCGTCGCGCAGGTGGCGCATGTCGCCGCGTTCGACCGCATCCGCGACTTCATAGGCCTCCTCGATGGTGAACGGCGCGATGCTCGCGAAGGATTGCGCCTTATCCCAAGGACAACCGTCCGCGGCGCGCAGGCGCCGCATGATGCCGAGCAATTCGCGCATCCGGTCCGTCGCCGCGAGTTCTCCGGTCATCGCGGCTTCTCGCCGCCGGTCTGCAGCATGCGCCGCAGCGTCAGCAACATGCCGGCGGTCGCACCCCAGATGTTGCGCTCGCCGTAGGGAATGTCGTACACCTCGAAGGTCAGGTCGCCCAGCTTGCGCTGCCGGGAGCGGTGATTGGCGGAATCCAAAATATAGTCGAGCGGCACTTCGAAGACATCGTGAACCTCGGCCTTGGCGATGCGCAGTTGATAATCGGGATTCACGAAGCCGACCACCGGAGTCACCCGGAAACCGGTTATGACATGGTGATCGGGCAGGTACCCCGCGAATTCCACGAAGTTGGGCATCAGACCGATTTCTTCATAGGCTTCGCGCAGCGCCGCGTGCCACGCGTCCTTGTCGAAGGGCTCGATGCGGCCTCCGGGAAAACTGATCTGTCCGGCGTGATCCTTGAGCGTTTCGGCGCGCTGCGTCAGAAGCACCGTCATTCCCGTCGAATGCTCCACCAGCGGCACGAGCACGGCCGCCGGCACGCGCCGCGCCGGGAGCGAGGCGCGCACGCGCGATACCACCTCGGCGGACGCGCCCGCCAACCACTGCATCTCTTGTTCGGGCGTGGACGGCCGCAAATCGAGAGACGCGCGTATGTGCGATTTCGAGTAGAGCGGATCCATCGTCACGCGGCGGAACCGCCGCCGTAGTTGCCGCCGGCGGTGAGCGACTTGGGGTCGAGCAGGCGGCGCAGTTCATCCACGCTCAAGCCGGTCATTTCCGCGGCGACCTCCAATATGGGCCGCCCCTCGGCATACGCCTTCTTGGCGATGGCGGCGCCTCTTTCGTAGCCGATGACTGGATTGAGGGCCGTGACCAAGATCGGGTTGCGGGCCAGCGCATCGTCCAAGCGGGCGTAATTCACCGTGAATCCGGCGAGCGCGCGGTCGGCCAGATTGCGGCTGCCGATGCCGAGCAATTCGAGGCTCTGCAGCAAGTTATAGGCGATCACCGGCAGCATGACGTTGAGCTGAAAGTTTCCCGACGCCGCTGCAACGGTGATGGTTGCATCGTTGCCCATCACCTGCGCCGCGATCATGGCCACCGCTTCGGGCACCACGGGATTCACCTTGCCCGGCATGATGCTGCTGCCCGGCTGCAGCGCCGGCAGCGCGATTTCGCCCAAGCCCGCCAGAGGTCCGCTGTTCATCCAGCGCAAATCATTCGCTATCTTCGAGAGACTCACGGCAAGGACCTTGAGCTGGCCGGACAGTTCCACGGCCGTGTCCTGGCTGGACAGCGCTTCGAAATAATTGCCGCTCGGCGTAAAGCCGAGTCCGGTGCCCGCCGCGAGTGTGCGCGCAAACAGGGCGCCGAACTCGGGCCGGGCATTGATGCCGGTGCCGACGGCGGTGCCGCCCTGCGCGAGCTCGAGCAGACGCGGCGCGACCGACTGCAGACGCGCCGCGGCATTGCCGATTTGCGCCCGCCAGCCTCCGAGTTCCTGCGCCAAGGTGATGGGCATGGCGTCCATCAGGTGCGTGCGGCCGGTCTTGACCACGTCGCCGAATTCGGCCGCGCGTTCATCCAAGACCGTGCGCAGACGCTCGATCGCGGGCATGAGATGCTCCTGCAGGAGCAGCGCGGCGGCGACGTGAATCGCCGTGGGCACCACATCGTTGCTGCTCTGGCTCATGTTCACGTGATCGTTCGGATGCACCGGGCGGGACAAGGCGCGCGTCGCCAGCGTGGCGATCACTTCATTGGCGTTCATGTTGCTGCTGGTGCCCGAGCCCGTTTGAAAGACGTCGACGGGGAATTGGTCGTCGTACCGGCCGGCCGCGACATCGAGCGCCGCCGCTTGGATGGCCGCCGCCAAGTCCGGCGGCAGATCGCCGGTCTCCGCGTTGGCGCCGGCCGCGGCATGCTTGATGAGACCCAATGCGCGGATGAAGGCCCGCGGCATGCGCAGCCCCGTGGCCGGAAAGTTTTGCACGGCGCGCTGGGTTTGGGCGCCCCAGAGAGCGCTGGCGGGCACGTCAAGCTGGCCCATGCTGTCATGCTCGACGCGAGTGTCAGCTGTCATCGCGCCTTAACCTCGCTGGTGGATCGTTTACGGTAATATTGGAGATTCTACACTCAAAGCGGCCGCATCCTCCGATGACCATCTCTTCCACCGACGCGCTTTCTCCCCTCGACGGCCGCTACGCCGGCAAACTCGCGGCGGTCCGGCATGTATTCAGCGAGGCAGGCCTGATGCGCGAGCGGGTGCGCGTGGAGTGTGCCTGGTTCCTGGCGCTCGCAACGGGCCCGGCCGCGGCTGCTCTGGCCAAGCTGCCGCACGCCGCCCGCGATCTGCTTGCCGCCCTGGCGAAGGACCCGGACGGCACCGATGTGGCGGCCATCAAGCGGATCGAAGCGCGCACCAATCACGATGTGAAAGCGGTCGAACTGTGGCTGCGCGGCGAACTCAAGGCGCGCGGCGCCGCTGCCGCCGAACTTGAATGGCTGCATTTCGGCTGCACGTCGGAGGACATCAACAACCTCGCCTACGCGCTCATGCTGAAGCGAGCGCGCGCGGCGCTGTTGCTGCCCATGATCGACGCCATCGGCGGCGTGCTCGACGCCCTCGCCCACCGTCATGCCGCGGCGCCGATGTTGGCGCGTACTCACGGCCAGACCGCCACGCCGACCACGGTCGGCAAGGAACTGGCGAATGTCGCCGCGCGGCTTCAGGGCCAACGCGCCGGCGTCGAGCGCGTGGTCATCCTGGGAAAGATGAACGGCGCCGTCGGCAATTTCAACGCGCATGTCGCAGCGTTGCCGCAGGTCGATTGGCCGGAATTCAGCCGGGTGTTCGTCGAGTCGTTGGGTGTGGCGTCGAACGCCTACACCACGCAGATCGAACCGCATGATTGGATCGCCGAGTACTGCCATGCCCTCATGCGCACCAACACCGTCCTTCTCGACCTCGCACGCGACATGTGGAGCTACATCTCGCTCGGTTACTTCAGGCAGCGCCCGGTGGACGGCGAAGTCGGCTCCTCCACCATGCCGCACAAGATCAATCCCATCGACTTCGAGAATGCCGAAGGCAACCTCGGAATGGCCAATGCGTTGCTGGCGCATTTCGCCGACAAGCTGCCCGTGTCGCGGCTGCAGCGCGACCTCACCGATTCCACCGTCATGCGCAATCTGGGCGTGGCAATCGGACATTCGGTTCTGAGCTACCGGTCGCTCGAACTCGGTCTCGGCAAGATCGAACTCGATCAGGCGCGTGCGGGCGAGGATTTGGACCGCGCCTGGGAGGTGCTGGGCGAGGCGGTGCAGACGGTCATGCGCGCCCACGGGATTCCGGAAGCGTATGATCGATTGAAATCATTCACGCGCGGCCGGGCCATCGACAAGGACGCCATGCGCGAGTTCATCGCCTCTCTGGACCTGCCGCCCGCGGAGAAGGAGCGCCTGCTGCGCCTGGAACCCAAGGACTATGTGGGTCTGGCGCCGAAGCTTGCGCAGCGCATACGCGGCTCATAGCCTATGAAATTGCACATTTGGCCCTCCGAAACGTGACGCAGTTAGCACGGACCTGCCCAGGCCAAACGGTAGTATCCCTCAACGTACGCGAGGCTGGGCAAATTGCCCATGAACCTCCTATTGAGGCAGTCAGATATGGCGGGTAATACGGAAGAACGGGCCAAAACGGCGGTCGACAGGGCGCCTGGAACCGGTGCGGACCTGCCTGCGGGATCGGGAACCCGAACCATTCTCACCACCATGCCCGAGGTTCGTGAAGCCAGTCTCAAAGTCGCCAAGTCGGCGCAGCGCCTGCTGTCGATTTTTACGCAGGATCTGGAACCCCTGATA
>Ga0307470_10000509_pt1 | contig 18789 bp, 23 predicted proteins | sample atmos_gasesAM3C__FD_204565 | JGI IMG/M metagenome (GOLD analysis project Ga0307470, IMG submission 204565) | Hardwood forest soil microbial communities from Morgan-Monroe State Forest, Indiana, United States - atmos_gasesAM3C_05 | ecosystem: Environmental > Terrestrial > Soil > Temperate forest... | reverse complement strand
AAGGGGACCAAAAACCAAAACCGTTCATCAAGACTGTTACCTATGTCCCCGGGCCAACGTGTTACCTATGTTCCAGGTTGCACACCGAAGGCCGGATGAGGGGCCGCTCGAAGGAATCCATACACCAGCAGCACGATCACAAACGGCTCGGCGCTGGCTGAGATCACGCAGGCTGCAAATCCCCCCTCATCCGCCTTCGGCTCGATTGGTGTGCATCGCAATGGGTTTCGATAGCGATTGCAAGCGAAGGTGCGGTTGCATCGAAAATGAAAGTAAGAGTTAAGCGGGGCCTGAAACCTGTCAGTCGGGAGCCGGCAGATCCATGGCCGGCTCCCCGGCCAGGGTGTGGCCGGCGATTGCGGCGAGGACAACTAACGCTCCGGCGATCGCGAAGACTGAGGGCTTCTCGCCGAGGAAGAGAAAGACCCAGACCGGATTCGATACCGGCTCCAGCATTCCGGTGAGCGAGGCTTGCGTGGCCGTGACGAATGCCAGGCCGCGCACGAAGAGCACGTAGGCGATGGCGATCTGGAAGATGCCGAGGAAGGCCAGCACGGCGAAGGAGCGGGGTGTGAGCGCAAGATCGTGCGCGACGAACGGCAACACGGCCAATGCGCAGACGACGTTGCCCCATGTCACCGCTGCCTGCGCGGCACGTTGTTCGCGGCGCAGCACGAGAATCAGCGACGCGAAGAAGACCGAGGAGAGGAGCGCCATGGCGTTGCCAGCCATACCGTGCGCTTCGAAACGGCCGACGAAGAAGAGCGCCATCCCTGAAAAGGCAACGGTGATGGCGACGGCATCGCGCGTGCGCATCGGCTCGCGCACGACCAGGGGCGAGAAGAGCAGGACCCAGACGACGCCGGCGTATTGCAGGAAAATCGCGTTTGCCGCTGTGGTCCATTTCGTGGCGATAACGAATGACGTGAGACATCCGCCATAGCTGATGATGGCGATGATGAATGCGGTGGTCGATTTCCATTGCCGCCGCGCCCAAACGCCGCGCCCGAGGAACAGCATCAGGGCGACGGCGGCGAAGAGGGAGCGGTAGAAGGTGACTTTGAGTGCGGAGTCTGCGATCGCTTTGATGCCGATACCGCCCGTCGACCAGAGCAGCGCTGCGCCGACGATCAGCAGAATCCCTTTGCGGCGCGGTTCCATGAAGGGCGGGATTCTACGCGGTTGCGCGCGGCGCACTGCTCAGGAACGCGCGCGCCGCGTTTGCCTGACCGTAATCGCCCATCCCATTACGCCACTCAGCAGCATCACACCGTTAGTGACGGAGAAAACCCAGTTCCGAAGCAGCAGGCTATAGATCGTGAAGCCGGTGGAGGCGGCGAGCTGGCCGATGAACAGCCACTTCGACACTCCCTCGCTCGTCCCTGATTTCCACTGCTTGTGAATCTGAGTGGCGATCATCAGCACGAGAATGAAGGAGCTCGTCCAGCCGATCGCGTCGATCACATCCCACTCAATTGAAAAACGCCCCGCTATCGTCGAAGCGCGAGCGGAAGTCGCTTTCCGCGGGAGGGCAGTTCAAAGGTTCGTCGGGCAGTGGAACAACGAGCGCGCACTCGCGGACCGCGTGAGCCAGTGTGTCGATCTCGAGGGGCTTGTTCACGATCGCGCTGACCTGAGTGGAGTCGATCGCCATCTCCTGATTCGGATCCTGCACGGCCAGGATGAAAGATGTTCCGTCGGGCCGTTCCTCGCGGAATCGGGTCAGAAAGCTGATGCTCTCATCGTCGGGAAGATTCATGTCGATGAGAATCAGCGCGTAGTCACACTGCCGTGTTTTTTCCAGCGCGTCTTCGGCTCCGATCGCGGTATCGACGCCGAGGGGCTGATGACGGAGGACGGTGAAAAGCATGGCGCGTAACGCGTCGTTGTCTTCGATGATGAGAACTCTCGCTTCCGATGCTGCCATTCGTCTTGATCCTCTTGCCGAGGTTGATTCTCAAAAGCTGTGCCAGTTCAACTCGGTTTCACGCGCGCCTCGACACTCTCCGCCGGAGGACAGTCCGGCAGTTGCGGCTGTGGCGCACAAGCAGTCACACAGGCCGTGACGATATCGACCAGGACCTCCACGTCAAACGGTTTCCGGATGGAGCCCGCCACGACCTCGGGATCGAGATCGCGGACCGAGCTACCCGCCGTGAGCACGAAGACGACCGGTCTTTGCGCGGCTTCGCTCTTCTTCAGTTCGTCGAGCACGTCGTAGCCGCTCTTCATCGGCATCATCAGGTCGAGGAGCATCGCCGCGTAGGTGCAGGTGTGCAGGCGCGCCAACGCTTCGATGCCATTGCGCGCCGTGTCCACCGTGAAGCCGCGGCGGCTCAGAATGGTGCAAAGCAGACCGCGAATCGCGTCATCGTCATCGACGATCAGGATCCGCTTTTCGTTCGTGGGCATGCGTCTCCAGGGGAACTCCCCGAATCAGAAAGAGCAAGTTTGTTGCCGGTAGCTGACGCCGAGCTCTTCACGGTTCTCGGCACGCCGCAACTTCAAAACCGGTCACGCGGGGGCGCGGAGCTGCGGAGGTTTTCTCCGCGCCCTCCGCGTCTCCGCGTGAAAAGCCTTTCTAAGCGCGCTTCACCAGTCGCCGTGCGAAGTACACCGCACCGCCTGCTCCGACCAGCGCGACGACTACGACGAGAACCGTTGCGGTCGCCGAGAAAAGATACGGATAGCGGACACGGTTCAGGACGAGGATTCCGGCGACGATTACGAAGAGCGCCACGCGGACCGCGTAGAGAACGGCGGGCGAGCGGCTGGCGCGGATCGTGTCGCTCCAGATGAGCCAGAGCATCACGGTCAACGCGGCGATGGCCATACCGGTTGGCGGGATCATCGGCAGCGCGCGGCTGCCTGCGACGACAGGAATCATGGCTTGCGGATCCACCAGGCATCGGGCGAGGCAGCAGGTTTCGGAGGCGGTTGGGACAGTTTGGATTGCGGCGCGTGCTCGTCGAGCATCTCCTGCACCTCAGGCGTGCAGCTCCCGCCGCAGTGACCGGTTGTGGCAGTGGTGCAAGCCGCGATCTGCGTGAGCGTGCACGCCCCCCGCCGGATGGCCCGCTCGATCGTCCGGTATTTGATGTTGTTGCAACGGCAGACGGTTCTCAGGCCGCGGATCGCGGGATGCTGCGGCTGCTCGTCATTTCCGTCCATTGCGAGGTGGGTTAACCGGATCGCGCAGCGGCGGCTTCCCGGCTGGTACTCCGCTGAAGAGAGACCGCCCCGGCTTGCCGATCGACGGCCGCGGCCGCGCCGGTGAAGCCGCGGCAGCCGACAACGGCAGCGACAACCGCGGCAGTTTCCGCGAGAGCGAGAACGAACCGGGAGACGCCGAGCGTGGCTTGCCGATGCGGGCCGAGCGCATAAGGTTATTTTACCGCAGAGCGCGGTTGGTCTGTTCTCTTCTTCGCGTTTTCGCGTCTTCGCGAGACCCTTTCACACGAAGACGCGAAGGCGCGAAGAAACCGTAGAATTATTCGAGGAGCTCAACCTGACCGACACCGCATCCTCGGAAAGCGACGAATCCAGGCCGCTGAAGCTGCGCATCCTGCGGGTCGCTCCCATCGTCCTGATCCTTGGGCTGCTCGTTCATCTGCTCCTGCCTCGTCTCGACACGATCACCGACTCCCTGAAAACGCTTCGTTCGCTGGCGCCCTGGGCGATTGCGTTCGCGGCCTTGATGGAGTTTCTCAGCTACGTGGCCAACGGCGCGTTGCTCCAGTCGATCGTGGCCATGAGCGGTGACCGCATCACGCTTCGCCGTGCCGCGGCGATCGAGATCGGCGCGGGAACCGTTGCGCTCGTGGCCGCTGGTGCCTTGGGTTTCGGTGCGGCGATCTACAAATGGACGCGCGACAGCGGCGTTTCGGGGAACACCGCGATGCTGACCAGTTGGCTGCCATCGATGTTCGATGCCGTCAGCATGATTCTCTTCGCACTCATCAGCGGCATCGAACTGCTCTTCTTTCACAGACTCTCGCGGCTGACGAGCAGCGCGCTCATCATCGTCGTGTCGCTGCTGACCATCGTCATCGGCGGCTCGATCGTTCTGCTGGCGCGGCACGACTGGATGATGGCGGTGGCCACTCGGGCGTCCCGGCTCGTGAGGCGCATCCGTCCGAGGTGGGACGACGCCGGCTTGATGCGGGGAGCGAAGGGCGCCGCCAAAACATGGCGGCAGTTGCAACACGGCGGCTGGATCAGGCCGTTCCTTTGTTCACTGATGAACCTGATCTTCGACCTGCTCTGTCTCCGCTACGCGTTTCTCGCTGCCGGACAGCCTCTTCGCCTCTCGCTCCTTCTGGCTGGCTACGGCGTTCCGCTTCTCCTCGGGCGCGCCAGCTTCATCCCGGGAGGCGTCGCCGTCGTCGAAGTGGCCATGGCCGCGCTATTCGGCGGGCTCGGCGTCCCCGCGAATGCCGCCGTCGTCGCCGTCCTCACCTATCGGCTGCTCTCGTTCTGGCTGCCGGCGCTGATCGGAATCCCGATCGCGGCGACGTTGCAGGCACATCGTCGCGAAGAAAAGACGACTTGAGCGTTTCAATACGAAAAAAGCCGGCCACGATGGCCGGCCTTTTTCCGTTGCACCTGCACTCTTCGTCAGCCGACACTGTCGACGCGATAGGCTGCGAAGACGTTGCCCTGAATCCACTGACCGGAGAGCGTGACGTAATCGCCGCGGCTGACTCGGGCAGCGCCAGCGTCACGCATGTCGACCTCGAACAGCCGGCCGGTTGACGCGTCGCGAAGGGTCAGGGTTCCGCTGCGATAGTCGACCTGTTGAACTACCCCACGAACAAGTCCCTGCCCACGAACGTATCCCTGGTCATATCCGTAGCCGCTGCTCGCGGGCCAGCTCACGGCGTCGATACCGAAGACGCCGCCCCGGAAAATGCCGCCGAGGCTGAGCGAAACACCGACACGCAAATCACGGGCTCGGTTTCCAAAACGCGACTCCGGAATCCAGTAGCTGCCACGGTCGAGATTGACGCGATAGCCATTCCGTTCCCGGCTGAACGACTGGACACGGCCACTGATGCTGGTGCGCTGATTCTCGCGATAGGTGTTCGCCTGATCGACCCGGCCGCGCGTCTGGTACGCGTTGTCCCGCGACTGATTGTTGTTGCTCCACGACTGATTCGTGTTGCGCGAACGGTTCTGATCATTATGCTGCGCCGTATACGTTGGCTGCGTTGCTACCGGCGCGACGTTCACCTGCTGCTGTCCATTCCGGCGCTGGTAATTCGTCCGGTCGGCACCGCGCTGATCGGTCTGCGCCTGTGTTTGTGTGTTCTGCCGGTCGCGGTTTTGTCCGTCGCGGTTCCCGTTACCGTTCCACTGCCCCGCCGCAAACGCCGGCGTTGATGCGAGCATCACTGACAACACGCCCGCTCCTGCCCACTTCACTGCTGCTTTTCCTGCGTTCATTTTGTTCCTCCTCATTACGCATAAGGAGACAAAGCGGCGAGGAGAGAACTTTCGCCAAAAACGCGAACGGCGTGCTGGTGTCACGAGCTGCACGGACACGTCATGAAGTGCTGCCGGGCGGGCTCGTTCCGGTGACGAGAAAAGCCGTCATGGCGCGCTCGATCGTTTGAAAATCACGCTCCTCAATCGTGAACAACCCTTGGCGAAAGACGAACCCCCAGCTCTGCTTGTTGCGGATGAAGTCGAGCGAGTCGATGAGAGGGCGGATCGGCGTCTCCTGGCTCGTGGCGAACACAACCTTTCGCCGCCATGGGTGAAAGTCGGGAGTCATCTCGACCTGGAACGGCGCCTCATCGGTAATGGTCCCGATCGCCGTGAAGGCCTGCAGCGGCTCGCCGCCGTCGAGGCTGGTGCGCGGCGAGTAGAAGACGATACGGTCGCCTTTCGTCATCCTCTTCAGTCCGGTAGCCTTTCCGTGACCAGCCTGCGTGAAGCCGCCGTCCATGCCGCGTTGCACGTGATCGCGAGAAACGGTATTGACCCAATAGCGCATGGCCGCCTCAGTGCTCATGCCTTGTGCGTTGCTGCTGCCGCGATGACGCCTTCATGGCCGCTGCGCAATCAGGGCAGTCGCCAATCACGCGGGTAAGCATTTCTGCCAGCTCCTCGGGTATGTCGTCAGAGATCATGATCCGACCGCCTGCCTTTTCGATCTGCGCTCTCAACTTCTTCATCTTCGCGTTCATACGAACACCTCCTGACACCGAGGTTCCCTCGGAACGCGGCGAAGCGCAAATTCTTCTACACGGTGTGGAGATTGGGCGGTCGGCAGCCGTCACCGGAAGAGATCCGGCGGCGCGGGTGAATTGTTTTGATCGTGTTCAATTCTTTCCTTGACAAGGCTATTGAGCGGCATTACGTTGTAGTTGAACGTGTTCAAAAACATAAGGAGCGGCCATGATCATCATCAGCTACAGCATCTATCTTCTGCTCAGCATCTCGGTCACCATCTGGGTCGGCAGGACGCTGCACCGCAACGGGCGGATCCTTCTCGTCGATTCGTTTCTCGGCAACGAGACCCTCGCCGATTCGGTCAACCACCTGCTGCTTGTCGGCTTCTACCTGATCAATGTCGGATACGTCTCGCTGGGTTTGAAGTACGGCCACAAGCCCGAGACTGCTGCGGAAGCCATTGAATATCTCAGCACGAAGATCGGCCTCGTGCTTCTCATCCTCGGCTTGATGCACTTCATCAACATCAAAGTATTCGCCTCCATGCGGCGGCGTGCCATGGAAGGCGACCAACCGCCGGTCCGGCCGCAACAGCACATTGCTCCGCCGGTTGGAGCGTGAGGCGGCCATGAAGATCGTGATCGCAGGTGGCACCGGGCATCTTGGACAACTCCTGACATCCGCGTTTCGCGCCCGCGGGGACGAAGTGATCGTGCTCAGCCGCAACGCAGAGGCTCACGCTGTCCGCTGGGACGGCAAGACGCTCGGTCCGTGGACTGGCGCGATCGACGGCGCGGATGCGGTCATCAACCTCGCCGGCCGGAGCGTCGACTGCCGCTACAGCGAGCGGCATCGCAGGGAAATCATGAGCTCGCGGGTCGACTCCACCCGAGTTAAGGGCGAAGCAATCGCACACGCGGCGTCTCCGCCGGCAACGTGGTTGCAGATGAGCACCGCGACAATCTATTCACATCGCTTCGACGCGGCGAACGATGAGCGAGGCGGCATCCTCGGCGGAGAGGAACTGGACACTCCGGCTGCATGGAAATTCAGCATCGACGTAGCCCGGGCGTGGGAAGAAGCGATCGACACGGCGCATGCACCGCGCACGCGTAAGGTGAAGATGCGGACGGCGATGGTGATGGCGATCGGGCCCGGCGGTCCGTTTGCCGCGCTTCGCCGGCACGTCATGCTCGGATGCGGCCGGCTCGGCGACGGCCGGCAATACATGTCGTGGATTCATGAGCGCGACTTCCTCCGGGCAGTGGAATGGCTGATCAGTCACGAAGCGATCGAAGGCGCAGTCAACCTCGCCGCGCCGGAACCACTCCCCAATTCGGAATTCATCTCCGCTCTTGGCAAAGCGTGCGGGGCGTCTTTCGGCATGCCGGTCAGCGAATGGATGGTGGAGGCCGGCGCATTCCTGATGCGTACCGAACCAGAGCTGGTGCTCAAGAGCCGGCGCGTCGTGCCCACGCGTCTGCTCGACTCGGGATTCACTTTCGACTATCCGCAATGGCCGGCCGCGGCGCGTGAGTTGTGCACCCGTCTCGCAGGCCCGGCACAGGGAGGGGTCTGGTGATCCGCCGCCTCTATGTCCTCTACGACTCGCGATGCGGCATCTGCTCGCGCCTTCGCCTCTGGATTCAGAATCAGAGGGCGTTTGTCATTTACGATTTCGTTCCGGCCGGCTCCGAACGCGCGCGGCGCATCTTCCCCTCCCTGGAGCACGAGGCGAACGTCTCCGAGCTCGTCGTGGTCACCGATGGCGGCGCCGTCTACACAGATGACGCGGCGTGGATCCTCTGCCTCTGGGGACTTCGCGAGTATCGATCATGGTCGCATCGCTTCGCTCACGGCCCGCTTCGTCCACTTGCGCGGGCTGCATGGGACTTTCTATCGACCAATCGCTCGCAACTGGCTGCGATGTTGTCGATGCGGAGCGATGAGGATATTGCGCGCGAGCTCGCGCAACGGCCCGGTGTCTGCGACATTACGTGAGGGGCCGTCTCATCAGCCCCGCATGCCGCGGCCGCGAGCGAGAGCTTGTATCCTGCGTCGAGCGTTGCGGAGGCCTGAAGATCGATGGCGATCGAGCGGAGAACGTTGACAACATCCAAGGCGGAAGAGACGCGCTCGCGCATTCTCGACGCCGCGCTGACGCTCTTTCGCAAGCATGGCTTCGAGAAGACGACCATGCGCGACATCGCCACGGAAGCAGGCGTCGCCACCGGAGCCGCCTACTACTACTACCGCACGAAGGAAGACCTGGTCATGGCCTTCTATCTCCGCACAGACGAAGAAGCGGGCGCGGAATTCGCGAAGGTCATCGCGTCAACGAAAGACCTCAAGAAACGGATTCGCGGCATCATCGAAGCGAAGTTCGCGCAGTTTGCGTCCCATCGCGCTCTTCTGACCGCGCTGCTTCGGGCAGGAATCGATCCACGCGACCGGCTCTCTCCGTTTGGTGAGGAGACGAAAGTCGTCCGCGACGACAACATCTCCTGGTACGCGCGCGCAGTCGAAGGCTCCGACGTGACGATCCCCAAGGACCTTGCGCCCGAGCTTCCGCGCCTGCTCTGGCTCTACCACATGGGACTCATCTACTATTGGATCGTGGATGATTCGCCTGGTCAGCGGAAGACCAGGCGCGTGCTCGACGCAACCCTCGATCTTGTCGTACCGCTTCTTCGCGCCTCGTCACTTCCGTTCATGGGGCCATTGCGCAAGAAAGCGATTCGAGTGATTCACGCGGCCGAAGAGGAGTAGCACCCGGGCGAGACGCCCGAGTGCCCGCGGACAAGATGCCCGCACTCCTTTACTCGTACCGCAAAGCCTGAATCGGGTTCAGCGCCGCCGCTTTCCGCGCGGGATAGAAACCGAAGAAGACGCCGACCGCGCCGGAGAAGCCGATCGAGATGATCATGATGACCGGCGAGATCACGGTTTCCCAGCCGGTGAAGTGACCGAGAACCTTTGCGCCGATGAAACCGACGAGGAGGCCGATAGCGCCGCCGATCACGCCCATCACGATGCTCTCCACGAGAAACTGCGTGAGGACGTCGGAGCCACGTGCGCCGATGGCCAGACGAATGCCGATCTCGCGCGTCCGCTCCGTGACCGACACGAGCATGATGTTCATGATGCCGATGCCGCCGACGAGCAGCGAGATCGAGGCGATGGCAGCCATCAGCATCGTCATGACGTCGGTGCTGCTCGCGGCCGCGTCGGCCAGCTCGTTCTGGTTCTTGACGGTGAAATCATCGTCATCGCCCTGGGTGAGTTTGTGCGACTCGCGCACGAGGGCCCGCACTTCGTCCTGAGCCGCCGGAATGTCCTGCTGCGACGCGGCACTGGCGATGATCTGCGGAATGCGAGCCCTTCCTGACAGTCGGGACGATGCGGTCGTATACGGCACGAGGATGACGTCGTCCGAGTCGGTGCCGGCCGCGGTCTGGCCCTTCGGCACAAGAACGCCGACGACGGTGAACGGCACCTTTCCGATCTGCACTTCCTGCCCCACCGGCTCGCTGTTAGGGAAAAGGCGTTGCGCGACGGTCCGCCCGAGGACGGCGACTGTGTGCGCACTGCGAACGTCGTCCGGTCCGAAGAATGCGCCGTCCGAGGTCGTCCAATTGCGAATGGTCTGGTAGTCGATGTCGACACCATTGATCGAGGTGCGCCAGTTTCCCTGCGGCGCCACGACCTGCATCCTGGTAGCGACCACTGGCGAGATCGCCGTCACGTACTGTGCTTCATTGCGGATCTTGGTGGCATCGTCGACCGTCAGGGTTGCGAAGGCTTGCGCTCCCTGACTGACACCGCCGGTGGCGGATGCGCCGGGCGTGATGACGATCATGTTGGTGCCGAGGTTGTTGATCTGTTCTTTGATGCGAGAGCGGGCGCCGTAGCCAACCGCCACCATGACGATGACGGCCGCAACGCCGATGATGATGCCGAGCATCGTCAGGGTAGCCCGCATCTTGTTCTTTCGGATGGCCTGCAGCGCGAGTTTCACGAGAGTCATGAGTTTCATACGACACCTCCTGCGGCAACAGCTGCCGCGGGGGTGATCACCGGCGCGATTACCGGCGTCACGTCGTCGTCGAGCACCTCAGTATTGGCAAGATCCTCGGCGGCGTTGCGGCGATTCTTCACCGGCTCGTCGCGCCGGATGCGTCCGTCGCGCACTTCGACGATCCGTTTGGCGTAGATGGCGACATCCGGCTCGTGCGTGACGAGCACGATCGTGATGCCTTGTTCATTCAGTGCCTGAAAGAGCGCCATCACCTCGATCGATGTGCGGCTGTCGAGGTTGCCAGTCGGCTCGTCGGCGAGCACGAGCGCAGGCTCGGTGACGAGCGCCCGGGCAATGGCCACACGTTGCTGTTGTCCGCCGGAGAGCTCGCTCGGCTGGTGATGGACACGCTCAGCCAGGCCGACGCGGCCAAGTGCGGAGACAGCCAGCGCCTTCGTATCCCGTTTGCGTCCGCTTCGATCGTAGAGTAGCGGCAGCTCGACGTTCTCCAGCGCGCTTGTACGCGCGAGCAGATTGAATCCCTGAAAGACGAATCCGATTTTCTCGTTGCGGATCGCGGCCAGCTGGTTCTTGTTGAGCGTCTCGACGTGCACATCGTCGAGCAGATAGTTGCCCGAGGTAGGTGTGTCGAGACAGCCGAGAACGTTCATCAGTGTCGACTTGCCGGAGCCCGACTGGCCCATCACGGCGATGAACTCGCCGCGATGAACGGTCAGGTCGATCCCGCGTAGAGCGTGCACGGAGTTCGAGCCGCTCTCGTAGGTCTTGGTGATGGCGTTGGTCTGGATGACGACGTCGTTCATCAGAAGCCTCCCGGACGTCCACCGCCACGCTGCTGCGCGCCGCCGCTGAACGGGCTGGTGGCGGTCGGCGCGGTCGATGTCGCCGCGGTGTCGGTACCTGTCGTTATCCCAGCGATCACCTTCATGCCCGCCTGGATGTCTTTGCCGGTGATCTGCGTGTTGGTTCCATCGCTGATCCCCGTGCGAACGATCGTCGTGGTGACCTTGCCATCCTTGTCGAGATAGTAGAGCGTGGCGATGGCCGGACGTCCTCCGCCGCTCGCCGCGCGGGCAGCTCGGCGCGCCGCGCGATCGGCAGCGGACATTGTCGAGGTCGCGGCATTCGTTCCCGTCGCGCCGTTCGTCGCTGTCTTCGCACGTGGTGCCGCCTTCTGCACGCCCATCAGAGTCAGTTGCTCGTCGGTGGGCTGGAAGCGGAGCGCGGCATTGGAGACCTTGAGCACATCGGTCGCCGACTGCGTCAGAAAGTCGACGCGCGCGGTCATCCCTGGCAGCAGCTTGTTCTGCGCGTTGTCGACGGCGATGACGACCGTGTAGTCCACGACGTTGTCCGCGGTGGTGGACTGAAGACGAACCTGCTGCACCGTTCCGTTGAAGGTCTGATTCGGAAGGGCCTGCACGCTGAACTTGACGGTCTGGCCGGCCTTGATCTGGGCGATGTCGCCCTCGCCCACCTGCGCCAGGATCTGCATGTGCGCCAGGTCGTTGGCGATGAGGAAGAGCTGCGGCGCGGAAAGGCTGGCCGCGACGGTCTGGCCCTGCTGCACGTTGCGCTCGACGACCACGCCGTCGATCGGCGCGTAGATCGACGTGTACGCGAGATTCTGCTTAGCGCGGTCCATCGCCACCTGCGCGGAACGGACATCGGCCTGGGCGACCAGCATCGTCGACTGGCTCTGCTCGAACGCGCTCTTCGCAATCAAACCCTGCTGGCTCAATTCACGATTGCGCTTGTAATCGCGCTGCATCTGCAACAGCTCCGCCTGCGCCTTGTCGACGTTTGCCTGGGCATCGATGACCGCCGACCGCGCCAGCGTCGGATCGATCGTCGCAAGCAACTGCCCCTTCTTCACCACGTCGTTGTAGTCGACGAGCAGCGAGGCCACCTGGCCGGAGACCTGCGTGCCGACGCTGACGGTGGTGACGGCGCCGAGGGTTCCGGTGGCCGACACCTTCGACTGCATGTTCCCCTTCTCGATGGTGACGAAGCGGAATGTCGGCGCATTGCTGGCCGCCCGGGCACGGTAGAAGAAAAAGCCGGCCGCGGCGAGAACCACGGCCACGGCGGCGATGATGATCAGCTTCTTGTTCACGAGGGTCTCCTTCACCCGGCTGCCGGCGACTGGGGCATGAACGTTTCCGTTGTCGATTGCGATTGTCTGATTCATGACCATGAAAACGGTCCTTTCGGCTGGATGTTGCCCCTTTTCAGCGAGATGCACCGGGAAGTCACGAAGCGCACTCAGGGGGCATGAACCGTCGGCGAAGGGCACCGCCGCAACGGAAGGACTCGCGAATGGATGAGAGTGCCGAAAGCGTGCCGGAGAGGGGCTTGTGCGGGTTTGAAAAAGCGGTGTTAGTAGTGTGCGCGGCGGAAACTACGAAGCGGCAGTTCACGCAAATACGAACACCGACGAACCTCGACCTCCGCCCGACAGCCCTCGGGCGAGGACGCCCGAGGGCCCGCGGTCGAGACGACCGCACTCCTCAGCGTCGACGGTTCAAAGGGCGCCGTCGATGGTTCGAAACATAGGGTCGATGGCTCAAGAAGCACCGTCGATGCTGCAAAACCTAGCGTCGACGGTTCAAAAAGCACCGCCGATACTAGAAAACCTAGCGTCGTTGGTTCAAAAAGCACCGTCGATGCTAGAAAACCTAGCGTCGTTGGTTCAAAAGGCTCCGTCGATACTACAAAACCTAGCGTCGTCGGCTCAAAAACTCCGTCGATGCTACAAAACCTAGCGTCGTTGGTTCAAAAAGTACCGTCGATGCTACAAAACCTAGCGTCGATGGCTTAAAAAGTACCGTCGGTGCTAGAAAACCCAGCGTCGTTGGCTCAAAAAGCTCCGTCGATGCTACAAAACCTGGCGTGGACGTCAACCTACTAACAAAACGGGAGGCGTTTCCGCCTCCCGGTCATCAACGGCCAATGCGGCAAACTACTTACTGGTTCTCATGCTCATGGCCTTCGCGGCGTGCGGCGCGCTCGGCCTTCAGCTTCTGGAACTGCGCCTGCTGATCGGCGTTGAGAATCGCCATCAGCTTCGGCTCCATCGCCGCGCGGAGCTGCTTCATCTGCGCGTGCTGCGACTTTGCCGTCGCCTTCAGCGAATCAACCTGCGCGGTGTCTCCAGCCTTTTTCGCGGCGTGAAGCGCTTCCCGCGTCTGCTTCGACTGCTCGAAGAAGGCGGCGTTCTCCTGGCGGAAGTTCTGTTCGACCGCCTTCCACTGCTGTTTCTGCGCGTCGGTGAGATTCAGCTTCGCGGCGAGGTGTGCGCCGCGCTCGTACCCACCTTTGCCTTCATGCTTCCATCCGCCGTCTCCGGTCGTCGTTCCGGCGATGGCGAGGGTTGCGCTGAGGGCAATCGCGCCCGCTGCTGCTGCAAACCATTTCATGTTCTTCATCGGTCTTTCTCCTTGGGTTGTATCTGGCGATCTGCCAGACGCCGATGAGGACAGTTCCGGATCGGCGTTCGTTTCCACTGGGAAACGAAGTGCACGCGGGTGTCATGAAGTGCATCGACGCGACACGAACAGAGACGACGAGTCGCTAAGATGGCTCACCAGTCTGCAGGGCCAGTCCTTTGCAGCAGATGGATTGCTTACGGATCGATTGATGAGCGCCACGACACAGCAGCCTGACCACACGCGCTGGAGCCTCAAGCCTCGCGAGATCTTCCTGATCTTCCTCTTCTGGACTTCGCTGGCGTCGCTGTCGTCGGTGAACCGTCTCCTGAACCGGCCGGACCAGGGCTTTCCGGTTTTCTCGCCGGCCGGACCGATCGCCGCCAGTTTCATCGAGTCGACGATCTGGGCCGCGATGACGATCGCCATCTTCTGGCTGAGCAATCGATTCAGCGGGCAGTGGCGCTGGATCACGCGCATCACTCTGCTGCTCGTGATCGGCGTGGTAATCGCTGTCGGCGTCTATCTCGCCGTCGACCTCGCGCGCGACACGCTCGTCACGGCAACCCGCCCCCGCCGCATCGTTAATCTCTCGCCCTGGCGCGAAGTGGCGCGCTTCCGCTTTGTCAACCAGTTCCTCATCTATCTCGCAGTCCTCGCCGCCGGCTTCGCGCGCGAGTACTTCCTTCGGGACCAGCAACGCGCCCGCGAGGCGATCGAGCTGGCGCGGCAGACCGCGGCACTCCAGGCACAGCTCGCCGACGCCCGCCTCGACGCCCTGCGCATGCAGCTCAACCCGCATTTCCTTTTCAACACCCTGCACGCCGTTTCCGCGCTGGTCGAGCGCGACCCCGGAGGCGTGCGGCGGATGATTGCCCGCCTCAGCGAGCTCCTCCGCCACACGATGGACAGCGACGCCCCGAACGAGGTCTCGCTGCGCGACGAGCTGTCGATCCTGCGCCGCTACATCGAAATCATGGAGATCCGTTTCCAGGGACGGCTGACGGTGACGGCGCAGATCGACGATGCCGCCCTCGACGCGCTCGTCCCCAATCTCGTGCTGCAACCGATCGTCGAGAACGCGCTCGAGCATGGAGCGGCCCGCGCATCCGCCGATGGCCGCATCGAGATCACGGCCCGTCTCGACGACGGAGAGCGTCTCGTGCTGACCGTGCGCGACAACGGACCGGGCGTGGAGCGCAATGCCGGCGCCGGCGTCGGCCTCGCCAACACGCGGGCCCGCTTGGGGCAGCTTTACGGCGACGAGGCCTCGCTTTCGCTGACGTCCGCAAGCGGCGGCGGCGCAATCTCCGAGATCGTCCTCCCCTTCCACACGGCATCCGACCTGCGAACCGAGTTTCGATATGACGACTGAAAGCGAAAAGCTCTTGCGTGTCCTCATCGCCGACGACGAACTGCTGGCGCGGCAGCGCATCGAGGATCTGCTGGCGAAGGAGCAGGGCATCGAGATCGTCGGGACCGCCTCAACTGGAACAGAGACAGTGGAGAAGATCCGCGAGCTGAAGCCGGATCTGCTTTTTCTCGACGTTCAGATGCCGGGACTGACCGGCTTGCAAGTCGCGGAGACCATCGGCGCCGAGGAGATGCCGGCCACGATCTTCGTCACGGCGTTCGATCAGTTCGCGCTGAAGGCATTCGATGTCGCCGCGATCGACTACCTCGTCAAACCATTCGATGACGAACGCTTCGTCCACGCACTGAAACGAGCGCGCAAGATGATCGAGCTCGAAGAAGTGCAGAAGATGACGAAGCGCCTGTTGTCGTTGCTGCACGTCCCCGAAGGCGCGTTGCCTCCCGCCTCCGAACCGCCTCCCAAATCAAAGTACCTCGAGCGCATCACCGTCGAGATGCGAGGCCAACTCCGCGTCGTCCCCGTCTCGAAAGTCGACTACGTCAGCGCCAGCGGCCCCTACGCCGAGTTGCACGTCGGCGAGCGCACGTTCGCCGTACGAGAGCGCATGCAAACCCTCGAAGAGCAACTCGACCCCAACGTCTTCTTCCGCATCCACCGATCGGCGATCGTTCGCCTCGACCGAATCGATACGCTCCGCCGCGCCAGCGGCGGCGACTACGCGGTCCGCCTCAAAGACGGCACAGAGCTGAGCCTCAGCCGGAATCGGAGAGAGGAGTTGGAGAAGAAGTTGGGGGTGGGATAGCCCAAGTCTCACGCGAAGACGCGAAGGCGCGAAGGGGTTTCAGCTTGCAATACTCTCCTTCGCGGTCTTCGCGCCTTCGCGTGAGAAGAATTGCGGCAAGGCCAGCTTGTGACGCAGCTCACCAAACCTCCGCGCACTCCGTCATACGTTGCCGCGCAAAGAGAGCGAGCTGATGAACGTTTTGAGGATCGGTCGTTACCGGGTCCTGCAGCGCCTTGGGAGTGGCGCATCGTCGGATGTGTATCTATCCGAAGACTCGATGCTCAAGCGGAAGGTCGCGCTGAAGGTTCTCCGGCGCCGCGATGCCGATGACCGGCAGATCCGCTGCTTCGAGCGCGAGGTGCAATGCGCGTCCGTGCTCAACCACCCGAACATCATCACCGTCTTCGACGTCGGCCGCGAAGACGACCTGCAGTACATCGCCATGGAACATATCGATGGCGAAACGCTCCGCGAGCGGATCGGCCAGGGTCCGATGACGGCGGCCGAGTCGGTCGATGTTGCCTTCGCCGTCGCCAGCGCTCTCGTTGCCGCGCACGAGGCTTGGGTGATCCATCGGGACATCAAGCCGGAGAACATCATGCTTCGCCGCGATGGCGTCGTGAAGGTGGTCGATTTCGGCGTGGCCGCGCTCTTCGGCGACGGCGACCGCACCGATCCGTTGCGCCGCAGCGGGCCGTTGGCGGGCACGCTGGCGTACCTCTCACCGGAACAGGTGCGCGGCGATGACATCATCGACACGCGCTCGGACATCTACTCCCTTGGCGTCGTTCTGTACGAGATGCTCTCCGGACACCAGCCGTTCACCGGACCGACGGTCATGGACATCCTGGCAGCGATCGTCGAGAAAGATCCCGCTCCGTTGCCGGCGATCGTCCCGCAGGCGCTGCGATCGATCGTCGAGCGCGCGCTGCGAAAGAATCTGTACGAACGCCAGCAGACTGCCGCGGAGATCCAGACCCAACTGGGCGAGGTGCGCCTCGATCTCCTGCTGCGCCAGCGTGGCGCGCGCAACGCGGGATGAACGTTGGCGGGCAAGATTGATCGACGGGCGCCTCACCGATTGAACTGCGCCGCCACGTAGTCGTAGAACGCCTGCTGACCGTCCTTCGAGAAGTTCAGCACTACCTGCACCTCACGGCCGCCGGGCGTCTGCTTGATGCAGGCCTGCGTGTTGTTCAGCGCCGTATCGATGGTCAGGTGCATCGTCTTCGGTGGCTCGAAGAATTTCGGGCTGGTGAGCCAGCAGGTGGTGACGACGTCCCACATGTCGTAGAACGTCTCGTAGGTCACCAGCATGTAGCTCTCGAACGCGAGCTCCGAGTAGCGTGAGCCGTTGTGGGCTTGTACGGCCAGCGTCTCCATGAAGCTCGTCGCGATTGTGGCTCGATTGGTCATGTCCAGCGGGAACTGGATGATAGGGCAGGTCGTGTTCTTGAAGACCCAGTCGACCGAGACCGCATCCCAGAAGGCGTTCCACTCCGCGCATTTGTTCCAGGGCGGCGTCGGTACAGTGGCCGGATCGAGATTGCCGCCGACATGGATCGCGCCACCCATCCAGATGATCTGCTCGATCTTCGCGTTCAGCGCCGGCGACTTCTGCAGCAGATTCATGATCGGCGTGAACGGACAGGTCACGAGCAGCGTCACCTTGCCGGCGGCCTTTTCCATCAGCGACTGCAGCAGCGCGTCGCCGTCAGGGAAAGGCGGCCAGGCAGGATTGGGCGGGAAGGTCTTGAGGCAGTTGATCTCCGACTCGCGCGTACAGTCGCTGCGGTACGACCACGGAAACGGATTCCAGCCGCGCGCGCTGCTCAATCCCATGGGGATGTCGGTGCGGCCGATGTAGCTCATGATCTGCCAGGCGGTCTGCATGGCCTGGGAGTCGATGCAGTCGGCGTTGACGATGACGGCGCCGAGGAGGTTGATGCCGGGCATGGTGGTGAGGAGGACCTGCGACATGTACTCGTCGATCGCAGCGTCGTGCACAAGGATGACGTCCATGGGATGCTCCTTCCGAAAGTTTTTGGGTGGATCTGCATCCTAACATTCTTGCGGGCCGAGGCAGCTCGCTTTAGGATGGCGGCATCCCCGAAGAAATCGACAGGACACGAAAGGCGGACGCATGACGCGAATCCCTGTGCTCATCGACACCGACGTCGACATCGACGATTGGATGGCCATCCTCTATCTCTCGATGCATCCGAACGTCGATCTGCGCGGCATCACCGTCACCGGCGTCGGCGCATGTCATCTCACTCCCGGCACATGCAATGCGCTCAATCTTCTGCAGCTCACCGGCAAACCGGATGTCCCCGTGGCGAAGGGGACGAGCGCGCCACTCCTCTACAGCAACGTCTTCCCGCAATCGATCCGCGGACCGATCGACGCCGTCTACAACGTTCCTCTTCCGGCCAATCCGACCGCGCCGGTGACGGAGGGCGCTGTCGACTTTCTCCGCGCGACGCTGATCGCATCTTCCACTCCGATGACCATCCTCGCCATCGGCGGCGGCACGAACCTCGGGACGCTCCTCAACAACTATCCTGAGGTCGCGCCAAAGATCGAGCGCATCGTGATGATGGGCGGTGCGGTCTACGTTCCCGGGAACGTCAACGTCGTCGATCCCGATTACACGAATCAGGTCGCCGAGTGGAACTTCTTCCTCGATCCGCTGGGCGGCCAATACATGTTCGATTCCGGCGTGCCGGTTACGCTCATTCCGCTGGACGCGTCGGATCAGGTGCCGCTGAATCTGCCGTTCTACGACCGCATCCAGCAGCGCCACACCACGCCGCAGGCGGCGTTCATCTACCAGACGCTCACCGCCGACATCCCGTTCGTGCAGAGCGGCACTTTCTTTTTCTGGGATCCGCTGGCCGCCGCGGTTTTGACGGACCCCGGACTGGCAAGCGGACAGCCGATGAAATTGCGCGTCGTGCAGGAGCTCGACGAGGAAGATGACCAC
>Ga0307470_10000507_pt1 | contig 18809 bp, 1 predicted proteins | sample atmos_gasesAM3C__FD_204565 | JGI IMG/M metagenome (GOLD analysis project Ga0307470, IMG submission 204565) | Hardwood forest soil microbial communities from Morgan-Monroe State Forest, Indiana, United States - atmos_gasesAM3C_05 | ecosystem: Environmental > Terrestrial > Soil > Temperate forest... | reverse complement strand
TTCCGCAGCTTCGTCGCCTTCGAGAACTATCCGGTGGACGCCGCCCTGGCGGAGGAGCCGACCGGGGTCGCAATCCGCGATCTCGTCTTCGCCGACCGCACCGGCTACCCGCTGTCGCTCGCGGCTATCCCGAGCCGGGGCCCGGGCCGGGGCGAGCTGGCGCTGCGGCTCGCCTACGACGGCCAGTCCGATCCGGCGACGGTCGAGCGCCTGCTGCGCCATCTGGAGGTCCTGCTCGGCGGCTTCGCGGCCCGGCCCGAGGGGACGCTGGGCGAGCTGCCCCGTCTCACCGAGGCCGACGCGGGGCAGCTCGTCCGCGCAGACCTCTCCAGGGGCGTGGCGCAGGACGCCGCGGGAACGCGCGCAGAACCTCCGGCGCCGCCCGTCACCGCGGCCGAGAGGACGCTCGCCGAGATCTGGCGCCAGCTCCTCGGGCTTCCGGAGGTGGGGATCCACGACGACTTCTTCCAGCTCGGCGGCGACTCGATCCTCGGTCTCCAGGTCGTGGTGCGGTGCCGCGCCGCCGGGCTCGCCCTCACGCCGGCGCAGCTCTTCGAGCTGCCGACGATCTCGGCCCTCGCCGCCGCGGCCTCCGCCGCGGCGCCGCTCGATGCCGCCGCGACGGACGAGGGGCCGGCGCTCGCCGCGGCGCCGTTCGTCCTCTCCCCGGAGGCCGACGCCTACGCGCCGGCGGATTTCCCTCTCGCCCGCCTCGAGCAGCCGGAGCTCGACGCCCTGTTCGGCCGCGGCACGGAGCTCGACCGCGGCGTCGAGGACCTCTACCCGCTGGCGCCGCTCCAGGAGGGCATGCTCCTCGAAACCCTCCGCCTCCCGCGCGCGGGCCTCTACTTCGAGCAGCTCGCCTGCACGCTCGCCGGGGACCTCGACGCGGCCGCCTTCCGCCGCGCCTGGCAGGGGGTGATCGATCGCCACCCGGCCCTGCGCTCGGCGTTCGCCTGGGAGGGGCTGGCGCGGCCGCTCCAGGTCGTCCGCCGCATTGAATTGCCCTGGACGGTCGAGGACTGGCGGGCGGTGCCGGCGGCGGAGCGGGAGGCCCGCGTCGCCACCTGGCTCGCCGGTGACCGCGACCGCGGCTTCGACCTCGCCCGCGCGCCGCTCCAGCGCGCCGCCCTGCTGCGGACCGCCGAGCGCGAGCACCGCTTCGTGTGGAGCTTCCACCACCTGCTGCTCGACGGCTGGTGCCTGGCGCCGATCTTCGCCGAGGTCTTCGCCCTCTATCGCCAGGCGCGGGAGGGCAGGCCCCAGGAGTTGCCGCCGGTACGGCCCTACCGAGATTTCATCGCCTGGCATGCGCGGCAGGACCCCGGCGCCGCAGAGGCATACTTCCGCCGCTCGCTCTCCGGCTTCGCGGCGCCCACCCGCCTGCCGCTCGACCGCCCGGCGGCGCCGCCGCCGGACGCGTCGGCCCCGCCCCAGGACCGCGGGCGGCGGCTGCCCAAAGCTGCCGTCGCCGGGCTCGCGGGCCTGGCGCGAGCGCGCGGCCTGACCCTCAACACCCTGGTGCAGGGCGCCTGGGCGCTCCTCCTGTCGCGCACCGCGAACGAGGACGACGTGGTCTTCGGCACCGTCGTCTCCGGCCGCCCGGCCGAGCTTCCCGGCGTCGAATCGATGATCGGCCTCTTCATCAATACCCTTCCGGCGCGGGCCGTGGTCGCGCCGGCGGCCCCGCTCGCCGAGTGGCTCCGCCGCCTTCAGGAGGACCATGTGGAGCTGCGGCGCCACGAGCACGCGTCGCTCCTCGCGATCCAGCGCTGGAGCGAGGTGCCGCCCGGCGAGCCGCTCTTCCGGAGCCTGGTGGCGTTCGAGAGGTTGCCGCTCGACGCGGCGACGCGCGCCGAGCTGGACGCGCCGGCCGGGATCGAGATCCGCGACGTCGCCTTCGCCGATCGCACCGATCTCCCGCTGTCGCTCGCCGCCGTGCCGGGAGACGGCGAGCTCGAGCTGCGGATCGCCTTCGATCACCGCACCGATCGGACGACCGCCGAGCGCCTGCTCGGCCACCTGGAGATCCTGCTCGCCGGGCTCGCGGCCAGCCCCGATCTCGCCCTGGAAGACCTGCCCTGGCTCTCCGCGGCCGCAGAGCACCAACTGATCGTCGAGTGGAACGACCACACCGAGCCGGTCGCCGACGGCTGCCTGCACGGCTTGGTCGCGGCGCAGGCGAGGTGCACGCCGCGGGCGACGGCCGTCGTCTGCGGTGCGGCCGAGCTGACCTACGGCGAGCTCGACCGCGCGGCGAACCGCCTCGCCCACCGACTGCGCGGGTTAGGGATAGGAGCGGAGACGGGACCGGAGGCGCCGGTCGCGCTCTGGCTCGAGCGCTCGGCCGAGATGGTGGTCGCGGTGCTCGGCGTCCTCAAGGCCGGGGGAGCCTACCTGCCGGTCGATCCCGAGGCGCCGCCGGAGCGGCTGGCGCTGCAGGTGGCGGAGGCGGCGCTCCTGGTGACGACTTCCGCGCTCGCCGCCCGCCTGCCGGAAACGGGGGGCGGGGTGCCCAGGCTCCTGCTGGACGTGGAGAGCGAGCGCGAGCGGATCGCGGCGTGCGACGGCGGCGGTCCGCCCGCACCCGGCAGCCGGCCCGAGAGCCTCGCCTATCTCCTCTACACCTCGGGCTCGACCGGCGTTCCAAAAGGTGTCGCGATCGAGCACCGTTCGGCAGTCGCCTACGTGCGCTCGATCGCCGCGCTCTACCGGATGGAGGCAGCGGATCGCGTCCTCCAGTTCGCGGCGCTCTCCTTCGACGCCAGCGTCGAGGAGATCTTCGTCACCCTGGCGAGCGGGGCGGCGCTCGTCCTCCGCACCGAGATCGACGAGCCGGCGCGCTTCCTCGCCCGCTGCCGCGAGCAGCGGATCACCCTGCTCAGCCTGCCTACCGCGTACTGGCATCAGATCGCGGCGGCGCTCGCGGAGGAGGAGGAGGAGTGCGAGCTGCCCCCCGACCTGCGCCTGGTGGTCTTCGGAGGCGAGCGCGCGCTGCCGCGGCGCTGGGCCGAGTGGCGGAGCGGACGTCGCCCGATCCGCTTGCTCAATTCCTACGGGCCGACCGAGACGACGGTCGCGGCGCTCGTCCACGAGCGCTCGGCTGCCGATGCCGGCCTCGACGGCGACGGCTGCGAGGTGCCGATCGGCCGTCCCCTCCCGGGCGTGCAGGCGCACGCGCTCGACCGTGGCCTGCGCCCGGTGGCGATCGGTGCGGTGGGGGAGCTCTTCCTGGGCGGCGGCGGCCTGGCGCGGGGGTACCGAGGGCGCCCCGACCTCACCGCGGTGGCGTTCGTCCCCGATCCCTTCGGCGCTCGGCCGGGCGCTCGCGGTCGATCGGGCGGCGAGCTGGGCGCTCGCCTTTATCGCACCGGCGATCAGGTGCGGCGGCTGGCGGATGGCCGCTTCGAGTTCATCGGGCGCGCCGACTCGCAGGTCAAGGTCCGCGGCTTCCGGGTGGAGCTGGGAGAGGTCGAGGCGGCGCTCGCCGCACACCCGGCGATTCGCGAGGCCGCCGTCGCGGCACCAGAGGACAGCTCGGGCAACCGGCGCCTGGTCGCCTTCGCCGTGCCGCGCGAAGCTGCGCTAACCGAGGGTCTGAGCGACTTCCTCGCCGCACGGCTCCCGGCCTACATGCTGCCCGAGCTCGCCGTCGTCGCCTCGCTGCCGCTCACGCCGGGCGGCAAGCTCGACCGCCGGGCGCTCTTGCGCGCCGCCGGTGCCGGGAGCGCGCAGGCCGCGCGCGCCTTCGTTCCCCCTCGCAATCCGCTCGAGGAGCGGCTGGCCGAGCTCTGGCGCGAGCTCCTGGGCGTCGAGCGGGTGGGGGTGGGCGACGACTTCTTCGCCCTCGGCGGCCACTCGCTGATGGCGACCCAGCTCGCCTCGCGGCTGCGCCGCGATCTCGGGGTCGAGCTGCCGCTGTCGCGCCTCTTCGAGCTGCGCCGCCTGGAGGATCAGGCGCAGGCGATCCTCGCGGCGCGGCTCGAGCGGGGCGAGCTCGACGGCATGCTCGACGATATCGCCGAGCTGACCGACGAGCAGGCGCTCGCCCTCCTCGCCCGCGAGGAGCGCGCCACAGATGCCTCGGAGTCCCTGGAGGAGGCGCGATGAGCCGCCTGGCGCGCTTCGCGGAGCTCTCGCCCGCCAAGCAGAAGCTGCTGCTCGCCCGGCTGGGCAAGCAGGCGCGCCCGCAGGGGTCGTCTGCCATCGGCGCCTCCCCGCGCCGCGGCGCGGGCGGTCCCTACCCGCTGTCCTTCTCGCAGCAGCGCCTCTGGTTCATCGACCGGATGGACCCCGGCGCCTCCACCTACGTCCTCGCCGACGCGCTGCGCCTGCGCGGCCGCCTCGATGAGGGCGCGCTCGAGCGCGCCCTCGCCGAGATCGTCCGCCGCCACGAGGCATTGCGCACGGTCTTCGAGCTGGTCGCGGAGGGGCCGGTGCAGCGGGTGACGGCGCCGCAGCCGCTCGACCTCGCGCGCATCGACCTCTGCGGTCTCCCGCCGGCGATCCGCGAAGCCGAGGCCGCGCGGCGGATGCGCGCCGAGACCCGGACCCCGTTCGACCTCGCCCGCGGCCCGCAGCTCCGGGTCCGCCTGCTGAGGCTGGCCGCGGACGAGCACTTGGCGCTCCTCGCCATGCACCACATCGTCTCCGACGGTTGGTCGATGGGGATCCTCATCCGCGAGCTCTCCGCCCTCTACGCCGCCTACGCGGCGGGGAAGGGATCGCCCCTCGCCGAGCTCCCCGTCCAGTATCCGGACTTCGCCGACTGGCAGCGGCGCGCCCTCACCGGCGAGGCGCTCGAGGAACAGCTTCGCTACTGGCGCGCGCAGCTCGCCGGAGCGTGCAGGGTCCTCGACCTGCCTCTCGACCGGCCGCGCCCGCCGGTGCAAGGGAGCCGCGGCGCCAGTCTCCGGACCGCCCTGCCGCGCCCGCTCGCCGCTCACCTGGCGACGCTCGGTCGGAGCGACGGCAGCACCCTCTTCATGATCCTCCTCGCGGCGTTCGGGATCGTCCTCTCCCGCCACAGCGGCGAAGAGGGCCTCCTGGTCGGCTCGCCGATCGCCAACCGCACCCGTCCCGAGATCGAGGAGCTGATCGGCTTCTTCGTCAACACCCTCGTGCTGCGGATCGATCTCGCGGCAGCGCAGACCTTCGCCGAGCTCCTGGGGCAGGTGCGGCGCACCACCCTGGGCGCCTTCGAGCACCAGGACCTGCCGTTCGAGCGGCTGGTCGAGGAGCTCCAGCCGGCGCGCGACCTGTCGCGCCCGCCCCTGGCGCAGGTCAGCTTCGCCCTTCAGAACGCGCCCATGGAGGAGCTCGAGCTGTCCGAGCTTTCGCTCGCCCCGGTCGACCTGCCGGCGGAGACCTCGCCGCTCGACCTCGTCGTCGAGGCGGTCGAGACCGCGGACGGCACTGCCATGGTCTGGCACTACAACGTCGACCTCTTCGACCGCACGACGGTACAGCGCCTCGCGGCGCACTTCGAGGGCGTTCTCGCGGCGGTCGCGGAGTCCGACGGCCGGCGCCCACTGGCCGGGATCCCCCTCCTCACACCGGCGGAGCGCCATCAGCTCCTCGCCGAGTGGATCGGCACGCCTGCGGCCTGGGCTTCCGCAGCGCCGGAAACCCTCTACGACCTCTTCGCCGCGAGCGCGGCGCGGCATCCCGAGGCGGCGGCTCTCGCCTGGGGCGGCGGCTCCTACGCCTATGGCGCCCTCGCGGCGCGCGCGGACCGGTTGGCGCGCCGGCTGCTGGCGGCGGAGGTCGGTCCCGAAGCCCGCGTGGGTATCGCCCTCGAGCGCTCGCCCGAGATGGTCGTCGCCATGCTCGCCGTGCTGGGAGCGGGCGGCGCCTACGTGCCGCTCGACCCCACCTACCCCCGCGACCGCCTGGCCTTCATGCTGGACGACGCCGGGATCGACCTGCTGCTCGCCAGCCGGCGGACGGAGTCCCATCTCTCCGGCATGGGTCCGGGCGCCGCGCGCCGGCTGCTGCTGGAGGAAGCGGAGGCCGATCTCCCGCTCGCGGCGCCGGAGCCGGCGCGCCGGCCGTCGCCGGAGAGCCTGGCGTACGTGATCTACACCTCGGGCTCGACCGGCCGGCCGAAGGGCGTCCCGGTCCGCCATCGGGGTGTCGCCAACTCGGTCCGCGAGGCGGTGCGGGTCTTCGGCTACGGTCCGACGGACCGCGTGCTGCAGATCTCCTCGGCGAGCTTCGACGCCTCGGTGATCGAGATCTTCGGCACCTTCGCCGCGGGGGGCTGCCTCCACCTCCTGCCGCCCGGCCCTGCGCCGCTCGGCCGCGATCTCGCGACGGCGATCCGCGACGCCGGGATCACCAACGCGATCCTGCCGCCGTCGATGCTCCTCACCCTCGACGGCGAGCATCTCCCCGGCCTGCGCAGCCTGATCGTCGCCGCCGAGAAGTGCCCGGCCGAGCTGGTGGAGCGCTGGCAGGCGGGCCGTCGCTTCGTCAACGCCTTCGGCCCGACCGAAGGGAGCATCTTCGCCACCTATTGGGTGGCCGCGGGGGACGAGCTCGCGAGCCCGCCGCCGATCGGCCGCGCCGTCGACAACGCCCGCATCCACGTCCTCGACGCCGCCGGACTCCCGGCGCCGATCGGGGCGACCGGCGAGCTGTACCTGGGCGGCGCGGGAGTGGTCGAGGGCTATCTCGGCCGTCCGGAGCGGACGGCGGCGAGCTTCGTGCCGGACCCCTTCGCGGAGCTAGGCGCTCGCCTTTATCGCACCGGCGACCTGGCGCGCTGGCGGGCGGACGGCGAGCTCGACTTCGTCGGCCGCGCCGACCGGCAGGTGAAGCTGCGCGGCCTGCGGATCGAGCTGGGGGAGATCGAAGCCGTGCTCGCCGAGCACCCGGCGGTCCGCCAAGCCGCGGTCGCCATCCGCACCGGCGCCGGGGGTCAGCGGCTCGTCGCGTGGGTGGTGCCGGGGGAGAGGAGCGGCCGGCCGGCGGACCCCGAGCTGCGCCAGCACCTGCGGAGCCGGCTGCCGGAGTTCATGGTCCCGTCGGCGTTCGTCGCCCTCGACGAGCTGCCGCTCAACCCCAGCGGCAAGCTCGATCGCCACGCCCTCGACGCGCTGCCCGATCCCGACGGCGCGCGGCCCGAGCTGGCGGCGGAGTTCGTGGCGCCGGCCGGCGATCTCGAGAGCGCCATCGCGGGCATCTGGCGCGAGGCGCTGGGCGTCGAGCGGGTGGGGAGCGCCGACGGGTTCTTCGACCTCGGCGGCCACTCGCTGCTCCTCGTCCAGGTGCAGACGAAGCTCCGCGAGCGGCTGGGCGAGGACATCTCGATGGTCGAGCTCTTCCGCCACCCGACGGTCGCCGCCCTCGCCGGGTATCTCGCGACGCGCCGCGCGACGGCCGCGCCGCCGCAGGACGAAGCAGTCGCGCCCGCGGCCGCTCTCGAGCGGACGATCGATCGCCTGGCTGATCGCGCCGTCGCCATCGTCGGCATGGCCGGCCGCTTTCCCGGCGCGCCGGACCTCGCGACCTTCTGGCGCAACCTCGCCGGCGGCGTCGAGTCGATCTCGGTCTTCAGCGCCGCGGAGCTCGCCGAGGCCGGGGTGACCGCGGAGCTCGCCGCCGACCCCGCCTTCGTCCCCGCCGGCGGCGTCCTCGACGAGGCCGACCGCTTCGACGCCGCGTTCTTCGGCATCAGCCCGCGGGAGGCCGAGCTGCTCGACCCGCAGCAGCGCGTCTTCCTCGAGTGTGCCGTCGAGGCGCTGGAGAGCGCCGGCCACGGCTCCGACCTGCGGCGCGGCCGGGTGGGCGTCTTCGCTGGCTCCGGCACCATCTCCTACGCGGTCCAGAATCTCATCGGCCGCGGCGAGGCCGATCCCTTCGAGATCACCCTCGGCAACGACAAGGATTTCCTGGCGACGCGGACGGCCTACAAGCTCGACCTGCGCGGTCCGGCGTTCACCGTCCAGACCGCCTGCTCGACGGCCCTCGTCGCCGTCCACCTGGCGGTCCGCAGCCTGCTCGACGGGGAGTGCGAGATGGCGCTCGCGGGCGGGGTGACGCTCGACTTCCCGCAGCGCTCCGGGTACCTCTACACGGAGGGCGGCATCGTCTCGCCGGACGGCCACAACCGCGCCTTCGACGCCGGCGCCCGCGGCACCGTGGGCGGCAACGGCGTCGGCGTCGTGGTCTTGAAGCCGCTCGCCGCCGCCCTCGCCGACGGCGACCCGATCCACGCCGTGATCAAGGGCTCGGCGCTCAACAACGACGGCGCCGCGCGCCTGGGCTTCACGACGCCGAGCGAGGAGGGGCAGGCGCGGGCCATCGCCGCGGCGCACGCGGCGGCCGGCGTCGACCCGGCGACCATCCAGTACGTCGAAGGGCACGGCAGCGCGACCCCCATCGGCGACCCCATCGAGGTCGCGGCGCTCGCCCGCGCCTTCCGCGCCGGCGGCGCCGTCGCCGGCGTTCCCGCCGTCCCCGGCCGCTGCGCGCTCGGCTCGGTCAAGACCAACATCGGACATACCGGCTCGGCGGCGGGGATCGCCGGCCTGCTCAAGACGGTGCTGGCGATCGAGCGCCGGCAGATCCCCCCCAGCCTGCACTTCGCAGCGCCGAACCCTGCCATCGACTTTGCGGCGAGCCCGTTCTACGTCAACACCGAGCTCGCCGAGTGGCCTTCCGACGGCACCCCGCGCCGGGCCGGCGTGAGCTCGTTCGGCCTCGGCGGCACCAACGTCCACGTCGTCGTCGAGGAGGCGCCGCCGCGGGAGGCCTCGGAGCCCGGCCGGCCCTGGCAGCTCCTGGTCCTCTCGGCGCGCACGCCGACGGCGCTCGAGACGGCGACCGGCCGTCTGGTCGACCACCTGCGCGCGCACCACGACGAGGATCTCGCCGATGTCGCCTTCACCTTGCAGGCCGGGCGCAAAGGTTGGGAGCACCGCCGAGCGGTGGTCTGCCGCGACCGCGAGGACGCCGTCGCGGCGCTCGCCGGGCGCGACCCGTCGCGCCTGCTCGAGAGCCGCGCCGAGGCCGAAGGGTGGCCCGGCCGGCCCGTCGCCTTCCTCCTCGCCGGGATCGGTGAGCAGTACGCCGGCATGGCCGTCGGCCTCCACCGCGACGAGCCGGCGTTCCGCGAGCCGCTCGAGCGCTGTGCCGAGCTGCTGGCGCCGTTGGGCGTCGACCTCTCCGGTCTCTTCGCCGCCGCATCCGAGCGCGGTCCGGGAGAGGCAGGCCCGGATCTGCGCCGCATGCTCGGGCGCGCCGGCGGCGGGGACGCCGCCCCGACGCTCTGGGACCGTACAACCCTCCTCCAGCCGGCGCTCTTCGCCGTCGAGTACGCCCTCGCCCAGCTCTGGATCGAGTGGGGGGCCGTCCCCCGCGCGCTCCTGGGCTACAGCCTGGGCGAGTACCTGGCGGCCTGCCTCGCCGGCGTGCTCTCGCTCGCCGACGCCCTCGCCCTCGTCGCCCACCGGGCGCGGCTGATCGACGCGCTGCCGCCCGGCGCCATGCTGGCGGTTCCTCTCGGCGAGGCCGAGCTGACCGCCGCCCTCGCCTCCTCCGGCGGTACCGAGCTGGGCGTCGCGGCGGTCAACGGGCCCGCGCACGCGGTCGCCGCCGGGCCGGTGGAAGAGGTGGCGGAGCTGGCGGCGCGGCTCGGCGCGGCGGGGCACGCCACGCGCCTCCTGCGCACGTCCCACGCCTTCCACTCGCCGATGATGGCGCCGGCCGCCGCCGAGCTCACCGCGCTCGCGCGGGGTCTGGCGCTCCATCCGCCGCGCATCCCCTATCTGTCGAACGTCACCGGCACCTGGATCCGCCCCGAGCAGGCGACCGATCCCGCCTACTGGGCCGAGCACCTCTGCCGCACCGTCCGCTTCGGCGACGGCCTCGGAGAGCTCTGGCGCGAGCCGCGCCGCGTCCTCCTCGAGATCGGCCCCGGGCAGAGCCTCGCCGCGCTCGCCCTCCAACACCCTGCGGCGGCGGGGGTCGCGGACGCGGTGGCGATCCCGTCGCTGCCCTCCGCCTACGAGCGGCGGGGGGACCGGCCGTTTCTCCTCGGCGCCCTGGCGAGGCTCTGGCTGGCGGGGGTGACGATCGACTGGGCGCGGGTCCATGGCCGCGAGCGCCGGCGGCGGGTCGAGCTCCCGGCCTATCCGTTCGAGCGCCAGCGCTACTGGGCCGGAGCGTCGCGCGCCGCAGCCTCCGCCGTGGCCGCTCCCGCTCACCCCGCCGGCGAGGCGCGCCTCTATCTCCCCTCCTGGCGCCGGTCGCTGCCGCCGCCCCGCCCACGTCCCGGCGAGCTCGCCGCCGAGGGCCGGCGCTGGCTGGTCTTCCTCGACCGCGCCGGCCTGGGGGCGCGGATCGCCGAGCGCCTCGCCGCCGACGGCGCCGAGGTGGCGACGGCGGCGGTCGACGAGCGGTTCGCCCGCACGGGGGACCGCGCCTTCACCCTCGACCCGCGGCGCGGCGATGACTACGAGGCGCTGCTCGACGCCCTGGGGAGCCCGCTGCCGGACCGCATCGTCCACCTCTGGGGCCTCGATCCCCTCCCCGAGGACGAGGCGGCCCTCGCCGCCGCCGGCGACCGCGGCTTCGCCAGCCTGCTGTCGCTCGTCCATGGGCTCGCGGCGCGGTTCGCCCCGGGCGAGGGCGGGGGCGCGAGCTCGCTCAAGACCCTGGTCGTGGCCAGCGGCCTCGAGCGGGTGACCGCCGCCGACCGCCTGCGGCCGGAGCGGGCCCCGCTCGCGGCGCTCTGCCGGATCCTCCCCCGCGAGCTCCCCGGCATCGTCTGTCGCAGCGTCGACCTCGACCTTCCCGCGGCGGGGAGCTGGCAGGAGGATGCCCTCGTCGAGGCGCTCCTCGCCGACCTGCTGCGCGCCGCGCCGGGTGAGGAATCCGGTGCGGAATCCGCGCGGCCGGAGGACGGCGTCTCGCTCGCCTACCGCGGCGGCGAGCGCTGGGTGCGGGTCTTCGAGCCGATCGCGGCCGGCGGCGGCAGTGCGGACGTCACATTGCGCGGCGGTGCCGTGGCGCTTCTGGGGAGGGCCGAGGATCGGCTCAGGCGCGCGGCGCGCCTCGTCGCCGGGCTCGGCTACCAACCCGCGATCGTGGCGCCCGGGATCTCCGCGGCGGCGGACGCGCTCACCTTCGCCGCCGACCTGGACGACGAGGCGGGGCTGCGCGTGGTCCTCGAGCAGATCGAGCAGCGCGCCGGGGCGATCGCCGGGGTGATCGCCGACTTCGAGCCGGACGCCGATCCGGAATCGCGGCTGGTGATCCTGCGCCGCGGCGACGCCGAGGCGGTGCTCGGCGCGGCGGCCGCGCGCCTCACCATCCTCGGCCGCCTCCTCGCCGGCCGGCGCCTCGCCTTCGTCCTGCTCGGCTCGTCGCTCGACGCCTTCGCCGCGCCGGCCGGAGGAATTCTGCGCAGCGCCGCGACCGCCCTCGCCGATGCCTTCAGCCAGGAGCGGCTGCGCTCCGGCGCGGCGCCCTGGACCGCCGTGGGCTGGGAGCCGGGCTCCGAGCGGCCGCTCGCGACGGTCCTCGGCTGCCTGCTCGCCCAGGGACCGATGCCGCAAATCCTCGTCTCCACGAGGGACCTCGCGGGGCGCATCCGCGCCGCGAGCGCCGAGGCGGGCGAGGCGGGCGCGCAGGCGGCCCCGGCGCCCCATGCCCGACCCGACCTGCGCAATCCCTTCGTGCCGCCGGCGAGCGCGACCGAGCGGGACGTCGCCGAGCTATGGCAGGGGCTCCTCGGCATCGAGCGGGTCGGCATCCACGACAGCTTCCTCGAGCTCGGCGGCGACTCGCTCCTGGCGACGCAGCTCGTCACCCGTGTGCGCGAGCGCTTCGGCGCCAGGGTGACCCTGCCGGAATTCTTCGAGCTGCCCACGCCGGCGGCTCTGGCGGCGCGGATCGATGCCCTGCCGGCCGCCGGCCGCGACGAGGCCGCCGAGCTCGCCAGCATCCTCGAGCGGCTGGAGAGCCTGTCGCCCGAGGAGGTCGAGAGCATGCTCGCCGAGCGGGGCATCGGCGCGGCAGGATCAGGAGTCGAGCCCTGATGCCGGACTCGAAGGACGACGTCTCGAAATCGATCGCCGGGCTCGACGACAAGCGCCGGCAGCTCCTCGCGGCCCTTCTCAAGGAGCGCGGCCTCGACGCCCGCGACGCACCCATACCACGCCTGCCGCGCGACCGGTCCGACTATCCGCTGTCGCACGCCCAGGAGCGGCTCTGGGTCATCGAGCAGATCGAGCCCGGCAACGTCGCCTACAACATCCCGTACTCGCTGCTCCTCTCCGGCCGCCTGCGCCGCGGGGTGCTGGCGGCGGCATTCACCGAGATCGCCCGCCGCCACGAGACGCTGCGCACCCGCTTTGCCGCCGGTTCCGTCGCGAGCGGGCCGCTCCAGGTGATCGCCCCGCCGCGCCCCGTCGACCTCCCCGAGGCCGACCTCTCGGCGCTGCCCGCGCCGTTACGAGACGCCGAGGTGCGGCGGCTGGCGAGCGCGGAGGCCGTGCAGCCCTTCGACCTGGCCCGCGGGCCGGTGATGCGGGCCCGCCTCGTACGGCTGTCGCCCGCCGGAGCGCGCGGCCGAGAGGAGCACGCGCTCCTCCTCACCCTCCACCACATCGCCTCGGACGGCTGGTCGCTCTCCGTCCTCACCCGCGAGGTGGTGATGCTCTACGAGGCGTTCGCCGCCGGCCGGCCGTCGCCGCTCCCCCCGCTGACGATCCAGTACGTCGACTATGCGGCCTGGCAGCGCCGCACGCTTTCCGGCGAGGCGCTCGGGCGCTCGCTCGACTACTGGCGAGGGCAGCTCGCGGGGCTCGAGGTGCTGGCGCTGCCGATCGACCGGCCGCGCCCTCCCGTCCAGGGCCTCACCGGCGGCAACGCGCTGCTGGAGCTGCCGCAGGCGGCTGCAGAAGCGCTCAAGGGCCTTGGCCGTGACCATGGCGCGACGCTCTTCATGGTGGTCACCGCCGCCTTCCAGGCCTTGCTTGCCAGGGCCACCGGGCAGCTCGACCTCGCCGTGGGGACGCCGGTCGCCAACCGTCACCGCACCGAGACGGAAGGGCTGATCGGCTTTTTCGTCAACACCCTCGTCCTGCGCACCGACCTCTCCGGCGATCCCCCCTTCGGGGAGCTGGTGGCGCGGGTGCGGCAGGTCGCCGTCCAGGCCTTCGAGCACGGCGAGCTGCCCTTCAGCCGCATCGTCGAGGAGCTGCGGCCGGAGCGCGACCTCTCCCATACGCCGTTGTTCCAGGCGATGTGCGCCCTCGCCAATGCGCCGCGGACGATCCTGGAGACGCGCGGCCTGGCCTTCGAGACCCTCGAGATCGATGTCACCACCACGATGTTCGAGCTCAATCTGACCGTCAACGACTTGGGCGACGGTCTGGTGGCCGGGCTCGAGTACCGCGCCGACCTCTTTGACCCAACCACCGTCCGGCGCCTGCTGGGCCACTTCGGCAACGTCCTCGTGGCCGTCGCCGCGGATCCGGCGCTCCGCCTCTCGGAGCTGCCGCTGCTCACCGCCGCCGAGCGGCAGGCCCTGCTCGTCGAGTGGAACGACACGGCGGCGCCGGCCGGGGAGGGGAGCCTCGAGCGGCTCCTCGCTACGGTGCCGGCGACCTCTGCGGCGACGGCGCTCGTCTGGGAGGACGAGGGGGAGCGGCGCAGTCTCACCTGCGGAGAGGTCGAGGCGCGAGTGGCGCGGCTGGCGCGCCGGCTGCGGCGATCCGGGGCCGGTCCGGGGGCGCGGGTCGCGATCTGCGCCGAGCGCTCGCCGGAGATGGTGATCGCGGTGCTCGCCGTCCTCGCCGCCGGCGCCGCCTACGTGCCGCTCGATCCCGCCTATCCCGCCGATCGGCTCGCCTGGATGCTCGCGGACTCCGGCGCGGCGGTGCTCCTCACTCAGGAGAGGCTCCGTCCATCGCTGCCGCCGTTCGCGGGCGAGGTCGTGGTGCTCGCCGCGGGATCCGCCGCCTTGGAGCCCGACCTCGAGCCCGACGCTGCGGAATCCGCGGACGCCGGCGCCACGGCGGGAGCCGAAGCATCCGCCGCCGATCTCGCCTACGTCATCTACACCTCCGGCTCGACGGGCCGGCCGAAGGGCGTGGCGATGACCCGTGGGGCGCTGGCGAACCTGCTCGCCTGGCAGGGGTGCGAGGTCCTTCCCGGCCCCGCCGCGACGCTCCAGTTCGCCTCGCTCTCCTTCGACGTCTCGTTCCAGGAGATCATCTCGACTTGGCTCGCCGGAGGCGCCCTGGTGCTCGTCTCCGAGGAGGTCCGCCGCGATCCTCGGGCGCTCCTCGCCCGCCTCGCGGTCGAGGGGATCGAGCGCATCTTCCTCCCCTTTGTCGCCCTGCGCCAGCTCGCCGCCGAAGCGTCCGAGCAGGCCATGGATAGCGCCGCTCTCGCCGCGCCCCGCGACGTGGTGACGGCCGGCGAGCAGCTCCAGGTGACGGCCGCCGTCGCCGCCTGGATGGGCGGCGACGGCCGCCGCGCGGCCGCCCGGCTGCACAACCAGTACGGTCCGACCGAGAGCCACGTCGTCACCGCCTGGACGCTCGCCGGTCCGCCCGCCGACTGGCCGCCGCTGCCGCCGATCGGCCGGCCGATCGCCAACGTCTCCGTCTACCTCCTCGATCCCCATCTCGGGCCGGTGGCGGTCGGGGTGACGGGCGAGCTCTGCGTCGGCGGCGCGGCGCTCGCGCGCGGCTACCTCGGCAGGCCCGAGCTGACCGCCGAGCGCTTCGTGCCCGATCCGTGGAGCGGCGAGCCGGGGGCACGGCTCTACCACACCGGTGATCTCGCGCGCCATCGCGCCGACGGGGCCATCGAGTACCTCGGGCGGCGCGACGGCCAGGTCAAGATCCGCGGCATCCGGGTCGAGCCCGGGGAGGTCGAGGCGGCCCTCGAGCGCCATCCCGCGGTGCGGCAGGCCGTGGTGGTGGCGCGCCCCGAAGCGGGCGGCGGGGCGGGGCTCCGCCTGATCGCCTATTACTCAGCGCGCGAGCACACCGCGCCGGCGCCCGCCGAGCTCCGGGATGCGCTCCAGGCGACCCTGCCGGCGGCTCTCGTCCCGTCGCTCTTCGTGCCGCTCGAGACCTTCCCGCTCACCCCCTCGGGCAAGGTCGACCGCCGCGCCCTGGCGCGCAGCGGCCCGCTCCCGGAGGACCCCCTCGACGCCAGGGACTACGTGCCGCCGCGCGGCGCCGTCGAGGAGCTCCTCGCCGGGATCTGGGCGTCGCTCCTCGGGCGCGAGCGGGTGGGAGCGGCGGACAACTTCTTCGAGCTCGGCGGGCACTCGCTCCTCGCCACCCAGCTCGTCTCGCGCATCCGTCAGGTGTTCGCGGTCGAGCTGCCGCAGCGCGCTCTCTTCGAGGCGCCGACGATCGCCGAGCTGGCGCCGCGGATCGCCGCCCTGGGGCAGGGCGGCGTCGCGGTGTCGCCGATCCCGCGCTACGAGCTCGCCGGGCCGGCCCGCCTCTCTTTCTCCCAGGAGCGCCTGTGGCTGATCGACCGCATCGAGCCGGGCACTCCGATCTACAACCTACCCGCTGCCCTGCGCCTCTCCGGCGACCTCGATGCGGCCGTCCTCGCCGCCACCCTCTCCGAGATCGTCCGCCGCCACGAGACCCTGCGCACCCGCTACGCATCGCTCCTGGAGTCCGGGGCCAGCCGCCCGGTCCAGATCGTCGATCCGCCGCAGCCGTTCCTGCTCCCTCTGGTCGACCTCGCCGCGCTCCCCGCCGCGTGCGCCGAAGCGGAGGTCCGTCGGCTCGCCGCCGAGGACTCGACGCGGCCTTTCGACCTCCTCCGCGGTCCGGTCCTGCGGGTCCTCCTGCTGCGGTTGGTCGCGGGCCCCTCCGCCGAGCACGCCCTGTCGTTCACCATGCACCACATCGCCTCGGACGGCTGGTCGAGCGGCGTCCTGGTGCGCGAGGTGAGCGAGATCTACCCGGCCTTCGCCGCCCGCCGGCCATCGCCTCTCCCCGAGCTGCCGATCCGTTACGTCGACTATGCGCACTGGCAGCGCGAGACATACCAGGGCGACGCGCTCGCGGCCCTCCTTGCCTACTGGCGAGGGAAGCTGGGCGACCCGCCGGCGCCGCTCCCGCTCCCCACCGATCGGCCGCGGCCGGCCGTCCAGCGGCCGGAGGGCGCGGTCGAGCTCCTCGCCATGCCCGCGAGCCTCGCCGAGGGTCTGCGGGCGCTCGGCCGGCGCGAGGGGGCGACGCTCTTCATGGTCGTCGTCGCCGCGCTCCAGGTCCTGCTGGCGCGGGCGAGCGGCCGGACCGACGTCTCCCTCGGCACGCCGGTCGCCGGCCGCACGCGCCGCGAGCTCGAAGGGCTGATCGGCTTCTTCGTCAACACCCTGGTGCTGCGCGGCGACCTCGGAGGCGACCCGCCGTTGCGCACCCTGCTCGCGCAGGTGCGGCAGGTGGCCCTGGAAGCCTTCGCCCATCAGGAGCTGCCGTTCGAGCGGCTGGTCGAGGAGCTGAACCCGGCGCGCAGCCTGGCGCATACGCCGCTCTTCCAGGTCATGTGCGTGATGCAGAACGCGCCGACCCACGCGCTCGACCTGCCCGGCCTCGTCCTCGCGCCGCTCGAGGTGCCGGCGACCAGCGCCAAGTTCGACCTGACGCTCTCCGTGGTGGACACCGGGGAGGGGCTGGGCGCCTCGCTCGAGTATCGCACCGAGCTCTTTGACGCCACGACGGCGAAGCGGCTGCTGGCGCGCTTCGCGACCCTGCTCGCGGGGATCGCCGGCGCGCCGGAGACCAGGCTCTCCCGGCTTCCCCTCCTGCCGGCGGCCGAAGAGCAGCAGGTCCTCCGCGAGTGGGGAGCCGGCGGCGAAGCCGAGACCGGCGGCGGGCTGCTCCACGAGCTGGCGACCGTCTGGGTGCGAAGGTCTCCGGACGCACCGGCGGTGCTCGCGGGCGACCAACGGCTGAACTACGGCGAGCTCGGCCGCCGCGCCGAGGCGCTTGCCGGCCACCTGCGGGCGCTCGGAATCGGCCCGGAAGCCCGGGTGGGGATCGGCCTCGAGCGCTCGGCGGCGATGGTGGTCGCGGTGCTGGGGACCCTCCTGGCGGGAGGCGCGTACGTGCCGCTCGATCCCTCCTATCCGCGCGAGCGGCTGGACTTCATGATCGCCGACAGCGGCATCTCGGTGCTGCTGGTGGGCGAGGGCGCCAAGCTCGCGACCGCCGCCTCGGCGGGCGCGCTCCGCCTGGTGGCGCTCGATTCGGACGGCGCACCGGCGGCGCTCGCCGGGACCCTGGCTGCCGTGCCCGTCGCCGCGGGGATCTCGCCCGACAACCTCGCCTACGTCATCTACACCTCGGGCTCGACGGGCAGGCCCAAGGGCGTCGCGGTGAGCCATCGCGGAGTTGTCCAGACGATCGCGGCCGCTGTGCGCCTCTACGGGCTCGAGCCCGGCGACCGCATGCTCCAGCTCGCGTCGCTCTCGTTCGACGTCTCGGTGCTCGACCTCTTCGTCACCCTCGCCTCCGGCGCCTGCATCGACGTGCCCGCGCCCGCGGCGCTCCCGGCGGGGGCCGAGCTCGCAGCGGAGCTCGGCGGCCGGCAGATCGACGCCGTGTTCCTGACCCCTTCGGTGCTCGCGACCCTCGGCGAGACGGAGCTGCCCCGGCTCCGCACCCTCGCCACGGGCGCGGAGATCTGTCCGCCTGAGCTCGTCCGCCGCTGGTCGCCCGGCCGCCGGATGGTCAATCTGTACGGGCCTACCGAGGCGAGCATCTTCGCCACCGCCTGGGTGGCGGGGCCCTTCCGTCACGCCACGCCGATCGGCCGGCCGGTCGCCGGCGCGCGGGTCCACGTGCTCGACGGCTGGGAGCCGTCGCCGATCGGCGTGCCGGGCGAGATCCTGCTCGGCGGCGCCGGCCTCGCGCGCGGCTACCTCGACCGGCCGGAGCGGACGGCGGAGAGCTTCGCGCCCGACCCGTTCGCGCGCGAAGGGGAGGGTGGGCGGCGTCTCTATCGCACCGGGGACCTCGGCCGCTGGTTGCCCGGCGGCGAGCTCGAGATCCTCGGGCGCGCCGACCAGCAGGTCAAGGTGCGCGGCTTCCGGGTCGAGCTGGGCGAGATCGAATCGGCCCTCGCCGAGCACGCGAGCGTCGACCGCGCGGCGGTCCTGCTGTGGGGCACCGATCGCCTCGTCGCCTACGTCGTTCCGTCGCCCGAGGGCGCGCGCGAGAGCCTGAGCGCCGACCTCCGCGCGCACCTGCGCGGCCGCCTCCCCGAGTTCATGCTGCCGTCGGCCTTCGTCCCCCTCGCCGGCCTGCCGGTGACGCCGAGCGGCAAGCTCGACCGCGCCGCTCTGCCGGCGCCGGGCCGGCGCGAGGGCGGCGCGGCCGGCGTCGTGGCTCCGCGCTCCGAGGTCGAGCGCTCGCTGGCGGCGATCTGGCAGGAGGTGCTCGGCGTCGAGCGGGTGGCGGCGGAGGACAGCTTCTTCGATCTCGGCGGTCACTCGCTCCTCCTCGTCGAGGTGCAGGCGAGCCTCCGCGAGCGGCTGGGCGAGGAGGTGGCGCTGCTCGACCTCTTCAAGTACCCGAGCGTCGCCGCGCTCGCCGGCCACCTCGTCGCGCGCCGTGCGGCCGGGGAAGGAGGCGGGGAGGCGGTGCCGGCCGCTCTCGCCGTCCCGGCCGGGAGGACGGTGCGGCGGTCGGAGGCAGGCTCGCGCGACGTCGCCGTCGTCGGCATGGCCTGCCGCTTCCCCGGGTCCGCCGGCGTCGAGGCGCTCTGGCGCAACCTGTGCGACGGGGTCGAGTCGATCTCGTTCTTCTCGGCCG
>Ga0307470_10000506_pt1 | contig 18886 bp, 16 predicted proteins | sample atmos_gasesAM3C__FD_204565 | JGI IMG/M metagenome (GOLD analysis project Ga0307470, IMG submission 204565) | Hardwood forest soil microbial communities from Morgan-Monroe State Forest, Indiana, United States - atmos_gasesAM3C_05 | ecosystem: Environmental > Terrestrial > Soil > Temperate forest... | reverse complement strand
AATCGATCACTATTCCATGGGACCTGAAGGATACGGGTGTTATCGACGACAATGTCTCCCAGATCGAGCGAGAGATCGGCGAAGTCGACATACTGATTGGCCTGACGGGTGGGCCACCACCGACGCCGGCATCCGGTCAGCCGGAGAATCTTTGGCTGGACAATTTCAAATCCATGGTCCTGTCGATCATCTCGATTGCCGATCGCGTCCTGCCCGGCATGCGACGACGGAAATGGGGAAGAATCGTAACCTCGACATCGTCGGGCGTGGTGGCCCCTATTCCCAACCTCGCGATCTCGAACGCGCTGCGGCTTTCATTGGTCGGATGGTCGAAAAGCCTGGCGCGGGAAGTGGCTAAAGACGGCGTAACGGCGAACATCATCCTGCCGGGTAGAATCGCCACCAAGCGGATAGCCTTCCTCGATGAACAGAAAGCTTCGCGTGAGGGCAGGACCGTAGAAGAGGTCGCGCGCGAAAGCACGGCGTCCATTCCCGCCGGCCGATATGGAACTCCCGAGGAATATGCCGACGTGGTCGCGTTTCTCGCGAGCGAGCGGTCCTCTTATGTGACAGGCTCGGTTGTCCGCGTGGATGGCGGATTGATCGCCAGCATTTAGCTTCTTCGCAGTGAATAACAAACAGGCGGACCCAGCGACATGACAAAAGATGACGCCGCGATCGAATTGCTGCAGGGCGTGACGACCGCCACGATAACGACCATCCTGTTGAAAAAGGGCCTGCGTAACGTGTGGTTGCGCGGCACATCTCCCCTGCGAGAGGGGCAAGGTCGTCTTGTCGGGCGTGCGTTCACCCTTCGCTTCGTTCCCGCGCGAGAGGATTTGGCCACCCCGGAATCCTGGGCTTCTCCAATATCTACGCGGGCCGCGATAGAGGCGATGCCGGAAGGCTGCATCGCTGTAGCGGATTCGGCCCGCACGCTGGATGCTGGCATATTTGGGGACATCCTTTGCGCCAGAATGTCCGAACGAAAGGTGGCGGGCCTTGTTACCGACGGCGTCGTGCGGGACAAGGCCGGCGTGCTGACGACGGGACTGCCTGTGTGGTGCAGCGGTTGCGCTGCTCCCCCTTCCGTGGCCGGCATGACCTTTGTCGGCTGGCAGGAGCCGATCGGATGCGGGGGAGTTGCGGTATTTCCCAACGATATGATCGTGGTCGATGACGACGGCGCGGTGGTCATTCCCGCGGCTTTGGTCGATGAGGTGGTCAATCTTGGGCCCGAGCAGGAGCGGATGGAGCAGTGGATCATGGATGAGGTCAAGCGGGGTCGCCCGCTGCCAGGCCTCTATCCCATGAATGAAGAAACCAAGGAACGGTATCGGCAGGCGAGCAATTCGCCGAAACACGACAAGTGAACGAATCGGGCGAGATTTTGCCGAGCGCGTCGGTGGAATGAACATGTCAGCGCAAAAGTTTCTGTGGAGGAGAGATGGCTTTTAACGCCGAAGCAAAGGGCGTCTATAGCGTCGCCGTCACACCGTTTCTTGAGAACGGCCGGATCGATTTCGAATCGGTCGATAGCCTGACGGATTTCTATCTTGGCAAGAAGGTTAGCGGCATCACCGTCCTCGGCCAAATGGGGGAAGCGCCCAAATTGGACGCCTCCGAATCCATTGCGCTGGTTAAGAGGATCGCGGCAAGAGCTGGTAAGGTGCCGATCGTTGTGGGCGTTTCCGCGCCGGGCTTCGCGTCGATGCGAAGTCTTGCATGTCAGGCTATGGACAACGGTGCCGCCGGCGTGATGATCGCGCCGACGAGCGCACTGCGGACCGACCGCGACATCGTCAACTACTATGGCCAGGCCATAGAGGCGATCGGCGCGGACGTCCCCTTCGCGATCCAGGACTACCCCTTGACGACTCAAGTGGTGTTCGCCCCGGATGTACTGCGCCAGATCGTGGAAGCGCATCCCTCATGCGTCATGATCAAGCACGAAGATTGGCCCGGCCTTGAGAAGATCACCACGATCAGAAAGTTCGAATCTGAAGGGCGCATGCGGAAGATATCGATCCTCTGCGGCAATGGCGGGCTGTTCTTGGACTTGGAGCTAGGCCGGAGCGCAAATGGCGCCATGACGGGATATGCCTTTCCGGAAATGCTTGTCCGGTTGACCGAACTCGCGGCAAATGGCGCACTTTCCGACGCGCATGACCTATTTGACGCCCATCTCCCGATGATACGCGTGGAACAGCAACTCGGACTGGGATTGGCGATTAGAAAATACGTGCTGAAGCTTCGCGGCGCCATCCGTCATGACGGGCTGCGCAAACCCGGGCCGCAGCTGAGCGAGTCGGCCCGGCGGGAAGTGACATTTCTGCTTGCCCGCCTTGCCGAGCGGGACAAGGTGTGTGGCATCCAATAGCCGCCGTATCAGCTTGATATGGCAGTACGATCCCCCCTTACATCATCTAGTAGCCGTGCTCGCGGCTGAACTCGTTGATCAGCTTTTGCCCCGACAGAAAGCGTCCGAGATTCTCGATGAAGATATCGACGATGCGTCCGTTCTCGGAATCGACCGTGCTGGCGGAGTGGGGCGAGACCAGCACATTCGACAGATCCCAGAGCGGGCTGTCCTCGGGCAAGGGTTCCGTCGCGAAAACGTCCAGTGCCGCGCCAGCCAGCTTGTTGTTACGCAAGGCATCGACAAGGGCAGGTTCGTCGATGAGGCCGCCCCGACCTATATTAACAAGAATGGCGGAGGGAGGCAGGGCCGCCAATTCCTGTGCGCCGATCATGTGACGAGTAGCCGGGGTCAAGGGGCACGCGAGCACCAGCGCATCCATCTGGGGCAATGCGGCGAGAAGGTCCTTCTGAGCGATCAATTTGCCGACGCCGGCCGGGGTCGCGGAATCTGGCGAGCGTTTGGTTCCCCAGACCTCCATACCGAGATTGGCGCAAGCCTGGGCAACCGCTTTTCCAACGCCACCGAGGCCGACAACCATTACACGCCGTCCTGGGAGATCGCTGTTGGCATAGCGCTCCCACTTGTGGGCCGCCTGTTCGCGCAGAAGCCGGGGCACGTTCCGCGAAAAATAAAGCAGTCCCAGCAAGGTGAATTCGGCCAGCGGCTTGGCGTGAACGCCCGAGGCGGTGGTGAAAAGAATCGAAGTCTGCAGCAGGTCAAACCGCTGCAAGAACTCCCCGATGCCGGCGCTGGTAGCCTGAACCCAGCGCAGCCGGGGCGCCATTATCGGCAATTTTTCCGGCGCCATCCAATCGAAGTCAAACATGATGTCAGCCGCCGCCAGCAAGCCCTGCCAGCGGGCACGATCCGCCTCGTTCAGCCGCCGTCGAATTCCATGATGGTCCGCCTGGTATCGTATGGTCGGCAGCAGATCGGGCTCGTAAAGCACGTTCGCACGATCCGGAGCGGCGGCCGCGATGCGCGCCACCTGCGCCTGTTCAAGAGGCGAACCAATGAGAATGTTCAATTTATCGCCGGTAGATTGACTGCCCATGATAACCTTCATGTGATGACAAAAACGACCATTGGAAAATCTTGCGGGTCAATAGGCGAACAAAATCAACCCTTGCGTGGACGCCCTGAGCGGCGCAGCGCACCGCGCTTAGTCTCGGCTGTAGACGCGACCGAATCGGCTTGACTGTCCAGGAATTTGACGAGGATGCGCCCCGCATCCTCGTTATGATCGCGCAAAATGCTTTGCGCTGACTGCGTATCGCCGGCGAGAATGGCCTCGACAAAGGAGCGATGGGTCTCGATGATGTCTTCCTTACTGGACATCAATCGGTCGCTCCAAATTATATAAAGCCGGATGTGTTGCTCTATCAGCCTGTATTGCTCCGACAGACGCTTATGGCCGGATAGAGAGACAACAAGCTTGTGAAGTCCCAGATCGCGATCGACGATAGCGACATCGTCACCCTTTTCACAAGCGGCGACCAACGCATCGAAGGCGTTGCGCAGCTGGGTTGTCTTGTCGCCGTCGAGACTTTCCGTCAAAAGCCGCGCGGCAAGTCCCTCGAGACTTCCACGCAGGGTGTACAGCTCCCAGGCATCGGCGCTGCTCAAGCTTGCGACCATCCATCCCGTATAGGGCACTTGCACGACGAGGCGTTCGTTGGCGAGTTGATGAAGGGCAGTACGGATGGTCGTGCGCGACAGTCCGAGGGCTCCCGAGAGCCGCTCTTCCGTCAGCCGGGCCCCGGGACGGACGCCCCCGCCGACAACATGGTCGCGCAGGGCGTCGGCTGCCTCAGCCTCGGCGCTTTTTCGCGTGATCGGCCGCAATCGCATCATGGCCGCCATCTAAACAGACAAATTAATTGTCGACAATTGAGAAATAAGACGTCAAGAATCAAGCGCAATTCCCGGAGCAAGACATGCCGTGCGGTGTCGTCGGTGCTGGTAACTGGATGCCCTCCGCGCTTTTGCCGGCACTTCGCGTGCAGACAGGATGTGCGGTCGTGGGCTGCGTGGCCGGCGGCCTCGAAAAAGCGGAATCATTCGCCCTTGAGATGGAGATCGGACGCGCTTTTGACAGGGTCGAAGGCATGCTTGCCGACCGCGGCGCTGTCGCGATAGTTCACAGCGCATCGCCGATGGGTCTGGCACCAAGTCCCGCCCGGGCCGCCTATTGCGCGCCGAAAGCGGTCGTTGTGTCCTTAACGCGAAGCATGGCTGTAGACGGTGCGGCGGATAATATCCGCGTGAACTGCGTATGTCCGGGCATCATTCGCACCCCGATGCTGGAACGGCGCTTTGCAACGCAGCGGGATCGCAATGAAGCCTGCAGGGCGACAGTGGAACGGCCGCCGATCAAGCATCTTGGCCGTCCCGAGGAAGTCGCGGCCAGTATCGCCTGCTTGGCTTCGGACGAAGCTGGGTTTGTGACCGGCAGCGCGCTTACGATCGATGGGGGCATAGGGGCAGCATGATCCGCTATGTGACGGGCCGGTTGCTGCAATTCCTGCCGGTTCTATTCGGCATCAGCCTGATCGTATTCCTTCTTGTCCGGCTCATCCCGGGCGATCCCGCCATCGCCGTGTTGGGCAGCAGGGCCACTCCCGAACTAATCGCGCGCATGCGGGACCAGTTAGGCCTCGATCTGCCGTTGTGGAGGCAGTATTTCCATTTTCTTAGCAATGCGCTGCATGGAAATTTCGGGATATCCTATTTCTACCAGGCGGACGTATGGGGAATCGTCGTGATGCGATTGCCCGTCACGCTGCTTCTGATGGCCTATTCGATCGCCCTGTCCATTGTGATCGCCACGCCCTTCGCGCTGATTTCGGCGCTTCGGAGGGATCGCCTTACCGATCACCTGATCCGCCTCGGTTTTACCGCGGCTCTGGGCATGCCGGTCTTCTGGTCGGGCATCATTCTCGCGCTGCTATTCGGGGCGAAGCTGCATCTGTTGCCCATAAGTGGCGCCGGCAACGGGGGGCTGAGTACGCTTGCCCATCTCACCTTGCCCTCATTGACCATTGCGATAGGGTTATCACCCATCCTCGTTCGGACTCTGCGCAGCAGCCTCATCGAAGTGCTTGTCTCGGATTATGTCACGACCGGAAAAGCCATGGGTCTCCGCAATCACTTTTTGACGACATACTATATTTTGCGGAACAGCCTTCGGCCGGTTATCACCGTGATCAGCATCAACGTGGGATTTCTGATCGGCGGAACAGTTATCGCGGAACAGATATTCTCGCTGGCGGGAGTCGGCTCGCTTCTGATCGGGTCGATCACCACACGCGATTATGCGATCATCCAATTAAGCACCCTGTTCTTCGCAATTCTCGTCATCCTGGCCAATCTTGTCGCAGACCTTCTTTACGTCGCCCTCGATCCACGCGTCGCGCTCGACGTATGACTAACTCTCCTGCCGAGCCGCTTGCAACGCGCTACGCCTTGTTTCGTGGGGCTCGCATTCGCTTGGGGAAGCAGAGCTGGTCGTTCGCGGTGGGGATTTGCGGTTTCTCCATCATCGTTCTAGCTGCGATTTTCGCGCCGATGTTGACGCCATACGATCCGGTCGCGCTCGACTTCTCCAGCGCGCTTCAGGCGCCCAGCTGGTCCCATCCGTTCGGGACTGACAATCTCGGCCGTGACGTGCTTGCGCGCGTTCTCTATGCGGCGCGCGTCGATCTTCAGATCGGCGCTATCGGCGTTGCTTTTCCCTTGATGATCGGTTCGGTGATGGGCCTTCTGGCCGGCTATTTCGGCGGGTGGTTGGATGCCCTGATCGGCCGGGCGATCGATATTGTCATCGCGTTTCCGTTCCTGGTCCTGGTGATTGCCATCGTCGCCATGCTCGGGCCTGGTTTGGTCAATCTATATATCGCGGTCACGCTCGTCAGCTGGGTACTGTATGCGCGTATTCTGCGCGGCGAGACATTCGCGCTGAAGCGGCGCGAATACGTGTTGGCGGCGACGAGCCTTGGATATTCGCACGCCAGGATAATGTTTCGGCATGTTTTGCCCAACGCCATCGCGCCGGCGATCGTTTTTGCCATGAGTGACTACGCGCTGGACGTACAGCTTGGCGCCACGCTCAGCTTCTTTGGACTGGGAGTACAGCCGCCGACGCCGGAATGGGGACTTATGATCGCCGAGGCGCGTAGCTTCATGCTGACCGAACCCTGGGTCGTCCTGTTTCCCGGACTCGCCATAGTTACTCTAAGCCTTTGCGTTAGTTTGATCGGCGACGGGTTGGCGGATCGTGCGCGGGGAATCGATGTCTAAGGGCCTGGTTGTCGACGATCTATCCATTACGTTCAACCGCCAGCAGTTAGAGGTCGTGAACGAACTGACCCTTCAGATCGGTCCTGGAGAGGCCTTGGGCCTGGTCGGTGAAAGCGGATCCGGCAAAAGCCTTACGGCGCGCGCCATACTGGGGCTTCTTCCCACGGGTGCTGTCGCTTCCGGAAAGGTAACCTTCGACGATGTGTCGTTGCTCGACCTGCCGCTTCACGAGATGCAGAAGCTTCGGGGCGCGCGCATCGCCATGATCTTCCAAGACCCGATGTCCTCGCTCAATCCGGTACTCAGGGTAGGCGAGGCCATCGCTCAGGTCATCAGATCGCATGAGCCTGTCGGCTCCGCCGATGCCCACCGGCGCGCCGTCGATTTGATGGATCGTGTCGGAATCCGCGATCCCAAGGAACGGTCGCGCGCATATCCGCATCAATTCAGCGGCGGAATGCGGCAAAGAATCATGATCGCGATGGCACTGGCCGCCAATCCGGCATTGCTTCTGGCCGACGAGCCCACCACTGCACTCGATGTCGTTGTTCAGGCCGGCATCCTGCGGCTTCTGACGGAACTGCGCCACGAGAAGGGCATGGGCTTGTTGCTTGTCTCTCACGACCTCGCGGTCGTCGGACGCGTATCCGATCGTGTTGCGGTCATGTATGCGGGACAAATCGTCGAGGAAGGCCCGACGTCCGAAGTCCTGCTTCGGCCGCATATGCCCTATACAATCGGCTTGATAGCGTGCGTCCGGCGAGACCGTGCGCAGGCCAGGCTGACTTCCATACCGGGGACGCCACCGCCATCAGGTACACGATCGCGAGGCTGCCGGTTTGCGTCGCGTTGTCCGCTGGCAATTGATGCGTGCCGCAGCACACCTGTATCGCTTGCGCATGTCGGTCCCGATCATTGGGCGCGATGCATACGGACGGCGGAGGCACGAAACCTTACGCCGGTTGATTTCGCCTCGCACAAGCCGGAGCTGGATGTGGAGCAGGGCCATGGATGAGCCGCTGCTGATCGCGGAAAACCTGAATAAAAGCTACTCCCGATCCGGGGGGCCGTTCCGGGCGCGCAGTGCGCCAAAACCCGCGCTGATCGACGCTTCGCTGAGGCTCGACCGAGGCGAGATCATCGGCGTGGTCGGCGAAAGCGGGTCTGGAAAGACGACCTTGGCGCGATGCGTGGCGCTGCTGGACCGGCCCGATTCCGGGCGCGTGGTATTCAAGGGCGACGACCTCACGGCGCTCTCCGGAGCCGCGCTCCGGACCAGGCGCCGCTATATCCAGACGATATTTCAGGATCCCTATGCCTCCCTGAACCCGCGCATGCGGATCGGCGACGCGCTTGAGGAAGTCATCCGGTTTCATCGCCTTGTGGGGCGTGCCGATGTATCGACGCGCGTGAAAAAGCTGCTGAATCAAGTGGGCTTGCCGTCCTCTGCCGCATCGGCTTATCCAGCGGCATTTTCCGGCGGCCAGCGTCAAAGAATCTGCATTGCGCGCGCCTTGGCAGCGGAGCCCGAGATCCTGATTGCGGATGAGCCCGTGAGCGCGCTGGATGTGTCGATTCAGGCCCAGGTCGTGAACCTGCTGTTGGATTTGCGCCAACAATTGCAGCTGTCGATCATCTTTATCGGACATGATCTTCAACTCGTAAATTTCATCGCACCCCGCGTCATCATCATGCTGGGTGGACGGATCGTCGAGACGATTCCGGAAGGCAAATCCCTCTCGGATGCCGAGCATGCCTATACGCGCGAACTCCTCGACGCAGTCCCGCGGCTGGAAAACTTGCGTCCCCCCGAAGGGGAGGGTCCGACTTGACCGAAATGGATCGCGCCTCAGAAATTGCGTCGAACGCCGAACGCTTGGTCGGAACCACGCTCACGGTGCGAGAATCCGGACGCACATATTCGTGCGCCCGCGTAATGGCACATCTAATCGTTTGGAGGTGTTGATGGCGGTTGAAATAAATCGAGGATTTTCATCAGTCGCCGTATGGAGTATGTCGTTGCAATACTGTAATATCTCAACCTTATAATAACTGAGGGAGGTCAAGGAAATGGTTATGTTTTCGAAATCGAAGGTTAGGTCGCGACAGCTGCTCCTGGGAGCATGCATGGTCGGGTTGTCTGTGCTGTTTGCTGGAAGCGCCGGGGCTGAGACGCCGGTGAAGGGTGGGACGCTTGTAGTCGCCCGAGCGGGGGATATCTTCACGCTGGATCCCTATAATACCCAGGATGATCCGTCGATTTTCACCGAATTGACGGTATTTGACCGGCTGGTTCGCTTGTCCGCCGATGGTCAGGGGATCGAGCCGGAACTTGCCGAGAAATGGAGCATCGCCAAGGACGGCATGTCCGCCGATTTCACTCTGCGCGACGGCGTCAAGTTTTCGGACGGAACGCCGATGACCGCGGAGGATGTCGTTTTCTCGCTCACCCGGGCTATCGATCAGAAAAGCTCGTGGGGATTTCTGTTCTCGCCGGTGAAGGCGGTGACGAAGGTCGATGAACATACCATCCACTTCGAGATGTCGGACCCCTTCGCACCCTTGTTGCCAGCGCTTTCCACATTCGCGGCAAGCATCTATTCCAAGGCAAATTTTGAAAAGTGGGGCGAACAGGCCGGCAACCATCCCCTAGGCACCGCGGCTTTCATGCTCGATCACTGGACGCAAGGGCAGGAAGTCGTTCTTGTGCGCAATCCCCATTATTGGCAAGCAGGTAAGCCCTATCTGGACAAGGTGGTGTTCCGGGTGGTGGGTGACGATAACGCCAGGGTCCTGCAGCTCAACTCGGGCGATGTCGATCTCATCACGAATGTCACTGCAAACCAGGTGGACCAGATTCAATCCGCCGGCAACCGCATCTATTCTCTTGCCGGCACCGTCAGCGGGATGATCACTTTCAACGAGAAAATAAAACCATTCGACGAAATCGCGGTAAGGCGCGCGCTCGCCCATGCGGTCGATCGCGAGGCGATTGCCAAGGTTGTCTTCTTCGGGCGCGCGAAAGCGTCGAAATCGATCCTGCCGAGCTCGACGTTCTTCTATGATCCGAATACCGACCCGATCGGCTTTGATCTGGTCGAGGCGAAGAAGATCCTGCAATCCAGCTCGGTGCCTTCCGGCTTCGAATTTCAGGCCGATGTCCCCAGCGGCGATTCAAGCGTCGTGACTATCGCCCAGATCTGGGCGTCATCGCTCGCGAAGATCGGCGTCACCATGAAGATCAACCCGGTGGAGCAAACCACCATGCAGGACGTCATCAATTCCGAGCAGTATACCGTCGCGATCGGTTCGTGGACCAACGATACGCCGGACCCCGACGAGCTAATGGGCGTTTCTCTCGACTACACCGCCCAGAACGGCCATCACAGCAACTACCATAGCGACGAGGCGCGAAACCTGGTTCTGGCGGCCCGCAAGGAGCTCGATCCGAAAAAGCGCCAGGACCTGTACTCGCAAATGCAGAAGATCATCAATCGTGACGCTCCCTTCACCTACACGGTGGACCAGGATCGGCTATTTGCCTCGCGGGCTTCGGTACAGGACTTCACACCGAACTCCCAAGGCAAGTATGACTTCCAGAACGTCTGGCTCAAGAAATAAGCAACATGCTGGCGCGCGGCTCCCTAGCCGATGCGCCAGCATTCCAAATCTCGTGCCGGGAAATTGAGTTAGTGGCGAACAGCCACTGGAACATGCAGTTAGAGGTGAAGTGAAATGGCTAAGAAACTAGAGATCGATTTTCAAGGGAAGCGCGTCATCGTGGCCGGCGGGAGCCGCGGGATCGGGCGTTCGATTGCTCTGGCCTTCGCGGCTGCGGGCGCCGATGTTTCGATCTGCGCACGCGGATCGGAAACGCTGGAGAAGACGAGGCTGGAACTCGCGAAACTGGGCGGCAAGGCCCACGCGGCGCAATGCGATCTGGCGGACGGCGCGCAGGTAAACCGCTATATCGACGAGGCGGCGACCTCGCTCGGCGGGCTGGACGTGCTGGTGAACAACGCCTCGGGTTTTGGAATGACGGACGACGAGAAGGGCTGGGATATGAGCCTGGCCGTCGATCTCCAGGCGACGGTTCGCGCGTCACGGACGGCGATACCCTATCTGGAGAAATCCTCGGGCGGCTCCATCGTCAACATATCCTCGATCTCTGGCTTGCAGCCCACCGGTCGCTCGCCGGCTTACGGAGCCGTCAAGGCGGCGGTCATCCAGCTGACCATGAGCCAGGCCGTGACTTTGGCTCGCAAAAACATCCGCGCGAATTGCATCGCGCCGGGCTCGATCGAATTTCCGGGCGGCTCGTGGGAGCGGGCGAAAACCTCCAATCCGGCGCTTTACAAGCATACGCTGGAGACCCTGCTGTTCGATCGGTTCGGCACGCCTGAAGAGATCGCCAATGTCGCTCTCTTCATTGCGTCCCCCCTTGCGAAATGGCTGACCGGACAGACGATCGTGGTCGATGGCGGTCAAATGCTGGCGACCTAAGCGCCTATTCGAGACGCCTTGACGCTCGGGACGGTGGCGTTGTTCGCTCTTTTCAAAGGATCTCAAGAATGAATACCACGAGGGGCTGGATCGAGGGTTCGATCATGGCGAGACGCGGCGTCGCGGGAGGCAAAGCGGGTGCTCGACATAGCCTGACGGAAGAGGCGCAAGGCAAGTTCAAGTATGTGTATGGGCCATATGACGAGCCGGTGCTGCGTATCAAGCCCGGCGATATCGTCGATGTGGAAACACGCGACGCTTATGACGGGCGGATCAAGACGGAAGCTGATCTGCCCAGCAAGGTTCTCGTGCGGCCGTATTCCAATCCGCAAAACGGACCGATACATGTCGAGGGTGCGCTCAAGGGCGACGTCATCGCGGTTTATATCCACAAGATATCTCCACGCGGCCCGCAGCCGCGGGGAACGACGACGGTTTCCTCAAGTTTCGGCGGACTCAACGGGACCAACGCCACCCCCATGCTGAACAAGCCGCTCGACGAAGTGGTGCGGAAAGTCGTCGTCACCGAAGACGGCATACAATTCAGCGACCGAATCCAGCTGCCTTACGAACCTTTCCTCGGCACGCTGGGCGTATCTCCTCAAATCGAGGCCGTATCGACGCTTCAGCCGGATTATTGGGGCGGCAACATGGATGTGCCGGACGTCGCGCCGAATGCGATCGCCTATTTTCCGGTTCACCGCGAGGGTGCATACGTGTTTCTTGGCGATTGCCATGCCGTTCAGGGCGACGGAGAGCTTGCTGGAAGCGCCATTGAAATTGCCGCACTCGTTACGATTCAGATCGATCTGATCAAGAGCTGGCAGATCGGCTGGCCGCGCATCGAGACGAGTGAATTCATCATGGCGATTGGTTCGGCCCGGCCGATGGAGGATGCCGCGCGCATCGCCTATCGTGAACTGATCCGCTGGCTGGTTGCGGATTACGGCTTTGAGGAAATAGAAGCCTATCAATTCCTGACGCAGGCGGGAAAAATGCGCGTCGGAAATATGGTGGATCCCAAATATTCGCTCGGCGCGTCGGTCGCGAAGAAGTATCTGGGGTGCTAGCCGCATTTTTACATGGATTCCCAAGAGTCGCTTTGCTCAAAGGCGAAGGCGGCGCGATAGAGGGTCGGCACGTCGAATCGGCGGCCGACCAATATCATTCCCACCGCAGGCTCACGAGCATCGGGATAACTGCGGAGCCTTAATCAGGGGCGCAAAGGTTCCAGTCTGAACAGATTGTACCCCCAGGCCTTAAGGTCGATATAAAGGCCCGGGTCGATCAAGGTTCTGCCGTCGCGGTCATAGGTCTCGGATCCCATCTCGTCGACGAGGCGGGTCGACTTATCGGCGAGCGTCGCGAAGGGCACCCGCAAATAGCATTGACCCCGATGGTCCGAATAATTGACCACCGCGACATAGATGCCGTCGTCCGGCGCTCGCCAAGCATAGGCGATGAAGTCCTGCGAGGTCGGATTGCCGGCCCAGGCCGGTTGCGGCGCGATCAGCGACCAGGCCCCGTCGCGAAACGTGTCTCCCTTGCGCAGGACCGCCAGCAGCCTGCCGTAGAAGTCGGCAATGTCCGGGTCCCGGGGCTCGAGCGGGCCGCGACGCAGATGCACCGGCAGACGGATACGCGCGCCCTCGAATTGCCCGTCCTGGAAGAAGCGCAAGCCCGGCGCAAAATAGGCGACAATGGCGGCGGCCCGATGGCGCGGCCAGGGGAAGCTCGCCGCCGCCCGGGGCTCATCATGATTCTCCAGGAAACGCGCGAGCCGATCCTGGTAGTCAAGGCCGGCAACCAGATGGGCGCGAATGGCGCTGGCGTCGCCATCCCGAAGACGATCGTTGAGGCGTTTGTCGTAGCAGTAATCGAATCCCTGCTGCTGCAGCGTCCATTCAAGATCCCAATAGGCCTCGGCCAGGAAGGTGAAGCCGGGGTGCGTCCGGCGCACGGCCGCAATGGCCTTCGGCCAGAAGGGCGCGGGCGTCAGGCCCCAGCTGCGCCGGAAGACCTCCGGCAACAGGAGCATCGCCATGTCGCAGCGCAGGCCGTCGCAGTGCTGGGCGATGGAGGCCAGCTCCGCCATCTGTGCCGCCTGCAGCGCCGGATTGGCATAGTTGAGCTGGAGGGTGTCAGTCCAGCCAGGGAAATTGGGATCGCGCCCGTGGGCCAGGATCCGAGCGCCCCGATCGGTCTCGATTCGAACATAGTTCTCCGGCGCCGCGTCCAGAGACTCTTCGATTCCCTGGACAAAGAAATCGGGGCTGGTCTTGACCCAAGGATGATCGAGGGCCGTGTGATTGGGAACGAAATCGAGCATCAGCCGCAGACCGCGCTGGGCGAGCCGGGCACGGAACTCGGCCAGCGCCGCCATCCCGCCGAGTGCCTCCTCGACCTCATAGGCGCCGATGGCGAAGCCCGATCCGCTAATATCCTCCTCCGTCAGATCCGGCAGTGCCGCCTGAAATCCGGCCCGCCAGGCGTGTTCGCCGCGCGACACCGCCCGGCTCGCCGCACTCCTCCGCCAAACGCCCAAGAGCCAGACCCAGTCGAAACCCTGACGCGCGAGGGCGTCCAGGGCGGCGTCATCGACCTCGCCAAGCGTGATCGCCTTGCCGGCCTTCTGCGAGAGACGATTAAGCCAGGCCCAGGTGTTGATCTCGAGCAGCGAGGGATAGCGCGGAAGCCAGGCCAAACCTTCGGCAGCCGGCTGGCGTGGCGCCGGCCCGCTGCTCGGCTCGCTCGCACTATTCATGCAGCTCGGCGATCATATTGGCGATCAGGCCGCTCCAGCCCGTCTGGTGCGAGGCACCCAAGCCGCGTCCATTGTCGCCATCAAAATATTCGTAGAACAGGATATGGTCCTTGAAGTGCGGATCCGTCTGCATCTTCTCGTAGCCGCCAAAGATGGGACGTCGTCCCTTCTCGTCGCGTCGGAAGATATTGGTAAGACGGCTGCACAGCCCATCGGAAATCTGCTTTAGCGACAGCATTTGGCCGGATCCGACGGGGCATTCCACCCGAAAACCCTCGCCGAAGAACTTGTCGAACTTGCGCACGCTTTCGATGATCAGATAATTGATCGGCATCCAGATGGGACCCCGCCAATTGGAATTTCCGCCGAAGAGATCGCCGTCCGAATCGGCCGAGACGTATTTGACCTCGGAACGAAAGCCGTCGGTCTCGAAGACATAGGGGTGCTCGAGATGGTATCGCGACAAGGCGCGCACGCCGTAGTCCGAGAGGAATTCGTTCTTGTCCAGAACGCGTTCCAACAGCTTGGAAGCGCGGAAGGCACGGGTTATGGCGAGCAGGCGCGTATCGTCGGCGCCCGGCGTGTTCCATCGGGAAACCAGGGCCGCAAGCTTCGGACGATAGCGCAGATACCAATCCATCCGCTTGGCGAACAACGGCATCTTCTTTAGCAGGGCCGCGTCGATGACCTCGACGGCGAAGATCGGAATGAGCCCGACCAGGGAGCGAACGCGCAAGGGCGTCTTCTCGCCATTTTTCTTGATCAGCCAGTCGTAGAAGAAGTTGTCCTGGTCATCCCAGAGACCCAGCCCTTCGCCGCCGAGATTGGTCATGGCGCCGCCGATCATCAGGAAGTGCTCGAAGAATTTGGTCGCGATGTCCTGATAGGCATCATCTACCTGCGCCAACTCGATGGCGATTCGCAGCATGTTCAAGCTGTACATCGCCATCCAGGAAGTGCCGTCGGACTGCACCAGCATGCCGTTCACTGGTAGCGGGGCCGACCGGTCGAAAACACCGATATTGTCCATGCCGAGGAATCCGCCCTGGAAGACGTTCATTCCGCGCGGATCCTTGCGGTTCACCCACCAGGTGAAATTGAGCAGCAGCTTGGTGAAGACCCTCTCGAGGAACTTGCGGTCGCCCGTGCCCTTCTGCCGCTGCTCGGCCTCATAGAGACGCAAGGCGGCCCAGGCCTGCACCGGCGGATTGACATCGCCGAAGTTCCATTCGTATGCGGGAAGCTGGCCGTTGGGGTGCATGTACCAGCATTGGCCGAGCAGGACCAACTGGCCCTTGGCGTTTTCCAGATCGAGGTAGGCCAGCGTGGTCAGATGAAAGGCCCAGTCCCAGGCCGCAAACCAGGGATATTCCCATTTGTCCGGCATCGAGATGACGTCTTCCATGTTGGCATGGACCCACTCGTTGTTGCGTCCTTCGAGCCGGCTCTTGGGAGGCTTGGGTTCCGCGGGATCCCCGTCCAGCCAGTCGGTAACATCGTAGTGGAAATACTGCTTCGACCAGAGAATTCCCGCGAAAGCCTGGCGCTGAATGCGGCGCAGATCCTCATCGGACACATTGCTCTGCAGCACCGCATAGAAGGCATTCGCCTCCGATTTGCGCAAATCCACGGTCTGATCGAAATCGGCGAAGGGGAGGGACTTGGGCCGGCCCAGGCTCAGCCTGACTCGAATGCTCACACTGGCGCCGGCCGGGATGGTTCGCTTGTAGATGCCGGCCGCCTTGGTGCCGCTGCGGGGACTGACCGCGTTCTTGTCGCCCTTGATCAAATAGTTGTGGAACCCGTCCTTGTACAAACCCCGCGGGCCTTCGGTTCCGTAGAGTTTGGCGACATTGGTCTCGTTGTCGCAGAACTGAATTTCATCCGGTATCTCGTAGTGGACCGTATAGGTGCCGAACTTCTCGTGATTGGCCACGACATCCTCCCCGACGCGATTGAGGGAGGGCTTGCGGCCGTCAGTGAACCAGCTCCAGGTGTTCCGGTACCAGACCTGGGCCAGCACATGGATCGATGCCGCCTCCGGTCCGCGATTATGGACGGTCAGCCGCATCAGGATGTCCTCGGCGCCTGCCTTGGCGTATTCGATATCGACATCGAAATAGCGGTCGGCGTCGAAGATTCCGGTATCCATGATCTCGAATTCGGGCTCCTGCTTGCCGCGGCGCGCGTTCTCCTGCACCAGCCGGGCGTAGGGATATTCGGCCTGCGGATATTTGTAGAGCATCCGCGCGTAACTATAGGTCGGCACCGCGTCGAGATAGTAGTAAAGCTCCTTGACGTCCTCGCCGTGGTTGCCCTGGCGATTGCTGAGACCGAACATGCGCTCCTTGAGGATCGGGTCCTTGCCGTTCCATAGCGCAACGGCGAGGCACAGGTGCTGCTTCCCGTCGCAGAATCCGCCGATGCCGTCCTCGCCCCAGCGATAGGCGCGGCTCGGTGCCTGCTCGTGGGGGAAATAGCCCCAGGCGTTCCCGTCGGCGCTGTAGTCCTCCCGCACCGTGCCCCACTGGCGCTCGCTCACATAGGGGCCCCATTTGCGCCAGGCCTGCCGGCGCGCATTCGCCTCTTCCAGTCGCTCCTGTTCGGGGCTCGTCTTCGACGGCATGTGCTGAACCTTCGATGCGCCTAGGCGCCCGCCGCGCTCTGGCCGACCGTCGCCGAGGCGCCGAGCAGCCGGATGATCTCCTCGGCGACCTGGCCGGCCGGCGGGCCGATGTCGACGGTCAAGGGATCCTCGTCGGGGCCCGGCTCCTCGAGAGTTTCGATCTGGCTATGAAGCAGGCTCGCGGGCATGAAATGGCCGTGGCGCCCCATAAGGCGTTCGGCGATCAAGTCTCGGCTGCCGCGAAGATAGACCAGCCGTACTTCCGGCCGGTCGCCGATGATGATCTGGCGATAGGAGCCCTTGAGGGCGGAGCAGGTGATGATCCCCGGCTGCTTCTTGGCGCGCTGGCCGTCGATCCAGGCGGCCACGGCCTCGAGCCAGGGCCGTCGGTCGGCATCCGTCAGCGGAATTCCGGCATGCATCTTGGCGACATTCGCCTCGGGATGCAGCGCGTCGCCTTCCTCGAAGGGCCAGCCGAGACGCGCGGCCAGCTCTTGGGCGATCGTCGTCTTGCCGGCCCCGGACACCCCCATCACCACGAGGATCGGCGGACCGCCGCGATGGGCGCGCGCGCTATCGAGGCGATGGACGCCGGCCGCGTCGGCCACGAAGACCGGATCTGCCCGACTGATGAAGAGGCCGCTTTCGACCACCCCGACGACGCGCCCGATGCGCTCCTCCAGCCGCGCCGGATCGGCTATGGGACCGAAGCTGCAATCGAGAATGCGGTTGCCGCTGTCGGTGACGAAGGGCTCGCCCGGCGGCGAGAGGCGCAGTCCCGCCCGGGCGCCGAGCGCCTCCAGGCGCGCCTGAGTCGCCTCCAGCCCGAAGGCGACCACCTCGACGGGAATCGGCACGCGCGTGCCCAGCCGATCCACCAGCTTGACCCCGTCGACGATGATGGCCAGGCGGCGGCTGGCGGCCGCGAGGATCTTCTCGCGCAGCAGGGCGCCCCCCAGGCCCTTGATCAGATTGAGCGTGCCGCGCTCCACCTCGTCCGCGCCGTCGATGGTGAGATCGATCTGCCGATGTTCGGCGAAGGAGGTAAGCCGTATGCCCGCAGCCGCCGCCTGCGCGGCTGTGCGCTCGGACGAGGGGATGCCGACGAAGCGTAAGCCATCCCTGTGGCGCCGTGCGAGTGCCTCGACCGCGAAGGCCGCCGTCGAGCCGGTGCCGAGTCCGACGACCATGCCGTCCTGGACCAGTTCGACCGCCGCCTCCGCCGCCGCGCGCTTGAGAGCGTCCCGGCCGGCCTCGGCCGAAGTCGCCGCCGCGTTCACGGATTTGCCATAGCCGAAGCGGCGCTTGCGCGGATCGCCGCGATGGCAGCCCCGTAGTCCTTGGTGCCGAAGATCGCCGAGCCGGCCACGATCGCCGTGGCGCCCGCCGCAGCCGCCTGTCCCGCTGTCGTCATGTTCTCACCCCCATCAACCTCGATCACCGGATTCAGGCCGCGTTCAGCGCAAATCGCCCGGATGCGCCGGATCTTGGGCAGCATCTCGGGCAGGAAGGCTTGGCCCCCGAATCCGGGATTGACCGTCATTATCAGGATAATATCGCAGAGATGCAGGACATATTCGACGATCTCCGGGGGGCTCGCCGGATCGAGCACCACCCCTGCTTTCTTGCCGAGTTCGCGGATCTGGGTCAGCACCCGATGCAGGTGGATCGTGGAACCGGGCTCGGCCTGGACCAGCAGATGGTCGGCGCCGGCCTTGGCGAAGGTGGTGAGATAGCGTTCCGGCTCGACGATCATCAGATGCACGTTTAGCGGCTTTGCCGTCGAGCGGCGGATGGCCCGCAGCACCACTGGCCCGATGGTGATGTTTGGCACGAAACGGCCGTCCATCACATCGACATGGATCCAATCCGCCCCGGCCGCGTCGACGGCGCGGACTTCCTCGCCCAATCGCGTGAAATCCGCCGACAACACCGAGGGTGCCACGAGCACCGGCTGCATCGTTGCCACCTCGATCATTCACAAAACTCGGAGGTTGAGCCTGCCACTGCACGATAGACCGCCTGCCGAGACCCGCTCAACTGCCATCGCATCCGGGCACGGCAGCGGCGCAGCCGCCCCTCGGCTCGCAGATGGAAGTTGATCTGTCCCGTTTTTCCCAGCCGACGTTGTCGCTGATCGTCTTGTGCCGGCGGATCCTATCATTCGCCGGCCGCCGCCCGATCCACGAACCAGATGAGCTCGCCCACTGGCCTGACGCGGGCGGCTGGAACCTTGCTGGCGCCCGCGCGAATCGCGCTGAAGATGGCCGAC
>Ga0307470_10000505_pt1 | contig 18966 bp, 18 predicted proteins | sample atmos_gasesAM3C__FD_204565 | JGI IMG/M metagenome (GOLD analysis project Ga0307470, IMG submission 204565) | Hardwood forest soil microbial communities from Morgan-Monroe State Forest, Indiana, United States - atmos_gasesAM3C_05 | ecosystem: Environmental > Terrestrial > Soil > Temperate forest... | reverse complement strand
TGCTACGGACAGGTCGCGAACGCATCGGTGTCCTGAACCGGCGGCGCCGCCTGGTTCAGCGGGTTGAAATAGACCTTCACCTTGCCCGACTGCGTGTCGGTCACGGTGAGCGTGAACTGGACGTTGGTGGTCGCCGCGTAGAACACCCAGTAGCGGTTGAACGGCGCGCCGCAGGCGTTCAGCACCTTGACCAGCATCTCGATGTTGCCGGCGTTGAAGAAGTAGAAGAGGCCCGACTCCGGCGCCGAGGCGATGGGGACGGCGTTGCCGAGGCCGGACTGAGTGGCCGACGCCCAGGAGACCTCGACCTTGAAGCGGCCCCCGGCACCCACGCAGAGGGTGGTCGGGCCGGCGACGCAGGCCGCCGGCACCGCGTCGGTCGCCGCTCCCGCCGTGTTGGAGTAGGGCGAGAAGCCCGCGGCGTTGGCGGCGCGGACCCGGAAGTTGTAGAAGGTCGCCGGGTCGAGGCCGCTCACCAGGTCGGCGTTGGTGCCGCCCGGCACCGTGCCGATCTCCTGGAACAGCCCGCCGAGGCCCTGCTGCTCGACATGAAATTCGGAGATCCCGCTCGACGCCTCGCTCCAGGTGAGCTGGATGGCGCTCGTCGACTGCGTCGCCGCCTGGAGGCCGGTCGGCGCCGCCGGCGGCGTGCCGCCACCGCCGGCGCCGGTGTTGTCGGCGATGTTGAGGACCGCGGTGGCCGGGCTGCCGAGAGATGCCCCGGAAGGGCTCGAGAGCGCCAGGTTGACGCTGCGGGTGGGCCCGGTCAGGTGACGATTGAGTATCGGGACGGAGAACGTCTTGTTGGCGCCGTCGCCGTCCGCCCAGGAGAGCGTGCCGGAGGTCGCCGTGTAGTCGAGGCCCGCCTTGCCGGTGCCGTCGGCGGTCGCGTAGTGGACCGACGCGGCGCCGCTCTCGCCGCCGCTGCGCTCGACCGCGAGCGTCGCGTGGCCGGCGCCCTCGCCGACGCTGTAGGTGGCGCTGCTGAACTTGAGCGCGCCGGGCGAGACCACCGCCTGGACGGTGATCGAGCCGACCATCCCCATCGCTCCATGGACCTCGCACTGGTAGTTGACGGTGCCGGGAGTGTCGAACGTGCGGCTGAAGGTCCAATTGCCGGCCGGCGCGCCATTGCCCCCTGTGTCATCGCAACCATTGGCGCAGCGGAAGCTGCCAGCCTTCACGTTGTGGCTGGTCGCGCTCGAGTTGGTCCAGGTCACGGTGTCGCCGGCGTGGATCGAGAGGCTGCTCGGCGAGAACATGAAGGTATACCCGCCGTCATTGCTGACCCCCACGTCGACGTGGAACGTGGCGGCGCGGGCGGCGGGCGCGGCGAGGGCCAGGGCGGCGACCAGGAGGACCAGGCGGCGGGAGTGGGCGCGGGGCGGGGCACATGCGGTCATGGCATCTCCTTGGAGCTCTCCTCGAGCGGGCGAACCATCCATCGTCGACGTCTCAATAGCCGGTCGGCGGCGGCGGGGCCTTGCTGCCGACCCGCACCGAGCCCTGCATATGGCAGCAGACGAAGTGGGTCTGGCAATGATACGTGACCGTCGCGCCATCGTTGTTGAACGTGTGCTCGAAGACGGCCCCGGAGCTGGTGAAGACCTTGCCGCTGTCGAACGACGAGTCGTTGGCGGTGACCGTGTGGCCGGCGTTGGTGGAGCCCATCAACACCCAGCGCACGGTGTCGCCCGGGTTGATGCTCACCTCCTTGGGGACGAACTGGTCGTCCTGGACGCCGACGACGACGACCTGCGGCGAGCCGGTCGTGGTCGGCGGTGCGGTGGGCGACTTGCCACCGCCGCCTCCCCCGCCGCAGGCGAGCAGGGCCGAGCCGAAGACGGAAGCGATACCGAGCGCGATCCAACGGGAGCTGTGGCGGGAACTGTGCATGGCGACCTCCTTCTGCAGTCGCCCGGTAAGTCCCCTCGCGATGATCGGGGTTCAATCGCGGGGTTCCATCGCGGGGTTCCATCGCGGGGTTCCATCGCGAGGGTTGAACCGCCGGCGCCGGTGGCGGAACATACCGGGAGAACCGGCCAGCGCGAGACTGGTAGAGTCCGCCGACCGGCCCTTGCCCGACTCCATGGATCGTCGATGGCTCAACTAGCGGCGGACGACGAGCTCGCGCTCCTGCGGCGGGTGGCGGCCCAAGACCGCAAGGCCTTCGAGGGGTTGTACCAGATCTACTACCGCCGCCTGTTCGCCTACCTGTTCAAGGTGACCCGGCGGGGCGAGCTGGTCGAGGAGCTGGTCAACGACGTGATGCTCGCCGTATGGACCGGCGCGGCGCGCTTCGACGGGCGGTCGCGGGTCTCGACCTGGGTCTTCGGCATCGCCTACCACAAGGCGCTGAAGGCGCTGGCGCGCATCGCCGCCACCCCGAGCGCCGCGCCGGCGGCGGCCGACGAGGAGCCGCGGGAGGAGCGCGAGCCGGCCGCGGCGGTCGAGGAGCCGGAGAGCCTGATCACCCGGCGCGAGCTCGCCACCACCCTCGGCAAGGCGCTGGGGTCGCTGTCGCCGGAGCAGCGGGCGGTCGTCGAGCTGACCTACTATTACGAGCTCTCGTACGGCGAGATCTCCACCATCGTGGGCTGCCCCGTCAACACCGTCAAGACGCGGATGTTCCATGCCCGCCGGCGGTTGAGGCAGCTGCTGCCGGGGCTCGGCGTGTCGAGCCACGCCGGCTAGGCCCGGCTGAGCAGAGAATCAGGACGAGGAGACGAAGACGATGGAACCGCAACCGCCGAGCGCGCGCCGCGAGCACCTGCACCAGCGGGTCTGGCAGCTCCTGCCCTGGTACGCCAACGGCTCGCTCGCGGCGCCCGAGCGGCGCACGGTCGAGGAGCATCTCGCCGCCTGCCGGGCCTGCCGGGAGGAGCTCGCCGTCTGCCGCGAGCTGGCGCGGGCCGTGACCGGCCTGGGCGAGGTCGCACCCTCTCCCCACCCGGTCCAGCTCGCCCGCCTGCTGTCTCGGATCGACGCCGCCGAGGAGCGCCCGCGCCCGCTCGCGCCCCGCCTCCTCGCGGCACCCCGCGCGCTGCGTCGCGGGGCCGCGACCCACCTCGCCGCCACCCCACGGCCGGTCCGCACCCTGCTCGCCGCCCAGCTCGCCGCGATCGCCCTCCTCGGAGCCGTTCTCGCCGGCCTGGGCGCCGGCAGCCGCCCGGCGCGCCCCACGGCCAGCGCCGCGCCCGCCGGTCCGCCGCTCTACCGCACCCTCTCCGAGCCGGCGCCCGCACGGCCGCCGGCGGGCGTCGCCGCGGGGGCGCAGCTCCGGCTGGTCTTCGCCGAGGCGGCGACCGAGGGGGAGATCCGGCGGGTGCTCGAGAGCGTCCGCGGGCAGATCGTCGCCGGGCCCTCGCCGCTCGGCACCTACACGGTCGAGGTCCCCCGCGGGCGGGGCGCCGATCCCCTCGAGGTCGTCCTCGCCCACCTGCGGACGCGGCGCGAGGTGAGCTTCGCCGCCGCGGTCGCGGGGAGCGAGGACCGGTGATCCGCCCCGGCGGACGGGCGCTCCCGGCGCTCGCCCTGCTCGGCGGTCTCGGCCTCGCCGGCCTCGCTGGCTCGGTCGCCGGCTGCGCCGGCGGCGGCGGGGGCGCTCCCGCCACGGCGCCCGGCCCCCCTCCCACCGCCGACGCGCCCCAGGTCACCGCGCGGCAGGTGATGGTGACGCTCCGCCCGGCGCCCCCCAGCCTGTGGGCGCAGACGATCCGCGAGCTCGAGGTCAACTACCGGCTGCGCACCGTGCTCGCCTGGTCGATGGCGTCGATCGGCGAGCGCTGCATCGTCTTCGACATCGCCATCAACCGCTCCGCCGCCCAGGTGGTGCAGCAGCTCCACGGCGACCCCCGGCTGAGCACCGTGCAGGTCATCCAGACCTTCGAGGCGCTCGGGGGACCCGCCGAGCCCGCGGCGCAGGCCCCGGCGGCCGACCGCGGCTACGACCGCCTGCAGCGCGGCGCCCAGATGCTGCGCCTCGCCGCGGCGCACCGGATGGCGACCGGGCGGGGGGTGAGGGTGGCGGTGGTCGACACCGGCGTCGACGTCGGCCACCCCGACCTGCGCAACCGCATCGCCAAGGCGAGCAACTTCGTCGACCGCGGCGAGCAGACCTTCACCTCCGACATCCACGGCACCGCGGTGGCCGGCGCGATCGCCGCCGACGAGAAGGAGGGGCGGATCGTCAGCGCGGCGCCGGAGGCCGAGATCTTCGCCCTCAAGGCCTGCTGGCCGCAGCCGCCGGACAGCCGGCAAGCGGTCTGCAACAGCTACACCCTGGCCAAGGCGATCGACTTCGCCATCGTCGAGCACGCCCAGGTCCTCAACTTCAGCCTGGCGGGACCCTCCGATCCGCTGCTCGCGCGCCTCATCCGCACCGCGCTCGACCGCGGCATCGCGGTGGTGGCGGCGGTGGCGCCCGCCGGCAGCCGCCCCTCGTTCCCGGCCGCCCTCGCGGGGGTCATCGGAGTGGTCGCGAGCGACCTCCAGGGGGCGCTGCGCTCGCCGCCGCCGCCGGGCTCGTGGGTCGCCGCGCCGGGGGTCGACATCCTCACCACCGTGCCGCACGGCTCCTACGACTTCTTCTCCGGCAGCTCGCTCGCGGCGGCCGAGGTCTCGGGGATCGTCGCCCTCCTGCTCGAGCGCAATCCCAAGCTCACCCCCGCCCAGGTGCGTGAGGCGCTGGTCAGATCGTCCACGCCGATCCGGGAGCAGCCCGGCGACTCCGACCCGGAGGTCGGCATGGTCGACGCCTGCGGCGCGCTGGCGCTCATCCCCGGCGGCGGGAGCTGCGCCGACAGGTAGCGCCCCTCGACGATGATCGCTCCGTCAGCCGCCGGCCTTGGCCGCCGCCGGCACGGCCTTCCCGTCGAGCTCCTCGAGGGTGGCGTCGGAGGCCGGGCGCTCCCTCCGGAGGCGCGCCGCCACCTGCTCGGCCTGGGCGAGGGCGCGCAGGACGTTCCTGCCGGCGAGCTTCTCGACCTCCCCGTCGCTCCACCCGCGCCGCAGCAGCTCGGCCAAGAGGAACGGGTAGCGATCGACCCCTTCGAGGCCCAGGGGGGTCGACTTGATGCCGTCGAAGTCCGAGCCGATCCCCACGTGGTCGACGCCGGCGATCCGGCGGACGTGCTCGACGTGGTCGGCGACCTGGGCGAGGGTCGCCTGGGGTGTTGGATGAGCCTGGCGCCAGGCCTCGAGACCGGCCTTCACCATCGCCGGGTCGCCGGGGTGGAGGCTCTTCAGGCGCGCCTCGGCGGCGTCGCTCTCGGCGTTCCAGGCCCGCACCTCCGCGGAGACGAAGCCAGGCACGAAGGTCACCATGGCGACGCCGCCGTTGGCGGTCAGCAGGCGGAGCACGTCGTCCGGCACGTCGCGGGGATGGTCGGTGAGCGCGCGCGCCGCGGAATGGGAGAAGATGACCGGCGCCTGCGAGACCGCGATCGCCCGCTTCATCGTCTGCGGCGCGACGTGCGAGAGGTCGACCAGCATCCCCAGCCGGTTCATCTCGCGCACCACCTCCTCGCCGAAGCGGGTGAGGCCGCCGTGGCGAGGCTCGTCGGTCGCCGAATCGGCCCAGGCGGTGTCGCTGGTGTGGGTGAGGGTCATGTAGCGCGCGCCGGCGGCGTAGAGCATGCGCAGCGCCCCCAGCGAGTCGCCGATCGAGTGTCCCCCCTCGACGCCGATCAGCGAGGCGATCCTGCCGGCGCGGTGGAGGCGCACGACGTCGTCGGCCGTGTAGGCCATGGCGAAGGTCTCGGGGTAGCGGGCGGCCAGGCGGTGGACGACGTCGATCTGCTCGAGCGTCGCCTGGACCGCCGCCGGCCCGGCGATCTCGACCGGCACGTAGACCGACCAGAACTGTCCGCCGAGGCCGCCCCGGCGCAGCCGCGGGATGTCGGTGTGCATGGGCGGCTCGAGATGGCTGGTGTCGGCCGCCAGGTCGAGCTGGGCGAGGTGGTCGTGAAAGCGCTCGCGGAGCTGCCAGGGAACGTCGTTGTGGCCGTCGACGAGCGGCACCCGAACGAGGATCGCCCGCGCCCGCGCGACGAGCGCGGCGTCCAGAGTCGGGGGCGCCGGCGCCGGGCCGGCCTGAGCGCGGACCGGGAGAGGGGTCAGGATCGCCGCCGCGAGGGCCAGCGCGGGCGCCGCCCGGCGCGAGAGAGTCGTTCGCATGGTCGCTCCTCCACTTGGATCGAGCTGGTGGATCGAGCTGGATTCTAGCCCTTCCTGATAAGCTCTCTCGTCTGAATCGATTCCGCATCGCCCTGGCCCTCTCGCTGCTCTCCGTCGCGGCCGTGCCCGCCCGCGCCGCCGATCCGGTCGTCGCCGCCGCCGGCGACATCGCCTGCGATCCCGCCGACGCCAGCTACAACGGCGGCGCCGGCAACGCGGCCGCCTGCCGGATGAAGGACACCTCGGACCTGCTGGCCGGCGGCGGCTTCGCCGCCGTCCTCCTCCTCGGCGACAACCAGTACGAGGACGGCGCGCTCGCCAGGTACGGCGCCTCCTACGATCCGACCTGGGGCCGGGTGAAGGCGATCACCCGCCCGATCCCCGGCAACCACGAGTACGGCACCACGGGCGCGGCGGGGTACTTCGCCTACTTCGGCGCCGCCGCCGGCGACCCCGCGAAGGGCTACTACAGCTTCGACCTCGGCGGCTGGCATTTGATCGCCCTCAACTCGAACTGCGCGGCGGTGGGCGGCTGCGGCGCCGGCTCGGCCGAGGAGCGCTGGCTGGCGGCCGACCTCGAGGCCCATGCCGGCACGTGCACGCTGGCCTACTGGCACCACCCGCGCTTCTCCTCCGGCAGTCATGGCGACGACCCGACCTTCGCCCCCTTCTGGGCCGATCTGCACGCCGCCGGGGCCGACCTGGTCCTCAACGGGCACGACCACGACTACGAGCGCTTCGCGCCGCAGGACGAGAGCGGCGCCGCCGACCCGCTGGCCGGCATCCGCGAGCTCGTCGTCGGCACCGGCGGCAAGAACCACACGGCGTTCTCCACCCTCCGCGCCAACAGCGAGGCGCGCAGCGCCGCCACCTTCGGAGTGCTCGCCCTGACCCTCCACCCGAACGGCTACGACTGGACCTTTCTGCCGGCGGCGGGAGGGAGCTTCACCGACTCCGGGAGCGGCGTCTGTCACCGGGCCGGACCGGCCGCCTTCTTCACCATCGACCCCTGCCGGCTGCTCGACACCCGCGGCCCGGCGGGTCCCGCCGGCGGGCCGGCGCTCGGCGGCGGCGGCGAGCGGACCTTCCAGGTGGCCGGGCGCTGCGGGATCCCGGCGACGGCCATCGCGGTGGCCGCGAACCTGACCGTCGTCGGGCCGACCGCGGCCGGCGACCTGCGGCTCTACCCGGCCGGGAGCACGCTGCCGGGGGCGAGCGCCATCAACTTCGCGCCCGGCCAGGTGCGCGCCAACAACGCCGTGGCGCCGCTCGGGACGGGCGGCCAGGTCGGCGTCCACTGCGACATGGCGGCGAGCGGCTCCACCCACCTCCTCTTCGACGTCAGCGGCTACTTCGAGTAGCCGAGACCCTCAGGTCAGGATCCGCACGTCGACGTAGGAGGGCAGCGGCTGGATGTGCGAAAGGTCGTTCTCGAGCACCGCCACCTCGCCCTGCGGGCCGCGGCGCTCGACCTCCTTGAAGCCCGCGAACTTGTAGGTGACGTACATCATCCGGTTGCGGTCGTTGGAGACGAACTCGGCGCGCAGGCGGGCTCCCGCCCGCTTGGCCTCGGCGAGGATGTGGTTGATCATGATCGTCCCCACGCCTTTAGACATCACCCGGCAGGACATCAGCAGCAGCTTGACGGACCACACCTCGGGATCGCGCTCGACGAGCGCCAGGCCGATCTTGCCGTAGGTCCCGTAGCGGTCCTCGAGCGAGGCGATGAGGAGCTGGTGGCGCGGCGAGCGGCGGAAGGCGTCCAGCTCTTCGTAGGAGTAGGTATAGCCCGTGGTGTTGAGCTGATGGGTGCGGACGGTCAGCTCCTCGGCGCGCTTCAGGTCCTCCTCGCGCGCCGGGGCGAGGGTGAAGATCATGCGGAGCCCGGCGAGGAACTCCTCCTTGGGCCCCACGTACTCCCCTTCGGCGCGGTTGCGGTCGATGTCGGCGAGGTACATCAGGCGGCGCTGGCGGGAGTCCTCGGTGAGGAAGCGCGGCATCATCTCGGGCAGATCGAGGATGCCGCCGAGCTCGGCCGAGTCGAGGCAGAGCACCTGAGGGTGCGAGAAGGCGACCTCCTCGCGCTCGAAGGGCTGGTCGTCGACGAAGGCGACGGCGTCGAGGCCGATGTTGATGTCGGCGGCGATCTGGGCGACCGAGGCGGCCTTCGAGTTCCAGTTGATCTGCGGGTAGAGGAAGTACTCGTCGAGCCCGAGCTCTCTCAGCTTCGCCAGCGCGAGCTCGCGGTCGTTGCGGCTGGCGATCGAGTGCAGGATGCCGCGGTCGTCGAGGCCCTTCAAGATGCCGGCGACCTCGGGGCGCAGCGTCACCTGGGGATCCTCGAGGAGGATGCCGTCCCAGACCGTGTTGTCGAGGTCCCAGACCAGGCACTTGATCGTCTGTTTCTTCTTCTTGGCGGCCGCCGGGGCGGCGGGCGCGACGGTGGTGTCCATGCCTAGAGCTCCTGGAAATCGAAGCGCGCGATGGAGATCTGCTGGATCTGGTTGCTCCCCTCGATGATCTCCATGATCTTGGCGTCGCGGAAGTAGCGCGCCACCGGGAAGTCCGCGCTGCAGCCGTTGGCGCCGTGGATCTGCACCGCGTCGGCCGCCGACCTGGCCGCCAGGCGGCCGCAGAAGTACTTGGCGACCATCGTCTCGGCGATGGCGCCGGGGTCGCCCGACTGGCGCAGGTAGCCGGCGCGGCAGCACAGCAGGCGTCCGGCGCGGACCCCGGTCACCATGTCGGAGAGCATGGCGCGGACGAGCTGGTGCTCGCCGATGGGGACGCCGAACTGGCGGTGCGCGGCGGCGTAGGCGAGACAGGCGTCGAGACAGGCCTGGGCGATGCCGACGGAGCCCCAGGCGACGCTGTAGCGCCCCTGCTCGAGGGCCGCGGCGGCGACGTGCGAGACGCCGAAGCCGACCCGCCCGAGGAGGTGCGAGCGCGGCACCCGGCAGCGCTCGAAGGTGAGCCCGGCGAGCATCGAGGCGCGGGTGCCGAGCATGCCGCGGATGGGGGTCACCGCGAGCCCCGGCGTCCCGCGCTCGACGAGGAAGGCCGCCGGCTTGCCGCCGCACTGGGCGAAGACGAGAAAGAGCCCGGCGAGCTGGCCGAAGGTCGTCCACTTCTTGTGGCCGTCGAGCACGAAGCCGGAGCCGGCGGGCTCCGGCTCCTCGATCGCCGTCGTCTCGACCCCCTTGGCGTCGCTTCCCGCGTTCTCCTCGGAGAGGGCGAGCGCGCCGAGCACCTCGCCCCGGGCGAGCGCCGGGAGCCAGCGCTCGCGCTGCTCGCGGCTCCCCCACCGCCGGATGGCGTGCGCCACCATGTCGTGGACGGTCAAGAGCGAGCGCACCGAGGAGCAGGCGCGTCCGATCTCCTCGGTCAGCAGGCCGTAGGTGATCATGTCGAGCCCGGCGCCGCCGTGCTCGGCGGGGAGCAGCGAGCCGAGATAGCCGCGCGCCGCGAGCTCCTTCGGCAGGCCCTCGGGGATCGCCTCCTCGCGGTCCCAGCGGTCGGCGTGGGGGGCGATCGCGGCGGCGGCGAAGGCGCGGAACTCGTCCCGCGCGATCCGCTGGCGCGGCGCGAGCTCGAGGCGCATCCCGTCGCCCGCGTCCGCCGCGCCGCCGGCGTCCATCGGCTCGACCGCGGACGCCTTGGTCTCGGGGGTCACCTCCCCATCACCCCGCGACGGCGGCGGCCTTGCGCTCGACCAGCGCCGAGATCGCCCGGATGGAGCGGAAGTTGTCGAGGTCCAAGTCGGCGTCCTCGACGCGGATCGCGAACTCTTTCTCGACGAAGGCGACGAGCTGCATGGCGAGCAGCGAGTTGACGAACCCCAGCGCGAAGATGTCCTCCTCGGGCTGGAGGTCGTGGCTCTTGAAGAAGCGGGAGAGGAACTCTTTGATCTTCAGCTGGTTGGCGTCCATGACCGCTCCTCGGAGACCTCAGACGGTGATGCCATAGTCGTAGAAACCCTTGCCGCTCTTGCGCCCGTGGAGGCCGGCGTCGACCATCTTCTTGAGCAGCGGGCAGGGGCGGTACTTGCTGTCGTTGAACGATTCGTGGAGCACCTCGATCGAGTAGAGGATGGTGTCGAGGCCGATCAGGTCGGCGGTCTCGAGCGGGCCCATCTTGTGGCCGAAGCAGCTCTTGAACAGGTGGTCGATCTGCTCGGCGCTGGCGACCCCCTCCTGCACCAGGTAGACCGCCTCGTTGACGGTCAGCATCAGGACCCGGTTGGAGACGAAGCCCGGCGAGTCCTTGACGACGATCGCCTCCTTGCCCATGCGGGTGAGGAGGCCGAGTGCGGTCGCCAGCGTCTCGTCGCTGGTGTGGTAGCCGCGGATGACCTCCACCGTCCCCTTGAGCGGCACCGGGTTCATGAAGTGGATGCCGAGCACGAGCGGGGCGCGGCGGGTCGCCGCGGCGATGCGGGTGATGGAGATCGCCGAGGTGTTGGCGGCGAACGGCGCCGATTCCTTGCAGATCTGGTCGAGGCGCTCGTAGATCGGCCGCTTGACCTCCCACTTCTCGGTCGCGTTCTCGATCACGAAGTCGGCTTCGGCGAGGGCGTCGAGGTCGGTCGTGAAGGCAATCCGGCCGAGGACGGCGTCGGCCCCCTCGCCGCCCGGTCCCTTCTTGAACATGCCCTGGAAGCGCACGCCGCTGCGGATCTCGGCCCGCGCCCGTTCGAGCGCCGCGTCCGCGACGTCGACGACGACCACCCGGTGGCCGGTCTGGGAGAGGTTCTGGGCCACGCCGGCGCCCATCACGCCGGCGCCGACCACGCCTACCGTCTGGATGCTCATCGCCCGCTCGCTCGCTTTCCCGGTGCCGGGCCCGGTGACCTCACATCATATCGATAGGGACCGCCGGCCCCCCCGCGGGCGCCGTCAACTCTCCTAGGTGCGTCAAGGGACTCTGCGGGGGACGGGGGGCCAGCCCCTATCCTCGGGAGGCGAGCTCGGCGAGGAGGCGGCGCAGGACCTCGAGGTCGACCGGCTTGACCAGGTGGTGGTCGAACCCCGCCTCGCGGCCGCGCTCGCGGTCGCTCTCCTGACCGTAGCCGGTGATGGCGACGAGCAGCACGCCCGCGAGACCCGCGTCGCGGCGCAGCCACCGCGCGACGTCGTAGCCGTTCATCCGCGGGAGGCCGATGTCGAGCAGGACCGCGTGGGGCCGGAAGCGCGGCGCGGTTTCGATGGCCGCCTGGCCGTCGTGCACCACCTCGACCTCGTATCCCCAGAGAGTGAGGAGATCGGACAGGGTCTCCGCCGCGTCGACGTTGTCTTCCACCACGAGCACCCGGACGGGGCGGTTGGCGGGCTCTGGCACGGGCATGGGGGGAGTGTGCAGGGAGGGGGGCGATTCTAGCGCGGACGCGCCGGCGGAGCGCAACAGCGCGCGATGTGCTACGTAGACAATCTAAAAACTCGACGCTTCGATGCTGTCAAATTTCCTTGCGCAGGGCCGGCCGCCTTCCGCTGCCGCGATTTAGGCCGCGGAAGGTCGCGCCGTGCTCGATCGGGAAATCGGGCATAATCTTGGTATTGATCCCTGTTTTTCGGCCGCTTGGGCGGGTCTCCCGTCGGCGGCGCTAACCCGTTTGGCGAGGCGGGAAGGACCGGCCATTACGGTCGCTCCCTTGGCTCCCGTCTTAAAAGGAGAGATGTCATGTCACGTTCCGCGCTGCGCCGTACGCTCTCGACCGTGCTCGTCGTCGTCGCCCTCGGACTCCTCCCGGCTCCGGCGGCCCAGGCCGCTCCGGTCTTCCACCGCGCCGCGACCGGCATCGACGGGCCCATCGACCTCCACGGCTTTCTTCACCATCTGTGGACGGGGCTTGTCAGCCTGTGGGGCGCAGATGGCGCCGGTGCTGACCCCAACGGCCGCAAATAAGCCCTTCCTGGCGCCGGCCCCTCCTGCGAGGGGCTGGCGCGACCTGTCCGGCTCGAGTAGCGGTCCGGCAGGACCGCAGTTGAACTCGGTGCCGCTTCGGCGTAAGATTCCTGCCACAATCTATTCAACCCCTGGCTCCGTAGTAGCTGAAGGAGACTTGGGAGCTGCCGACCGAGCCAGGGGAGAGGTCTTAACCGATGCCTGTGAGGCACCTCGATCTTCGGGTACTGGAGCGGTTTGTCACCGCCAGCTTGCGGCGGGAAGAGATGATTGGGGTAGGTCGACACCTCTCCACTTGCTCTGCTTGCCGCGTTAGGCTCCGGCGAGAGGTGCGGGGGGGAGCTCGAATTCTCCAGCGTCTACATCTCGGGGAGCAGCGAACTTCCACTTCGGTAGAGTATGAGGAAGTATTCGATCGCGTTTCCGAAAGCACCCCCAACAAGATTCAAAGGATCGAGAGCGAGAAGGCTGATCTTCCTCGGCTAGTCCGTGAATTTGCAGGTCAGCCTGCCACTGAGCAGAGCCGGCTCGTTCAGAGCGCGGAGAGATTCCACACCGCTGCCTTTGTCGAAGCCCTCTTGGAAGACTCGCGCAGCACGTGGAGCAGTGACCAGATCCGCTCCGTATCTTCCGCCAGCCTAGCCCTTGAGATCGTCGATCATCTCGACCGTGAGGCATACGGAGAGGGCTTGATCAACGACCTCAAGGCGCGCGCCTGGGGGTTCATCGCGAATGCCCGTCGTATCCATTCGGATCTGAGAGGAGCGGACGAAGCCTTCCAGACGGCGGAGGAGCATCTGATCAACGGAAGCGGTGACCCGCTCGAGTGCGCGCGCCTGCTCGACCTCAAGGCGTCGCTCCGTCGAGCTCAGCGCCGATTCGACGACGCCCTCAGTCTTCTGGACGAGGTGATCGGAATTTGCCAGAAGACGCACGAGTGCCATCTCGAAGGCAGGACGCTGATCGGGAAGGCTTTGATTTACGACTATGCCAGCGAGCCGGAGATGGCCGTTCCGCTGCTCTTCCAGGCTCTCCCGAAGATCGACCGGCGTCAGGAGCCCAGACTGCTTTTCACCATCCTGCAAAACTTGACCCTGAGCCTGGTCGCGCTCGGCGAATACGAGAAGGCAGAAGCGCTCCTGCCCGAAGCCCGCCAGGCCGCGCTCGAATTGGGAACCGCGGATGACATGACCCGTTCTCTTTGGGTTGAGGGCCTCTTGGATCTGGGCAAGCAACGGCTCGGTGAAGCAGAGGAGAAACTCCAGACCGTTCGCGACCGCTATGTCGAGATGGGAATCGGCTACAACGCCGCCCTCGTCTCCCTCGACCTCGCGAAGGTCTATCTCCTGCAGGGACGGACCCAGGAGACCAAGCGGCTGGCGGCCGAGATGCACCCCATCTTCGTCTCACGCGAGGTGCAGCGCGAGGCCATCGCGGCGCTCCTGGTCTTTCAGCAGGCCGCCGAGCAGGAGACCGCCTCGCTGCATCTCATCGACGAGGTGATCCGCAGCGTCAAGCGAGCCCAGGCCAACCCCCAGGCCCGCCTCGAGCGTCCCGCCTGAGCCGAGCCTGAGGCCGGTTCCCTTACCGGTAGATCCCCGCCCCCTCGCGCACGAACTCTTCCGCCTTCTCGCGCAGCCCGGCCTCCAGGGCCTGCTGCGCGTCGAGCTGCTGCTGCGCGGCGTACTCGCGCACCTCTTCGGTGATCTTCATCGAGCAGAAGTGCGGGCCGCACATGGAGCAGAAGTGGGCGACCTTGGCGCCCTCCTGGGGGAGCGTCTCGTCGTGGTAGGCGCGCGCCGTGTCGGGGTCGAGGGCGAGGTGGAACTGGTCCTCCCAGCGGAACTCGAAGCGCGCTTTGGAGAGGGCGTCGTCGCGCTCCTGGGCGCCGGGATGGCCCTTGGCGAGGTCGGCGGCGTGGGCCGCGATCTTGTAGGCGATCACGCCGGCCTTGACGTCGTCCCGGTCGGGCAGCCCGAGATGCTCTTTCGGCGTGACGTAGCAGAGCATGGCGCAGCCGTACCAGCCGATCATCGCGGCGCCGATCGCCGAGGTGATGTGGTCGTAGCCCGGGGCGACGTCGGTGGTGAGCGGCCCCAGGGTGTAGAACGGGGCCTCGCCGCAGGCCGCGAGCTGCTTGTCCATGTTGACCTGGATGAGGTGCATGGGGACGTGCCCCGGACCCTCGATCATCACCTGCACGTCGTGGCTCCAGGCGACCTGGGTCAGCTCGCCCAGGGTGTCGAGCTCGGCGAACTGCGCGGCGTCGTTGGCGTCGGCGATCGCGCCCGGCCGCAGGCCGTCGCCCAGGCTGAACGACACGTCGTAGGCCTGCATGATCTCGCAGATCTCGGCGAAGTGGGCGTAGGCGAAGTTCTCGCGGTGGTGGGCGAGGCACCACTTGGCGTGGATCGAGCCGCCCCGCGAGACGATGCCGGTCAGCCGCCCGGCGGTCAGCGGCACGTAGCGCAGGAGCACCCCGGCGTGGATGGTGAAGTAGTCGACGCCCTGCTCGGCCTGCTCGATCAGGGTGTCGCGGTAGATCTCCCAGGTGAGGTCCTCGGCGCGGCCGCCCACCTTCTCCAGCGCCTGGTAGATCGGCACCGTCCCGATCGGCACCGGCGAGTTGCGCAGGATCCACTCGCGGGTCTCGTGGATGTTCCTGCCGGTCGACAGGTCCATCACCGTGTCGGCGCCCCAGCGGATCGCCCAGGTCATCTTCTCGACCTCCTCCTCGATCGAGGAGGTCACCGCCGAGTTGCCGAGGTTGGCGTTGATCTTGACCAGGAAATTGCGGCCGATCGCCATCGGCTCGCTCTCCGGATGGTTGACGTTGGCGGGGAGGATGGCGCGGCCGCGCGCCACCTCGTCGCGCACGAACTCCGGGGTGATCCGCCGCGGGATCGCCGCCCCCCACGACTGGCCGGCGTGCTGGACGATGCCGCGAGCTCCCCGTCCGTCGCCCCCGACCACCGCGAGGCCGGCGGCGCGGACCTCCTCCCGGCGCAGGTTCTCGCGGATGGCCACGAACTCCATCTCCGGGGTGACGATGCCCCGCCGTGCGTAGTGCATCTGGGTGACGTTCGGCCCCGCTCCTCCCGCCGGCCGGGCGCGGAGCGGCCGGCGGATGTGGGCGAAGCGCAGGCTGTCGAGCGCCGGATCGGCGAGGCGCCGCCGCCCGTACTCGGACGACACCTCGGGGAGCTCCTCGACGTCGCCGCGGCCGCGGATCCATGGGAGGCGCAGCGGCGGGAGGCCCCGGCGCAGGTCGATCTCCACCGCCGGGTCGGTGTAGGGCCCGGAGGTGTCGTAGACGACCAGCGGCGGGTTCGCCTCCTCGCCGCGGGCGGTATGGGTCGGCGCGAGAAGGATCTCCCGCATCGGCACCCGCACCCCCGGCAGCCGGCCGGGGACGTGGATCTTCCGCGAGGCGGGGAAGGGCTCGCCCGCGGCGGCGCTGGCGAACGGAGGCTCGCTGTCTCTCAACGGATCGTTCCTTTCTCGGCGCGGCGGGAGGCCCGGCGCACGCCGGCGCGAGGACGCGAAAGGCCGCACCCGGAAGGGCGCGGCCTCGAGAGTGCGGCTCTGTGCCGGCGCTCGTCGCTTCCCTTCGCTGGCATTACCCAGATCAGGTGGTTGAGGGTCGTCCGTCGCCGGACTCTCAGCCTCGCGGCCCCCCTAGCTGTCATCCCGCATCGTACCACGCCGCGCGCGGCGCTGGCGGACCCATGGCACGGGTCCTGCTTCGGTAGGGTTCAGTTTGGTGCATGCGGTATCGTGATCGCAACGTGATCCGGGAGACCTCCGCCTTGCCCCACGCTCCGGCTCGACTGGTTTCGGTCGTCATCCCGACGAAGAACGCCGCCGGCCACATCGCGCGGACCCTGGCCGCGGTCTTCGACCAGGCGCCGGCGGCCGGCGTCAAGCTCGAGGTGGTGGTGGCGGACGACGGCTCGACCGACGACACCGCGGTGATCGCCTGCGGCGCCGGCGCGCGGGTGATCCTCCTGAGCGGCCCCGGCACCCAGGCCCTCGGCGGCTCGCCGGCGGCGGCGAGGAGCCGCGGCGCCGCCGCCGCGCTCGGCGACCCGGTCGTCTTCCTCGACTCCGACCACACGCCGGCGCCGGGCTGGCTGCAGGCGGTGCTCGCCGACTACGAGGCCGCCCACGACGCCGGCGCCGCGGGCTCCCCGCCCGGCCCGCGGGCCCCTTAAGCCCTCGCTCTGCTACGATCCGCCCGCTCCTCGGGAGGTCCACCGATGCTCTGCCGCGCCGTTGCGTACGTCGCCGCCGCCCTGCTCGCCGCGGTTCCCCTCGCCGCCGCCGAGCCGCCGGTGCCCCGGGAGTGGCTGACGCCCGCCGAGGCCTCGGGCTTCCGCTCGACCCCGGGATACGACGAGACGATCGCCTTCCTGCAGCGGCTGGAGCGGCGTATGCCGGAGATGACGCTGCGCTTCTACGGCAGCTCGGCCGCCGGCCGGCCGCTGCCCCTCGTCATCGTCGACAAGGACCGCTCCTTCCGTCCCGGCGGCGAGGACGAGGAGGAGCGGCGGGAGCGCCGCAAGGATGCCGACGCGGAGGAGAGGCCGGAGAAAGAGCGGGAGCGCCGCCCGGTCGTCCTCATCCAGAACGGCATCCACGCCGGCGAGATCGACGGCAAGGACGCCTGCCTGATGCTGCTGCGCGACCTCGCCCTCGGCCGGCGGCGCGAGCTGCTCGACGCCGCGACCCTCCTCATCCTGCCGATCTACAACGTCGACGGCCACCAGCGGGTGTCGCCCTACAACCGGCCCAACCAGAACGGCCCGGTCGAGGGCATGGGCTTCCGCACCACGGCCGACGGCCTCGACCTGAACCGCGACTACCTGAAGCTCTCGAGCCCCGAGGCGCGGGCTCTCGCGGCGCTGGTCAACGCCTGGCGCCCCGACCTCCACGTCGACGACCACGTCACCGATGGCGTCGACCTCGACTGGGTGCTCACCACCACCTGGCTCGAGGCGCCGCAGGCTCCGGAGCCCATCGACCGCTGGCAGCGCGCGCATCTGCCGGCGGTGCTCGCCGCGGTCGCCCGCGCCGGGCACAGGAACGGCCCCTACGTCGACCTCAAGGACGGCAACGACCCGCGGCGAGGCTTCAGCTCGTGGATCGGCCAGCCGCGCTACTCGACCGCCTACTTCCCCCTGCGCAACCGGCCGTCGATCCTGGTCGAAATGCACTCCTACAAGCCCTACCGCGACCGGGTGCTCGCCAACCGCGACTTCCTGGCGGCGCTCGTCGCCGAGGTCGGCAAGGACCCGCAGGCGCTGCGGCGCGCGGTCGCCGAGGCGGACGAGCACACCGTCGCCCTCGGGCGTCCCGGCGCCCCGCCTTCGGAGGTCGCCGTGGCCTACGAGGAGAGCGCCGAGGCCGACCTCCTCGCCGTGCCGTTCTACGCCACCCGTCTCGCGACCTCGGTCGTCACCGGCAAGCCGCTCCTGCGCTTCGCTCGGGGTGAGGTTCGCGAGCTGACGGTCCCCTGGTTCCATCGCTCGCGGGTCGCCGTCCGGCTGCCGCGCCCCCGCGGGTACCTCGTCCCCCCCGGCTGGCCGGCGATCGAGGAGCGCCTGCGCGGCCACGGCCTCAAGGTCCTCCGCGTGACCGCGCCGGCCGAGCTCGAGGTGGAGACCGCCCGCCTCGCCTCTCCCACCTACGCCGCGGCGCCGTACCAGGGGCTGACGCGGGTCGACCGCGTGCAGGTGACCCGCGCCGCCGAGCGGCGGCGGCTCCCCGCCGGCAGCCTGTGGATCCCCGCCGACCAGCCCGACTTCGAGGTCGCGGTCGAGCTCCTGGAGCCCGACTCGCCGGACTCGCTCCTCGCCTGGGGGCTGCTCTCGAGCCTCTTCGAGCGCAAGGAGCACTTCGAGCCGCGGGTCCTCGAGGGGCTCGCCGAGACGATGCTCGAGGACGCGGCCACCGCCGCCGAGTGGCGGCGCGCCCTGGCCGATCCGGCCTTCGCCGCCGACCCCGCGGCGCGCGCCGAGTGGTGGACCCGGCGGACGCCCTACCGCGACGAGACGATCGGGCTGCTGCCGGTCTTCCGGGTGATGGCGGCGCCGCGGCTCGCGACCGAGCCCTGGCGGTGAGCGTTCAGTAGATCCCGGGCACGAACCGGCGGACCCGCGCCGCGTAGTCGCGGTAGCGCTCGCCGAAGGCCGCCAGGAGCACCTTCTCCTCCGCCCGCGCCCGCAGGTCGCTCGCCAGGCAGACGAGGAGCACCCCCGCGAGGACGATGGCGTTGGGAACCCAGAGGAAGCTGCCGATCGCGAGGACGATCATCCCCAGGTAGATCGGATTGCGCACGAAGCGGAACGGCCCGTCGGTCGAGAGCTGGTGGTCCGCCTCGATCTGCGCCCGCAGCCGCCAGGAGCGGAAGACCGTGAGCGTCCAGACCGCGAGGGCGGCCGCGGCGAGCATCACCACGGCGCCCGCCGCCCGCTGCGGCGCGAAGAGAAATCGGCGGTTCGGACCGAACACCGTCGAGCCGATCCCGAAGTAGAGGACGAACATGGCGAAGCCGTGGAACACCAGCAAGCCGCGCGAGAAGCGGGCGGTGGACGCCGGGGGCGGCGCCGGCGCCGCCGGCGCCGGCCGCCGCCGCGGGCGCGACAGCAGCCGCGGCAGGAACATCGCGTAGAAGAGGGCGTGGAAGCCGTAGATCCAGGTCGCGGGCATCGGGAATGGCCCGATCATAGCGCGGTCGAGAGCCGCGCCCCAGGGCAGGGCGCGGTAGGCCGTGGGTCCGTTCGGTCCGCTGCGGGCGGCCGCCGTCGGGCCCGCCCACCCACACGCCCTTCCAGGCGGCCGTCCGCGGGACCAAACGGACCCACTACCTACGGGGTGGAGACTCCT
>Ga0307470_10000504_pt1 | contig 18981 bp, 14 predicted proteins | sample atmos_gasesAM3C__FD_204565 | JGI IMG/M metagenome (GOLD analysis project Ga0307470, IMG submission 204565) | Hardwood forest soil microbial communities from Morgan-Monroe State Forest, Indiana, United States - atmos_gasesAM3C_05 | ecosystem: Environmental > Terrestrial > Soil > Temperate forest... | reverse complement strand
CGATGTCCCGGGCATCGATGACGCCGACTACCTCCAGCCAAAATCGATGTACGAACGACAGGGGAGGCTCGACGAGTACAACCAACTCGTCGAGAAGTACAACACGGACCGCCGCGCCTACCTCCGCAAGTGGAAGGGACTCAGCGAAGAGATCGTGAACGCGATCTGAGGGTTTGTTTCAATTCACCACAGAGGCACAAAGGACACAAAGAACCTTTGTGCTCTTTGTGTCTTTGTGGTGATCTGCTTCTCTGATATTACCCGGACACCTGTCCGCGGACATCTGTCCTTTCGGACACTGCGCGGACAACTGTAAATCCGCGGAATCATCGAAGAATCAATCACTTCGCTCATGGCACCTCGGTTGCCCTGTAGCCTCGCTGAATGATTGAAAACACATCCTCGATGGACCGCGCTGTCGGCCCTTCGTCGGCGTTTACGCGGCCGAGGATGATTGCGGCGGGGGTGTTGCTGGCGGTTGTCGTTGGGCTGGCGTTTGCGTTTCCTGCCATCAGGCGGTGGTCGCGCGCCGATCGCGCCGTGGACGCTTCCACGCTCTCGATGGGCGTCGTCGTCCGCGGCGATCTTGTGCGCGACATCTCCGTGCAGGGGCGCGTCGTTGCTGCATTGCATCCGACGCTCGTCAGTCCGGCGCAGGGGATCGTGTCGCTGCGAACGAAGGCGGGGAGTGTTGTGCGCCGAGGGGATGTCCTCGCGGTGGTCGACAGTCCCGAGTTGCGGAGCGCGCTCGATCAGTCGCGGGCGCAGGTCCTTTCGCTCGGCACGGACTATGAGCGGGCGAAGATCGCCGGCTCGCAGTCGGATGCGCGGTTGCGGCAGCAGGTCGCGCTTGCCGAGGTGCGGCTGGAGGCGGCGAAGCGTGGGCTGCAACGGGCGGAGCTGCTGCGCAAGGATGGATTGATCAACGGCACTGACTTCGAGCGTGCGCAGGACGATGTTCACGTCGCGCAGATCGAGCTCGAACAGGCCAGGCGCGAGATCGGACTCAATCGCGAGACCGCCGACTTCGATATCCGCAGCCGGAAGTTGCAGGCGGACCGGCAGCAATCGGCGACCGACGAACTGCAGAAGCGCTTCGAAGACCTGACCATCCGCGCGCCGTTCGACGGCATGGTGGCGGCGATCACCGTCAACGAACGCGACGCCGTCGCTGCGAACCAGGCAATCCTCACGGTCATCAATCTCTCGTCGCTCGAGCTCGAGATCACGATCCCCGAGGAGTACGCGGGCGATGTAAGGATCGGAACGCCGCTCATGATCGGCTACGGCGGCGGCGAGAAGGGCGCGCACATCACCGCGGTCTCGCCCGAGATCGTCGGCAACCAGATCACGGCGCGTGCGGTGCCCGATCAGCAGTGGCCCGAGGGGCTGCGGCAGAACCAGAGGGTCAGCGCGCGGCTCGTCTTCGAGTCGAAGAAGAACGTGCTCAAGCTTCCGCGCGGCGCGTTCGTCGAAGCCAGCGGAGGACGAAGCGCCTACGTCGTCGACGGCAGCATGGCCACGCGCCGCGCCATCACGCTCGGTTCGGTGGGAGCGTCAGAAGTCGAAATCGTCAGCGGATTGCGCGAAGGAGATCGCGTGATCCTTTCGGATACCTCGCAATTCGGCAACGTCAACACACTCATTCTTCAGTAACAGGAGACAGATCGATGCTGCGCATGAAGAACATACGAAAGATTTATCGGACCGAGCTCGTGGAGACGCATGCCCTGGAGGATTTCTCCCTCAACGTCGACGCCGGCGAGTTCGTGGCCATCATGGGTCCCTCGGGATCGGGGAAGACGACCTTCCTCAACGTGGCCGGCCTCCTCGACACCTTTGATAGTGGCGTGTACGAGCTCGACGACAAAGACGTCAGCAAGCTCTCCGACCGCGAGATGTCGCACATCCGCAATCAGAAGATCGGTTTCATCTTTCAGAGCTTCAATCTGATCCCCGATCTCGATCTCTTCGACAATGTCGACGTCCCGCTGCGGTATCGCGGCATGCCGGCAGGGGAGCGGAAGACGCGGATCGAGAAGGCGGCCGAGGTGGTCGGGCTTTCGTCGCGGCTGCATCACCTTCCGTCGCAGATGTCGGGCGGGCAGCAACAGCGTGTGGCCATCGCGCGCGTGCTGGCGGCTGATCCGAAGCTGATCCTGGCCGACGAGCCGACCGGAAATCTCGACTCGCTCATGGCCCGCGAGATCATGGACCTGCTCGACGAGATCAACCGCCGCGGCACGACCATCGTCATGGTCACGCACAGCCCCGAGTGCGCCGCGCGTGCATCGCGCGAGATCCATCTCTTCGACGGAAGGGTGATCGACGTCGCACGGCCGCCCGCACTTTTCGGCGGCGCGCTGAAGTCGGCGAAGTGAGGCCACGATGCTCCTCTACAACGTTCGCATCGCCATCAAGAGTCTCCGCCGCAATCCGGTTCTGACTGCCGTCATCATCGGCGGCATCGCCCTCGGCATCTGCGCCTCCACCACGTTCACGACCGTCCGCCACATGTTCGCGCGCGATCCGCTGCCCGGAAAGAGCAGCAACCTCTTTTATGTGCGCATGGACAACTGGGATCCGCACACGCCGTATCCGTCGAATCAAAACACGACGGGTCCGACCATTCCGCCGCAGATCAGCTACCGCGACGCCATGGCCCTCATGCGCTCGAACCTCCCAGTGCGGCAGACCGCGGCATTCACGGCAATGATGACGGTCTATCCCGATCCGCGCGTCGCGCGCCCGTCGACCGAAGGGGTGCGGCTCTGCTCTTCCGACTTCTTCACCATGTTCGACGTTCCCTTCGCGTATGGCGGACCGTGGGACAAGCGTGCCGACGCGAAAGCCGAGCAGGTCGTCGTCATCGATGACGCCATGAATCAGAAGCTCTTCGGCGGCGCCAACTCGGTCGGCAAGCGAGTGCGCATCGAAGACCGCGAATTCACCGTCGTGGGCGTCCTGAAACCGTGGCGCCCCTTCATCAGGATGTACGACCTGAACGGAAACTTCATCGCCCAACCGGAGCCGGTCTACCTGCCGTTCTCGCTGACGCCGGGCATGCAGATCCGCACGAGCGGAAACAGTGACGGCTGGAAATCGGCGGGCACCACCTTCGAGGATTTTCTCAACTCCGACGTCGACTGGGTACAGCTATGGGTCGAGCTGCGCTCGCCTGCCGAGGCGGAGCAGTACCACCGCTTCGTCGACGGCTACGTCCTCGAGGAAAAGAAACACGGCCGCTTCGAGCGCCCGCTCATGAATCGCGTCACCTCGCTCCGCGACCTGATGGGCGAGTTCGGCGTGATCACTCCGCAAGTCACCGCCATGGCGGCCATCTCGATCCTCTTTCTCGCCATCTGCGCGCTGAACCTGACCGGCCTGCTCCTTGGGAAGTTCCTGGCCCGCGCCCCCGAGGTATCGGTGAGACGAGCCCTCGGCGCGACGCGCATCAACGTGTTCCTGCAGCACATCACCGAGTGTGAGCTGGTCGGCCTCGCCGGCGGCGCCCTCGGCATGCTGCTTTCCATCGGCGCGATGAAGCTCATCGGCAAGTTCATTTCGGCGACCTCGGTCATCGCACTCGACAGCGAAATGATCCTGGCCGCGCTCTTCCTGTCCCTCGGCGCCGGACTTCTGGCCGGCCTTTACCCGGCGTGGCGGATCTGCTCCGTGCAACCGGCCGTGCAACTCAAGGTCTGAAGGAGACGACCATGGAATTTGGACCGATCATCCGCGCCCTGAAACGCAACAAAGTCCGCTTTCTGCTGATCGTCGTGCAGATCGCCATCACGCTCGCCGTCGTGACGAACGCGATCACGATGATCCGCGACGAAAGCGTGAAGATGACGAAGAGCTCCGGCTTCGACGACGACAACATCGTCTGGGTCCGCACCAAACCGTTCGCGCCCGGGTTCAAGGATCTGCCGTACCGCATCGCCGCGGTGAACGCGGACCTTCGCGCGATCCAGGCCACGCCCGGCGTCGTCGCGGTGACCAACACGAATTTCCTGCCGTGGCAGGGTGGCGGCAGCTCCGGCGAAGTCGCGGCCGGCGATGGCGACGGCAGCAAGTTCCGCACGCAGATGTACTACAACACGCCCGGCATCCTCGACACGCTCGGAGTGCATCTCGTTTCGGGCCGGATCTTGCGCGACACCGACATCGACGACGATCCGAACTCGAAAGCGCCGAGCACGGCCATCATCTCGCGCGATCTGGAGCGGCTCGTGTTCAAGGGGAAGAGCGCCGTAGGCCGGCAGCTCAAGGATTCCGACAACACCGTCGTCAACGTCGTCGGCACCTTCGATCCGTTCTACAACCCGTACGGATGGCCGATCCATGAGTACGCGATCTTCTACGCCGGACACGTGTCGCGCCGCGGTGCCATGTATCTCGTCCGCGTCGCGCCGGGCTCGATGAAGCAGACCGTGCCGCTGATCGAACAACGCATGCTGCAGACGAACAACGGACGCAACATCGACATGAAGACGATCAGCGAGATCAAGGACAACTTCTTCGTGCAGGGGAGGATCGTGCGCACCGCGATGTCGCTGGTCATCGTCCTGATCGTGCTCGTCACCGGCCTCGGCATCGTCGGCGTGACCGCGTTCTCCGTTACCGAACGCCGTAAGCAGATCGGCACCCGCCGCGCCCTCGGTGCAACCAAAGGCGCCGTTCTCCGTTACTTCCTGCTGGAAAACTGGATCGTGACGAATGCTGGCCTGATTCTCGGTGTCGCCGCTGCCTACGGACTGAACGTCCTGCTCGTCACGAATGCGGCCGGGGCAAAGCTCGACTGGCGATTTGTGGCCGCGGCCGTCGTGCTCCTCTGGTTGCAGGGTATCGTGGCGACGCTGATCCCGGCGATGCGCGCCACGCGCTTCTCGCCGGTGATCGCTACACGCGGAGCATGAGTTGATTGGAACACAGCAGCAACAGGCGCTGAGCATGGCTTCGACGCACGGACACGGTCGGATCGACGGGACGGTCCTGATCGTCGAAGATCAGCCGGCAGTTGCCAAAGCGCTGTTGCTGCTGTTCGACATCCACGGCATCGACGCCATCGCAGTCTCGAGTCCGGCCGATGCCGAGGAGGTGATTCGCCGCGGGGATGCCGACGCGGTCGTACAGGACATGAACTTCACGCCCGGCGCCACCGGTGGGGAGCAAGGTTTGGCGCTGTTCCGCAGCGTTCGAACGATCGATCCCGGCATGCCCGTCATTCTTCTCACCGCGTGGACCGCGCTCGAAACGGCCGTGCAGATGGTGAAGGAAGGCGCGATCGACTACCTCGCCAAACCGTGGAGCGACGACAAGCTGCTGGCCATCGTCGGCAACGCGCTGACGGAACGGCGCGGCGAGCGCGATGTGCGGCGCTCCCGCTCCGCGCTGGCCGCGAGCGTCGATCTTTGTGGCGTCGTCTACGAAAGCACGGCCATGCACCGGATCGTCACGCTGGCGCTGCAGGTCGCCGGCGCCGACGTGCCGGTGCTCATCACTGGGCCGAACGGGACGGGGAAGGAAAAGATCGCCGACCTGATCCAGGCCAATTCGCGGCGACGCAAGGCACCATTCATCAAGGTGAACGCCGGCGCGCTGCCGGATGAGCTGCTCGAGAGCGAATTGTTCGGCGCCGAGGCGGGTGCGTTCACGGGATCGAAGCGGCTGCGCATCGGACGGTTCGAAACTGCCAACGGTGGGACGCTGTTTCTCGATGAGATTGGGAACTTGTCATCTGCTGGTCAAACAAAGTTGCTGCGCGTGCTCCAGAACGGCGAGTTCGAACGCCTCGGCAGCAGCGACACGCGCCGCGTCGACGTTCGTCTCCTCTGCGCCACGAACGCCGACCTCGGGCAGGCCGTTCGCAGCGGATCGTTTCGCGAAGATCTCTTCTTCCGCCTCAACGTGATCGAGATTCACGTGCCGCCGCTACGCGAGCGACGCGAGGACGTGCTGCCGATCGCTGAGTCGTTCCTCGTCGCCGCGCGCAAGAGCTCAGGCCGCGCCTGGCGGCTCGGCGCCGACGCCCTTGCCGCGCTCACCGCGTACGATTGGCCGGGTAACATCCGCGAGCTGCAGAACCGCATCCAGCGAGCCACCGTCACCGCGGCCGCCGACATTCTCTCCGCCGCCGAACTCGGCCTCTCCACCGATCGCCCCCCCGCCGCCGCCCCCGTTCACGGCGAGAAGGAGCAGATCGAGAACGTCCTCCGCGATGCAGGCGGCAACGTCTCGGACGCCGCCAAAGCCCTCGGCGTCTCCCGCCAGGCGCTCTATCGAAAGATGCAGCGGCTGGGAATCGTGCTGGAGCGGCGGCCGAGGTGATCCGCAGATGACGCAGATGTACACAGATAGAAGCGGCTAATCTGCGTTCATCTGCGTCATCTGCGGATAAAACAATGCGCCTCACGAGAACGATCGCGCTCCATCTCATCGCCACGATCGCCGTGATCGCCATCGCGGCCGCCTTCGGTGCGAACGTTTTCTTTCACGCTTCGCCGCGAGACGCGCTCTTCTTCGGCGCCGCGCTCTCGCTCCTCGGCATGGCCGTCATGGCCATCACCATGCGCACACCACTGCGGCGCATCCGCCGGAACCTCAGCGCGCTCGTCGACGGCGTGCGCGGGTTTGCCGACGATGATTTCAGCCTTCGCCTGCACGTCACCGGACACGACGAGATCACCGACCTCGTCGCCATCTACAACGAGATCGGCAACATCCTGCGCGATCAACGCAACGAATCGGTTCAGCGCGAGCTGCTCTTCGAGACCGTCCTGCAGGCCTCGCCGCTATCAATGATTCTGACGAGCAACCATGGCCGCATCGTCTTCGTGAACCGCGCTGCTCGCGATCTTTTCGGCGCAGGTGACCGCATCGAAGGACGGCGTCTCGACGAGCTCGCCAATGAAGTGCCCGCGCTGCGCGACGCGCTTCGTGCAACGGGCGGTGCGTTGTTCACCGTCGATGGCGAGACCTTCCAACTCAGCCAGCGCACGTTCTATCTCAACACGCGCGAACACGTTCTCTATCTCATCGCCCGCCTGACGCAGGACCTTCGCCGGCAGGAGCTCGACATCTGGAAGCGGGCCATCCGCGTCGTCAATCACGAGCTGAACAACTCGCTCGCGCCGATCCACTCGCTCTTCCATTCCGCGAACGTCGTCCGGGACCGCCCCGGCGACAGCGGGCGGCTCGGCGAGATCAATGCTGCGATCGAGGAGCGGCTGGCCTCGCTGCAGCAGTTCATTGACGGCTACGCCCACCTGGCGCGCCTTCCGAAACCACGTTGCGAGCGCGTTGTCTGGAGCGAGCTGTTGAATTCGGTCCTTCCGCTCGCCCCGTTCGTGATCGCCGAGCCGCTCCGGGCGGACGAGTGTTCGTTCGATCGGACGCAGATCGAGCAGGTGATCCTCAACCTCGTCAAGAACGCCGCCGAGGCCGGAAGCGAGGAGGGGGAGATCGTGGTGAGCGTCGTGCGCCGAGGCAACGCGAGCGTGCTCACCGTCCAGGACCGCGGCCGCGGAATGGACGACGAGACGATGAACCACGCTCTGCTGCCGTTCTACTCGACCAAGCCCGGCGGTACCGGCCTCGGCCTCGCCTTGGCCGGCGAGATCATCGACGCGCACGGGGGCAATGTTCGTATCAGCAGGCGCGATGGTGGCGGGATATCGATTACGTGTTTGATTCCGGATGGGGTCGTGGGAGAACCTTTTAACCACAGAGACACAGAGGACACAGAGGGTGGCTCTTAACTTTGTGTCCTTTGTGTCTTTGTGGTTCAGCTTTTTGTGACCACTCCAAACACCCCCCAACAAAACGAAATAGCCTCCTTCCGCAACACTGTTAGACCTCGCGTGCAGCGAATCGTCCTCTCCCTTTCTATCGCGCTGTTGACTCTTGTCGGTTCGGCGGCTTCGGCCGCAACGACAACGATGCCGCTCTCGCAGGTCCGGAAGGGCATGCATGGATACGGTGAGACCGTGTTCGATGGCACCAAGCTCGAGCGCTTCGACGTCGAGATCACCGGAGTGCTGGAGAACATCGCTCCGGGCCAGGACCTCATCCTCGCCAAGGTCTCCAGCCCCGTCGTCGACCGCGCCGGCGTCATCGCAGGAATGAGCGGATCGCCGATCTACATCGACGGCAAGGTAATCGGCGCGCTCGCGTACTCGTGGCAGTTTGCGAAGGAGTCGATCGCCGGCATCACCCCGATCGACGAGATGCTCAAGATCGCGGAGGTCGACGGCGCGCCGATGGGTGTGCTGGCCGCTGCAACGCCGCGCATGACCGGCGCCGAGTTTCTCGACGCCATGATCCAACACAAGACTGCCGAGAAGTTCGAGCTGATGATGAGCAGCCTTGCCGGCGCCTCGCCCGCATCGTCACTCGGCGGCGCGAAGCCGATCGCCGTGCCGCTATCCATGTCGAGCTTCGCGCCCGACACGCTCGGCCGCTTCGGCAAGTACCTCGATCCGATGGGCTTCATGCCCGTGCCTTCCGGGGCGTCGTCAACATCGACGACCAATACGATTCCGGCCGCCAAGGAGTTCGCCGCAGGCGACGCCATCGGCGCCGTCCTTCTTCGCGGCGACTTCAACGTCGCTGCCACGGGAACCGTCACGTACATCGATGGCGACCGCGTCTACGCGTTCGGCCATCCCTTCCTCGATATGGGCGTCGTCGCCTTCCCGATGGCGAAGTCCGAGATCGTCGGCGTGATGCCGAGTCTGGCCAGCTCGTTCAAGTTCGCCAACACCGGCGCCGTCGTCGGCGCGTTCCGTCAGGACCGCGCGGTCGGCATCATGGGCGTGATGGGGGAGAAGGCCGACATGATCCCGGTCGACCTGGAAGTCGAAGGGAGCGGCGCCGCGCAGAAGTATCACGTCGATGTGCTCCGCCACTCGCAGCTCACGCCGCTGATCCTTGCGATGGCCGCCGACACCGTCGTCGCCAGCGCTCAGCGTGCCGCGGGCGAGCGAACGGTGATGCTGGAGTCCGAGATCAAGATCAAGGGCTATCCTGAGCCGATCGTCCTTCGCGAAGGTTGGGCCGGTGCGCAGGCGCGGCAGGCCATCCCGTCGTATCTCGCGGTCGTCGCCGGCTATGTGATGTCGAATGAGTTTCATACCGCCGACATCGAGTCGGTGAAGATTCACTTCCGCCATACCGACGACCTCAAGATCGCCAAGATCCTCGAGGCCTCGCTGGCGATGCCGTCGAACGGACACATCCACGCCGGCGACACGGTGAAGGTTCGCGCCGTGCTGAAGCCGTATCGCGGCGAGGCCTTCGTCGATACGTTCGACGTGACGATCCCCGACGATCAGGCAGCGGGGACTGCGTACTTGCTCGTCGGCAGCGGCTCGGTGCTTAATCAAGTCGACTTCATGCTCGTGCCACCCGATCCGCGCAGCCTCGATCAGGTGATCGCCGTTCTGCGCCGGCTCCGCCCCTCCACCGAGCTCACTCTCGGCCTTTACGAACCGACCGACGGCGCCGTCACGGCCGGCGTCTATCTCCCGAATCTGCCTCCGACCATGCGGGCGATCGTCAGCAGCGATACGTCGAACGGACCGCAAGCACCCGTCCGCTACCATGCCTCACAACACATCGCGCATCCGCTCGGCTACATCGTCGACGGCGTCGTGAAGATCGATCTGGATGTGAAGCCGACGATATAAAGGCAGAGATCAGAGACGAGAGATCAGAGACGAGAGATCAGAGATCAGTAACCAGATGCGCGGATCTCCGTCTAAATCGGCAGGATCTCGGTCTCCAGCCTCGCCCTGGCTTGCTCTCAAAAACAGTTTCCGCTTTGTTCAACGATCAAAGACCGGAAGCCCACACGATTACTCTGATCTCTGATATCTCTGATCTCTTGTCTCTGCTTTTCACTTCAGTAGCTAAAGGAAATTCAATGCGCCGAGTCGCTGCGCTGGTAATCACGCTGTTCACAGCTTCGACCCTCTTCGCCGTTGCCCCGCAGTTCTGGCGCGTTCGCAATGCGGAAAACTTTCTTGCCGGCGACATCGAGGGCTTTGCCGTCACGTCGCGCGGCGAGCTTCGTCCCGGCCCTTCGCTCAAGAAGGTGGCCACGTTCACCGATCCATTCGTCCTGTCGCAAGTCGGCGCGCCGAATGGCGATCACTTCTTCGGTACCGGTAACGAAGGGAAGGTCTACCGCCTTCACGGCACGGAGCTGAAGGCGGTCTACACGGCGCCGGAGCCCGAGGTTTATGCGGTGGCGTTTCACGACGGGGCGGTGTATGTCGGAAGCTCGCCGAACGGCAAGGTTTACCGCGTCGATCCGAACGACGGCAAGTCGACGGTCTTCTTCGATCCGAAGCAGGCCTACATCTGGGCGATGGAGTTCCTCCCGAACGGCGATCTCGCGGTCGCCACCGGCGTCGATGGCAAGCTGTTCCGCGTAACGCCGAAGGGCGACGGGAAGGTTCTTTTCGACTCGCCGGAGACGCATCTGCGCTGCCTGGCGGTGAAGAAAGACGGAACGCTGCTCGCCGGCGGATCGGCGAAAGGGCGAATCTACGAGATCCGCCCCGATGGCGGAGCGCACGCGCTGTACGACTCGCCGTTGTCCGAGATCTCGTCGATTTACGTCGATGCAAACGGCATCGGGTGGGCGTCGGCAGCGAGCAACATCCTGCCGTCGACCGCGCCGGTGAAAGCCACTGCACCCAAGCCCGCCACGCAAACAACCGCCCCTTCGGCATCTGCCAGCGCGTCGTCGGGCGAACAGAAGAAGGAAGAACCGACCGGCAGCGTCGAGGTCAGCATCGGCATTGACGATTCAGCGGGCGGTCCCTCGGGTAGCGGCGAGATCTACAAGATCAATCCTGACGGCTTCGTGGAGCTCGTCCGCAAGTTCGAGCACGAGATGGCGTACGGAATCACCGGCGGCCCGAACGGATCGATCCTCCTCGCCACCGGCCCGCAAGGCCGCATCTACCAGTTGAATGACGGCGAGGTCTCGCTCGTCGGCAGCGTTCCCGAGAAGCAGGTCGTCTCGATCTCGACGGCCGCTGGCCAGACGCTCATCACGACGACGAACAGCGGCGCGGTCTACCGGATGGAGAATGGACCGTCGGCCAAAGCGGAGTTCCGATCGGCGGCGAAAGACGTGGAGCGCTTCTCCCACTTCGGGCACTATCGAATCGACGGCGACAACCTCGGTGATGGTCACCTCGCCATTTCCTTCCGCTCCGGCAACACGCGCACGCCCGATGCGACGTGGAGTCCGTGGAGCGCAGCGTCGTCTGCGAGTGACGGTCCGGTCGACGTTCCTGCCGGACGCTACGTGCAGTGGAAGTTGACAATGCCCAAGCCTGTGGCCAACGTGTCGGTCGACGCAGTCACCGTCGCCTTCATGAATCGCAACGTCGCGCCGGTCATCGATACGGTGGTCGTGCAGGATCCGGCAGTCGTCTACATCACCGGCAGCTACCCGCAGTCGCCGCAAGTCGTCGAGGCAACCAATCCCGACGAGTACGGCATCTTCACCAGCCTCGACACGCCGCGAGACAGGAACGAGCAGGGCAAGAAGGTCTATCGCCGCGGTTACCGCACGGTGACCTGGCGGGCGCACGACGACAACGGCGACGCGCTTCGCTACACGCTGTCGTTCCGCAAGGTGGGCAGTGAGAAATGGCTCCGCCTGCGCGAGAACTTCGAGGAGTCGTCGATGAACTTCGACACCTCGCAACTCCCGGATGGCAACTACGAGCTGCGTCTGTCCGTGACCGACGCCCAGGACAATCCCGATCACGGACTCACCGACGTCAAGGAAGGCATCCAGATCGTCGTCGACAACACGCCGCCATCAATCACGGCAACCAACGAGGGTGACGACGTCGTCATCCACGTGTCCGACAAACGCTCCCCGATCGGGAAGGTCGAGTACTCAGCAGACGCGGAGAAGTGGATCCGCCTCACGCCGGTCGACGGAATCGGCGACTCCCCGAACGAGACCTACCGCATCAAACGAAGCGCCGTCGCCGGCAAGTTCGTGATCGTCCGCGCAGTGGATGCGTTCTTCAACGTAGGAACGGAGTCGATCGCGTTGCCGTAGACGAGAAAGCTGAACCACAAAGACACAAAGGACACAAAGTGGATCTTACCTTTGTGTCCTTTGTGTCTTTGTGGTTCATGTTTTCTGCTTCCGATACGCGCGGCGAATCTTCCAGAGATCGGCCAGCGCCCGCAGGAAGTCGTGCGACTTCACCTTTGAGCCAGTGACGTCGTGCCAGCGCATGACGGGCAGCTCGTAGACAGAACCGGCGACAGCGTCGCGCCCCCAGATCGCGATGTAGCGGGCGATGATCTCGACGTCGAAGATCCAGCGGGAGATGAACGGCGTGGAGAAGATGTCGCGCAACGTCTCGCTGCTGCGGAAGACTTTGGCGCCGCATTGCGTGTCGTAGACGGCAAGGCCGAGGCTCGAGGAGATGAGCGTTGCGCCGACGCGGCCGAAATAGTGGCGAGCAGGGCGGCGGCTGATCTCGCGCCCGAGGAGACGGACGCGGGCGCCCATCACCAGATGGATTGATGAACGGTTCCTGAGGATGTCGAGGAATCCGGGCAACTCGGCGAGGGGAGTGGCGAGATCAGCGTCCCAGAAGCCGACGTAGTTGGGGGCGTTATCCATCGCGGCCAGGAATCCGCGCCGCACCGCCTCCGCTTTGCCGCTGTTCTGCTCGAGATCGAGAACAGCAAAGCGGCGGGGATCGGAGTCGCGAAGCGTTTCCAGAAGCCGAAGCGTTCCGTCGCGGCTGCCATCGTTCACGAAGAGGAAATCGACGTCGTGGCCGGGGACGGCTAGCTGGCGAAATGCTTCGACATCGAGCCGTCGCTCTTCGTTGTAGCAGGGGACGACCAGAGTCAGGCGCGACACGCGGGGCGCATTGTAGCTACGATTCGCGGATGACCGACCTCGAAGTCCACACCATTCCCTCAACCGTTCACGGACGCTATATCGTGCGCCGCGGACCGGCAGAACATCTTCTGGTGGCCTTTCACGGTTACGGCGAGAACGCCGACGTCCACAACGCCGAGTTGCAGCAGATCCCGGGGATCGAGCGGTGGACGACCGTTGCCGTGCAGGCGCTCCATCCTTTCTATATGCACCGGACGGGATCGATCGTGGCGTCGTGGATGACCAGCCAGGATCGAGAGCTGGCCATCGAAGACAACGTTGCCTACGTTCGCAGCGTCGTCGATCAGTTCGCGCAACCGATGCAGCTCGTGTTTCTCGGCTTCTCGCAAGGCGTGGCCATGGCCTATCGCGCTGCCTCACGTTCGGCGGCAACGGGACTCATTGCGCTTGGCGGCGACCTGCCTCCGGAGCTTGCCGGCTCGCATCCGACATGGCCGCCTGTGCTCATCGGACGCGGGACACGCGAGGAGTGGTACACCGACGAGAAGCTGCAGAACGATCTTCGTGTCCTCTCCAAGCTCACGACCGTGGAGACATGCGTCTTCGAAGGCGGCCACGAGTGGACGGCTGAGTTCCGCGAAGCAGCGGGGCGGTTTCTAGGGAGACTCACTGACCAGTCAACTACTTGACCAGTCAGCGAAATGACCACTGCTCATGGGATGACAATCGTCCCGTAACCTGTTCCACTTCAGCGCATGTCCGAACGGCTCGACCGCCTGAAACTCCGGCTGAAGGAAATGCCTGACCGGCCTGGCGTCTATCTGCACAAGAACGCCGAGGGGGAGGTCATCTACGTCGGGAAGGCGAGGAACCTGAAGAGCCGCGTCGGCTCGTATCTGGCCGGCCGGGGAGCGCGCGATAGCAAGACGATGTCGCTCATCAACGAGATCGACTCCATCGATTTCGTGACCACGAACAACGAGCTGGAAGCCATCCTGCTCGAGAACAACCTCATCAAGTCGAACCAGCCGCGCTACAACATCCTTCTTCGCGACGACAAGAGCTACCCGTACATCAAGGTTACGATGTCGGAGGACTATCCCCGCGTCGTGTTCACCCGCCGCCTCGATCGGAAGAAGGGGGACCTCTTCTACGGCCCGTTCTTCGCTGGAACCGCGCGGCGCCTGCTCAAACTCGTCGCCGATCAGTTCAAACTCCGTAGCTGCGATCTCGACATCACGATCGGCAAGAACGCGCTTCCCCGTCCCTGCCTCTACTACGACATGCACCAATGCCTCGGGCCCTGCGTCGTCGGCCTGACCACTCCCGAGCAGTACCGCGACATGGTCGACGACGTCGTCCTCTTCCTCGGCGGCAAAACCAAAGAGCTTCAGGACCGTCTAACCAATCGGATGTATCAGTCGGCGGAGAGCGAGAACTACGAGATGGCGACGTACTACCGCGATCTCGTTCGCACGGTCGAGCGCGTGCAGGCCGAGCAGCAGGTGGCCTCGGCGGAGGACGAAGATGCCGACGTCTGGGGCCTTTACGAGGAGGGGAGTGACGTTGCCGTGCAGCTCTTCGTCATCCGTGGAGGAAACGTTGTCGACCGCCGCGAGCTTTTCTGGGAGAAGGTGGAGGCCTACCAGGCTCCCGAGTTCCTCGGCGAAGTCCTTCAGCGCTACTACCAGGACAATATGTTCATCCCGCACGAGGTGCTGATTCCGTTCGATGTCGAGGAGTGCGACCTCCTGACCGCCTGGCTGACCGAGCAGGCTGGCCGGAAGGTCGGACTGCGCGTTCCGCAGCGGGGGAGAGGCGTCGATCTGATCGAGCTCGTCAACCGCAACGCACGGCTCTCACACGAGTCACGCTTCCGCAAGTCGACGCAGGACCGCCTGCAGATCGCTGCACAGAAACTTGGGCAGGTGCTCGGATACGACCGCGAGATCGGACGGATCGAATCATTCGATATTTCGAACATCCAGGGGACCGATTCGGTGGCAGGGATGGTCGTTCTCGACCGCGGAAAGTTCGACAAGAAGCAATACCGGATCTTCAACATCAAGACTGTCGAAGGAGCCGACGACTTCCGCTCGATGGCCGAGGCAGTTGACCGGCGTTACAGGCGCCTGATCGAGGAGAACAAGACGTTGCCCGACATGATCCTCATCGATGGCGGCCGCGGCCAGTTGAACGCAGCCGTCGCTGCGCTGAACAAACTCGGCATCGAGGAGATCCCGATCGCAGGGCTGGCCAAGCGCGAGGAAGAGATCTACGTCCCTGGCCGGGAAGAGCCGTACCGTCTCGAGCGCCGCGATCCGGCGCTGCAACTCTTGCAGATGGTTCGCGATGAGACGCATCGTTTCTCGGTCTCCTCGCATCGCCGCCGCCGCTCCAAGCGAACGCTGCACAGCGCACTCGACGATATGCCGGGCATCGGCGCCAAACGCCGCCGTCTTCTCATCGAGCGATTCGGCAGCGTCTCCGGAGTCAAACAGGCATCAGCGCAGGACCTGGTGAACGTGCTGGGACGCAAAGTGGGACAGACGTTGTATGAGGAGTTGCATGGGTAGGGTGTGGGGAGTCGTTTGTCGGGAGTCGGGGGTCGGAGAGGTTGTAACTTGCATTCGGATACTTGCTCGACCATCAGAATCGCGACGATCGATGCGCGTCATCGTTCATGCGCCGCTCTCTCTCCGACACCCGACACCCGACTCCCCACCCCCAAACCAGCATGCGATAATGCGAAAAGGTCCTAAAATCCAAGAACCGGCAGGGCGGGGGGAACAATGAGCTTCGAAGGCGAAATCGGCGAGATCGATCTGATTGAACGGCTCGTCGAGCTCGGAGGCGAGCAGTTTACCGGCGCGATCCGTTTCGAGAGCGACGGCATCATCAAGATCGTCTACTTCAAAGGCGGCGACGTGCTTTCCGCGTCGACGAACGATCGCACGGATGCCATCGACGAGATTCTGCAGCGCGCCGGCAAGGTCACGCGCGAGCACATCAAACAGGCGCTCGCCAAACGCAAAGAGAGCGAGACGCTCGGCGACGCCCTCCTCGGGCTCGGCTTCATCACGCGAAAGGAACTGACGTGGGCCCGCCGCGTTCAGGTCATCGGGATCATCCGCTCGATCATCGGCTGGAGTACCGGCTCGTACACGATCGTCGCCGACTACCTCCCGAAGCGGGAGGAGGGGACGCTCTTCTCGCTGGCGCAGATCATCGTCGAGCTGATCGTTACGGACAATGACCGCGCCAAGTCCGAGCAGGCGATGGACAGCGGCAACGCGGTCTTCGAGAAGGCGACCAACTTCGACGATGCCTTCCGCCGCCTCGGGCTCAACGAAGACGCCGAGCAGATCGTGGCGCACATCGATGGGAGGAACTCGGCCGCTGAGGTCGCGAGCAGGTCCGGCAAAGACATCTTCAACGTCTACAAACTGCTCGAAGCGCTCAGGTTGCTTCACCTCGTGACGCGTTCCGACAAACCTCCAGTAGAACATGAGGTTTCGCTGCCGGCATCTGTCAACCCGTGGGACGTGGAGAATCCCGACTTCACTCTCGACGACGACGCTCCGCCACCTGCTGCCGAGGCGCCGCAGGAGGAATGGGGGCTGTCCCCCGAGGATGCGACGATGGACCTTCCGGAAGTGAACGCTGCTGCATGGGAAGCCGCGAAGGCGACTCCCGCGAGCCTGACGACTCCGCCAACGCCGGCACTTGCGCCACCGCCCTTGTCGACGACCTCCAAGTCTGTTTGGGACGAGCCTGAGGAGGACGATCACTACTCCGGGACCGAGCTCGCGCCGCCTCTGCCGGCGAGCGTCAGCGCAGCCGCACTCGGCGCGGAGCCGCAGTGGGGCTTCGATGAAGCGCAGATCGAGGCTGCCCGTCGCGCAGCCGTGCCGGTGCGGGCAAAGGACGAGGTCCCGAGCTCTGTCAAAGCACCCGCCTCGAAGCCTCCGAGGAAGAGCAGAGTGGGGTTGTGGGTCACGATCCTCGTGCTCCTGCTCCTCGGCGGAGCCGCTTACCCAGCCTGGCAATGGTGGCAGGACCGCAACGCCCCCGAGCCGATCGTCCCCGTAAAGAGAGCGAAGCTCCGGAACGCTGGCGTCCCGCCGGCTGGCCCGGCGGCGTCCTCGCCGCCGACCGCGGCAACAACTTCGACTGTGCCGATGCCCCAGCTCGCGGCAAAGACGACCACATCCCCGATATCGGCGCTCACGGCAACCAACCCCGCGTCAGGACCAACGCAATCTTCATCTTCCCCGACTACGACGATCGCACAAAAGGCTCCGCAGTCTTCCGCAACTACGACGATTGCACAAAAGGTCCCACTTCACCCTGCAACCGCCACCAGCGCATCAGCACCGCCACCCCAAGTCGCAACCAAGAGCGCGCCGCCGCAAAAGCAGCCGCCGCTTGCACCAACAACGACGGTCGCTCCGCGTACTCTCCCGCGTACCGCAGCAGCCGCGATCACGCCGGTTCCACAGCCGGCATCCACCGCTCCGAGCACTCCGCACCTCGAGCGCACCGCCGCAGGAGCACCCACCATCACCAACACGCCCAGCTCCGGTGCTCTAGCCTCCGACGCCACCCGCGCCAAGTACGACAGCATGGCGAAGGACTTCGCCGCCCGGAAAGGTGGCACTTACACCGTCCAGTTCGAGCTCGTTTGTGAGACTGCGTCGATCACACGCGCTTTGAGTGAGGCCGGCGACAAGGCGTGGTTCGTTCCGATCAGTTACCGCGGCCGCCCCTGCTACCGCGTCTTCTGGGGCCGCTTCGACACGAGTGCCGAGGCGATTACTGCATCGAAAACGATGCCGTCGGGCCTGAGCAAGGCGCCGGTGGTCGTCAAGATCCCACGCTAATGATCACCTCGCTCCTGACCTCGGCTGGACTCGGCCTCGGCGCAGGCATCAACGCCTACGCCACGCTGCTCGTTTTCGGTCTCGTGTCGCGATGGCAACCGGCGATCTTTCACGATGAGCTGGCCCGCTTCTTCGCGTCGACGCCGGTACTGATCCTGTTGGTTGTGCTTTACCTCGTTGAGTTTGCGGCCGATAAGATCCCCACCGTCGACCACGTCTGGGACGTCATCCACACGATCATCCGCCCGATCGCCGGCGCTCTGGTCGCCTGGGCGGCGGTGTCCGACAAGATCCCGCATGGTGCTGTGATCCTCGCGTCCGTGATCGCCGGAAGTGCGGCCCTCGGCTCGCACCTGACGAAGGCAAGCGTGCGCGGCGCCAGCACCCTCTCGACAGCGGGGCTCGGTAATCCCATTCTTTCGCTGATCGAGGACGCGTTCGCGTTCGTGAACGCAATCATCGCCATCTTCCTCCCGTGGCTGGTGATCCTCACGCTCATCGGGATGCCGTTGATCTTCTTCCTCGTCTACCAGCGGTTTCGCAGTCGCCGGGCATGAGCTGGGTGATCGACGGGAACAACGTCCTCGGCGGCGCCGGAGCCGCGCGCTTTACCGTCGACGTCAAGAGGCAACTGGTGCGAACGTTGGGCGCCTTCGCCCGCGTCAATCGGACGAAGGTGATGTGCTACTTCGACGGCCCGGAGCCCGAGAACGAGAACTTCGGCAAGCACCTCGGCAGCGTGACCGTGATCTTCAGCGGCGCGCGATCCGCGGATGACTTGATCATCAAATGCGTCGGCACGGGCAGCGGCTGGAAAGTGGTCACCGCCGACCGCGCTCTCGCATCGCGCATCAAGCGGCGGGAAGTGGCGATCATCGATCCGCGCACGTTCATGACCGAATTGGAGTCGGTACCGCAAGTTGAGGAGCGGGTCGCAGCCGAGGAGTGGCTGGCGTGGTTTTCCGACCCAAAAAACCGAAACGTATTTTGATGTCGGCACGCCGACATCGATTGTAAGCGACTGAAACAGCAATGATTTAAGTTGAAGGATTTAGTGTGGGGGAGTCGGAGGACGGCGGGGGTGGGGGGTGGGAGTTAACTGCATTCCTCTCGCGGTATACACCTCTTCATTCCTTTAGAGTGCTCTCCAATCGAGCGCCTTCTCCCCCCGCGCTTTTTGCGGGGGGAGAAGGTGGCGAA
>Ga0307470_10000503_pt1 | contig 18981 bp, 21 predicted proteins | sample atmos_gasesAM3C__FD_204565 | JGI IMG/M metagenome (GOLD analysis project Ga0307470, IMG submission 204565) | Hardwood forest soil microbial communities from Morgan-Monroe State Forest, Indiana, United States - atmos_gasesAM3C_05 | ecosystem: Environmental > Terrestrial > Soil > Temperate forest... | reverse complement strand
CTGGTCGGTTCTTCCGCCGTTGGCCCAGTGGACGCAGTGGTGGGCCTGGCACCACTGGTACGGCCGGTCACAGCCAGGGAAGACACACCCGCGGTCCCGGAGAACAATCGCGCGGCGTGCCGCGCCGACGTAGTGCCGGGAGCCGCGGCCGAGGTCCAGCACCTGGCTCTCCCCGCCGAGGACGGCGGGGATGATGTGGGCGTCGCAGGCGATGCGGCGGACCTGGCTGGCCGGGAGGATGTCACCGCTGTCGAGCTCTCCCACGCCGGTGGCAGCGACCAGCTTGTCGTACGGCATCGTCACCACGAGGGTGGGGCGCTCGCCGCTGTTGTCGGGCAGGTCCCCCATCCGTAGGGACCGCTCGGCCAGGTCCACCAGCGCGTCCGCCATCCGCTGCCCGGGGGTCCGCTCGTCCCGCACGCCGTTCTCCGGGTCGGCGGGGCGGGGCGCGGCCAGCGGGTCCAGCGCGACCCGCAGCGTCTCGGCGCCCTCGGTGTCCAGGAACCCGCAGACCCGCCTCAGCCCTGGCCCGGCGGGGGAGATCCGCAGGTCACGGCGGGCGTGGGCTCCGGCGGCCTCGCGCTCGGCCTGCCGGGCCTGCAGCTCCGCGGCGCCGTCGGGGTCCACCACGTCCAGCACCCGCCGGCCGAGCAGCGCGACCGCGCCTGGGTCGACGGTGGCGCTGTGCCGGACCAGATCCCGCTCCGCCGCGGCCCGGACGTCGGCCGGGGTCTCCGCCGGAAGGGACCGCATCGCCTCGGCGACCACCTGCGCGTGCTCGACGCTGATCTCCCCGTCCGCGAGCGCTGTCGCCGTCTCCGGCAGGCCGCCGTCCAGCGCACGAGCGAGCCGGACCAGCCGCCCCGCCTCACCGGGCCGCACGTTCAAGGAACCCCGCAGCCACGCCCGCATGTCCGGCGCGTCATGCGCGGCAGCAAGACCCCGGACCTCGGCCTCCCGCACCAACGGCAGCAACACCGTACCGGTGAACCGAGAGACCTGCCGGAACCCCCGCACCAGCACCTCGTCAACCTCAGCGTCAGAAAGCAAAGACCAGTCGACGCCACCACACAGGTCAAGCAGAGCAGAGACCCGCTCAACCAGCGCGACCGCGTTCGACATAGCAGAAGGATAAACAAAGCCACCGACAAAACCCGCCCGACCACCCGACAAAAACGTGAGAAACCTCGGTGAGTGTAGCGGCGAACACCCACAGCAGTCCCGGGTGGCAAGCCAGCCACCACAAGGCGACTGGCGCGGCAGCCAAAAACCCGACCGAATGAGGCTTATGCAGAACCCTTCAGAACAAGATCATTATCGTCGCAGGTTCGGCGAGGTGGTCGTCAGGCCTACGAGTTTTGCCATAACCCTGGATGGTCGAACCGTGGCCGACGAGCACTCGACACCGCCCAGGACTCCACCGACACCGAGCCCGACCGGAGCACGAGTCCGCCCGTTTACACAGTCCGCCCCAGCCACAGCCTGCCTAGCTTCCTCGTCCACCTCGATCGCCCGGGCCGGGCAGGTGTCCGCGGTGGCAACCACCGACTCGGCGAGCGCGGCGGGCGGCCGGTCGACCAGCAGCACCACCGTCCCGGTCTCCTCGTCCTGATCGAAGACCTTGGGTACCCGCAGCGCGCCCAGCCCGGACGCGCGGCACAGCCCGGCGTCCACCCGCATCTTCACGTCGCCACCTCATCCCAGGTCATCCCAGGTCAGGTCCAGGTCACCGGCAGCCGGTCCGGGTCGTAGGTGAGCATGCTGTCGCGCATCGGCACCTGGTCGACCGGCACCGCCAGCCGCGGCGACGGGAACCGCCGCGTCAGCTCGGTGAACGCCACCGCCAGCTCCATCCGGGCGAGCTGCTGGCCGAGGCACTGGTGCACGCCGTGCCCGAAGGCGACATGCGATGCCCCGTCGCGGTGCAGGTCCAGCCGGTCCGGTGCCGGGAAGCGGTCCGGGTCCCAGTTGGCCGCCGACACCGCAGCGAGCACGGTCTCACCGGCTCGGATGAGCTGGCCGCCTAGCTCCACGTCGCACAGCGCCCGCCGGTTGATGCCGAGATGGACCACCGAGAGGTAGCGCGGCAGCTCCTCCACCGCCAGCCGACCAGCCCCGGGTCCCGGACCAGCGCGGCGTACCGCTCCGGGTTGTTCAGCAGCGCGAACGTGCCTAGCCCGATCATGTTCGAGGTGGTCTCGTGGCCGACGATCGGCAGCAGGGTGCCGAGGCTGACGATCTCGGCGTCGGGGTCGGCAGGGTGGGCCAAGCCGCCGAGCAGGTCGTCGGTCGGCTCGGCTCGCTTGCGCCGGACCAGGTCGAACATGTGGTCAGCAGCTTGCGGAGCCGGGTGTGGTCAGGCGGGTCCATCGTCAGCAGCGACCCGTGTTCGCTGAGCTCGGCCTCGACCTCCGGCGACAGTGGCCGCACTGCCATGCCCAGGTTCCGGTCGCGAGCGCTGGACCACGAGTCGGCGAGCATCGCCTGGAGGGGACGAGTGGGTCGGTCCGTCTCCGGGGCAGCGGGACGGCCGTGCGCAGGGTTGAGTCCGTGGTCATGGTTCGCAGACTCCTCTGTCGCGGTACGTGCTCAGTCGGTTACACACCCGACGCTCCGACCCTCCGGGCCGCTGCGCAACCGGATGCGGCAGGTAACCGGGTTAGGGCAGGCAACCGGATGCGGCAGGTAACCGGGTTAGGGTGATGAGCCGTGACCATGCCGCACCTCGTCGACCGGCTGCAGGGCTTCGGTACGACGATCTTCGCCGAAATGTCCGCCATCGCGCTGGCCACCGGCAGCGTGAACCTGGGCCAGGGTTTCCCGGACACCGACGGGCCGCCGGAGCTGCTTGCCGCCGCCGTCGAGGCGATCCGGGCCGGACGCAACCAGTACCCGCCCGGCCCCGGCATCCCCGAGCTGCGACAGGCGATCGCCCGGCACCAGCGGCGGTTCTATGGCCTGGAGTACGACCCGGACACCGAGGTGCTGGTGACCACCGGCGCCACCGAGGCCATCGCCGCCAGCCTGATCGCGCTGGCCGGGCCGGGCGACGAGGTGGTGGTCTTCGAGCCGCTGTACGACAGCTACGCCGCGTCGATCGCGATGGGCGGCGCGACCCGCCGGGTGGTCACCCTGCGCGGGCCGGGCTTCGACGTCGACCCGGCCGAGCTGCGGGCGGCGGTCTCCGGGCGGACCAAGGTGATCCTGCTCAACTCGCCGCACAACCCGACCGGCAAGGTCTTCTCCGCCGCCGAGCTGGGCATGCTCGCCGAGCTGGCCGTGCAGCACGACCTGATCGTGGTCACGGACGAGGTCTACGAGCACCTGGTCTTTGACGGCGTGCACCTGCCGCTGGCCAGCCTGCCGGGGATGCGCGAGCGCACGGTGACGATTTCCAGCGCGGGCAAGACGTTGAGCTGCACCGGCTGGAAGATCGGCTGGGTGTGCGCTCCACCGGCCCTGGTGGCCGCGGTGAAGACGGCCAAGCAGTTCCTGACGTTCGTCTCGGGCGCGCCGTTCCAGCCGGCGGTGGCGGTCGCGCTCGACCTTGGCGACGAGTACTACGCCGGCCTCCTGGCTGGGATGCGGGACCAGCGGGACCGGCTGTGTGACGGGCTGGAGAAGGCCGGTTTCACGGTCGCCCGGCCGGCCGGGACGTACTTTGCCACGGTCGACGTACGCAACCTGGGGTACGACGACGGGGTGGAGTTCTGCCGGGAGCTGCCGCACCGGGTCGGGGTGGTGGCGATCCCGACCTCGGCCTTCTACGACACCGACGCCGGCCGGAGCCTGGTGCGGTTCGCGTTCTGCAAGCGGCCGGAGGTGCTGGACGAGGCGGTCCGCCGGCTGGCGGGGCTGCGCCAGTGAAGGTCGCCGTCGTCCAGCACGACATCGCGTGGGAGCGGCCGCTGGTCACCCAGGACCGGCTGCGGCCGCTGGTCGGTCAGGCGGCCTCGGCCGGGGCCAGGCTGGTCGTGCTTACCGAGATGTACGCCACCGGCTTCTCCATGGCGACCGGGCGGATCACCGAGGAGACCGGCGGGCCGAACGAGGCCTTCTGCGTCGCGCGGGCGCGCGAGCACGGCGTGTGGGTGGCCGCGTCGGTCGCCCAGCGCGAGCCCCGGGACACCGGCCGGCCGCGCAACGTCGGGCTGTTGGTCGCCCCGGACGGCGCCGTACACCGCTACGCCAAGATCCACCCGTTCAGCTACAGCGAGGAGGACAAGCACTACGAGGCCGGCAAGGACACCCTGACGGTCGACGTCGAGGGCGTCCGGGTGAGCCTGCTGATCTGCTACGACCTGCGCTTCGCCGACACGTTCTGGGGGCTGGCCGGTGGCACCGACTGCTACGTCGTGGTGGCGAGCTGGCCGGAGGCCCGGCGGGAGCACTGGCGGGCGCTGCTGGTGGCCCGGGCGATCGAGAACCAGGCGTACGTCGTGGGCGCCAACCGGGTCGGTGCCGCGCCGAAGGGCCTGACGTACTCCGGGGACAGCCGCATCGTGGACCCGCTCGGGGTGGTGCTGGCCGAGGCGGCGTACGTCGAGACGGTGCTGACCGCCGAGGTCGACCCGGCCCGGGTGGCCCAGGTACGCCGCGAGCTGCCCTTCTTCGCCGACCGCACCTGACCTTTCCCGACGATCATCGAGCTGTTGTCGTTAGTTGATCTCTAACAGCGACCACAGCTCGATGATCGTCGGGAAAGGGGCGGCGCGGCGCGACAGGCTAGGGGCGGACGGTGCCGAGGATGTCGTCGATCCGCCCGGCCAGGTCGATGTCGCGTCGGGTCACCCCGCCGGCCGAGTGGGTGGCGCACCGGAAGCTCAGCGTCCGCCAGCGGATGTCGATGTCGGGGTGGTGGTCCATCGCCTCGGCCACCTCGGCGACCCGGACCACGACGTTGATCGCGGCCGGGAAGCTCGGCAGCTCGACCGTCTTGCTGATCCCCGTCTGATCGCCGGCCCATCCGTCTATTGTGGACAGTGCCTGGCTGACCCCGGCGGCGTTCAGCACCTGCGCCATCGTCGACTCCTAGGCTGGGGGCGTGCCGTACCTGCGTACCGCGATCATCTCAGCACTGAATGGGCTGGTGCCCGACCGGGCCAGGCATCTGCTCGGACGGCTCAGGTCGCGGCCCGGCCGGCCGGTCGTGGTGGTGGGGGTCGCGCTGCGGGACGGCGCCGGGCGGGTGCTGGCGGCCCGGCGGCACGGCGCCGGCTGGGAGCTGCCGGGCGGCAAGGTGGAGGTGGGGGAGAGCGAGCGGACGGCCGGCGTACGTGAGTGCGCCGAGGAGCTCGGCGTCCAGGTTGAGCTTCTCACCCGGCTGCCGGGCCGGGAGCCGTGCGGCGAGTGGCACGTGCTGCGGGTCTGGACCGGCCGGATCGTCGCCGGCACGCCGGTGCCGCTGGTGCACGCCGAGCTGCGCTGGGTCGGGCCGGACGAGCTGGCCGGGCTGGACTGGCTGCCGGCGGACCAGCCGTTCGTCCGTCGGCTCGCGGATGGGCTGTGATGCGGCTGCCGCTTCTGGTTCACTTTCCGTTGTGACCTCCGCCCGGCCCACCGCGTCGGCGTCCTGCCGCGCCGCGGTCGCCGGTTGGCAGCGGGCGCTGCGCACCGACGAGGGTTGTCGCTGACTGTCTCATCCCCGCCCGCTCGGGCACTGTTGCTCACCCGCTCCAGACGGTCAGGTTCTTCGATGTACGACGACACCGTTGTCTTCTTCCATGCTCACCCCGACGACGAGGCGATCTTCACCGGGCTGACCATGCGCCGGCTCGCCGACGCCGGCACCCGGGTGGTGCTGGCCACCGCCACGGCCGGCGAGCTGGGCGACCCGCTGGTCCCGCTCGCGCCGGGCGAGACGCTCGCCGCCCGCCGGTGCCATGAGCTGGAGGCCGCCGCCGAGGAGCTGGGCGTGGCCAGGCTGGTGCTGTTCGGCCGGCGCGACTCCGGCATGCCGGGCTGGGCCGATAACGCCCACCCGGACGCGCTGGCCGCCGCGTGCCACCGTAGCCTGGCCGCCCGGCTGGCGGACCTGTGCCTCGTGGAGCAGGCCGCCGCGCTGGTGCACTACGACAGCCACGGCATCTACGGTCACCCGGACCACGTGGCGGTGCACCGGATCGGCCGGCTGGCCGCCCACCACCTCGGGATCACGGCGTACGAGGCGACCGTGGACCGCGAGCACCTGCACCTGGCTCAGCACGCCGCCGACGGCGACCACCTCGTGCACGCGGCCAACCAGGGCCAGCCGACGCCGTACGGCCGGGTGACCGCGGAGATCCGGCTTGCGGTCGCCGGGGACGCCGCCGACCTGGCCGCCAAGCGGCGGGCGATGGGCGCGCACGCCAGCCAGATCACCGCCGAGTCGGTGGACCTGGCCGGGTTCGCCGAGGTCTACGGCCTGGAGTGGTACCTGCGGGAGGGGCCGCCCGCGACCCTGGACCGGCTCGGGAACGCTCACGCGATCGTGTGACACCGGGCCTGCCGGTGGGATGGGCGCGCTGGGCTGCCCGGCTGGTCCCGGTACGGTGGCCGCCATGCACGACGTGGTTCCCGGCTCTGCCTCCTTCCCAGCTCCATCCCCGGCCGGTGCGGCGGTGCGTGGCGCGACCGCCGAGGCGGTGGCCAATGCTGTGCCCGCCGCGCGGCGGGCGCCGGACCGCTGGCACCGTCCGCGGATCGGGATCTACAACCGCTGGATGAGCACCCTCGGCGGCGGCGAACGGTACATGGCGGCGCTGGCCCGGCTGTTGGCGGAGAGCTACCAGGTCGAGCTGATCGGGCATGAGACGGTCGACCTGAGCCGGTGCCGCGACGTGCTCGGTACCGACCTGACCGGGGTGCCGCAGCGGGTCGTCCCGCTGGACGCCGACTACCGCGCGGTGCAGCAGGCGTCCGCGGAGTACGACGTGTTCCTGAACATCTCCCAGGGCGACATCTTCCCGGCCCTGGCCCGGGTCAACGCGCTGGTGGTCTTTTTCCCCGGCCCGCCGCCGCCGCCCGTGCCCGGCGACGCCGAGCCGATCGGGCCGTTGGCCGCCGGGTGGCCCGGGCTGGCGGGCTTGGCGGGGCTGTCCGGGCCCCGGGCGGTGCCGCTGTCCGGGCTGTACCCGCCCGAGCAGGGGCTGGAGCGGTTCGTCCGGTGGACCGGGCCGGAGCTGCGGCTGCGGCTGGAGGACCTGCCCGGCACCGGCCCGGCCGCGGTCCGGCTGGTGGCCAGCGGGCTGCGCGCCCGGGGCGTGCCGAGCGCCGAGATCGCGCTGCATGACGAGCGCGGGCTGCTGGAGCGCTGGCGGCTGCCGAACCGGCGCTTCTTCGGGATCACCGTGCCGCTGCCGGAGCCGCGGCCGAACCGGATGGTGCTCCGGCTGACGACCAACACGTTCGTGCCGGCCCAGTTCGGCGCCGACGACGACCGCGAGCTGGGCGTGGCGGTAGCCGACGTCTCGGTCCTGACCGGGTCGAGCCGCCGGCACGTCGACTACTTCCCGGAGGTCGGGCCGGTGTTCCGCGGCTGGACTCCCCGGCGCCGGGCGCTGTGGGAGCAGTCGACGTACGACCTGCTGCTGACCGTGTCGCGGTTCGGCGACGACTGGACCGACCGGCGTTGGGGCCGGCGTGGTGAGCTGCTCTACCCGCCGGTGTCCGTCGAGCGGGTCACGCCGGCGCCGAAGCGGAACGTCGTGCTGGGCACCGGTGCGTTCTCCCCGGGCGCCGCCGACCCGGGGCACCTGGCCATGGTCGCCATGTTCCGGCGGCTGTGCGACCAGGGGCTGACCGACTGGGAGCTGGTGCTGGCCGGCTCGACCGACCCGGACGGTGGTGCCGGCCTGGCTGCCGTGCTCCGCGCGGCGGAGGGGTACCCGATCATGGTGCTGCCGGACCCGGGGGTGCGGGCGCTGCGGCAGCGGTACGCCGAGGCGCGCATCTTCTGGGACGCGACCGGGCTCGGCGTCGACGACCGGCTGGCGCCGCACGCCTTCGAGCCGTTCGCCGTCGGTGCGGTCGAGGCAATGGCGGTCGGCTGCGTGCCGGTCGCGGTCCGGCGGGCCAGCCTGCCGGAGATCGTGTCCGAGGGGCGCAGCGGGCTGCTGTGGGACACCCCGGCGCAGTGTGTGGAGCTGACCCGGGCGCTGATCGCCGACCCGACCCGGCGGGACTGGCTGGCCGAGGGCGCGGTCGCAGCCAGCCTGACCTTCGGCGAGGCGGCCTTCCGCGCCCGGCTGACCGAGATCACCACCCGGATCGAGCACCTGCTCAACGCCGCCACCTAGCTCCCCCTCGCTCCCCCCTCGCTCCCACCTAGCTCCCGCCCGGGTGGCTCCCCGTGTGGTCACCTATGCGCCTTGTGGTGACCTCTTGGGGTCTGGCGGCAACGAGAGGTCACCACAAGGCGCATAGGTGACCACACGGGGAGCCGGGCCAACGAAAGGTGACCACAACGCCGAGAGGTGACCACACGGGTCTAGCGGCGGCGGCGGATCTTGCTGCCGAGCCAGACCAGCGGGTCGTACCTGCGGTCTACCACCCGCTCCTTCAGCGGGATGAGCGCGTTGTCGGTGATCTTGATGTGCTCGGGGCAGACCTCGGTGCAGCACTTGGTGATGTTGCAGAGGCCCAGGCCGTGCTCCTCCTGGGCGGCGCGCTGCCGGTCCGCGGTGTCCAGCGGGTGCATGTCCAGCTCGGCGACCCGCATCAGGTAGCGCGGCCCCGCGAACTGGGCCTTGTTCTCCTCATGGTCCCGGATCACGTGGCAGGTGTTCTGGCACAGGAAGCACTCGATGCACTTGCGGAGCTCCTGCGACCGCTCGACGTCGACCTGCCGCATCCGGTAGTCGCCGGGCGCCAGGTCCTTGGGCGGCGCAAACGCTGGGATCTCCCGGGCCTTGACGTAGTTGTAGGACACGTCGGTGACCAGGTCGCGCAGCACTGGGAAGGTGCGCAACGGCGTGACGGTGACCGTCTCCTCCGGCGCGAACGTCGACATCCGGGTCATGCACATCAGCCGCGGCCGGCCGTTGATCTCGGCGCTGCACGAGCCGCACTTGCCGGCCTTGCAGTTCCACCGGACCGCGAGGTCGCCCGCCTGGGTGGCCTGCAGCCGGTGGATCACGTCCAGCACGACCTCGCCGTCGTTCACCTCGACGGTGTAGTCCCGCAGGTCGCCCCCGGTCGCGTCGCCTCGCCAGACCCGGAAGCTCGCCTGGTGTCCCATCTCAGCCGTTCCTTTCCGGGCGGCCGGCGTGGCCGGCGAGCTCGGCCTCGGTGAGGTACTTCGACAGCTCCGGCCGATCGAACAGGCCCAGCAGGTCGGCCCGCATCGGCGGCTGCTCCTGCCTGGCCAGCGACACGCCGTCCTCCGTCAGCGAGCAGGCCAGCAGGTGCTGCCGCCACTCGCTGCTCATCCCGGGGTAGTCCTCCCGGGTGTGCCCGCCGCGGCTCTCGGTGCGCTCCAGCGCGGCCCTGGCCACGCACTCCGACACGGCCAGCATGTTGCGCAGGTCCAGGGCCAGATGCCAGCCGGGGTTGTACTGCCGGTGTCCCTCGACCGTGACCCGCCGCGCCCGCTGCTTCAGGTCCTCCAGCCGCTTGAGCGCCTGCTCGATCTCGCCCGCCCGCCGGATGATGCCGACCAGGTCGTTCATCGCCTGCTGCAGCTCCTGATGCAGCGTGTACGGGTTCTCGCCGCCTTCGGCTCCAAACGGCGCCAGCGCGACTGTGGCGGCCCTGTCCACATCGGGCTCCACCGGTGCCGCCCGGCTGGCCAGCCCGTCGACGTACGCCGCCGCCCCCGCCCCCGCCCGCTTGCCGAAGACCAGCAGGTCGGACAGCGAGTTGCCGCCGAGCCGGTTGGAGCCGTGCATCCCGCCGGCCACCTCGCCGGCCGCGAACAGCCCAGGCACCCGAGCCCGCGCGGTGTCCGGCTCGACCTCAACGCCGCCCATCACGTAGTGGCAGGTCGGGCCGATCTCCATCGGCTCGGCGGTGATGTCGACCCCGGCCAGCTCCTTGAACTGGTGGTGCATGGACGGCAGCCGCCGCAGGATCCAGCTCGCCGGCCGGCGGGAGGCGATGTCAAGGTAGACGCCGCCGTGCTCGGTGCCCCGCCCGGCCTTGACCTCGGTGTTGATCGCCCGGGCCACCTCGTCGCGGGGCAGCAGGTCCGGCGGCCGCTTGTTGTGGTCCGGGTCGTCGTACCAGCGGTCCGCCTCGGCCTCGGTCTCGGCGTACTTGTCCCGGAAGACGTCCGGCACGTAGTCGAACATGAACCGCCGGCCCTCGGAGTTCTTCAGCACCCCGCCGTCGCCGCGCACCGACTCGGTGACCAGGATGCCCTTCACCGACGGCGGCCAGACCATCCCGGTCGGGTGGAACTGGATGAACTCCATGTTGATCAGCGTGGCGCCGGCCCGCAGCGCCAGCGCGTGCCCGTCGCCGGTGTACTCCCACGAGTTCGAGGTCACCTTGAACGACTTGCCGATGCCGCCGGTGGCCAGGATCACGGCGGGTGCGGAGAAGACCACAAACCGGCCGGACTCGCGCCAGTACCCGAACGCGCCGGCTATTCTCCGGTCCCCGCCGAGCAGCAGCTCAGTGATAGTGCACTCGGCGAAGACCCTCAGCCTGGCCTCGTGGTCGCCGAGCTCGGCCAGGTCCTCCCGCTGCAGGGAGACCACCTTCTGCTGCAGGGTGCGTATCAGCTCCAGGCCGGTGCGGTCGCCGACGTGCGCCAGCCGCGGGTACTCATGGCCGCCGAAGTTGCGCTGGCTGATCCGGCCGTCCTTGGTACGGTCGAACAGCGCACCGTAGGTCTCCAGCTCCCACACCCGGTCGGGTGCCTCCTTGGCGTGCAGCTCGGCCATCCGCCAGTTGTTGAGAAACTTCCCGCCGCGCATGGTGTCGCGGAAATGGACCTGCCAGCTGTCATTGCTGTTCACGTTTCCCATGGCCGCGGCGATGCCACCCTCGGCCATCACGGTATGCGCCTTGCCGAACAACGACTTGGAGATGACGGCGGTGCGCTTGCCCTGTTCCCGGGCCTCGATCGCGGCCCGCAGCCCGGCTCCGCCGGCACCAACGACGACGATGTCGTACTCGTGTCTTTCCAGCTCGGTCATATCGCTGTGACGTCCTCCTGGACAGTTTTCAGTTGACGAGGCGCAGGTCGCTGAGCACGCCGCTGGACACCAGTGCGATATAGGCGTCGGTCACCAGCAGCGTGCCGAGCGTGACCCAGGCGAGCTGCATGTGCCTGGCGTTCAGCCGGGATATCTGCGTCCAGACCCGGTACCGCACCGGATGGCGGGAGAAGTGTCGCAGCCGGCCGCCGGTGATGTGCCGGCAGGAGTGGCAGGACGCGGTGTACGCCCAGAGCAGCACCACGTTGGTTAGCATGATCACGGTGCCCAGCCCGACGCCGAAGCCGCCGTCCGCGCCCCGGAACGCGCGGACCACATCGTAGGTGTTGACCGCGGAGACGACGACCGCGGCGTAGAAGAAATAGCGGTGCGCATTCTGCAGGACCAACGGAAAGCGGGTCTCGCCGGTGTACCTGCGGTGTGGCTCGGCCACCGCGCAGGCCGGCGGCGAGGCCCAGAACGCCCGGTAGTACGCGCGCCGGTAGTAATAGCAGGTCAGCCGGAAGCCGAGCAGGAACGGCAGCACCAGGAGCCCGAACGGGACAAACGGCGGGAAATGCCCGAACCAGGCGCCGAAGTCCCGCGCCGCCGGAACGCAGGACTCCGTGACGCATGGCGAGGAGAACGGCGAGAGGTAGTGGTACTGCTCCACGAAGTACGCCCGCTGGGTCATCGTACGGACCAGCGCGTACAGCACCCAGGCGGTCAGCAGCACGGAGGTGACCAGGGGCGCCTGCCACCACCGGTCGGTGCGCAGCGTGCGGGCCGCGATCTGCGCGCGGCCGGACCGGACGTCGGTGGTGTCTGTTGCCATCTGCTCTCCGTGTCAGCGACCGGTCGGCACAACCGGCGCGGTGATGCACAATCGCGGCCGTCGCCGGACCCGACGCTGGTGCCGTCCCCCACGACGTGCGAACCTCCGCTGCCGCGGGCCGAGACCGCGGCCGAGGTGCGCTGGTTGAAGTCTTACGCTCCGTGCCTGGCCAGTCCAGCGTGCCCGGCGGGTGCCGGCCAGGGTGTTGCCGAGATCACTGCAAGCCCGAGAACGCCGCGCGCCCGAAACCCGTAAACACCGCGTGCCCTAAACCCGAGAACGCGGCGTGCCGAGAACGCCGCGGGTCCGAGAGCACCGCGGGTCCGAGAGCACCGCGGGTCGCAGACGAGGACTGCGACCGTCGCACGCGTCCGGTGTGCCTGGTCCGCGGCGACGCGCACGCCGCCAAGCCGACCTGCCCCGGGACACCTGACCCGCGCCGACGGGCGCAGCCGGTCCCCTCACTGCCCCCGCACTGTGCGCTCGTCGTACGCCATCCTTCGTACGCCCCGTGCGCGGCGCCGTCACCTCAGGGTGCCGTAAGCCACCCGATCGGGTGGTCAACGCAGTGGGTCTCGGGGCGCGGCCGCTGAGAGGGTGGCGAGGCGGTGTGTGGGGGAGTCGAGCCAGAGGTGGTGGGTGCCGTCGGGGGTGACGGTAAGGCCGAGTCGGTCTCGGGTGGGGTGTCCGATGGCCTGCCACCGGGCGTAGGCGTGTTCGACTTCGTCCCAGAGGCGGCGTGGCCCGTGTTGTTTGGAACGTTCCCGGCATCAGCCCCCGCTCACCCAGTTCACCGCCGTACCACGACGCGGCCCGGCTGCCGGGCACCCCGACCCACCGGCCCGGTCTCCGGCTAGGACGGTGACTCCCCACTCGGAGAGTGCGCGGATGACGGCCTGGATGGCGGGGAAGCTGATCTGTGCCCAGTTGGAGAACGGCATCGCGAGAACGGGCTGCTGTTTGCCGACGGCTTCGATGAGCATGCCAAGTGGGAGGGTGCCGGAGATGCTGGCGGCCCATTTGGCGAGGCTGTTGCAGGTGATCGGGGCGGTGATCATGGCGTCGGCCGGGGGCAGCACGTCCGGCATGTTAGGTTCCTTGTACCGGCTGCGGACCGGGTGGCCGGTCTTCGCGGCGAGAGTGTCCGCGTCGAGGAAACGGCGTCCATCCGCGAGGCGACCACGCACACGTCCCAGCCGTCGGCGTGGGCGAGGTCGACGAGCTTGCCGATGTCCCGCGCGGCCGAGGAGCCGGTGGCGATGGCGTAGAGAACGGGCTGGCCATCGTCGTTCATGATCTCCGTCTTTGGGGTCGGTTGGTCGGTCGGCGCTGGAATGCCGCGTGACCGAGAACGGTTCGCCAGGTTTTTCGCAAGGAGGTCACTATGCGCGCCCGGTTCCTCGGCAAAGACCCGGACTCCCAGGAGGGGCAGTTCCCCACCCTGTTCGCCACGGACCGCACCGACCGCGTGACGTACATCGCCCTTCCGCACGTTCGAGCACACCGCCTTCAGGTTGGAGACGCGCGACACCTACAAGTCCGCGAACGAGACCACGGCGCCGCGCCAGTTCCGTGCAGGCGAGCCGGTAGACATGGGCTGGTTTCAGACCTGGCTGACCATGATCCGGGAGGCCACCGCGGAAAAGGCGCCGACTCTCGCGCGTCCGGGCGGTCACAATGCCGCTCACCGACTACAGTCCGCTTCGGCGTCTTCTGTTCGGAGTACACCAACGCGGCCGGTGAGGACATCCGCTACCTCCCCCGTCAGGACGCGGCCGGCCTGCCGGACTACGACTACTGGTTGTTCGACTCGTCCAAGCTGGTGCGGATGCACTTCGATGACGACGAGAACTTCCTGTCCAGGCTGGTGCTGACCGGCTCAGCGATGATCGTATCGGCCCGTTTCAGGCGGGCAGGCCATGCGCATAGCTGACCGCGCAACTGGTCTTTCGGAACAGCGTTGTGCTGGCGTCGAAGGCCGCGAGTACCCGCGCCTCCAACGTTTCCGGCACGATCTTGCGGCGAGCGGTGTCCTCGTACGGTTCCGGCAAGCCGTTGGCCTTGTAGTAGTCGGCGATCTCATTCCGGTAAAACAGGCCGGTGAACACCGTGGCATCGGCGTGCTTGGCCAGCTCGAACGCGCTTGCTAGATGCTCGTCGGAGTCGTTGAGGCCCGGCACCAACGGCCGCCAGCAGAGGACCGTACGGTACTCGACGCTCAGGCGCGCTCATCAGTTTCAAGGACTCGGCCGCCACACTGAGGCTTATTCAGCCAGCCGCGTAGAAGTGTAGGGCGACGACGGTTGAGATGGTTGCGGCGAAGGTGGCGGGTGGTCGGCGGTAGCCGGTATGCATCCGGACAAGCTGGACCACATTGCCGACGCACTGTGGCGGGCCAGCGACGGCCACCTCGACCTGCTGGACGCCGCGCGACGCCGCAAGCCGACGCTGACCCGGCCGCCTTGACATGTGACTAAAGGGTCACCTATTGTCAGGCGGGTGGACGCGGTGTTCAGAGCCCTCGCCGACCCAACGCGACGGAGCCTGCTCGATGATCTCTTCCGTGAGGACGGGCAGACGTTGAGCACGCTCGAGGCGCGGTTCGACATCACCCGTTTCGGCGTGATGAAGCACCTGAGACAGCTCGAGGGGGCGGGCCTGGTCGTGACCAGGTGGCCCGGCCGAGAGAAGCTCCACTTCCTGAACCCGGTCCCGATCCGGCTCGTCCACGACCGATGGGTGAGCAAGTACGCAGAACCCTGGGCCGCCGCGCTCAGCGGCCTCAAGAGCAGACTGGAGAGTCCGATGGAGAAGGTGTTCGAGATCTACATCCGCACTACTCCGGAGCGCCTCTGGGAGGCGATCACCGACGGCGAGATCAGGAGCAAGTTCCAGTTCGGCAACCGGGTCAAGTCTGACTGGACGCCCGGCTCCCGCTTCGAGATGAGCCATCCGAAGGCGCCCGGGCTCCTCGGGGAAGGGGAGAACCTCGAGGTCGACCCACCCCACCGCCTCGTCCAGACCATGGTCGCGCTCTGGGGCGATGACGTGAAGAGCGAAGGAACCTCCCGGATCACCTGGGAGATCGAGCCCGTCGGCGACTCCTGCCGCCTCACCGTCACCCACGACATGCTCCGCGAGGGCGCGAACGACCAGCTTTACGGCGGCTGGCCGATGATCCTCTCCGGCCTGAAGACCTGGCTTGAGACCGGCGAGGTGCTCACCACCCCCGGATCGCTGATGTACGGCTGAGACAGACCAGAATGCGTTCCGTCGATAACCAGACAGAAAGGACCGAACGATGACCAAGATCACGCCGTGCCTGTGGTTCGACACCCAAGGGGAAGAGGCTGCCGAGCTCTACACGTCGATCTTCCCGAACTCCAAGATCGTGGAGGTCACCCGTTACGGCCCGGCCGGCCCCCGTCCCGAGGGCATGGTCATGACCGTCACGTTTGTGCTGGACGGGCAGGAGTTCCTCGCCCTGAACGGCGGACCCGAGTTCACGTTCTCCGAGGCGATCTCGTTCCAGGTCTACTGCGGTTCTCAGGAGGAGGTCGATCGGTACTGGAGCAGGCTGGGTGACGGTGGGCAGGAAGGACCCTGTGGCTGGCTCAAGGACCGTTACGGGCTGTCGTGGCAGATCGTGCCGACCGCGTTGAACGAGCTGCTCGCCGACCCGGACCCCGGACGGTCCCAGCGCGCCATGCAGGCGATGATGCAGATGAAGAAGATTGACATCGAGGAGCTGCGGCGAGCCGCCGACCAGGCGTAGGTGCTGCGCGGAAGGTACGTGAAGGCATGGGGCACCGGTCGGCCTCCTGCTCGACCTCGCCGAGCGTGCGGCCGGGTTCACGTACCTGTCCGGGACCGGGCCGGTCAGTTCAGCGCAGCCTTCGACTCGGTCCTCGCCGACGCCGGCATCGAGGTGGTGAAGATCCCTGCCCGCAGTCCCCGCGCGAACGCCTACTCCGAGCGGTTCGTGCGCACCGCCCGGCCGAGCTCACCGACCGGATGCTGATCTTCGGCGAACGTCACCTCCGACGCATGCTGGACCAGTACGCCCGGCACTACAACGGCCACCGCCCGCACCGGGCCCGGCAGCTACGACCGCCGAGACCCGAGCACCCCATCCCGCATCAGCCTGCCACCCAGATCCGCCGCCGAACCGTGCTCACCAGCCTCCTCAACGAGTACAAACCAGCCGCGTAGAAAGCCTAGTTCAGGCCGTCAGCAGAGTTCTGGAACCCCACAGGATCTAGGGCCCCGTACCCGGCAACCGGGGTCCCGTCCGACACCAGAAGGTCACCGCCGCAGACCTCATCGCCATGGTGTAGGCCGACCACGGCGGTGACCGGGGCAGCAAGCTAGACTCGTGCTTCGTGTCAGAACAGACACAACGTGTGAACAGCGCGCGCAGCCGTGCAGGGAGAGAGGACTGTAGTGACGTCGAAGGTAGAGTTGGCGTCTACGCCTGGGATGGGCGAGCCCGGTTCAGAGCGCGGCCGGTCGTTCGGGTTCTGGGAGAAACTGCTAGGGGCTCTGGCTGCAGCACTCACTTTGATATCGGTGTGCCTTGGGTTCTTCGTGAAGAAGTCGTCGGACGACAGGCACGACCTAAGTACCTCGGTAGCAACGCTACAGAAATCCAATGAAGGTCTGGCTGACTCCAACAAAGGTCTGACTGATCAGACACAACAGCTACGTGAGCAGATCCGGAAGCTCCAGGACGCGTTGGACCGGCAGGCATCCAACACAGCACCGCCGCCCTCTACGCCCTCGCCGGCTGTGAGACTCTCGATTGAGAGGCCGGTCAACAACGGGACTGTTGCGATGCTAGACGACGTACAGGCTCGGGTGGTTGGGGCACATGATGAAAAGCAACAGCTGTGGGTCCTGGTTCAGGGCGTGACCGGTTCGACAGTCTTTCCTCAGGGCCCTTGCAACATTCCGGACCCCGGGCTCAGTGTTTGCCTCGACGCGCAGTTCGGAGACAGCGGCGCGCATGCGGCTGGGACGGAATACAAGGTCACGGTTGTAATGATCAACTCTGCGGATGCCGCCGTGTATCGGAAGTACTATGCGACTGGTTTTGTGCAGGGGGCGCCCCCGGTTAGGCCGCTGGCGAGCTCGCAGACTATCACCGTGCGCAGAAGATAGCTTCTGCCGGCCGCACACTGCCACCCGACGCGACGTACTGTAGCTGGCCCAGGAACCGAGGCGGTATCAGCTCGGCGTGGTCACGAAGGGTGAGGGCCGGGGCGTTGCGCATGCCGGTGGTCCTATCACGTTCTTGCCGATGAGCGTGCATCGGAAACGACTCGCTCGGTCGTATACCTGGAGGCTTATGCAGAACTCCACCCCGGACCTGACAGTACAGGCCGTTGACCTGCAAGCATGCAGTTGATGATCTTGTCCTAAGAGAGTTCTGCATAACCCTCCAGGTCAGTTCGCCTACACCCGAAGCACCTGTTTGTTGCAGTTGCAAGACCCGAGCCAAGCAGCACGGGCTGCCCGTTCCTCGCTCGACTTGCTGGATGGCTCATTCGTGCGCAACATCGCCTTCTCCACACTGGCTCTGGCCGACGCCCACATCCGTGCGAGAGATGTTGACTATGCCGCGCAGGTGCTTGGCGATGCTGGCGAGCTGGTCGCCCGTAACCGTTCAGCCCGGCTGACGCAGCGCCTCCGCAGCAGCCGCAGCCAACTCGCGCAGTGGCACAGCGCCAAGGCCGTGCGAGCGCTGGATGATCGCCTGGCCGCCTACGGCTTGGTCTGAAGCGGCAGCACGAACACATCCCAGAACGGTGACACGGCGTTCGAGCCCGCATCCTTACGACCTACCCGTTGCCAGCCCAGGTGTTCATAGATGGCCTGGGTCTCGGTGGCGGTGGGCTGTACACATAGCGTGGCGCGTTCTTCGCTACGGCTGCCTAGCAGCAGGTCGAGCAACTGCCGGCCGAGTCCCTGGCCGCGATGTATCTCGTCCACCGCCAGGTCGATGAGCGCGAAGGTCCGGCTGTCGTACTCACTGGTCAACTCCGGCGGCAACGGTTCCTGGAAGCCTTGCCACCAGCCGGTGGTTGGCGGCAGGCAGATGCCGTAGGCGAAGCCCACCAGAACCTCGCCCGTCTGTGCCGTCACCAGGCTGAACGTCGGGTTGCGTGCCAGTCCAACCAGCGATTGCCGGTGGTGCGCAGACTCTTCATCTGTCCAACGGAAGGGCGGCTGCGAGAACACCGCGTCGTAGAGTGCGCAGATGGCCTCCAGCAGCTCGACGGCGCGGCGGCCGTCGCCCAGGGCTAGCGTCACGTCTGAGCGGAGGGTCACGGCACGAGGGTAAGCCGCCGCCTCGTTAACTGCTTCTTCCGCCGAGACCGGCGGCCTACGATACAGCTCTGGGCTGTGCGGCTTCCGAGCCAGCATGGAGGCTCCGGTGCTCATCGGGAGTGTCGCGGGGCAAGCCGCACAGCCTCACACCTGTGAAGCCGGCCTTCTCGTGATGGGCACTTGCCGGTGCGTTCGCTATGAATAGTTTTGCCTAGGCCACTCTCGTACCATCACTCGACACGTCACCTGTCCGTAGTTCTGGAAGTGGTAGATGAGTCGTAATGGCCCTTCAAGAACTCAGGCTTTTCCGGTTGTCGCCAAGGGGACGTGTGAGGCCCTGTAGCATATGCAGAATAGCGAGCAGGACGCGCATACTACGCCGCCCGCGCGGCAGGACCGAGACCCGCGCGGGGGCCGGCGCGCCGACTGGTCACATCCGGTCAGGCGTCGACAGTCGTCCGCTGCTGGCCGAACATCCGCGCGGATCGCATCGGGTCTCTTGCGTGCGTTGGTCAGTTACGATGCCAGCAGGTCGAAATGGAAGCCGATTAAGATCGTGATCAAGCCGAGGGCGGTCTCCAGTGGTCAGTGCATCACATGAGATGATCTTGTGTGATGAACGGAGGATTGGGTGCGGGGTAGGGCGTTGACAGTCGAGGAACGAGATGAGATTCTTCGGGGCATTTGTAAGGAGCT
>Ga0307470_10000502_pt1 | contig 18982 bp, 16 predicted proteins | sample atmos_gasesAM3C__FD_204565 | JGI IMG/M metagenome (GOLD analysis project Ga0307470, IMG submission 204565) | Hardwood forest soil microbial communities from Morgan-Monroe State Forest, Indiana, United States - atmos_gasesAM3C_05 | ecosystem: Environmental > Terrestrial > Soil > Temperate forest... | reverse complement strand
TATTGGTATTGGCCGTCAGTCGGTATGCGAGTTTTTCGCGAGCCTCGGAACTTAATTCGGTGGCCTTAATGCCGTCCTTGCCGAAAATGCGCTGGATCGCGGCAATGACTCGCAGGTACAGGACCGGATGACTGTCGCTATAGAGGCTTTCGGCCTGCGCGAACCGCTCGCGACCGTGGCACATGCATCGAGTGAGGAAGAAAGACTGCGCCTGGTATTCCGGGCAGGCCGAGGCGGCGAACGCGCCGAGCCGCTGATACCAGTAATAAAGGGCGACGGTCGAGAGCGTCTGCAACGAGAACTCGGTGACGGCATCGTCCAAGATCTCCACCCGTGCTGCGACCATTTTCCGAATGAGACGGATGGTCATTTCGGACGCATGGATGTCGGCATCGACTTCCGCGGACCAGGCCGCCTGGGTGATGGCCGCGACTTCCCGCGCGTCCTGGGTCAGTGGCACCTTCGCCAGTGAGATCATGCCCGGCCGCTGCCCCAAAAGGCTCAAGCCGTGCCGCTCGAACTCCAGATAGTTTCGGCAGATGCGCTCGGTTGCCACCGACGCACCGGGATCGGTGGAAGGAACTTGCCGTGGGACGAAGGAGGTATCTCCCAGTCGATCATGCAGGCTGTTTTTGGCTAGATGCCGAAGTTCATGTCCCAGGACAAACGTCGCAAGATACAGCAGGTGCTGCATCAAATGATCATCCGGGATATCGATCTTCAATCCCTTGAGCACCTTGTCAGGATTAGTGTCGATCTGACGGACCAGCTCAATATAGCCGCGATCCGAGGTCATATGCTCTTTGAGGCTCGTTTCGTCGTGGATCGATAACAGGAGCACCGTTAATCTCTCGAAGGTCTTGAGATTGCAGAGGATGACCGGCGCATCGGCATTGAACTGCTCTCGGCAGTGGTGCTGGTAGTCGCAGATGCGGATGCCGCGAAGATCCTTGAATCGCAACGCCGCGCAGAGTTCCGGGAGGACCGGTTTCAATCCTGCGGTTTGATTCGCGAGCAACACCGACAGGCTGTCTGGATCCTCCAGGATGCTTTGAAAAACAATCTTGGGGTACTTCTGAAGCACTGGGTCTTTGAATTCCACCAAGCCGGCGAGCGAGTACCGGAAGGCATCGCTCAGGGCGCTGGGCACGGGCGGCGCTTCAAGTTCGGTCGGGGGTTGAGCAATCGGCGTGTCGGCGTAACTGGCGCATCCCAGCATCGTCAATCCCGCCGCTTGAATGAGCGGCCTCCAAACGCTCATTGTGGCGCGGACAATGCTTGGATCGTTTCCTTTACGGGCTTCAAAGTTTCCGAGATGAGACGGTCGCGATTGGAGTCCCTGAGCTCGGACTTGAACTGTGCGTCTTTGTCGACGAGCCATCGAGCCCCGAACGAGATGACCGTTACGTCGCATTTTGTTTGACGGGGATCCAGGTAAACGCAATAGCGGACGACGTCCGTGACTTGTCGTTTCTGACGTTGATTGATCCCCGCGCAAGCATTCGCCTTGCAGTAATCGGCCACCGGCGTCGAGCGCAAATACGTGGCACAGTCCTCCCGGTCAAGGTCGGTATTGGGCCGATCGTAGTCGCGCGCAAATCCCAATTTCCCGACCCGTTGGGCGAGCGAATCGATGACGGCAGGGATCGCCGGGCAGGCGACGCCCCGCGCCCGTTGGTCATTAGCCTGACCGTAGTAGTCCTGGGCACTTAAGTAGGTGTCGCTGGCCGCAAAATTGATGGAAGGCTTCAAGCTCTGAAGGATTGAGCGACGAAAGGCCGACAGACTCTTGAAGGGCGAGTTCTTCGCAGGCTTCTGCTCCGCAGCAGCGGCATCCTCTGCTGCAGTAGCTGAAATTCCAGCCATTCCGAGGGCCAAAGCCGCCAAACTCCCGATCATTCGATGGTGAACAATCCGCGTCATGGCAGTCCTCACTTCTTGCAAGTCACCTTGGCCGAGGGCTTGGAGGGATCGCTGTCTCCGAGCTTGTTCTTCGCAAACACCGTCACGGTGTAATCCTTGCCGACCGTACAGTCTGGGATGGTCGCCGAGGTCTTCGCGGTATTGACAAGCTGAGTCAGCGGCTTGACGGTCTTGTCATTATCGGCACTCGCCGCCGTCGCGCTGTAGGCGATGATCGGGCTACCGCCGTCGGCCGGCGCGGAGAAGGTAACCGTGATGGCCGCCTTGGCGCTCGAAACGGCCTTGACTTCCGGAGGCTGCGGTTTGCCCGGCTGAGCAGGTTTGGCGGGCGAGCCCCCGCACTTGACGGTCTGCGCCTTGGCCGCGGCCTTGTTCTTCGCGCCATCGTGCGCGGACACCGTGACCCCATACGTGACAGTCTTGGTGCAAGCCTTGATCGTCAAGGATTCGCTCTTGGCATCACCTTCCGCCGACAGCACCTTTTCGGTCGATCCTTTGGCCGTGTCGGTGGCGGTGGCTTCATAGCCGGTGATGCCAGGTGATTTGGACGGCTTGAACTTGATGAGGATGGTGTCGTCGGTGCTTGAGACTTCGACCTCGGTTGGCGGTGCGAGCGCCGGTTTCGCCGCCGCTGCCACGCATTTCACGGGTGTGTCGTCGTGGCCGGCAGCGCTCTGGCCGCCGGCGCCCAGAGCCTTCACTTCCACCGTGTACATCTCGCCCGCCTTGCAGCCTTTGAGGGTGATCGTGCGGCTGGAGGCACTGCCGGTGCCGGTGAGGGCCGCGGCACTCTCGTCGGCCTGCGATTCGGCCGAGGCCGAATAGGAGGCAGGGGTCCCTGACGCCGGAGGCTCAAATTTGACGACGATATTTCCGCCCGTACTGGTGGCTGAAATGTTCTGGGGTGCGGATAGAGCAGGCGCCGGTGCCGCCGCTACGGCGGTCGGTCCGCACTGCGCGATCACGGCCTTCTGTTTGGCCTCGGCCGTAAATCCGGCATCGACGGGCTTATCGACGATTTTTGCGCAAAGATCGAGCCGCTGGGCCGCCACTTGGTTCGACGTCGGATCCATCGCCCGCAATTCCCGCTTTTGCTTAAGACGCATGCCTACATATTCCGAGCCGCTTTTCAACACACTTCCATAGCAGAACGCGGCGAACGGAGAACCTCTGGCGAGAAACAGGTCCTGCAGCGGATCGCCTTTTTCGTTGATGGCCTGAAGCGCCCGGTTGACGGCCCCCTCGCTGATATCCCGTTGGGCCGAAGAGGACTGATACGCCTGGGTTGCCGCCTCCAGTTGCTGACTTTCCTCGACACTCAAACCGTGCAGAGAGCGCCGAGCTTTCTGTGTCAAAGCCTCGATCTGTGATTTCTGCAGCAGCGCCGAACTGGCATACTTCGCGTAGTTCTCCTGGGCCGCGGACAATTGCATCTGCAAATTGCTGCGCTGGGTGCGGTAACCCTCCAGCGCCTCGCGTGAGACTTTTCGATCCGTCTCGTCCTGGCGCTCATCGAGCGCCTCCATGCCGATGATGCAGGCATCGGTCAGTGGATCGATGCCGTCATCATCAATATAGTTACGATGGATTTCCTCGACTGCCTGCACATCGGGCAGGCGCGTTCCGATGATCGTTCCGAGCGCCACCTGGGCACTCGAGGGCGCCGCGGCGCTCGAGGTAATCGATTGGGCGTCCATCGCCAAGAGAACGCCGAGCGAATCATTGAGCGCCTTGTAGTCCGCCGTCGCGTCTTTCTTTGCATCAAGGTCTGCCTGCACGGCAGCGGCCTTCTGCTTGACATCCGCCTCCTGGGTCTTCATCGCGGCAGCATCCGCGCCGGACACGCTCGAACTGGAACTCAGCGTGGCGAGAGAGCGCCCAAAGGCGCCGGCAGCAAGCTCGTTCGACAACAAGGACATCATCGTTTTGTCGTGCCGTGCCAAGATCAACGAGTAGGCGGTCGGGCCGATCGCCCCATTTCCGTACGCCTCGCAGGCCCGATACATCTTGTCTCGCAACAGCTGGATGGTGGCGAGTCGCTCACCGAGTTCGGCGACGCTCTCGGCACTTGAGCGCGCCAAGTTAGCGGCCGCTTTGGCCTCCGCGCCCGAGGCGTGCTTCAAATCGAGTTGCAGTCCCGCCGACAGCGCGTCGGACACCGCTTGCGCCACATCCGGACTCGGTTCAGCGCAGAGCACGACCTGCTTCTGCTTTTTTTTATTCGTTTCCAAATCTCTCTGGAATTGCAGAATGGTGCGCACCTTCGCATCGGTCGCGATGGGCCTGCCGGAGAATGGAGCCTGTTGCAGGAAGGGAGCCGGTCCGGAGCACGCCGTGAGTAATGCGAACGGAAGCGTCGCGGCCCCCAGAAACAACAGGGCCACGCCGCGTTTTCGGAGGCGTCGGGGCAAAGACCTTTTGGGGGTTTCGCGCATAATCATCCCTGATTTCTTTTGACTTCTTCCCTGACGAGCATTAGTAGACGCCCCGATTGCATCGGCGTCAAGTGCGCCGAGCGGTTCGCCTAAGTGCTTAACTCAGCGTGCATTTTGCCTCGCACCCCAAGCGGTCCATGACCCCTGCTCCTCCAAATCTCGATGGGCTTGTATTCTCTTTGGGCGGCTCATGGAAAGAACCACTTCACTTGGCGGCGATTCGCACTTCCGTGTCGGTCTCGGTGATTTTGAAGCCGGGCTGCTCACGCAAGAATCGCACCAGGGACGTCGGGTCCGTCGAGGAGTAGGTACCGCTCACGTGATAGCCCGCAAGCAATGGGCTCTCGATGACCAGTTGCCGGCGATTGTTGCGATTGAACTGCTCTACCACATCCGAAAGCTGTGTTCCCTCAAACACCAGGCGCCGCTGCGTCCAGGCGGTGGCCGCCGTTACATCTGTATGCTCGGGGACTCTAAGCGCTTGCGAGGTTACGGTGATTTGCTCGCCGGCGCCCACGTACACCGCTGAGCCTGACTCGACGGGTGGCGAGAGATCGGCAGGCAGATCCGGCGGTGCGCCGGTGACGGCGGGTGCCTTCTGAGCCCTCGGGGCAGTCGGCATGCGAGATGCCACGCCCGTGGGCGAGGACACGGGAGCTACGGTCGTCGAAACTTCCGGGTGCACCGCGGAATACACGACGACCCGTCCTTCGATGACGGTCACCGTCGTGCCCGTCGCCTTGCGGTCCACATCGAATTGCGTGCCGACGGCACGCACCGTGGCCTCCCCCGATTTCACGATGAAGGGGCGAGACTTGTCCTTCGCGACCTGGAATAGCGCCTGGCCCTCGAAGAGCTCCACCAGTCGTTCGCCCGCGGTGAATTCGACGCGAAGCCTCGAGCGTGCATTCAAGTCCACGGTCGAGCCATCGGACAGTGCGATCGAGCGATGCTCGCCGATGTCGGTCGCGTAACTCGGATAGCGCTCGGTCCGCCACACGAGGAGGCCTGAGGCGACGATGAGCCCCGTGAGAAGGGAGGCGGCCAGCGCCCGGTTGCTCATCCAGAATGACTCGCGTGGCGCCAGCCGGAGCTGTCCGCTCGCCGCATTGAGGTCGAAGCGCGTGGCAGCCTCCCGGGCGGCGATGCTCGAGGGGAGCGGTGCGACATTGCTACCGTCGCGGTTCGCGTAGGCGATAAGCGCCGGGAGGTCGATCTCGCCGGTCGGATCCGGCGGTGGCACCTCGACGTAGATGCGCGCAATGTCGATGTAGGCGCGGATGTGCTCCGGCGAGCGGCGCAGCCAGTCATCGAAGCGCTGGCGCTGGTTCGCGTCGATGTCGCCCGCGCGAAATTCCACGAACCACTCGCACGCCTCATCCAAAATCTGACTGTTCATGGTGGAGGACTTCGGTTTCATGGGACCTCCTTGTCCGCGCGCTCGTCCGCGTCCTTGACGTAGCGCAGGGCGCGGGCGAGATACAGTTTCGCGCTCGGCCGCGAGACACCTAAGTGCTGCGCAATCTCCTCGAGCGACTGGCCCGCGAATCGATGCAGCCAGAGGGTGGTCGAAATTTTTGGCGGCAGCTCCTTCATGGCCTTCAGCAGGATCTGCATCCGTTGGTCGGTCGCGAGCGCGCGAGCGGGGTCATCGCCCGAGGTCAACTGAAGTTCCGAGAAGATCTCGGCGATGTTCACCGATTTAGGGGCCGTCGATTGGCGCAGTGTGTGTTGGTGCAGCACATGGCTCGCCACCGTGAAGAGGTACGCCTCCGGAGAGCGGATGGTTTCGTGATGCTCGACCCGCATCAGACGCAAGAATACCTCTTGCGCAAGATCCGGCGCGTCGGCCACGTTGCGCAAGCGCTGGGACAGAAAACGCCGGAGCTTATCGCCGTAGCGAAGCGCGATTGACGATACGAAGCTATGCCGCAGCTCTTTGGACACGCCTAAAACCTCTTTCCATTTCCATCCCCCTAGAGCGGTCGCCGAGCGCCCGTGGATAGGATTTTGGTGACTTTTTTACGCAAGCGTATATCCTTAATTCAATCAATGATTTAAGAGGCCTAGCGTAGCTCCTTAGATCCCCTCGAGGGGGATTTTGCGGGTTTACCTTTATCCACTTTCCCTCCTTTCCCGCTCTTAACCCTTTCAGTCCCGTGACCGCGCGGTTACGGAACCGTTGCATCCCGTAAGGGGGCCGCCTGCGGCTCGTGTCAAAGCCCAAGCCGCAGGCGTTTCATTCCACGGCGGAACCGGAACACTCCGCCACGATGACGATGAGGGAAAAGCGTCAAACATGTCGAGCGCTCGTCTCGCCGCCCAGGAGGTGCAGCGCGTGCAGCTGCACGCGTGTGAGCGACTCATTGTCCTCGCCCACCGCCGCCTCCAAGAGACCGCTCCAAAACGTGCGGCTCTCCTCCCAGCGCGGCCGCACGGCGGTCGCGTGAAGCGTCACGATCTGATCAATCCTGTGGGCGGTCAAACTGCCCAAGGACTTCGCCACCGCGGGGGCCATGCCGAAGAGCAGGCCTGCAGCGAACTCATTCACGCGAGCCGTACTCCACGCTTCGGTGAGCAACGCGCGCAAGATGGGTGCCACCTCCTCCCCGTCAAAGAGCGGTGGACGCGCATTCAGGAGCACGGGACCTACGCCGCCTTGGGTCACGCGCAGCCACCACTCGAGTTCGTGGAAGTGCAGGTTCAGGAGAAGCACAGGGCAGCGAGCCGCGCGCTCGATGCTGCGCGCATCGATGCGCGCCCAAAGATCGCCCCGCGCGAAGACCGGGTACATCGGGTCCGGTTGCCTAAGCGCGATCGTCGCGAGAAGTTCAAAGCAGCGCTGATTCAGCCGCCGTGCCGAGTCGAGCAGTGCAATCGCCGACCAAATCGTGGGAGCCACTTTAGTGCGAGAAGATTTACCTTTCCGTTTGTACATGGACACATCCTTTGCCGTGAATACGGGGGCGGATTGTCCAACGGAATCGCGAGACTTCGGGGGGAAGTTTCGCTCAGATTGATGCGTAATCAGATCCGATCTTGTGAGGGATTCCATGAATTCGTCCAGAACTGACGATCCGATCGAGCGTGAGAGCCGCCGCTCGGCCATCGTGCGGCGACTGATCTCGCACGGCGTGCGTACCAAACTCATCACTCGGCTCACTGGTGTTACGAAGAGCCGGCAGGCGACGTTACGTCGCCGCCTCATGGTGCAAACGAAAGCCCGGCGGCGCGGCCCCACCAAGAGCTCGTTGGAGCTCTTTTTGGGTAGCCCGAAGGCGCGGGCCGAAGCTGCCGCGCTCGCCGCGCTTTTCTCCTTGATCAGCATTCCGGTAGACCCCAAGGGGCCGTATATCCCCCACCATGCTTCCTTCGATTTCTCCGAGCGGCTCTGCGAGATCTACGAGGCATATTGCGCGCTGTTTCCGCAAACCGAGATCGAACTCGAGGAGCTGATTCTCCTCAGGCGTGCGCTCGCGAGCGCTCAGGACATGGCGCTGGCCCGGTGCCGGGTGTGCAAGTGCCTCATTCTGGTGAACCGCTTCGAGGCCGCACACCGCGCCTGCTCGCAGTGCGAGCCGCCGCCTGGGGCATGGGACCCCTCAAGCCTCAAAGAGATGAACAAGCGCTTGCCAGCACATCACCACCGCACCACAACCAAGTGACATCGCGACCATGCCCCAAAAGGGGAAATGGGGCATCCCATAGGCGCGATAGAAAAAGGAGGTGAGAAGCCCCAAGAGCGCAAGGCCTGAGAATACGAAGGTGACTAGGGGTTCCAAAGTCTTCAAGAACAGGAATACGGGCACGCGCACGGCGAACCAGAGGGCGCGAAGTGCGAAGACGCTCAAGTTTCTAGTCGTGCTCTCCATCATGACCTGACTCCTGTTGATGACCTGACTCCTGTTGAATTCGGGCGTACACCTCTTCGCGATGCACCGGCAGATCGCGCGGCGCCTGAACGCCGACGCGCACCTGGTTGCCTTTGATCCCCAAGATGGTGACCGTAATGTCATTTCCGATCATCAAGGACTCCGTCACACGTCGAGTGAGAATCAGCATTTATACTTCCCTCGCGTTTCGATCGGGGCGCGCATCCTAGTCCTGATCGCATTATGAGAGCAAGCCGACTCTTGAGTTATTGAAGGCGCTCCAATTTTTAGCCGCAGAGCGCCATGCCGAAGACGACGTTGCGGAAGACCTTGCGCACCAAAGGTCACCGTACCTTGATTGAAATTTTGGTCGAGAGCCGAAAGCAGGCAGGTCTGACGCAGCGAGACCTTGCGGCGCGCTTGAAGCGTCCGCACGTCTTCATCGGTCGCATCGAGGCGGGCGAGCGACGCATCGATGTGATCGAGTTCATCGAAATCGCGCGCGTCATGGGCCTCGACCCCAAGCAGCTTTTCGCTAAACTTCTCGACTAAGCGGCCTGATGACTCGGTTTGGCCATCGGCCAAACCGCCTACATTTCGGCCTTTTCTCACCATTTTAGTCAATAATCGCATAATTCACTTTTCGCATTATATGTGCGTGCTCTCACATTCGGGGAGCATCCACGTTGAAGAGCCTTCGATCTCGCCGTCATCGCGCGCTATGCGCGGCCCTGCGATCTGCCCGAAAAACTGCCCGACTCTCGCAAGATGAGCTCGCCAGCCGCTTGAAGACCTCGCAGACCGTCATTGCCCGGATCGAAAGCGGTGAGCGGCGCGTGGATGTCGTGGAGTTCATCGACATGGCCCGCGCCCTGCGTCTTGATCCAAGGGACGTGCTCTCCGAGTTGATGAAGTAGTCATCCGGTATCGCCACCCCGTAAGTCGGCGGTCGATTCTAGAACCGGTGCTCAGAAAATCAAAGCAGCGAGGTTTTGGCATATCCGTATTGCGCTCAGTCAATCGGAGCGCATCGAATCGTGAAAGCCCGTCGAAGTCCTGCGGCCAAAGCGGTGGCCGTCGTCCTGAAACGCGCTCGTGCAGGCGAGAAGATCTCGCAGCGCGAGCTCGCCGCCCACCTGAAGCGGCCCCACTCGGTTATCGGCATGATCGAAAGTCAGCAGCGTCAAGTGAATGTCCCGGAGTTCCTCGCAATCGCCGAAGCACTCGATACGGATCCGATCGAACTCTTTCGGCAGGTGGTTCACGAGCGCGACTCGCACTAGGTCAGTTACGCCGAATTATCGGCGAAACCGCTCTCGATTTCTCCTTGTGTTAGGTGCACACTACGCGCAGCTGTGACAACTTGACCCTAAACGACCGGAACCACACATAGGTCGTTTATGAATTCCGACGAGTCTTTGCCCGTACAGCCGACAACACCGGCTGGATCTTGTCGAGTTAGCCTATCTCCTTACGTCAACGAGCTATTCCCGAACTGGGAAGCGCTCCTCTCCGCCCACGATGTGGCACGTCTTACGCGCCGGCCACGCTGGATGCTGACCAGCATGGTATGGCTTCGAAGATTTCCGCGAAAGCGGCGATATCACGGCCGCGGGATCGGCTGGCTACGGTCCGATGTCATTCATTGGCTCGGGAAGGACTTACGCGCCGCGAACGATTCTGAATTCTCGCCGCCCGAAACCCCACACCGTGAGAATGACGGAGCGTAGAATCGTGACACGGGCGGTACCGATTCGTGAATGGTTCGAAGGACGGTTGAAGGAACATCTGTAGATGTTCGTCAGCGCCGAGGCACTTGAGGCGTTCACAGGTAAGCGGCGGCCGAGCGCGCAGGCACGTTTCCTCGACAGGTGTGACATGAAGTACATCGAACGCGGTGATGGAACGATCGCCCTCCGACAGGAGGAGCTTGACCGTCATACGCTCACCAAGACTTCCGAGACCAAGCAGCGGCGGGCACTCGATCTTTCGTTGCTCCGTCGCGCCGGCTAGCCCGCTCACATGACCAGACCTCGCCGCAAGGACAAGCACCTTCCTCAGCGAGTGTATTTCGAACACGGCCGCTATTGGTTCAAGCCGAAGAAGCCCAAGCTCCCACCGAAGAGTTGGCGGGCGCGTGTCGACTTAGGGGTCACCTTGAGCGAGATGTACGACGGCATGCGGCGGATGACCGAAACGCAGAACCCGCTGCGCGCGATGTCGCCGCTCTTCGATCGCTACTTGCTCGAGGCCCTCCCCAATCTCGCACCGCGTACACAGTCGGACTACCGAAAATACATCGAGCGGATGCGCCCGGTGCTGAACGATTGGAACCCCTCGGAGTTGACCGCCGGCGATGTGTTCGACATTCGCGCGACCATTGCGCAGGACTCAGGTGTGGTTCAAGCGAACCGGCACATCTCGTGTCTCTCGGCGGTCTTTCGCGAGGGAATCGGTTGGAAGGCGGCGACCAGCAATCCATGTCATCAACTGAAGCGTCTGCGCGAGGCGCCGCGCACGAGGTATGTTTTTGACCACGAGTTCACCGGGATCTATGGCATCGCATCCGATCTCATCCAAGTGATGATGGACTTGGCCACAATCACGGGTCAGCGCGAGGGTGATCTGCTAAAGCTTCCGAACCGCGACCCGGCGGTCTACACGGACGAGGGCGTCGTTTTCCGGCCCGGTAAGTCCAAGCGCCGACATCCGCGTCACGGCGAAATGGTGGAGACCGCGAAGACCGTGATCGTGGAATGGTCGCCGGAACTCAAGGAAGTTATCGAGCGGGCGCGAAACTTGGGTCCCCATATCCGCAAGACCCTCATCTGCAACCTGCAAGGTAGGCCCTTCACCGAGAGCGGTTTTAGGTCGAACTGGCATCGAATCATGCAGGTGGGCTTGAAGGGTCGCAAGCGCAGCAACGGCTCGCTCGAACTCGAGCCGGTGATCAAGGAGTCTTTCACCTTTCATGACCTCAGAGCCAAGTCAGGAAGTGACGCAAGGGACGTGCAGGAGGCGAACGATCGGCTTGCTCACGATGACTTGCGCACGACCCAGGTCGTATACCGACGCAAACCGCGGCGGGCTCGGGCGGGGAAAAAAGTGGGAGCCTGAGGAAACCGAAGGCTCTGTCGAACACTCTCGGCAGCCGGTCTGTGCCTTTCGACCGTCTATCGTTATCGACTAGACCAGATCTGCGGTCGCCGCGAAATCCTATGGCTTCTTGGCGACGACCTTGCCGTTTTCCCATACGTAGAGCGGCGTACCGTACATTCGAGCGGTCCTCTGCGCGTCCTTCGCCGCACGGCGCAGGGCACGTCCCACTCCCGCGGCAAAGGATTCCGGTCGGGTGGCCTTCGGTCGCTTTTTGGACTTCACTGAAGCTTCTTCTCCAGCGGTCGTGGAGCTGTCGCGGGTGCTTCAGGGTGAGCGCGTGAAACAAAAAAGGCCATAGGATATTCCACAGTGGCATTTATATTCCACAGTTGGGTTTGGCCAAACGCGCGTAAGTCATTGATTTTATGGTGGCCAGGGAGGGAATTGAACCCCCGACACGCGGATTTTCAGTCCGCTGCTCTACCAACTGAGCTACCTGGCCTATCTCACGGAGCCGCGTATTAAACAGGCGGGATCGGGCTTCGTCAATGAATAATCGAAAAATCAGTCACTTACGAGGGGTCTCCGCCCTCTCCTTCCCCTCTTTCCCGCTACTTCGGCACGAACTCCTTGGGCTTCTCCGACCCGCTGCCGAACAAGAACTTCTCCATCTCCCCCACCAGGAACGCCCGCGCCTTGGGTTCGATGGGCGTCAGCCGGTTTTCATTGATCAGCATGGTCTGATGCGCCACCCATTGCGCCCACGCTTCCTTGGAAATGCTGTCGTAGATGCGCTTGCCCAGCTCGCCGGGCCAGGGTAGGTAGTCGAGGCCCTCGGCCTCGCGCTTCAAGAGAACACAGTAAACTTTTCGTGCCATGTTCCAATATTACGCTAACCGCTCTCCGCCGCGCGCAGGCGCTCGAACAGCTGTCGTATGGGCTGCGGCAGTCCGACCCGCGGCGGATCGCCAAGCCGGTACCACAACCGGTCCTCCCCATCGTGAACCCCCGCACCCGGCTGGCAGCGCACGCGCAGCGGATTGAGCCGCAAATCGAAATGAGTAAATGCGTGATGAATGGGCGCAAGCACCCGCGACTCCACCTCCGGCTCGCCGATTTCCCTGCGGCACCAATCGAGCGCCGCGAACTCGCTCTCGAACTGCGGCGGTGACCACAGCCCGCCCCAGAGCCCGACCGCGGGGCGTCGCTCCACCAGCACGGCGATCGATCCATGGCTGTCGGTCTCGGCAATCAACAGAGTCGCCTCGCGCGATCCCCGCGCACGCTTCACCTTGCGCCCCGGCAGTTCCTCCTGCCGTCCCTCGAGCGCCGCGACGCACCCGGTACTCATCGGACACACCGTACAGGCCGGTGAACTCCGGCTGCACACCGTCGCCCCCAAATCCATGATGGCCTGGGTATACGCGCCAACGCCGACCTCGGGCGTACACGCATCGGATTGCAGCCACAGCGCCGCAACGACGGCGGCCGAGCTCGGATCCCCGCCAATACCGAACACCCGCGACAGCACCCGCCTGACGTTGCCGTCCAAAATCGGATGCCTGCGCCCGCGCGACAGCGCCAGAATCGCCCCCGCAGTGGATCGCCCGATCCCGGTCAGCGCAGTCACCGCCTCGATGTCCTCCGGAAACTCCCCGCCATGATGGGCCACCAGCGCCTGCGCGCACGCCCGCAAATTGCGCGCCCGCGCGTAATACCCCAACCCCGTCCACAAATGCAGCACCTCATCCGGCGGCGCCGCCGCCAGCGAGTGCACATCGGGAAACCGCTCCATGAACCGCAGGTAGTACGGAATCACCGTGGCGACCTGAGTCTGCTGCAGCATCACCTCCGACACCCACACCCGGTACGGCGTGGGATTCTGCTGCCAGGGTAAATTGTGCCGTCCGTGGATCTCGAACCATTCGAGCAGTCGCTGCGTGAATTGTTCGGGTTCGAAGGTCACTTGCCGAACAACCCTTCCAACCCGTTCTTCTTGAGCACGTCCTGCAGCTTCTGCTTGAGTTCGCCCTTCGCCAGCGCCTCGGCATCCGGCCTCACCGTCGGATCCACATACGTCCCCGTGATCTTGAGCGGAACGTCGGCGGCGCTGACGCCCGGCGCCTTGAAGAAGCTCGCGAGCATTTGAAAATCGATGGCCTTGTTGACGAGATTCGTGCTGCCCTGGCCGGTCATGCGCATCACGGCCGACGAAATCGTCAGATCCGACGTCTTCGCCACCCCGTTCGTGATCTCCGCCGACATCTTCACGGCATCGAACTTCGTGCGCGCGGGAGTGCTGCGCGTCGGCGCGGCCGTGTGCTTGACCAAGGCTTGCGCCAGACCCACCTCATATCCCAGATCCACCCCTTCAAGAGCGCCGTCCGCGAGATTCGCGTCGAAGTGTCCGTTGAGCGTCCGCATGAACCCATTCAGTGTGGCGCCGCGCGCCGTGGCCTTCAGGTTCACGTTGCCGCCCCCCGTGACTCGTCCCTTGTACGAGGTGCCGGCCAGCAAGCGGCCCATGTCGACCCCGCTCAAGTGCTCATCCATGGTTAAAGAAGGCGTCGCGCCGCGGCGATCGAGGGTGATGTTGCCCGAATAGCTGCCGCCGTCGATCTGCGCCAGCGAGGGGAAGAGGTGCACCACATTGTCTTTCGACACGAGGGTGAGGTGCATATTCGAAAAATCCAGCGGCGAGAAATGCACCGACGCCACGGCCAGCGTGCCCTCCGCATCGAGCGTCTTCGGCGTTTCGCCCGCCGGCGATTGCTTCTCGGCCGTCTTGGACTCGGGTCCAGGCGCGGCGCCGGCCGCCCCATTGTCGGCGCTCAGATATCGATCCACATTGATCTGATCCACCGCGAGATCGAACTTCAGCGCCCGCGGCTCCCCCACGAGCGCAGCATTGCCCTTGAGATGCGTGTCATCGAGCTGCGCCTGCAACTGCTCCAAGCGCAGGCCGCTCGAGGAATAGCTGAAATCGCTGCTCGCCGAGAACTGCGCCAGCGCTCTGGGATCGCGGGTCTTGGGCAGCACCAGCCCTAAGCGCGGCGCAAACTCGTGCAGCACCAGCGGCGCCAGCGCCACCGAACCCGTCATCCCCAGGTCGTCGATGATTTTGGTCGCCTGCAGTTTCCCCGTGAGGCGCGCGTTCGAGTAGCTCACCGCAAAGGCCGGCACCGCCACGGTCTGCCCCTTGAGATCCGCCTCGATCGACGGCGCGGACATCTCCCAATGCTCCGGCGGGCCGTCGCCGGCGCGGCCGAGCAAGCCGCTGAAGCTCACCGCGTCGAGCCGCAGGCGCTTGAGCGCAGCGTCCATGCTTAGGTCGAACTGCGCGTTCAAGGTCAGGCTCTCGCCCGCCGCTCCGCGGTTGGCGTTGAAGCTGATGCTCACCGGAGTGACGCCATGCCCGCCGAAGGCGCCCGTCTCGAGATTGAACTTCTCGACCTCGATGTCTTGGTAGCTGACCCGCCCATGCGTGATCTGGATGCCGGCAAGCGTCGGCGTTTGCCCGCCCACCCTGTCGCTGCCCGCATTCTCGGCGCGCTTTTGCCCCTGCCCGAAGTTCTCCCAGTTGCCGGTGCCTTCGGCGTCCTTGCGCAGCCGCAGGTCCAGCCCGTCCAGCTCGACCCGGTCCATCTCCAGCCGCTTGGCCAAGAGCGGAAACAGCTTCACCCGCACCGCCGCACGATTGAACGCCAGGAAGGGCTCCTCGCCGAACCCCGGCGGGTTCCCCAGGCTCGCCGGCCCCAATTCCAGCGCGATCCAGGGGAATACCGACAGCTTGATGTCGCCCTTGAGAACCAGGTCTCGCCCCGTCGATTCCTTGACCGCTGCCGCAATTCGGCCCTTGTAGTCGTTCGGATTGACCAGCCACCACACGGCGAGGAGCCCTGCCGCGACGAGGACGATGATGCCCCCCATCACGCCCGCCAAAACCTTCACTGTCCGCACTCGTTACCCCTTGAATTTGGAGCTCGATGATAGCTCAAGAGGGTCCGGATCCCGCCGATAACCTGAGCCTTGGGGCCGACGGGTGCTGGTTGTTGCATGCGCAAATCTGCCGATTTTCTCGAGTTTGCCGCGGCTGCCGGAGGCTTCGGCGTCTTTGACCTCGATCTCGTCACCGGCGACATCGGCGGCACCCCCCTCTTCTTCGAGCTCATCGGCTTAGGATGCCGCGAGGAGATGCTGACTCGCGACCAATGGGTGGCGACCATCCACCCGGAAGACCTCGAAGCCGTCGCGATGGAGTTGAGCACCGCCATCGACTCGGGCGCCAAGTACCAGGCCGAGTACCGTGCGCTGATGACGAACGGCGAGATCCGCTGGCTGGCCGGCCGCGGTGAGATCGTGAACGATGCCGACGGCCGCCCGGCCCGCGTGGTCGGCACGATCAGCGACATCACTCCGCGCAAGCAGCTCGAAGAGAAGCTGCGCTACGCCACCCAGTCGCTGAACATCGCGCAGGGCGCCGCCGGCGTCGCGACCTTCGACTTCAATTTCGACCGCAACAGCCGCATCTGCTCCGACAACTTCCATCGGCTGCTGGGTATCCCGCCTTCGACCCAGCTCGACGATCTCAACCTCCTGCTGTCGCGGGTTCATCCGGATGACGTCGAGCTCAGCCGCAGCAAGCCGCTCGAGACGACGCCCGACGATCCGACCTATCGCTGCCAATACCGGGTGGTGCTCGACGACGGCAGCCAGCGCTGGATCGGCGAGAAAGCCACCGTGACGCGCGACAAGTCCGGCAGGGTGGTGCGGGTCACGGGCGCCATCGTCGACATCAGCGATTTGAAGCGCGCCGAAGCGGCCCTGGATTCCGCGGAAGCCCGCTTGGAGCGCGCGGTGCGCGGCACCCAGGACGGGCTGTGGGAAATCGACCTGGTGACCGATACGCTCTGGTTCGGCCCGCACTTCGAAGAAATGCTGGGCTATGACATCGGCGAACTCAGCGAGTCCCGCGAGCGCTATCGGGCGATGATGCATCCGGAAGACCGCGAAATGGTCATGGCCGTGGTGCAGAATCATCTCGAACACGGCGCGGTCTACGACGTGGAGTATCGCGCGCGGCACAAGGCCGGGCACTACGAGTGGCTGCGCTCGCGCGCACAGTCGGAACGCGCCGCGGACGGCACGCCGCTGCGCGTGGCCGGTTCGTCGCAGCTCATCACCGACCGCAAGCTCGCCGAGCAGGCGACCCTCGATGCCAAGCTCGCCGCCGAGGCCGCCAACCGCGCCAAGAGCAATTTCCTCGCCAACGTCAGCCACGAGATCCGCACGCCCATGAACGGCGTGATCGGCATGACGCAGATCTTGTCGGAAACCACCCTGGACAATGCCCAGCGCGAATACGTCGACATCATCCGCGGCAGCGCCCAGGCCCTGCTCTCGCTGATCAACGACGTGCTCGACCTCTCGAAGATCGAGGCCGATCGCCTGGAGCTCGAAGCGGTGGAATTCAATGTGCGCGATGTGATCTATGAGACGGTCGCCGCCATGTCCCTGCAGTCCGCCGTGAAGGGCATCGAATTGGTGGTCAACGTCGGCATCGACGTGCCCATCACCGTCCGCGGCGATCCCGGCCGCCTGCGCCAGATCGTCATGAACCTCATGGGAAATGCCATCAAATTCACGCACGAAGGCTACGTGGTCTTGGATGCCACCGGCGCCTGCGACGAGCGCGGCCGCCTCACGCTGCGCATCGAGGTCACCGATACCGGCATCGGCATTCCGCCCGACCGGCTCGACCGCCTGTTCAAGAGCTTTTCTCAGATCGATTCCTCCACCACGCGCCACTACGGCGGCAGCGGCTTAGGCTTGTCGATCGTCAAGCGCCTGGCCGAATTGATGGGCGGCGCGGTGGGTGTGCGCAGCGAGCCCGGACACGGCTCGAGCTTCTGGGTCACCCTGAAGGCCGACGCCGTGGCGGAGCAGGCGGAGCGCGAAGCCGTCGGGCTCGGCCGCCGCATCCTCATCGTCGACGATCTGCCCGTCAGCCGCCAGAGTCTGGCCCGGAAACTCCGGCTGGCGCGCTTCGACGCGGTCTCGGTGGGAGGCGTCGACGAAGCCTTGGAGCAGCTCGCCAAAGATCCGGACTTCGACCTGGTGTTGGCCGATGAACTCATGCCCGTGAAGGGCGGACTCGATCTCTTAGGCAAGCTGCGCGCCGATCCGCGCCACGCCGCCCTGCCGTTCATTTTGCTGTCCCTGTTCGGCGCGGAGCACGACCCGGCCGAGCGGGAGCACCACCCGGATGCGGTCGGTCTCAAACCCATTCGGGCCTGCACCCTCACCGCGCTGGTGGACCAGGTATTGACGGGCAGAGTGCCGGACAAGGCGAAGCTCCCGCCCGCGCCGCAGGCGAATCCCACCTTCTGCGGCCACCGCATCTTGCTGGTCGAAGACAACCCGGTGAATCAGCGGGTGGCGCAGCGCATGCTGCAGAAGCTGGCGGCGGAGGTCACCATTGCCAACCACGGCGCCGAAGCCTTGGAGCGCATGGCGGAATCAACCTACGACGCCGTGCTGATGGACTGCCAGATGCCGGTCATGGATGGCTTCACCGCGGCCCGGCGCATCCGCGAACTCGAGCGCCGCAGCGGCCGCGGCAAGCGGCTGCCCATCATCGCGCTGACCGCGAATGTCATGAGCGAGGATCGCGACAACTGCATCGCGGCCGGCATGGACGCGCATCTCGGCAAACCCATCGAGGCCGCCCAGCTGGTGGCCTGCCTCCTCCGCTATCTGAAGCCCGACGCCGGGCGCCCGGAAGTCGACATGGACGCCCTGCGCGAGGTCACCGGCGGGGACACGGAATTCGAGCGCGAGCTCGTCGAGACCTTCGTCAGGAGCGGCGACCAATGTCTGGCGGAGATTCTCTCGGCGCTGCGCGTCAGGGATCTTGCCACCATCGGCAAGCGTGCGCATGCATTGAAAGGCGCCAGCGCCAATATTCACGCCTCGGGCCTGGCCGCGGCGGCCTCGAGCCTGGAGAGCGCGGCGCGCGCGAACTCCGTGGCGGAAATCGACGGCTTGGTCCAGGAGCTCTCGGCGAGGCTGCAGGCCGTCAACGCCGAATTGCGCAACGCCGGCTAAAGGCGCGCGCAGACTTTAAGGTCAGGCCTGCGCCGCGAGCGCGGGGGAGACCGCGATTTCCTGGCCGCTGATGCGATCCCGGCCTGCTTCCTTGCTGCGGTACATGCACTCGTCCGCGGTTCGAATCAAGGTGTCGACTTTGAGCGCAATGTCGGGCCCGCACGGTCCGGTGGACGCGACCCCGAAGCTCGCCGTGACCATCGCATCCCCGGCGCGGGTGGCGAACGGAGCCGAAGAGATCAGCGCGCGGATTTTTTCCGCCACGTGCATGGCGCCCGCGTACGGGGTCTCCGGCAGCACGATGAGAAATTCCTCGCCGCCGTAGCGCGCCGCCCAGTCGCTGTTGGTGCGCAGGATCTTCTGCGCCCGGGCCACGAACTGCTGCAGCACATCGTCGCCCGCCGCATGGCCGCGCGCGTCGTTGATCTTCTTGAAATGGTCCACGTCGCACATGAGCACCGACAAGGGATAGGCATAGCGGCGGCAGCGCTCGAGCTCGCGCGGCAGCTGCTCCATGAGATAGCGGCGGTTGTAGGCCCCGGGGAG
>Ga0307470_10000501_pt1 | contig 18989 bp, 14 predicted proteins | sample atmos_gasesAM3C__FD_204565 | JGI IMG/M metagenome (GOLD analysis project Ga0307470, IMG submission 204565) | Hardwood forest soil microbial communities from Morgan-Monroe State Forest, Indiana, United States - atmos_gasesAM3C_05 | ecosystem: Environmental > Terrestrial > Soil > Temperate forest... | reverse complement strand
ACGGCCATACGTGATCAGCGTACCTTCCGTATCCTCGAGTGCGTTCAACACCGCCCCTTCATAACCGGCGAGAGCCGCGTCCGTCTGCGCCTTCGCCGAGCTGATTCGCGCACGCACCCGGCCGAGGTCGAACGCGGCCCAGGAAATGCTCGGCCCCACCGAGAAAAACCGCGCGTCGCTCTTGCCGAAGTCGCCGAAGGTCGGAGCCCAGTAGCCCACCTCGCCCGTTATGGTGACCTTGGGGAATAAATCGCCCATCGCCACGCCGATGCGCGCGGTGGCGGCGGCGAGCCGGCGTTCCGCCACCCGGACGTCGGGTCTGCGCCGCAGCAGCTGTTCCGGCGTGCCGATGGCGTTCAGGGCCGGCAGCTTAGGGCTGGGCGCCAGCGGCGATAGCCTCTCGCGGAGCGCCGTCGGCTGCCGTCCGGTGAGCACGCTCAACCGATACATGGTCGTCGCAATCGACGCCTGCAGGCTCGGAACGGACGCCAGAGTGGTTTGCCACTGTGCCTCGGCCCGCGATGTGTCGAGTTCGTTGCCGCGGCCCGCCTCCAGGCGCGTGCGCGTCAGCTTCGCCGTATTCAATTGGTTGTCCGCGTTGCGCATCGTCAGCGCCAACTGGTCCTGCAGGCCGCGCAAAATAAAGTAGTCGCGCGCCACCTCGGCGATGACGCTGACCCGCGCATCCTGCAACGTCGCGGCGCTGGCGCCGAGATCTCCGCGCGCCGCTTCGACGTTGCGCCTGACGCGCCCGAAGAGGTCGAGCTCCCACAAACCGTCGAAGGCAGCCTCCGCGGTGTCGAATTCACGGTCATGCTTGTCGAGGAAAGGCAATTGCTGCCTGGAGTCCAAGTTGTGGGTGTAGCCGCCGGCAAGCGTGACCGTCGGATATTGATCGAATCCGGCCAGCCGCCTGGCGGCACGCGCGGCCCGTAAATTGGCTGCCGCCAAGTCCAAGTCCTTGTTGTGCGCCAGCGCATCGTCGATCAGGCTGTTGAGCAGCGGATCCGCAAACCCGTTCCAGTACTGTTCGACGGCATCCCCGCCTTCGAGGCCCGGCTCGCCGGCATTGGCGAAGCGCGCATCGACCTGCGTCGCGGGTGGGGTGTAGCTGGGACCCACCGCGCAGCCCGCGAGGATTGCAGCGGCGGCGGCGCCGATGAAGCCGCTACGCACGGCCGGGCTCCTGTTCGGCGGCGGCGACCGGCGGCGGCTCGGCGCCCACATTTCTGCGTTTCTCCAGCCACCCCTCGATGGTCACAAAAAATACCGGGGTCAGGAACAAACCAAAGAGCGTCACTCCCAACATGCCGGAGAACACCGCGATGCCTATCGCCTGGCGCATTTCGCTGCCGGCGCCGCTCGCGGTCACGAGGGGGATCACGCCCATGATGAACGCGAACGAGGTCATCAGGATGGGGCGCAGACGCAGCCGGCACGCCTCGATCGCGGCCTCGATCGGCGCCAATCCGTGCTCGACGCGTTCGCGTGCAAATTCAACGATCAGGATGGCATTCTTGCACGCGAGTCCCACGAGCACGATGAAGCCGATCTGGGTGAGCACGTTGTTGTCGGAGCCCTTCAGCCACACGCCCGACATGGCGAACAGCAGGCACATGGGTACGATGAGAATCACGGCGAGCGGCAGAGCCCAACTCTCGTACTGGGCGGAAAGTATCAAGAACACCAGCATGACGCAGATGGGGAATACCAAGAGAGCAGTGTTTCCCGCGGTCTTCTGCTGAAATGTCAGGTCGGTCCACTCGTATCCGAAGCCCGTCGGCAGGGTGTCGCGCAGCACGCGTTCCATGGCGGCGCTGGCTTGACCGGAGGAGACGCCGGGAGCGCCCTGGCCGTTGATATCCGACGCCAGATAAACATTGTAATGCGACACACGGTCCGGCCCGGATTCGAAGTGCACGTCGGCCACCGCTCCCATGGGCACCATGTCGCCGCGCAAGTTGCGCATTTTCAAGTTTGCAATGTCTTCGGGCTGATTGCGGAACTGCGGTTCTGCTTGCGCATATACTCGATAAGTACGTCCGAAGCGATTGAAATCATTGATATAAACTGACCCCAAATACGCTTGCAGGGTATCGAATACATTGGATAGCGGTACGGCTTGGTTCTTGGCCTTGACCCGGTCCACGTCCGCATAGAGCTGCGGCACGCTGTTCTGAAACGTCGAGTACGTGGCGTAGGGATTGAGCTCGCGCTGTTGCCGCGCCTTGTTCAAAACTTCCGCCGTGACTCGCGCGAGCTCGTCATAGCCATGCGCGCCGCGGTCCTGCAGGAACAGTTTGAATCCTCCGGTCGTGCCCAAGCCCTGAACGGGCGGCGGCGGCACGGCGAATATCACCGCATCCTGAATGGAGCTGAATTTCTTGTTGAGCGCTCCGGCAATGGCGCCGGCCGACAAGTTCTTGGTGGTGCGTTCATCGAAGGGCTTGAGCGGGAAGAACAGCACCGCCGCATTGCTCAAATTGACGAAGCCCTGCACCGAGAGGCCGGAAAATCCGATGGCATGATCGACGCCGGGGGTCTCCTTCGCCATCTGCGACATCTGCCGCACCACCCGTTCGGTGCGATCGAGCGACGCGGCGTCCGGCAGTTGTACGATGCCGATCAGATACTGCTTATCCTGGGCGGGGATGAAGCCGCCCGGCACGACGTTGAAGATGCCCCAGGTAGCGCCCAGCAGGACCACGAATATGCCGAGCGCGACCGTACGGATTGCGGTAAGCCTCCGCACGCCGTGGCCATAGCGCTCCGAGGCTCTTTCGAAGGTGCGGTTGAACAGCGCGAAGAATCGCCCGAACAGACGATTGATGGCGCGTTGGAATACGTCCGGCGGCGCGCCCCTCGGCTTCAGCAGCAGCGCGGCCAGCGCCGGCGACAAGGTCAGCGAGTTGAACGTGGAGATGATGGTGCTCGCCGCAATGGTGATGCCGAATTGGCGGTAGAACTGGCCGGTGAGCCCGCTGACGAACGCGACCGGAATGAATACCGCGCACAGCACCAACGCGATGGAAATGATGGGCCGAGTCACCTCCCCCATGGCCGCATGAGCCGCCGCATGCGGATTCAAGCCGTCCTCGATCTTGCGCTCGATGTTCTCCACCACGACGATGGCATCGTCCACCACGATGCCCGTGGCGAGTACCAAGCCGAATAAGGTGAGCGAATTGATCGAAAAACCGGCGAGCAGCAAGGCCGCCAGCGTACCGATGATGGCCACCGGCACGGCGACCAGCGGAATTACGCTGGCGCGCCAAGTCTGCAGGAACACGACGACCACCAGCACGACCAGCAACACGGCCTCGAACAACGTATGCACGACCGCTTCGATGGAACTGCGCACGAATACCGTGGGGTCGTAATCGATTTCATAGCTGACGCCCTCGGGGAAGTTCTTCGCGAGTTCCTTCATGCTGGCGCGCACGGCATCGGACAGCTGAAGTGCGTTGGCGCCCGGCAGCTGGAATACCGGAATGGCGACGGCCGGGCCGCCGTCCAGCATGCTGCGCAGCGCGTAAGTGTCGGGACCGAGTTCGAGGCGCGCGATATCGCGCAAATACGTCGTCTCGCCGTTGGCGCCGCTTTTCACGACGATGTTGCCGAATTCCTGTTCGGTCTGCAGCCGGCCTTGGGCGTTGACGATGTACTCGAACTGAGTTCCGGGAAGCGACGGCTGGCCGCCGATTTGGCCCGCCGCCACCTGCACGTTCTGTTCGCGCACCGCCGCCAGCACTTCGTCGACGTCCATGGAGCGCGCCGCGATCTTGCCCGGGTCGAGCCACAATCGCATGGCGTAGTCTCCCGACCCGAACACCCGCACGTCGCCCATGCCCGGCAAGCGCGCCAACACATCCTTGATCTGAATCACCGCGTAATTGCGCAAGTACAGCGAGTCGTAGCGGCCGTCGACGGAGCGCAGGAACACCACCATCGTCAGATCCGGAGAGCGCTTCTGGGTCACCAGACCGATCTGGCGCACGACTTCCGGCAGCCGGGTTTCCGCCTGTGCAACCCGGTTCTGCGTCTGCACCTGCGCAATGTCCAGATCGGTGCCGAGCTTGAACGTCACCGTGATGGAGAAAGTGCCGTCCGGAGTCGCGGTCGAATTGGTGTAGATCGCATTCTCTACGCCGTTGATCTGCTGCTCGAGCGGCGTGATGACGGTTTCCGCTATCGTCTTGGGCGAGGCCCCGGGATATTGACCGCTGACAACCACGGTGGGCGGTACGATTTCCGGGTATTCGCTGATCGGCAGCACCGGCATCGCGAGCAGCCCCGCCACGGTGATCAGGATCGCGAGCACCGTCGCGAATATCGGTCTCTCGATGAAGAACGAAGAGATATTCATCGCGGTGCGGCCTTAACGGGACGCCGTCGCCGCGGCGGTGTCCGCGCCCATCACCACCCGCTGCGGCGCCACCGTGACTCCGGGATGCACGCGCTGGGCGCCGTTCACCACGATCACATCTCCGGGCTTCAAGCCCTCGCGCACGATGCGCAGACCCTCGATGACGCGTCCCAGCTTCACTTTGCGATACTCGATCTGATTGCCGGCGCCGACCAGCAGCACGTATTTTTGGTTCTGATCGGTATTGACCGCGCGGTCCTCGATCAATATCGCCGAATACTCGCCGCTCACCAGTAATTGCACCCGCGCGAACAAACCGGGCGTGAATTGACCGCTCTTGTTCTGCAGCACGGCGCGGGCGCGGATCGTTCCGGTTTGCGGATTGAGTTGGTTGTCGACGAAATCGACGGTTCCGGCGTGCGGAAAACCCTCCTCGTTGGCCAGTCCGATCTGCACGGGATTTTGCGCATCGTTCGAACCCGGACCCACGCCGGAACGCGCCGTTTGCGTGTAGCGCAGGTAGCTCTGCTCATCCGCGTCGAAGTACAGGTATATCGGATCCAGCGACACCACCGACGAGAGCAGCGTACCGCCGTTGCTGCCGCCGGTGACCAGATTGCCGCGCGTCACTTCCGCGCGGCTGGCCTTCCCGGCGATCGGGCTGGTGACCCGGGTGAAATTCAAGTTGAGCGAGGCCGTTTCGAGTGCAGCCTCGGAACCGGCCACGTTGGCCTCCGCCTGTGCCAGCGTGCTCTTGCGCTCGTCCAACTCCTCTTCGGAGACCGCACCGCTGTCCTTCAGGCGCTGTACTCGGACCAATTCGATTCGCGCCAGTTCGAGCGCCGTCTTGTAGCGCTTGACGTCGGCCGCGGCGCGATCGTATTCCGCCTGGTAGGGCCGCGGATCGATGACGAACAGCACGTCGCCGCGTTTGACCTGGCTGCCTTCGGTGAACACGACCTTGTCGATGTAGCCCGATACACGCGGCCGGATTTCCACGGTCTCCACCGCCTGCAACCGTCCGGTGAACTCATCCCAGTCTTTGACTCGCTTCTCGAGGACCTGGGCCACGCTTACTTGCGGCGGCGGCGGTGCGGACTGGGTGCCGGACTTGCCGCATCCGCCGAACAGCAGCAGCACGCCGGCGGCGCTGATCAAGCCTGTAGTCAAGATTCTCGCCACCTCGATCTCCCCTAATCCGTTTCGCCATCCCGAAGCGCGATTTCACCACAAGATGGCTGACATTAGGTTAAATCGACGGGACGAACCGAACGGTATTGACAATCATTCGCATTCGCGTTTAGAATCTCCGTATGATCATCTGTGTCTGCAAGGCCGTTTCCGACCGGCACATCAAGTCCGCCGTGAAGGGCGGGGCCGCAAGTTTGCGCGATCTCACCCGTGATCTCGGGGTGGGAACTTGCTGCGGTAAATGTCTCCCGGAGGCCAAATCGGCTTTATCCGCCTGTCTCGCCTTGCGCGGCGAATCCGGGGTGCTCGCGGCTGCTCATACCTGCTTTCCCGGCACCGGCCCGGAATTCGCCGTCTAGCCTTTGATTGATGCGTTCCGGCGGATTTCGGGCATACAATCCCCGTTACTCTGATTCCCGGCCACTCCGAGCGCAGATCATGCGCCTTTGACTCAAGGGGCTACCGTGCAGGGCGACGCGAAAGTTTTGGACTTCCTCAATCAGGCGTTGAAGAACGAACTGACCTCCATCAATCAGTATTTCTTGCACGCCCGCATGCTCGACAACTGGGGGATGAAGCGCCTCGGCAAGCTCGAATACGACGAATCGATCGACGAGATGCGGCATGCGGACCGGCTGGTCAAACGCATCCTGTTCCTCGAGGGGCTGCCGAACCTGCAAGATCTCGGCAAGCTGTTCATCGGCGAGGATGTCAAAGAGATTTTGCTGTGCGACCTGAAGCTCGAAATGGCCGCACATCCCTTGTACGAAGCCGCGATCGCGTACTGCGAATCGGTCAGGGACTTCGTCACGCGCGAACTTCTGGTCCACATTCAGAAGAGCGAGGAAGAGCACATCGACTTCATCGAGGAGCAGCTCGGCCTCATCGACAAGATGGGATTGCAGAATTACGTTCAGTCGGCCACCGGCGAATTGACCGACAGCGGGTCTGCCTGACGCGCGTCAGCCGACGGCCGCGCGCGGCTCCGTTCCCGAGGCTTGCTTCAGCCACTTCTCCAGCATGCTGGCGAGCACCGGACGATCCACGGGTTTGGCGAGGAAATCGTTCATACCGCAGGCGAGCGCGCGTGCACGGTCCTCGGGAAACGCATTCGCGGTCATGGCGATCACCGGAATCTCGTGATCGAGAACCGGCGAGCTGCGATCGCGGATGATGCGGGTCGCCTCGAATCCATCCATTTCCGGCATCTGACAGTCCATGAGAACGAGGTCGTACCCGGACTTGCCGAGCATGTCGATGGCCTCGCGCCCATGTCTGGCCACGTCGACTCGAATCCCAAGTTTGGTCAGCATGTAGACGGCCACCCGTTGATTGACGAAATTGTCTTCGACTAGGAGCACGCGGGCCGCACCAACCTGCGCCGCACCGCGGGCGGCCGGTGCGGCGACGGCATCCACCAGCGTCGGCACAGAGGCCGGCTGCGGGGCGGGCGGCTCCGCCGCCGTGGGCTGCGCCTGTGTTTGCGCGCCGGCGATGAGCGGCAAGGTGATCCAGAATGTCGAGCCCGCGCCCGGAAGGCTCTGGGCGCCGATGGTACCGCCCATGAGTTCGACCAACGTCTTGCTGATGGCAAGTCCGAGTCCGGTCCCGCCGTAGCGCCGCGTCGTCGAGGAGTCCGCCTGCGTAAAGCGGCGAAACAGCCGATCCAACTGCTCGGCGGCGATCCCGATGCCGCTGTCGGCCACGCTGATCTTGAGCTGGGTTTCGTCCAGCCGTGAAACCTCGATCCGAACCGCGCCGCGTTCGGTGAACTTGACCGCGTTGCCCGCCAAATTCAGCAGGATTTGACGCAGGCGTACCGGATCTCCCCTGATGATCCGCGGCAGGGTCGCATCGTACGCGAGGCTCATGAGGAGTCCCCGTTTCGCCGCCGAGGCCTGCAGAATCGCCCGCGCCTCCTCGCATACCGAGCGCAAATCGAAATCGATTTGCTCGACGGTCATGCACCCCGCCTCTATTTTCGAGTAATCGAGCACGTCGTCGATGATGGTGAGCAATGCATCGCCGGTGCGCTGCACCGTCTGAGCGAATTCCCGCTGCTCGGGATTGAGCTGCGTTTCGAGCAGCAGATTGGCGAAGCCCAGCACCCCGTTCATGGGTGTGCGAATCTCATGACTCATCATGGCGAGAAAGTCGCTCTTCGCCTTCGATGCCGCTTCGGCGCGCTGCGCCTGGACCTCGGCCTGCTGCTTCGCCTCCGCCAGGCGCCCTTGAATGATTCGATCGCGGCGCCGCGCCCGCGAAGCCGTCCGGCTGAGGCGATACACCGCGAAGCCGGCGAGCACCGACAGCATGGCAACGGCGGCAAAGGCGCCGATGCCGGCGCGTCGAATCGCGCCGATGCGCGCGTCGAAATCGCGCACCCACATATCGACGCCGGTCACACCGACGAACCGCCCTTGCGAGTCGTAAAAGGGTGCGTACGCGCTCATGTAGCTGCGCACCGCCTCTTTCACCGGCTCCCGGTCTACGGCGACCTCATGCTGCTCGAGCGCGCGGCGCAGCGTGGGATCCAAGGTGTCGTGCGGCGCCATGATGGGATCGGGCGTCTCGCCGTCGCCATTGATGTGATACAGGTAGTCCGTGCCCGCGACATAGTAGATTCGGTTCTCGTTCAGGATGGCGGTATAGACATAGATGATGTCGGAAGTCGCTTTGTGAAACTTCACGAGCGGGGCCAGCAGGGCCAAGTGATCCGGGCTGCCGGCCTGCGCTTGCGATTTGAGCAGCCGGTGCCGGTCGCCATCGACCAGCGTCGACGCTACGCGGGCCAGCTGTACCAGCTCGGTTCGCACTGCGTCCAGCTGTGCCTCGCGCGCCGAATGCCACAAGTAGAATAATCCGAGGGCGGAAATCACCATGATGGCGCATCCCGCGAGCATTCCGTGCAGCAGCGGACCGTCGACACGTGCAAATAGGCGTTTCAGAATGTGCATGGTCCAGAACCGGTATCGGCTCGTCTTGGCGAAGCTGTAGCGTACGAGGTTCGGCCGCACATCCAAGCGGGCAGCTAGAGAACTGCGACGCCCATCAATATATGGCGGCATATAAGGGCGGCCTCGGGGGAAGCGGGCCCGGGTACGGCCGCGCCTTCGCGCCGCGCCGGGGACTTGCAATCACCCGGCCTGAAGAGATTCAATCCAGGTTCAGGGAATCACCGCAAGACGCGCAGGGAAGCGGCTCCAATAACGGCCGGAGGGCTCATGCTCAAGCGAATACTCGTCACCTTTGTTGCGGTCCTGATCGTGCTTGCCGTCGTCGGCATACTGCTGCCGCGCAACATCCGCGTGCAGCGCTCGGTTGCCATCGCAAGGCCTGCGAGTCTGATCTACGCGACGGTCAATTCGTTTCAACTGTTCTCCCGATGGTCGCCCTGGCAGAACTTGGATCCGAATATGCGCCAATTCACCACGGGAGCGCGCGACGGTGTAGGCGCAAAACTGGTTTGGTCCGGCAATGACAAAGTCGGCTCCGGTACGCAGCTGATCACCGCCTCGACGCCCGATCGATCGGTCGCGAGCGACATCGATTTCGGAAAAATGGGAGTGGCGAAGTCCACCATCGCCTTGGTCCCTCAAGGCACGTCGACTCGCGTCGTTTGGACGCTCGATATCGACATGGGTGCCGGCCCCATCGGCCATTACTTCGGACTGGTGATGGATCGCATGATCGGCAAGGACTATGAGAAAGGGTTGAGCAAGCTCAAAGCGCTGGTCGAAAGCATGCCGGATGTCGACATCGCCGGTTTCGTCGCGGAGCCGACGGAATTGAGCGCAATGCCCACCTTGGTGGTTAGCGAGACATCGCCGCTCGACGCGGCATCGATATCCAAGGCGTACGCCGACGGCTATGCGCAAATCGGCAAGTTCATGGCCAAGAACAAGCTGCATCGCAGCGGCCCGCCGATCGGCATTGGCGGCGAGATGACGTCGTCCACCTTCTCGTTCGAGGCGGGCATACCGATCGATCGCGCCGGCGTGGACCCCGGCGGGAATGTGCGGCTCATTCAAAGCTACGCGGGCAAGGCCCTGAAGACCACTCACGTGGGGCCTCACGACACAATGGCAAAGACCTACGACCGCTTCCGCGCCTACATGGTTGCGCACGATTACGCGGCCGCAGGAGCGCCGATTTCTTGGTATGTAGACGACCCCGGAAGCACGCCGGCGGAGCGATTGCGGACCGAGATCTATTGGCCCATTCACTAGGCGCTCACCAGTCGGACAGACTCCTAGGCCCGGGTGCCCGTGAACGTCGCCTTGCCCAGCAGATGCTTGGCGGCGCCGCTGATACGGTCCGCCTCGACAGTAGCCGTGAATTTGAGACTCATCCGCATCGGTTTGGTTATCTTCGCCGACCAACTGAGTTGGTTGCCCTGCACCTTGCCGTCGCTAATGGCGGCATAGTGATCTGCATCGGACATGGATCCTGTCAACGCCGACCCATCGGTCTTGAGATCGAGCACTCCCGATTTGTCGCCCATCGGGGTTTTGATCGTGATGTTCCACCTGCCCTGTACCATGTTCCCTACCTCCGGCGTGCTTTGGAAGCTGTGGGGGGCGCTTGGTCATCGATGATAGGCTGAAGTCTTCCTGCCGCGAATTCAACGAATTCCGAGACCGCGGTCGGAATCTGCTGACTGCTCGGGAGTATCACGTTGAGATGGGCACCCTCGCGGCGATAGTGCGGCAGCACGCGGAGCAGGCGGCCGGCCCGGATGTGCGCGGCGACCAGTACTCCCGGCAGCAACCCAATTCCCAGGCCGGCCAGGCAACCGTTGAGCAAGATCCGCGCGCTGTTGGCGCGGAATCGACCGCTGACCTTGACCTCCTCGCGCCCGTCCGGCCCGTGCAGCGTCCATGAGGCCAAACCCGGCCGTCCGGAGGCGGTCAGGCAATCGTGCCGAGTCAATTCCTGCAGGGTCTCCGGGTTGCCATGCGATTGCACGTAGGCGGGACTCGCCACCAAGTGGAACGACTGCGGCATCAACCGGCGAAATACCAGATGCTCATCGGCAACGGGGCCGCCGCGAAATGCGACGTCGATGCCTTCGTCGATCAGGTCGGCGCGGGCATCATTCAGCACGAAATCCAAGCGCACCTTGGGATGCTGCGCCAAGAACTGCATCACCCATGCGATCTTGAAGAATTCGAGAAAGTCGGCGGGCGCCGCGACACGCACGGTGCCGCTGGCCGTCCGACTGCCGCCGGCCAAATCCTTGCCCGCGTCCAACACGCCATCCACCGCCGGCGCGCAGCGCTCGAAGAAGGCGGAGCCCGCGGCAGTCAGGCTGAGCTTGCGGGTCGAGCGCTGCATCAAGCGGGTGTCGAGACGGGTCTCGAGCTGACGTACGCGCCGGCTCAGGGTGTTGGGAGGCACTCCGAGCCGCCGCGCAGCCTCGACGAAACTTCGGGCGCGAACCACCTGCACGAACATGCGCACTTCGTTGAGGTCCAGCATGGGGATTCCTTATATTATTGGCGCAGTCTACTCCTATTGCGCCATCTTGTCGGTGAATCAAGGTTGCCATAACCTTTGCGAAACTCTTCACCCCAACTCGAGAATCCCATGGCAAAAGTTCTGGTCCTTTATTATTCGTCCTACGGCCACGTCGAAACCATGGCGAAAGCCATCGCCGAGGGTGCCCGGGCGGGCGGCGCCAGCGTCGACGTCAAGCGCGTACCCGAAACCGTCCCGCTCGAGATTGCGAAGGCTGCACATTTCAAGCTGGATCAGAACGCGCCGGTTGCGGCCATCGAAGAGTTGGCGAACTACGATGCCATCATTGTCGGCAGCCCCACGCGCTTCGGCCGCATTGCAGCGCAGATGGCGAGTTTTCTCGACCAGGCCGGCGGCTTGTGGATGCGCGGCGCGCTGCACGGCAAAGTGGGCGGTGCGTTCACGTCCACGGCGACCCAACACGGCGGCCAGGAAGTGACGTTGTTTTCGATCATCACGAATCTACTGCATTTCGGCATGACCATCGTCGGTTTGCCGTACAGCCACCAGGGGCAAATGACCTTGGACGAAATCGTCGGCGGCAGTCCGTACGGCGCGACGACGGTCGCAGGCAGCGCCGGCCAGCGCCAGCCGAGCGCGCTAGAGCTCGAGGGTGCGAGGCATCAAGGTCAGCTGATCGCGGAAACGGCGAAGAAATTATTTCCCGGTTGATTGCCGCTTCCCCATCTGCAGCGCGCTTCAGATGAGCGCGCTTCAGATGAGCCCGCTTCAGAACGGCGCGAGCCGTTCGACCGCACGAATCGTCACGGGCCCTTCGTCGGAGCGGGTCTTTTCCGGGCCCAGCACTTCGGCCGATGCCTTGGCCATGACGATGGAGACCATGCGGTTCGGGTATAGAATCACTTCGTTGTCTCCGGATCCGTGCATGCTCGGCAGATACACCACCTTGCCGCCGGCCTTGACGTAACGCAGATAGTGAAAGCCCATTTTGTACAATCCGTCCTCGGCCGATCCGGCGAGCGGTGAGGACACGGGCCCGAGCGCCGCATCCGCGTTCTTGACGATGGCATCGCGCCCCGCGAGCAAATCCGCAGTCAATTCGCGGTTGAGTATCTGCACACCGCCGTGCGCGCCGCCCGCCTGATACAGCAAGGCAATCTTCGCAAGATCGTCGAGCGTCGGATAGTAGCCGGCATTGCACCACACGAGTCCGTCGCGGCCGCCGGCTTCCCGCGTTCTGACCGTCGGCGCCTGGTGGATGCCGATGGGGCCGAGCACCTCTGCCTGCACCATCTCGCCGAGATCCGCCCGCGGTCCGCGCACCGATTTGAGAAAGGCGTCGAGCGCGGCGCCCAGCAGGTAGTAGTCCTGGTCGCGATAACGCATCACCGTCCCCGGTTCCCAGGGATAGGGGTGCAAGGTTGCGGCTATCTGCCGGACCTTGTCGGCATGCGAGGGCGCCGTGTACCACGCGTCGTAATCGCCGCCCAGGTAGCCGTCGAAGATGTCGTTCGGATGAGTTTTGGTGGTGCCCGTGCCCCCGAAACCCGTTGCCATGTTCGCCGCATCGACGAAACGAATGCGATGCCACTTCGGATCGAGGCCCTGCACGTAATCGCCGATCTTGAGGTTGAGGATCCAAGGACCGTACGCCTCTGCAAGCCGCAGCAGCGCCAGCGGCCCGAACACGCTCTTGGTCACCGAGCGTACGCCGAAGCGCATCTCGAGCGGGTACGGATAGGGACCGTACGGCGTCATGGGATCTTGGTAGTACAGGATACCGCCCTGCACCAGCGCCGCCGCCACCTGCCACTTGGGAAAGAGCGGGCCGCCGAAGCCGTCCAGCGTGCCCGGCGGCACGGACTTGACCAGCTCACTCCAGGGCTTTGCCGGCAGCCGGTCGGCGAGCTCGCGCTCGGCCTGCGCGCGGCGGGCCTCCAACTTGGCGCCGTCCCCGGGAGCGAACTCCGCCGGCGCAAAGCCCCACGCCACGAAATACTGTTTGATCAGGTAGGGTCCGGTTTGCTGCACAAACTGGATCATGAGTCCGGTGACTTGTCCCGGCCGGTAGAGAAACGTCGCCAGCCCTTGGTGCGCATGGTTCTCCGTGTCGTTGACCAGCATTACCGGGAACGCGGCCCGCGCCCAATCGCCGTCGCCTTTTTCGCGCCACACCCTGCCGATCTGCGGGATGATGCGCCAGTAGCTCGGCGTAGTCCCGGCGCCGCTCTCGCGCACCATCTCGCCGCGCTGCACCGGCACGAGCTCGTCGCCGACCGTGAAGAACTCGAGCCGTGCTCCCGGAAAGATCCGCGTATCGCGCCCCTGAATCAGCGGCTGCGTCAGTACGGGCAAGGTCTGCATGGGCACGGGATGCACCTTGAGCACGCCGGCGAACACGGGCGCAGGCAGCGCGCCCTCGCCCGGTGCGAACGCGGCATTCGCGACCGGCGCGCCGAGGCTGCGGGCGGACTCGAAGGCTTGGAGTGGAAGAAGCTCCGCGGAGGCGGCGCGCGCGGCCACGGGGTTCAGCGCCGACAAACCGAGGCAAAGACTCAAGGCACCCAACGCTCGGAACCGCATATCGAAGACTCCCCTAGGCGTGCTGGCATTACCGGCTTACTTTTGACGCAATAGTCTCCGGCCGCGCACGATTAGGGCCCGGGCGTCAGGAATTCGCAGGCGACTCCATTTGATCTGGAGAGAGGTTCGTCCAGGGTAGCGAGCGGAAGTCTGAGCGCTTCGGCAAGTGCGACGTACCAGGCATCGTAACTGGTCACGTCATGGCGTAGCTCCCAGATGCGATCCGCGAAGGGCTCGAAAGAAAACAGCTCGATATCGAGCTGCATCAGGTCGTTCTGCGCCCCGTTCGCCTCCGGCGTCGTAATCAGTTTCGCCCGCTCCAGACGTCGAAGCATGTTCGTCGCTTCAGCACATACGAGTTCAGGCCCATTCAGCGAGCCTCCCGCCAGCATGTTCTCCGCCCAAATGCCGTGCGGGCCGACATCAACGAGTGCCGCGACGAGTACCGACGAATCGACGACGATACTCAACGTCGGTCGGCGCTTCTATTCGCCAGGATGTGCTTGGAGGAGACGCGGCTCTGTGTCGCGCGCTTTCTCTTGCGCACTTGTAGCAACCAAGCGTCTACCGAAGGGCGGGCAGCCAGGCGCTCCAGCTCGGCGCGCAAAAACTCTTGCATCGACTTGCCCTGCAGAGCCGCACGGGCGGCCAGCTCGTCGCGGACTTTCTCCGGAACATCGCGGATATTGATCTGAATCGCCATGCTTGCATAATGCCAGCAAGGAACGCACGGTACAAGCATACGGCGCCGACTCGGCGGCGTCTCTTCTGTCCGCCCTGTGGGCGCGTGTAAGTCCGAGCGGCCCCGAATTAGGGATGCGTCAAGCGCAAAATGGGTAGGTTTCCCGCTTCGCTCCATGGAGCGATGGCATAGCTTATCTCTCGTCCGGAATGTTCCGGACGTTACAGGAGATGAACGCTATGCGCCGCTACATGAACATGAAAATTGCAATCCCTGGGCTTTTGCTGTCGACCTTGCTGGGTTCGCTGAGCGCGTGCACCGACGTTGTGGCGGCGGAGCAAGCCACAGAGGTCGCCACACGCAGGGTCAGTTATGCTGACCTCGACCTGACCCGCGATGCGGGAGCCGCAGCTTTATATTCGCGAATTCACTTTGCAGCCAGGCAGGTTTGCGAACCGGTATCCCGCACCTGGACATGGAAAGTGCTCGAACCCGCGCGTCGTTGCATCGAGGCGGCGATCACGCGCGCGGTTGCCGATGTGAACGCAGCGGCGCTCACCAGCTACTACCTGGCGAAAACCGGACAGACCATCGACCTTGCCGAGAGATGAACTGGGTCAGGGAGGGGACGGTGGAGTTCGCCGTCCTCCCTCGTGGTCATGCAGTGCGCCCCTTGGCTGCGTTCACGATTCCGAGGCCAAAAGCGGCGGCTACGGCTTCAGTACGCGAGCGCACTTCGAGTTTCTCCAGGATGGAGGAGACATGGTGATCGACGGTCTTCGCAGAAATGTGCAGCCGGTGGGCAAGCTCGGTGTTGGTATGTCCCTGGACGAGCAGCGCAAGAACTTGCACCTCGCGCGACGTAAGACCGGCCGGGTTCTCACGCGTTGAGGCGCGCGGTCCGCGGGGAATCCCGCGCACTCCCCGCTCACGCAGCCGCTGACGCACGATCGCCGCCAGCGGACCGGCACCCAGGTGTTCGAGAATCGCCAGCGACTCGAGCAATGCGTCTTCTGGTCCGTCGGCAAGCGCGAGTGCGCGCTCATAGGGCGCGTCGAGTTGATGCCAAGCAGCTGCCGCTCCTGCCCAGTCTCCCTCGATCATCAGCGCGTAAGGTTCGGCGAGATGTGCGGGCGCCTCGAATGCGGGGTCGGCACGGCGCCCCCAGTACGCAAGCTCGCCGTAAACCCATGGATCTCTATGGCCCACCGCCACCTGCAGCCCGATGGATATTTCGGCCGCCACGCGATTCAAGTCGCCGCGATACCAAGCGACCTCGGCCCGAATCGCCGCCACTCGCCCGATGCGTTGAAATTCTCCGGTAGGCAACGCGAACTGCATGGCCTCGTCGAGGAGCGAATCGACACCGGGATCGCCGCGCCGCGCCCGCACGATCGCGAGCACCGCCAACGCAGGAACCCGTTGCGATATCGCGATCGCGTGATGCTCGATCAGCTCCGCGGCCATCTGCGCCGCCTTGTCCCAACGACCCCGGTTGAGATCGAAGTGGGCGCTATAGGCCCGAATATAGGCGAGATGCGCCTGCACTTCGTGCACGTCGCAGTATTCGAGACCCTCTGCCAAGAAACGCTCCACCCGGCTCGAGAGGTGCAGGCGCACCGAGCCGCTCACCAAATTGGCATATGCACGCCCGGCGTGCTCCTGCAAATTGTGCTCGAGGGCGACCGCGAGGCTCTGTTCCAATTTCGCGAATCCCGCCTGACTGTCTGAATTCAGCAGAGCAGAGCCGATGTTGTTGAGGGAGTGCGCCCGCACGCCGTGGTCCCCGAACCGTGCCGCGAGATCGAGCGCGCGCCGGCCGAATTCCAGGGTCTCCTCCAGGTGATCGCCGGTCATCGCAAGTTGCGCGCGGGCGCTGTAGGCCATGGCGAGTTCTCCTGACGGAGGTAGAGTCTCGAGCAGCGCGATTGCGTCCTGCACGTGCCGATCGGCGAGGGTTTTCTGACCCGACTTCCAATACTGCCGCCCGAGCAGCAGCAGCACGCGCGCCGCTGCCGCGGCGTCACCCTGCGCCCGCCAGAGCGCGAGCGCCTGGGCCCCGGACTTCAGCGACGCGGCGACCTGATTGGTCGTGTCGCATTCTACCGCATGCATTTCAAACAGGCGGGCGCGCTGCGGTGGATCCAGCGAATCGACATGCTGAAGCGCTGTCTCCAAGTGCGCCACGGCCTCGCGGCGGGCACCCGCTCGTGCCGCTTGCTTCGCGGCACGCGGCGCATACTCGAGCAGCGCCTGTATGTCCTGTGCGAGCGCGGCGTGATGGACGAGCTGCGATAGGTCGGCGTTGTGATCGATGAGGCTGCGCAGAATGCTCTGATGAAGCGCTTGCGCGCGGGCGTGTGGGATGGAGCTTTGAACGGCGAGCCGTCCCAACTCGTGGCGGAAGGCGAGCGCCTGGTCGTGATAGCGTAAGAGCCCGCGCATGACGGCTTCATCGGCGGCTGCGCCGATGTCGCTGAGTATCGTGCGCGTGAGCCAGGCCTCAGTCTTGCCGGGCACCAGTGAAACGAGCTCCGCCACCTCACGCGCGGCGGGAGAGCATTGCATGAGGCGCGCCAACACCGCGTCTCGTACCGTCCCCGGCACGGCGTCCATCGGAGTTGACAGCAGCTCGCGCACGAAGAACGGATTGCCGCCGGTCACCTGATATACCTTCTGGGCATTGCGACGCGTGCCTCGAGCAAGCTGCTCGACCGCACTGAACGAAAGCGCAGGGACCGCGAGGCGCGCAGTGTGCTGCCCCGTCAATTCCCCAAGAACCCCGCGCAGAAGATGAGTCGCGGCAAGCTCATCGTCCCGATGGGTCGCGATCAGCAGACAGCGGGTGCGCTGAATGCGCCGGCCGATGAAGCGCACGAAGTCGAGCGTCGCTTCGTCGGCCCAGTGCAGGTCCTCCAAAACCAGGACGCTCACGGGATTTGGCGGCGAGAGCCGCTCAAATAGACGGGAAAAGAGCTGCTCCCGCGATTGGCCGGAGTCGGAGGCCGCGCTTGGCAGCAAAGACATTTCGGCTGCGACCTCGCTGACGGGTCCCAACACGCGTGAAGTTTGCAGGGCATCGCAGTAGCCCCAATACACGCGGGGAGTACCGGCAAGTTGGCGCGCAAATTGCTCCACGAGGGCGCTCTTGCCCGCACCAGCCTCGCCGCTCACGAACGCAATCTTGCCGGCACTCGCGCCTGCTTCACGCAGGAGCCGCGCCAACTCCTCGAGTTCAGTTTGACGTTCCAGGATGTCCATTGGCCTCGGCAAGTATCCGGCAATGCGCGGCACTTGGGTACGGGTGGTCCAATATAGGGTTCCCGACCACGCAATTTGGGTAGGTCCACCGATTAACCACCGCGCGAATGTCCCTATCCTTCTCACCTGAGGACGACGCCATGCCGCGCTACATAGTCGAGAGAGAATTTCCAGACGGACTCCGGATTCCGGTCGATGAGAACGGATGCCGGGCCTGCTTGGCGGTGGTCGAGAGCAACTTGGCCGATCAAGTCACCTGGATCCACTCGTACGTGAGCACGGACAAGAAGAGGGCGTTCTGCGTGTACGACGCACCCTCACCTGAGGCGATTCGCCGCACGGCGGCCCGTAGCAGGCTCCCGGTCGAGCGCATCACGGAAGTTCGTGTCTTGGATCCATACTTCTACCGATAGACGCCTGGCGCCGTGCGCCAGGGCCGCGCAGCCAGAAGAGACGAAACGATGAAGTCATCCGATACCTACACTGCCCTCGCCGGCCCGATCGGCAGGGCGGCGCCCGGCCGCCAGGACGCGTGGCCGCCGACAGCAGCCTTGCTCACACTGATTTCCGCGAGCTGTGCGCGCGCCATTGTGCTTCGCGCCTGGAAGCGGCATTCGGACCCGCGAACCTTTCGGGGGCGGAGGCTCGTGGCGCGCACTGCCCTCCCCGAGCGGCGGACACCGCTCCGCTGACACGCACCCGCTACACGCAGCCGTGCGGCTGGCGCGGACAGGCGCCGCTGCGCGGGCAGATGACGCTCGCAGGCGAGTCGAGCGCCTCGGCGATCCACGCGATATTGAGCACCTGCGAGGCGGCGCGAATGCCGGCGGCGGCCTGCTCCGGAATCACGCCGTCGCCGCCGCCGCGCCGGCAGGCTTCGGCAACCGCCGCGACCGTCTCCTCGCCGTCGAAGCCTTGGGCATCGAGGGCCGGCAGCAGGTCGACGCCCACGGAGAGCACGTGCACTTCGTCCAGCGCGTCGCGCGTCAGCAGCGAATGACAGCAGTACAGCCGCGCGCGTTTGCCGTCCTGCATCACCGAAATCTGCGACTTCGGTTTCTGCATCGGCGGAGCCGCCGGCGTCGCATGCAGCAGACGGAACACCGCCCATCGCGGGCAGGGGTCGGACACCAGGCTCATATTGCCCCAGGGCAAAGGGATGCCGTTGCCGCGGTAAACCGCGCGCAAGTAGCCCGGTGCGTACGCATCGAAGTAATGCCAATGCCGGTACGGCGAAACGGCCGTCATGCGGCGCATGACCAGCGCCGGGGTCACCCCCAGTTTGTGGCAGGCGGCGACGTTGTGCGCCTCGCGGATCAAAAAGCGCCGAAACGGCACGCGCGGGCACAGCAGCGCCCCCGCGAAAAAGCTGCATTCGAAATCGCGCCAGGCGTAGAGCACGTCCTGCGCGCCCATGCCGGCCGC